>Ga0268299_1000469_pt1 | contig 124478 bp, 137 predicted proteins | sample NOBtaG_FD_193484 | JGI IMG/M metagenome (GOLD analysis project Ga0268299, IMG submission 193484) | Activated sludge microbial communities from bioreactor in Nijmegen, Gelderland, Netherland - NOB reactor | ecosystem: Engineered > Bioreactor > Aerobic > Activated sludge | place: Netherlands...
TCCCGAAGATCATTGGAATAGGGTCGTGTCATGCCTGCTGGCCTCCCTCTCCAGCAGACACTTTGAATCACAAATCAAACGATTTGGGAATCCCCTTCCGATTCGGATAAATTATGAAACGCTCTAGCCCTTGCACCGTCCTCAACCCTGTCTACCTTTGGGGCACTTTTTCTTTTTGTTTTCAACAATTTTCTGAGCACAGGGGACCAGCCCAAGTTGGCCATTAAGGCAAGATGGATTACATCATGAAAGCGGTAGCCGTCGTCTTTATACGAATTGTCATCAATCACATCGCCGACCTGAGAACCGTCGAGATTCATTAGGCGTAATTTTATCAAATCACCTTCGATCCCACCCTTAAACTCAAGAAGCAGAGATTCAGGAAAACGCTCATTCTCGGCCAAAGCTGGTTGGTGTGACGGATCGAAAAGATCAGAGGATACTGAAAGCCAGCGTTTTTCCGTAAAGCTAATATTCGATTCGGCAATTTCAGAAAAGCTCAGGCCTGCCTCATTCCCAAATCTACTAAGATACCAAAGGACGTCTCCTAGTTTTCGTTTCAATTCGGTTTTCATGGCTTCAATTGAGATGTCGTTTCGCATCGATTTTTTTATAAGACGCGCAACCTCCCCAGCTTCTTCGTTTAGCCCAAGCGCTAAAAATTGGAGCTTTTTGTGATCAGTGAACGTAGTTTTGTCAGTAAGAGCCGCTTTTTCACTATATTCGTCGAAATCCATTTATCCCCCCGTCACGCAAGGTGCGATCTTTAGACTAAACATAAGTTCCGGAAGGTTAAAATCAATAGTTGAGTAAATCACCGTCAGTTCCGTGAAATGCCGGGCATCATGAAGGGTACGCAAAAGCCGGATTATTCCGCAGCGGTGGATATGCTCACCAGGGCGGCGATCAAGGAAATGATCGTTCCCTCACTGCTTCCGGTGCTGTCGCCCATCGTGCTGTATTATGTGATCAACGCGATTGCAGGGCAGGGCGCGGCGCTATCGTCGCTTGGCGCGATGCTGATGGGGGTTATCGTGACAGGCCTGTTCCTGGCCCTGTCGATGACCTCTGGCGGCGGTGCATGGGATAACGCCAAGAAGTACATCGAAGACGGCCATCACGGCGGCAAGGGATCTGAGGCCCACAAGGCCGCAGTCACGGGCGACACTGTAGGCGACCCCTACAAGGACACCGCCGGTCCGGCTGTCAACCCGATGATCAAGATCACCAACATCGTCGCCCTGCTGCTTTTGGCGGTTCTGGCGCACGGGTAAGTTCACGAGACCGGCAAAAAAGGCCGCTCCGAATTGGGCGGCCTTTTTTATTGCTGAAATTTGGGCGTCTTATCTGCCGCCACCACCAGGCCCCTGATCGCTTCCGGTACCGGAGAAGCGTCCGAAATTGCCGAACATCTGTTCGAGGAAGGTCAGTTCCTTGCCCTTGGTGGGGGTTTCACGGCCGACCAATTGTACCGGGCGGCCATCGGCCATGGTGTAGCGGCGTGTGCCGGCGACATTGCCTTTTTTGTCAAACTCGACCGCCACAATGGTGCGTTCCAGAACCTTGGGGTCCAGAAACGCCATCCGTTCCTGCCGGGTGGAAATATAAAACCACACATCGGTATCGAATGTTGCGGTAGCCGATGGAGTGCCCAGCGTATCGGATACGGATTGCTGGTTATCCACACCTTCTTTTACCGCCGCGAGGGATTCTTCATCTATGATATGGCCGCGCAGTTCGGTGGTCGGGCTACAGGCCGCAAGCAGCCCCGCCACTATTGCCGCCTGGGCAATATGGTTAAGCCTGCGGGGGCGTGAAACAGTCCGGGAATTCTGTCTTGGTGTTTTCATGGTGGTTGACGTACCTTGCGGCGCAAATAAGTGCAATAGAGCTGATTTTCATAGGGCCGTAAAATTATGATTCTGTCGCGATTTTTTGGGCGCAAAAAAGACGATGCCGCCGCCCATGAACTGTATGTCATATTGGCCGGGCAGGCTAGACAGCCGGTATTCTACCGCGATGGCGGCGTTCCCGACAGCCTGGATGGGCGCTTTGACATGCTGGCCCTGCATGTATTTCTGGTGCTGCGCCGCCTGAGCGGCGCACGGGCTGAATTGGCGCAGCAGCTATTTGACGTGATGTTCGGTGACATGGACCGCAGTTTGCGCGAAATGGGGGTTGGTGACCTGACCGTTGGCAAAAGGATCCGCGCAATGAGCGAGGCCTTTTATGGCCGGGTAGAGGCCTATGAGGCAGGCCTTCAGGCATCCGGTGATGACGCCCTGCTGATGGGCGCGCTGGCGCGCAACCTGTACCGGGGCAACCCGCCCGCGCCCGCGAAGCTGGCGCGCATGGCGGCCTATATGCGTGATATGGCGGCGGCGCTGGTGCGTCAGGCCGACGAAGATTTTCTGGCCGGCAGACTGAACTTCACAGCTCCGCCAGTTTTTGACTGATCAGGACAGAACCATGAGCGCTTCAGAAGAAACGGACCTGCCAATTCATGTTATCTTCAACATCGAAAAGCTGGGCGCACTGCCCTCAATCGTAAAGACCAAAGCTGATGCAGCCACCTGCAAGGCCCTGGCGGAATATCTGGGCGTGGACGCCGTTGAGAATTTTCAGTCAGAACTGGCCGTACGGCGCTGGCGCAAGCATGGCGCGACAGTTGAGGGCGCGGTCAGTGCAGATATTGTGCAGCCATGCGTGGTGACGCTGGAGCCTGTCCGTACGCATGTAAACGAAACAGTCTCTGCGCGCTTTCTGCCCGCATCCATGTTGCAGCCGAAAAAAATTACGGATGAAGAGATTGTGATCGACCCGCTGGCCGAAGATCCGCCCGAACCATTTGACGGGCGCGAAATCAATCTGGGTCTGCTGCTGCTGGAGCATCTGGCGCTGGGAATCGATCCCTATCCACGCGCGCCGGGCGCGGTAATCCCTGCGTCACTCACGCAAGCAGCGATCGAATCGGAAAAGCGGCCAAATCCGTTTCAGGTTCTGGCGCAGTTACGCGATAAACTGGACCGTTGAGAAAACGCAGAGAGAGAATCAGTCTTCCTGTGCGGGAAGAACCTGCCGGCCGCGATATTTTCCGGATTTCAGGTCAATGTGGTGCGGACGCACCAACTCGCCTGATTCTTTGCTTTCCTGATAGACCGAGCCAGGAATGGCGTCGTGTGAACGGCGCATCCCGCGCTTCGACGGGGTGGTTTTTCTTTTAGGAACTGCCATAATCGTGGCCCTTAATACGGGTAAATGGTACGGGTAACGAACGCCCGGGAACCGGTGCCATACGGCGCTCAGCAAGGCGTGCAAACTAGTCCGCATCGTCGAATCTGTCAAGCATCCATCTAAAATGCCGGAAGGTGGGCAATCGTATGATTTGATTATGTAACGTGGGGACAGAATAGCTTGGAATTAGCTGGTTATTTGGCTATTCAGGTGCACGACATGCAACAAAAACGACATAATTCTCATTTGGCTCTCCGGTGATCCGGGAGTTGGCAATCGAAGGGAAACACAGACAAGTTGGCGCAAACTGACAAAAATCTTCTGACCATTTCGCTGGATGCGATGGGCGGGGATGCCGCCCCCGGGATGGTCCTGGAGGGTGCAGCCATTATATGCGCGCAGGATGCGGGGGTGCGCTTTGTGCTGTTCGGCGATGAACAGCGCCTGCGGCCTCTGATTGCCCGGTACCCGGCCCTGATAGGGCGGTACGAGCTGCGCCATACGGATGAGGTCGTTACCGCCGATGACAAGCCAAGCCAGATTGTGCGGCGGGGGCGTGGCACCAGCATGTGGAAGGCCATCGCCATGGTTAAGGATGGCGAAGCTTCCGTCGTCATATCCGCTGGCAATACCGGTGCGCTGATGGCCATGTCGGTATTGCAACTGCGAACCATGGAGGGGATATACCGTCCCGCCATCGCTTCGACCTGGCCCGGCCCAACCCATCAGAAGGTGGTGCTGGACCTGGGGGCCAATCTGGAATGTGATGAAGACAGCCTGGTGCAGTTCGCTGTGATGGGGGCGGCCTTTGCCCGTGCGGTTCTGAATATTGCCCGGCCACGGGTTGGTCTGCTGAATGTCGGCGAAGAAGAGCAGAAAGGCCATGAATATGTCCGGCACGCCGCACGCAAACTACGGATGGCGTCACAGGACGCCATGAACTTTACAGGTTTTGTGGAAGGCACTGATTTGGGGGCGGATACGGTGGATGTTGTCGTAACGGATGGGTTCACGGGTAATGTTGCGCTGAAAACAGGTGAGGGCTCTGCCCGGTTGATCTTTCAGGTGCTGGGCGAGGCCATGCGCAGTTCGATTTTCACCAGGCTGGCTTATCTGCTCGCACGGCCAGCGTTCCGAATCCTGCGCGACAAGTTTAATCCCGGCGATCTGAATGGCGGCGTGTTTCTGGGGCTGAATGGTCTGGTGATCAAAAGCCATGGCGGGGCCGATAGCGCTGGATTTGCCCACGCCATCAAAACGGGCATCGAAATGGCGCGTTCTGATCTGGTTGCGCGGATAGGCATTGATCTTAAGAAATATGACGAGCTATTCAAGCTAACAGTAGAAAGAAGAATGGAAAACGCTGTCAATGAAAATGCCGGTGCGGAGGTGAATGCAAGGTGAGCACGATCAGATCGGTCATATGTGGCGCCGGCGGATATCTACCCGAACGCATCGTGAAAAACGAAGAACTGGCCAGAATGGTGGATACCAGTGATGACTGGATCGTCGAACGCACGGGCATTCGCGAACGCCATATTGCTGCGGATGGGGAAATGACGTCCGACCTGGCCCTGGCCGCCGCCCGCCGTGCCCTGAAAAATGCCGATATGGATGCATCTGAAGTGGACCTGATCGTGCTGGCGACGGCCACGCCGGACCAGACCTTTCCCGCCACCGCTACAAAAGTACAAGCCGCCCTTGGGATAACCCGTGGAGCGGCTTTTGATATTCAGGCTGTCTGCACCGGTTTTGTGTATGCGCTGGCAATCGCGGATAATTTTCTGAAACTGGGGCAATTCCGGTGCGCGCTTGTGATCGGCGCAGAAACTTTTTCGCGCATTCTGGACTGGCAGGATCGCGGCACCTGTGTGCTGTTTGGCGACGGCGCAGGCGCGGTCGTGCTTAAGGCGGAGGCGTCAACCGGCGCACTCAGTGATCGCGGCATTCTGACCACGCATTTATATGCCGATGGACGCCACCATGATCTGCTCTATGTGGATGGCGGGCCGTCTTCCACGGGCACAACCGGGCATCTGCGCATGAACGGTAAGGAAGTGTTCAAGCATGCGGTCACCAACATGTCGGGCGCCGTGAACGAAGCGCTGTCGGCGACCGGTCTTCGCGCCAGCGACATAGACTGGATCGTGCCGCATCAGGCCAACAAGCGAATCATTGATGCAACGGCAAAGAAGCTGGGGATTCCGTCGGAAAAAGTCGTGCAGACAGTCGGCCTGCATGGCAACACATCTGCGGCGTCAATTCCCCTGGCGCTGAGTTGCGCGGTGGCCGATGGCCGCATCAGAAAGGGTCAGCTTGTGCTAATGGAAGGCATGGGCGGCGGCTTTACCTGGGGTTCGGCGCTGGCGCGCTGGTAGAGATTCGATTTTACATAAACATTTGCCGCTATCTATTTGACAAAAAGCTTTTTATTCGCGCAAGATGCGTTTTTGCAGGTTGGTCATTCTGGGCTATGCGGCTCATCCCCTACGCTAGGTTTCCATGTCATGGCTTCGGGGGACAGAAGAAGGGGAAAAACCATGGGAACAGTAACCCGTGCGCAACTTAGCGAAGCCGTTCACAAGGAAGTGGGACTTTCACGCAGCGATTCGGCGCAGCTTGTTGAATCGGTTCTGGACGAAGTGTGCAACGAGCTGGTCAGCGGCAAGGTGGTCAAAATTTCTTCCTTCGGTTCTTTTTCTGTGCGTGGAAAAGGTGGCCGCGTAGGGCGCAATCCAAAAACCGGCGAGGAGGTTCCCATCGCGCCGCGCCGCGTATTGGTGTTCCGTCCCTCCCATGTGCTGAAAGAAATCATTAACAGCGCCGCGAGCAAGCCTGGCGGCAGCAGCCCAGCCGCAGACTGAGTCACACAGTGCAGAAATCAGCAGACGCCTTTCGCACAATAAGCGAGGTGGCTGAGGAACTCGATGTTCCTCAGCATGTCCTGCGCTTTTGGGAAAGCAAATTCACCCAGATAAAACCCCTGAAGCGGGCAGGTGCCCGGCGCTATTACCGGCCCGATGATGTGGCTCTGCTGCGGGGTATTCGCGGGCTTCTGTATAGCGATGGCTACACCATCAAGGGCGTGCAAAAGGTTTTGAAAGAGCGCGGCGCGCGCTTCGTCGGCGGTGGCGCAGGCGCGCCTGTCATCGAGAAGGTTGTGGCCGTTGAGCCGGCGCCAGGATCTGCGCCAAAGACAGCGGCCAGGCGGCGCAGTGCCGAACCCGATCCCAATGAAATGCCGCTGCCGTTTTTTATGCCCGATTTTCTCAAGGCGCCTGCATCCGTAGCAACCGCGCCCAAGCCGGTAAAAGTGGCCCCGGAAGCCCCCGGCATCCCCCCCGCCAAGCGTAAAAAGCTGGAAAAAATCCTGGCCGAACTGATCACGATTAAAGATTTACTGGTCAGGGACTAGAAACTCCGTATGCGCGGTTGCCGAACCGGGAGACGCAGAGTATAGTCCGCCGCCTTGGTTGACCCGCCAAGAACTGTCGGAGTGTGGCGCAGCCTGGTAGCGCACTTGTCTGGGGGACAAGGGGTCGTCGGTTCAAATCCGGCCACTCCGACCACCCTTCGCACTACGTGCTTCGGCTCGGCGAGCCACGCAGTGGCTGGAGAGGTGAAATACCATGTCCACATTAGATCAGGAATTTAATAAACAGCGTGAGGTATTACGTTGGTTGGAAGACAGATATAAATTGTCTATTCCAAGTAATGAGCGCTCTGTTATCTGCGTGATGTGTTTCGATCTGGCTATTGAACACCATGCCGCAATTTTTCAGCTTTTTGAATCAGGATTGCGTGGCTCAATGTTCGCCCTGTTGCGCATTCAATTTGAGGCGCTGGTTCGCGGACAATATTTTCAATTTTGCGCCACCGAGAATCAGATGGAACTGTTTCGTAAAGATAAGGACTTTGTCAAAAATTTGGGAGAAATGATAACCGCAACGGAAGGAAAAATAGGCGATAAGTTAGGCGTGTTGTCAAATTTCAAAAAAAAATCATATACATTTATGAACAGTTTTACCCATACCGGCTACCAGCATTTGACCAGAAGAATGGATCAAGAGGGAAAATTTGGGGCTGTAAATTATCCTGATCAGGAAGTATTGCAGGTGCTTCAGACATCTAGAAGTTTTGCGTTATTATCGTATGCTGGATTGGCAACCCTTGGTGGTGATAAGAAATTTGTGGAAGAATATCTTGAGAAATGCAAAGAATTTTCTTAAGTAAAAACAAGCTTAAATCCATTCTATGTTTTGTGTAGCGGTTGTGCTACATTATGTTGATATTCAGGCTAGCAAGACGGAGTCTCCCATGACCACCAAAACTGCCAGTGTCCATGCGCGTATCCAGCCTGGGCTTAAAACCCAGGCTGAGGCTGTGTTGACGAAGCTTGGCATTTCCACGTCTGAGGCGATTGCTATTTACTTCAGCCAGATTGCTTTGCAAAAGGGGCTGCCTTTTGAGGTGAAACTGCCCAATAAGCAGACTCATAAAGCCATGCGTGAAGCAAAAGAAGGCCGTACAAAACGCTTTCGTAACAGCCAGGAGTTAATGCGCGATCTCGATGCGCGAGATTGAGCGCACCAACCAGTTTAAGAAAGACCTCAAACTTGCCCGCAAACGGGGTAAGAATTTGGCGCGTGTTCAGGCCATCATTGATTTGCTGGTGCAGGATGAGCCTCTGCCCGCGCGCCACAGGCCGCATCGGCTAATCGGGGATATGGACGGGTACTGGGAATGCCATGTAGAGCCGGATTACCTGCTGGTATATGAATATCTTCCGGGAATTCTGATGCTGGTGCGGCTTGGAACGCATTCTGATCTGTTCTGATTCCCTCACCCCCGCATCCAGAACACCAGCGGCCTGGCGGGAAGCACCCATAATATCCCGGTGAGCGGATTAACACCTCAATCCCTCTTCGTTATTCCCGCTCTTCGTTTGACAATCAAATCGAGAATGCCGGATCGAATTTTATCGAAAAACTTTGGCGGCAAAAATCCATAATCAAATCTGTTTTTACTTCCAGGAACAGGACGCAAATCAAAACCTGGCCAGACAAATTGATTGACCTCACTCAGGATCACCCATGATGTCTCATGATCCAGGCCAAGATGCTGTTTTACGCGCGGCGGCAATTCGATGCCAATCGTTACACCGGCGGGTTGGCGATGGGTTATGGGCGCAACGGTAATAATCCGGCTTTCATTTTGCTGCTCGACAGAAAGCACAATCACACACGGCCTGTTCTTGCGCCCTTCATCGTAACCGGCTTCATGCTCATAGCGCCACAAATAGGCATAGGAAATCACCATGCCCGGTTCAGGGTCTGGCATTGGCATCCTGCTTTAATCGTCGAGCAGGCTGTTGAGATGATTGTGGCGCGCGTCCATCTTGCTGGCGGCAATGGCCTGAATGGTTTCTTGCGATAGTTCCTCCACGGCGTAAGCCTTTGGCAGCATGGATTTTAGCTGGACATATTCCTCATACTCGGCACTGGAGACGAAATAGCCTGTCACCCGTTCATGGCTGGTGACAGCGATTGGCTCGCGCTGGGCCATTTCGCGGTAACGGCCAAAATTCTTGGAAAATTCGGATGCAGGAACTATTTTCATGATCAAATCTCCTCATTTCACACATATTACGTAATTTGTGGAAAATGTCAAGGGCGAAGGAGAAGCATGGATTAAATGGCCTTAAGTCTGAGGTGACCCCACCAGGGTGGATTCTACACGGGCGATATTTTCCGCCTGAATTTGCCCCCTCACCCCCGCATCCAGAACACCAGCGGCCGTGCCGGAAACACCCATAATATTCCGGCCAGCGGATAGAAGATCAGCCGCGCAATGTGCGAATCGGGCAGCCAGGTCACCGCAATCTGCACACAGATAATGGTGTAGACCAGCATCCATACCAGCAGCAGGAACGAGCCTATAAGTTTGCGCTGCCGTAAGGGCATAGGTTATTTCCTGAAGTGTGATGCCGCAAGTCCTGATCAATAGCCTGATAGGGCTGCACAAGCAACAAACCGGTGCTATAAGCGCCCCATGAGCGACCTGCTGACACCCGAATCAGAGATTAACGACACGCCGCTGGGCGACGCCCTGGCGGAGCGCTATCTGGCCTATGCGCTGTCCACCATCATGCACCGGGCGTTGCCGGATGTGCGCGACGGGCTGAAGCCTGTGCATCGGCGGCTGCTGTACGCCATGCGGCAATTGCGGCTGGATCCGGGATCCGGGTTCAAAAAATCCGCGCGTGTGGTGGGCGATGTGATCGGCAAATATCACCCGCATGGCGATCAGTCAGTGTATGACGCGCTGGTCCGTCTGGCGCAGGATTTTTCCATCCGCTATCCACTGATCGACGGGCAGGGCAATTTCGGCAATGTCGATGGCGATAACGCCGCCGCCATGCGGTATACGGAAACGCGGCTGACGGAAGTGGCGCAGGCCCTGCTTGAAGGCATTGACGAAGACGCCGTGGATTTTCGCGATACCTATGACGGCGAGGAAAGCGAACCGCTGGTGCTGCCTGCGGCGTTCCCCAATCTGCTGGCCAATGGCGCCACGGGTATTGCGGTGGGCATGGCCACCAGCATCCCGCCGCATAATGTGGCGGAACTGTGCGACGCCATGCAGCATCTGATCAAACACCCCAATGCGGGCATTGAAAAGCTGCTGGATTTTATTCCCGGGCCGGATTTTCCCACCGGCGGCGTTCTGTGTGAGCCGCGCGCCAGCATTCTGGAAGCTTATTCCACGGGACGCGGCGGGTTTCGTGTGCGCGCCCGCTGGGAGGTGGAGAAAACCCCGCGCAGCGGCTATCAGATCATTGTGACGGAAATTCCCTATCAGGTGCAAAAAGGCAAGCTGATCGAGAAGGTGGCGGAGTTGATCAATAGCCGCAAGCTGTCGCTGCTTGGGGATATCCGCGATGAATCGGCGGAAGACATCCGCATCGTTCTGGAACCGCGCGCGCGTACGGTTGAGCCGGAAATGCTGATGAGCCAATTGTTTCAGCTCAGCGATCTGGACGTCCGCATTCCGCTTAATCTGAATGTACTGGACAAAAATCTGGTTCCGCGCGTGATGGATTTGCGCGAAACGCTGCGCGCCTTTCTGGATCATCGCAAGGAAGTGCTGGTGCGCCGCGCGCAACACCGGCTGGCCCGCATCGTGCATCGTCTGGAAGTGCTGGACGGGTATATCATTGCGTTCCTCAACCTCGACAGGATCATCCGCATTATCCGCACCGAGGATGAACCGAAACCCAAACTGATTCAGGCGTTCAAGCTTACCGATATTCAGGCCGAGGCGATTCTGGATATGCGCCTGCGCGCCCTGCGCAAGCTGGAGGAAATGGCGCTGCGCCGGGAACATAAGGCCTTGTCGGACGAACGCAAACTGCTCGCGGGCCTGCTGAAATCCGATGAAAAACAATGGGCGCAGATTTCCGATGATCTGAAGGCGCTGAAAATAAAATTCGGGCCAAAGACGGCGCTGGGCGCGCGGCGCACAACGATTACAGACGCCCCGGTGATGGACGAAATTCCGCTGGAAGCAATGATCGAACGCGAGCCTGTGACGATTGTGTGTTCGCAAAAAGGCTGGATCCGTCAGTTAAAAGGCCATTTGCCGGAAGACCCGGAATTGAAGTACAAGGATGGCGATGGCGCGGCCTTCTGGCTGCATGCGCAAACCACCGACCGGCTCATTCTGTTCGCCACCAATGGCCGGTTCTATACGTTGCGCTGTGATAAATTGCCGGGCGGACGTGGCCATGGCGAACCGGTGCGGTTGATGATTGATCTGGATAATGATCATGAGATCGTGACGATCCTGGTGCATGATCCGGAACGCGCTTTGCTGGTGGCGTCCAGTGACGGGCATGGCTTTATTGTGGCCGAATCCGAAGTGGTGGCGGCCACCCGCAATGGCAAACAGGTGCTGAATGTTTCCGGTGATGTTGAGGCGCTGATCTGCACCCCTGCCGCTGGTGATTCCGTTGCCGTGGTGGGGGACAATCGGAAACTGCTGATTTTCCCGCGCGATGAAGTGCCGGTTATGGCGCGTGGCAAGGGCGTCATTCTGCAACGTTACAAGGACGGCGGTCTGAGCGATGCAAAAATGTTTACGCTCGCGGATGGCCTGACCTGGCAGGACCGTTCAGGACGCCGGCAGAGCGAGCAGCAACTGGTGGAATGGATCGGCAAACGCGCACAGGCCGGACGTTTGCCCCCGCGCGGTTTCCCACGCAGCAACAAATTCGCCTGACGGTATTATTCAAATTCCACTTCGAATTCTCTGGATTCGTCCTGGCCCCAATACTGCACCATCAGTTTATAGCGTATGCCCGCCTCAAAACGTGTGGCGTCCAGCGCAATAAGCAGTTCATCCTGGGAAAATTGTCCGGCGGGCAAACTCGCCTTCATCACGACCTGCGAACAGGTTTCTTTAGCAGGGGCCTGCACAAAGTCGCCGTTACTATTGGTGATAAACCAGCGGGTGATGTTGCATGGCGTTGGGACTTCAAGCTGCGCCGTTTCCTGCGTATTGTTTTTCAGTTGCAGGTTGACCGGAAGGCTGACCGTCGCATTGCTTTTGGGGAAAACTATTTTTTCCGGCATTTCGATCTTGACGGCCAGGGGCGTATAGGACTGGATCAAATCCGATTGGCTGATCGTATAGACCGTTCCCACGATCAGCGCGATCCACATCGCGGTGCGGTAAAACGCCTGCCGTGAGGCATCGTCCAGATTCGTCCAGAATGTGCGCAAATTCATTTGTATGCTTCTGCCATGTGAACCTGACAGGTTCAGCTATTCCGCCAGTTGAAACAATATGTTATTAGTTTGAAGGGGCTGGCACAAATGAATAACATCATATGCAGGTAAAGCCGGACAACAGGCGGGGGGTTACAGCCGTGGCATCATCATCAAGCGCAGCCGAACAGCCGCGCGGCAATAATCTGTTCACTGTCATTGCCGCGTCCTCGATGGGAACAGCGTTTGAATGGTATGATTTTTTTGTCTTCGGAACTTTGACGGCGATTATATCCAAGCAGTTTTTTGCGGGCGTGGGTGAAACTGCGGGGTTCATTTTCGCTTTGCTGGCGTTTGCTGCGGGGTTTGCCGTGCGTCCGCTCGGGGCGCTGGTTTTTGGCTGGGTCGGCGACAGGACCGGGCGCAAAAAGGCCTTTCTGGTCACCGTCACGATGATGGGGGTCGCCACCTGCGCCATTGGCCTGCTGCCAACCTATGCACAGGCCGGGGTTGCCGCGCCAATTCTGCTGATCATTCTGCGGCTGGTGCAGGGCTTTGCGCTGGGGGGCGAATATGGTGGTGCGGCCATTTATGTGGCCGAACACGCGCCGGCGAAATGGCGCGGCCTGCAAACCGGCGCCATTCAGACCTCGGCATCCTTTGGGCTGTTTGGCGCGCTGGGTGTTATTCTGGTGACACGGACGCTGTTGGGCGAGGAGGCGTTTACCGCATGGGGCTGGCGGATTCCGTTTCTGGTTTCGGTCGGGCTGCTGGGTATTTCCATATGGTTTCGGATGCGGCTGGAAGAATCGCCGCTCTATCAGCGCATGAAGGATGAAGGCCGCGCCTCCACCGCGCCGATCCGGGAATCATTCTTTGAATGGCCAAACCTGAAACTGGTTCTGCTGGCGCTATTTGGCATCATGATGGCGCAGGGTGTGATCTGGTACACGGCGCATTTCTATGTTCAGTTCTTTCTGGACCGGGTGCTCAAGGTGCCCGCGCCGACCATCAACATGCTGATGATGGCGGTTACGGCGGTGAGCGCCTTTCTGTATGTGTTTTTTGCCTGGGCCTCGGACAGGATTGGACGAAAGCCTGTGATGCTGTTTGGCATCGGCCTGGCGGTGGTTTCATTCTTTCCCGCATTTCAGGCGATGACAGAGGCCGCCAATCCGGCGCTGGCCGCCGCCCAATCCACGGCGCCGGTAACATTGCATGCCGATCCCGCCAATTGCGCCGTGCAGTTTGACCCGATTGGCCGCTCGACATTTGCATCATCGTGCGATATCGCCAGATCGGTGCTGGCGAATGCCGGGGTAAATTATCACATGCAGCAAGAACCTGCGGGCGCGACAGCCTTTGTGTCCATCGGCGATACGCGCGTCGATAGTGCGGACGCCAGCGCATTGCAGGGCGAAGCACAGGCCGCCCTGCGCAAGCAGGTAGAGACAGGGCTGAAGGCGGCGCTGGTCACAGCGGGATATCCCGCGCAGGCCGATCCCGCGAATATTGACGTGGTGAAGATTTTTTTCATTCTGCTGATCTTGATCACAGCGGCGACGGCGCTGTATGGGCCACAGGCTGCAACACTGGTGGAACTGTTCCCGACCAAAATCCGATATACGGCCTTGTCACTGCCGTACAATATTGGCACCGGCTGGTTTGGCGGCTTTCAGCCGGCGGCGTCGTTTTCTATCGTTGCGGCAACAGGAGATATTTATAGCGGTCTGTGGTATCCCGTGATCATCGGCGCGATCAGTTTTATTGTCATGCTGTTCCTGCTGCCGGAAACCCGGGGCCGAAGCATCGATACCTAAATGGCCGCAACCTCCGGGCCTGCATAGGGTTGCCAGCCGCCCGGACCCAGCAATTCCAGCGGGCGGAAACGGGCCTTATAGTGCATCTTGCGGCTGCCCTCGATCCAGTAACCGAGATAGACATAGGACAGGCCCATTTCCCTGGCCAGTTCGATATGGCGCAGGATCATATAGCTGCCTAGGCTGCGGCGATCTTCTTTGGGGTCAAAGAAACTGTACACCATGGACAGGCCATCACCGGCCACATCCGTGATGCACGCCGCCAGCAGGCGTCCTTCATCCTCGCCCTCGGGCTTGCGAAGTTCCAGCAGATAGGTTGTGATCGGGCTGTCTTCCACCATCATCTGATAGTCGAATGCGTCCATCGCCGCCATGCCGCCATCCCCATGCCGGACGCTTAAATAGCGTCGCAGAAGATGATATTGTTCAATGGTCGCAGTGGTTCCGCCAAAGCCGAGACGCAAATCCTGATTGCGCTTTGATATGCGCGCAAGGTTTTTACCCGGATTAAAATCCGCAACGGGAACGCGCGCCGATGTGCAGGCGTTACAGCCAATGCAGGCGGGCCGGTAGGCAATATTCTGGCTGCGGCGAAATCCCATATCCGCCAGTGCATCATGCAGCAGCGACGGATTGTCACCGGACAGGCGCGCAAATATTTTACGCTCCTCGCGCCCGGCAAGATACGGGCAGGGCGACGGCGACGTCACGTAAAAACGCGGAATATTGACTGGTTTAGTCACCCGGCGGATCCCTCGTAAATGCCCTTCATACTAGTGTGTAAACATAGCATAATACGACCGGTATGAAAGTAGACTGTGCATATTAACCATGGCCACCCAGCATTTTAAGCCGGTCTCGCAGAACCGGTTCAATCGGAAAGGGCTTGCCGGTTTCCTGATCGACCCGGACCATGGTCATTTCGGCGGTGGCGGCACAGTGGCCATTGTTGAACATGCCCTGGCCCAATTGCAATGAAGTATTTCCAAACTTCAGTACCAGGGTGCCGGTTTCTACGATTCCGGGCGCCTGGACCTGCCCCAGAAAAGTGATGGACAGGGCGGCTATCATCCATGCCCGCCCGCTCTCTCCATCATGGGCCCCCACCGCACGAAAAAGTGCTACACGGCTTTCCTGGCAAAACTCAAAAAATTTGACGTTATTCAGGTGCCCATTCCGGTCCATGTCGGCAAAACGCAAAATATCCTGCCGCATATGCAGGAAATTTTCAGGCAGGGTAAGATCGACCACTCTATCTTTATCTTTTTTGATATTTTTTGTCACACCTGCTCCGCTCAAGCTCATTAACGACGCTATCTGTCATCATTGCCCCTTCACACTGTTCTCGCCACTATTTTTTTGTAATAATTTGAAGCTAGAATGGAAAGACATGCCCCCCACAGTCCAAAGTGATTCTGAATTTGGTCCGCCCGGCTATTATCTTGATAGTGTCGGCCCGCCCGTAAACTATCCGCAGTTTGCAGGGCAGGTGGCGTGTGACATATGCGTCGTGGGGGGGGGTTACACGGGCATATCCGCCGCCCTCAACCTGGCCGAGGCGGGGTATAAGGTGGTGGTGCTGGAAGGCGAACGGATTGGCTGGGGCGCTTCCGGGCGTAATGGCGGCCAGGTCATCAACGGATTTGCCAGGGATTTGCCAGGGATTGCGCAGTTGCTTGGTCAGGCGCAGGCGAAGCAATTATGGGAACTCTCGCTGGAAGCCACACAGATGGTGCGGGACCGTATTGTCCGCCATGGCATGGATGCGGAATATAAACCTGGTTATCTGCTGGCGGCGGCGCGCCCGCGTCATATGGCGGGCCTGACGGCGGAACAGAATTATCTGGCCGGCCTTGGCTACACACAATCAGGCTTGCTTGACCGGGCAGCGGTCACAGAGCATGTCAGAAGCACCCGTTTCTATGGGGGCCTGATCGATTTGGGGGCGGGGCATTTGCACCCGCTGAAATATATGCGCGGGCTGGCGGCCGCAGCAGCCAAAGCAGGTGTGCAAATTTTTGAAAAAAGCCAGGTTACGCAAATTCATCCATCAAGCAGGAATGGATCTGGTAAGGTTGCAGCCATCACGGACCAGGGCGAGGTGCGCGCGCGTCATCTTGTACTGTGCTGCAATGCCTATATTGGCGCGCTGGAACCGGTGCTGCGCGCGCGGATCATGCCGGTGGGCACCTATATCATAGCGACGGAGCCGATGGGCCGGGACAGGGCGCTGGGGCTGCTACCACACAATGCCTGTGTGTCGGACACGAATTTCGTCCTCGACTATTTCCGGCTGTCGGCAGACTGGCGCATGCTGTTTGGGGGCCGTGTCAGTTATACGACAGTGCCGCCGGTGGCGCTGGCCAACAGAATGCGCCAACGCATGCTGGCGACGTTTCCTGAATTGCATGATGTGGCGATTTCCCATGCCTGGGGTGGATTTGTGGATATTTCACGCAACCGTCTGCCGGATATTGGCCGCATGCCCGGAAATGTCTATTATGCCCAGGGTTTTTCCGGGCATGGGGTGGCACTGACGGGGCTTGCGGGCAAACTTGTTGCCGACGCCATTCGTGGCGATGCGGAAAAGTTTGATATATTCGCGCGTATTCCGCATCGTTCATTCCCCGGCGGTCCGTGGTTGCGTATGCCGTTACTATTGTTGGGGACACTGTATAGTCGCCTGCAGGATATTGTTTAAGGAGAGAGATCATGGATGTTCGCGCCGCTGTTGCCTTTGAAGCGGGCAAGCCGCTGGAGATTGTCACCGTACAGCTGGAAGGCCCGAAAGAAGGCGAGGTGATGATTGAACTCAGGGCCACGGGCATCTGCCACACTGACGCCTTCACGCTTTCCGGTGACGATCCCGAAGGGGCGTTTCCCGCGATCCTTGGCCATGAAGGCGCGGGTGTGGTGGTCGAGGTTGGGCCGGGGGTAAAATCGCTGAAAAAAGGCGATCATGTTATTCCTCTGTACACGCCGGAATGCCGGCAATGCGAATATTGCCTCAACCCCAAAACCAATCTTTGTCAGGCCATTCGTGAAACCCAGGGGCGCGGCGTTATGCCAGATGGCACCGGCCGGTTTACATATAAAGGAAAACCGGTCCTGCATTATATGGGCTGTTCCACCTTTGCCAATTATTCGGTGCTGCCGGAAATTGCCTTGGCAAAAGTGCGCGAGGACGCGCCGTTCGAAGCGATCTGCTATATAGGCTGCGGCGTCACCACCGGCATTGGCGCGGTGATCAATACGGCCAGGGTCGAACCGGGATCGAAGGTCGTCGTGTTCGGCCTGGGCGGCATCGGGCTGAATGTCATTCAGGGGGCGCGTCTGGTTGGCGCATCGCAGATTGTCGGCGTTGATCTCAACCCCGCGCGGCGCGCGCAGGCGGAACGTTTCGGCATGACGCATTTCGTCAACCCGAAAGAGGTGGGTGGTGATCTGGTTGCCTATCTGGTGTCACTAACCGGCGGCGGCGCGGATTACAGTTTCGAGTGCATCGGCAATGTCGATGTGATGCGTCAGGCGCTGGAATGCTGTCACAAGGGCTGGGGCGAGGCGGTCATCATCGGCGTCGCCGGGGCGGGGCAGGAAATCCGTACACGTCCTTTCCAGCTGGTGACGGGGCGGGTATGGCGCGGCACCGCGTTTGGCGGCGCCAGAGGCCGCACGGATGTCCCAAAAATTGTGGACTGGTACATGGAGGGCAAGATTAATATCGATGATCTGATCACGCATAAAATGCCGCTGAACGATATCAACCGCGCATTTGATCTGATGCATAGTGGCGAATCAATACGAAGTGTTGTGGTGTACTAGAGCGATTTCTGTTTAGACTGAATCACAAACTTATACTTCGTCATCGCGCCTGAAGATGCAGGTACCAATAAGCGAAGCGTGGCGATCCACCAAGCCTTCGCCAGAAGGCTTCGGCTGGCAAAGGAGTCTCACGCAAAGGCCTGAGTTTGTGGCTCCGGATTGCCACGTCGCTTCGCTCCTCGCAATGACGCTTAAGCGCGGCGCTTCAGTCAAATAATGAAACAGTCCAGGCAGGGGATAGCGAGAAAATGACGAATGGTCATACCGAAAAAGTGCATCTGAGTGATGAAGACCGCAAGCACTTGCGTGAATTGCGCTCCCAGAGGCCTGCCCGTAACCGGATTAAGCATGCGCCGACGCGGGGCGCAACCATTGCCGATCAGGTCGCCAGTACCGTTGGTTCGTGGCGCTTCATAATTATTCAAAGTGTGCTGCTTGCAGTTTGGGTTGCTGCCAATTTAGCCGGCTACTTTTACCATTGGGATCCGTATCCCTTTATTTTGCTGAATTTGCTTCTATCCACGCAGGCGGCATATGCGGCGCCGATCATCATGATGAGCCAGAACCGGCAGGCCGAAATTGATCGCAGGAACGCGGAGCATGATTATCGTGTAAATGTGAAGGCGGAACTTGAGATAGAGCTTCTGCACAACAAGATCGATGCGTTGCGCGAACAGGAAATTTTGCAGCTCATTTCAATTATTCAGAAACTAAGCGCCCATCTGGCGCCGGAGCTTGTCATTGCAGGGGGGCAGGAAACGGTACCCTGAGCGGTTTATTCTATCCGTAACGCCCTGGGCGCAAGCGCGGGCTGTTCCCGCATCATAGTGATGGAAATGCGCCTGTTTCCGGAAATATAGGGATCGTCCGGAAACAGCGGCTCCGTACCGGCCTTGCCGGTCACTTCAAAAAAGCGCGCGTCCGGAACGCCGGCCTGTTGCAGCATGCGGCGGCTGAGCATGGCGCGGTCCATGGAGAGTTCCCAGTTGCCGTAACCATCCTCGCGTTGATAGGCGCTGGCGTCCGTATGCCCGGAAATGGCGATGCGGTTGGGCAACCTGTTAATGACCTTGGCGATTTCCTTGAATATTGCACGTGTGCGCGCATAGGGCTCCGACGTCCCTTCCTTGAACATCGGCCGGTCAGCTTCATCCACAAGCTGGATGCGCATGCCTTCCGGCGTATGATCGATAATAAGCTGTCCTGAAAGTTGCGCGAGTTCGGGAATATCGCTGATTGCCTGTTTCAGTTCCTTTTCGGCCTGTTCGAAAACCTTCATTTCCCGCGCATCAATTGCCTTGTTGAGGGCGTCTTCTGTTGGCACTGCGGTTGTGCGTTGCGCGTCGGTGTTTGAGATTACCTCATGCGCACCACCTGCGCTGGCGCTGTTTTCGCTGACGCCTACTGCGGCAACGGCGTCGTCCGCATTGGTTAATTCGGCTGATACCGGAGCACCTGTGTTTTCAGAGTCCGCTTCAGCAGTTGGTGGCGGGGTGGGTGGCGCCATGGACAGGGTGACAGTTGGTGAACCATCCGAAACACCCTTTTCATCATTCACGCTTTTACCGGCAAGCAAACCGCCGCCGCCGGTCGAAGAATTTGACTGGGACAAGGTAAAATATTCGGCCAGGCCTTCCTTCTGTTCCTTGGTGGTGGTGCTAAGCAGCCATAACATAAGAAAAAAGGCCATCATCGCAGTCACGAAATCGGCATAGGCAACCTTCCAGGCGCCACCATGATGGCCGCCTCCGATTTTCTTTATCTTCTTGACGATAATAATGGGGGCTTCGCCGTTTTCGCCTTTTGCCATATTCGCCTGCTTCCAGTAACAATTTGGTACCGGGGCATTCTAAAGAAATGGGGTTAACGGCAGGTTTGCACCCAAAAGCCGGTTGAAGCCATAATGCCATAATGGGGGATTGCGCGAGGATCACTCTAGCCCCTATAAATTAAGTAATAATTCATTATTGAGGGGACTTTGGAGATGACGATTGATACCCGCGCCCTGCGCAATTCTTTTGGCAATTTTGTTACGGGTGTAACCCTGGTGACCACCGTGGGGGGAGATGGAAAAGCCATCGCCATGACGGCTAACTCATTCAGTTCTGTGTCACTTGATCCGCCTATGGTGCTGTGGTGCATCGACAAGGGTTCAGACAGATTGGGCATATTTGAAGAGGCCAAGCATTTCGCCATCAATGTCCTGGCTGCAAACCATCAGGAACTGTCTGGCCGCTTTGCCAAGAAGGGCCAGCCCTATATGGATGGGGTGGAATATACGATGTGGGAAACCGGCAGCCCGATTATCACCGATGCCGTCGCCATTTTTGATTGCGACAAGGCGGCAAGCCATGATGCGGGCGACCATATTATTTATGTTGGTCTGGTGCGAAAATTTGGAGCGCCGGACACCGCCGGAAAGCCATTGGTATTTCATCGCGGGGCATATTGCGCGTTAGCCTGATCGTTTCTCGCGGGTAACAATTATGTGATGGTCTTTACGGGAGTTCTTGGAACGCCGACTTTAAATGATAATAATAATAAAACCGAGGGAGTTAAACCATGTTAGCGGCGCTTGTGCAGACCTATAACGATGTGATCGCGCCGCTGATATTCAGGGGTGGTCCGATCGTTACCGTTCTTCTTCTCACCTCGGTGGTGGCGGTAGCAATTATTATTACCAAAATCGTACAGTTTTATCTGGCCGGTGTTTATTCGGGCCCCGGTTCCCGCGCCAGCACCATTGATCCGGTGCTTGAACTGGTTCGGACCGGGAATTTTACGGCCGCACAAAATGAGGTGACGCAGCAAAAAGGACCGCTGGCCCGGCTGATGGAAGCGGGGCTGATTGCCAGCTGGCGTGACCATCGCCGTGATACGGAAATTGAAGAAGAGCTTGGCCGTGTGGGCGGCAACCAGCTTATGGCGATGCAATCCTATTTCCGCTGGCTGGAAGTGATTGGCAACGTCGCCCCGTTGCTTGGCCTGCTGGGTACGGTGATGGGCATGATCACGGCCTTTCAGCAGCTGGAAGTTGCAGGCAGCAAGGTTGATCCCTCTATCCTTGCGGGCGGCATCTGGGAGGCGCTGATTACCACACAGGTCGGGCTGATTGTGGCTATTCCGGTGGTGACCATTCTCAATCTGCTGGAAAATCGCCTTGACCAGTATCGTCAGGAAATGCGTGATGTCTCGGCGCGGCTGATGCATGCGCTGCATTCTGCGCAGAAACGCGCGGACGCAAATGGGCCCGCCAAATCCCAGGCTGCGCAGTAAGAGGTGCGTAGCAGGTGATGAATTTATTGGATCAGCCCATTCGGCGCTCCCGGAAAATGAGCATGACGTCCATGATCGACGTCGTATTTCTTCTGCTAATATTCTTTATGCTGATTAATACATTTGGCAGCACTCAGGTGCTGCGCTTTGCAACCCCGGCGGGCGATCGTAAATCGATCGAAAAGGACTTCAGTCTTGCGCCGGTGTTTATTCGCGCCGACAACAGCATCGACATTGACGGGAAAACTTTTCCGGTAGACGCCCTGAAAGGGGAAATGCAGAAAATAAAATCACGGGCAACCGAAGTGACACTGATGATTGTGGTGGAACCCGGCGCCAAAAACCAGGCACTGATTCATGTGATCGAGGCTGCGCGCAGCACCGGCCTGAAAAACATCGCGATGAAAAAGCTGAAGGACGCGGAAGCCATTTTGCCCACGCTTTCCAACGGGGGCGCGGGGAATGATTGATTTTGGTCCGGAACGGCCGAAACGTGAATATGAATATCTGGTGCCGCTTATCAATGTGGTGTTCCTGCTAATCACATTTTTTCTGATCACCGGCACGATGCAGACAGCCGAACCGGTAAAGGTGCAATTGCCCGAAGGCGTGATCGACGAAACAAAGCCCGCCGAGGCGGTAACGGTTTATCTTGGCCCCGATGGCTTTGTGTACCTGTTTGACCAGGTGATTGAGGCGCGCTTTGCCCCATTCATGCTGCGCAGTTTCTTTCTGAAAGAAGGCCATCGTTCGGTTCAGATCAAGGCGGACAAAAACGCCGACGCCGAAACGCTGATCGATATGATGGAACAGATGCGCGAAATAAATATCGAAGAGATCATTATTTTGACGGAGCATGGAAAGTGAACGCGCCGCGCTCCATGCTGAACCCGGGGCGCTGGCATCTGGCGGCATTTATTGCCGTTTCGTTCCTGCTGCATGTCCTCTGGTTCGTATGGTTTGCGCTGCAAGGTTCTGTAATGTTCGCATCGCAGGACAGTGGCGCACTTGGGCTGGGCGGCGGCGAAAATCTGGTGTTTGAATTGTCCCGTGGCGATTCCGGTGGACCGGAGGCTGAACTTCCGGGCGCTGATATGGATTTGCAGGAAGCGCTTCCGGACACGTTAAGCGAGGATCAGGTCGAGGCGCCACTGGTTGAAGAAGAAGCCGCCGTGCCAGTAGCCCCAGCAGAAGATACTGCTGAAAAGGAAAAGGCCGTAGCGGCAAAAGCGGCGCAGGTAGCGGCCGAATCGGCAAAAAAACAAAGCGGTGGTGATGGTGGTGATTCCGAAGAAACCAGGCGCAACCGTGCGGGATCTGCCTTAACGGGACCGCAAATTACCGCCTCGGCAGCGGGGCGCACCCTTAATCTGCTTGCGGGCCGTCTTGATATTCCGGCTGGCAACCGGCTGATGAATGTGAAATTGAATCTGTTCCCGGATGGAACCATGCGGGTGGCGCTGACCTATTTTCATTACAAGACATTTCATAAACTTGTGACCTCAACCCGCCATTTCAAGGGCGACGGGAAATGGTGGGTCGAAAATAACAGCCTGTGCCTGTCGGCGATGGTTATCGATTACGGCACCATCAATTGTTACGATCTGAATCAGAAACCCGATGGCGAGCTGGATTTGTATTTTTCCCAATGCACGGGAAGGTCCTCTTCGATTTGCAGGAAGGACCGGCTGGGCGCGCAGGGGCATTTTAGCTCCGGAATCGAGTAAGGCTTGCGGGCGGCGCGCACTTACCGTAAATAGCCCCACGCCAGTTTTCTCATAAGGAGCCCGCAATGACCAATCCCAGCTTTGCTTCGGTTCAGGATATGCTGGCCACCTTGCGGCCATCCTATCCGGTTATGTGCATCTGGCCGGAGCGTATTGCGATGACGGCGCGCCGTTTTCTGACTGGTTTTCCTGGCAAGGTTCTGTATGCGGTGAAATGCAACCCGCATGGCATTGTGCTGGACGCCATGCACAGTGCAGGCATCCGTGACTTTGACACGGCCTCCCTCAACGAAATTGCGCTGGTCGATGAGCGTTTCGATGATGCGAACTGCTATTTTAACCATCCCGTAAAAAGCCGCGCCGCCATAGATTCAGCAGTCCGTGTATATGGCGTGAACGATTTCGTGGTGGATTATCCAGGCGAGCTTGGCAAGCTTATAGAGGTAGCCGGGCAGGGGCATATCATTCAGGTGCGTCTGCGTACGCCGGGCGGTGTTGCCACCTTTGACTTGTCCGCGAAATTCGGTGCTGATGAAGATATGGGGGTGGAGCTTCTGCGTGAGGTTGTGGCGCAAAAATCCAGACCTGCGGTTTCGTTTCACGTCGGCAGCCAGTGCCGCAAGGCGTCTGCCTATGCCAAGGCGTTTGAAATTGTCGCCCGTGTGCTGGATCGCGCTTGTGTAACACCGGAATATATCAATGTCGGTGGCGGCTTTCCGGTTTCCGACGCCGAAGTCAAAGCCCCGCCCCTGGAAGAATTCTTCCATCAGATTCGTGAATCAGCCACGCAATATGGGTTCCTGGGAAAAGTGCCTTTGCTGTGTGAGCCCGGGCGCGGGATGGTCGCCGATGCCGCATCGCTGATTACACAGGTTCATCTGCGCAAGGACAATCAGCTATATCTGAACGAAGGTATTTTCGGCAGCCTGTCCGAAATCGTTTATGGCGATATGCGGCCAACCCTACAGGCGATCCGGTTAAGCGGGCCACTATCGAATGAGATGCGTCCTTTTACTTTGTTTGGGCCAACCTGCGATTCAAACGATGTCGTGCCGCACCAATTTGCCCTGCCAAAGGATATTTCCGAAGGCGACTGGATTGAAGTGGGCGGCGTCGGCGCCTATTCCAATGCGCTGCAAAGCAGCTTTAACGGTTTCACCACCGATACGTTCGTCGCCATTCGCGGCACAACGCCAAGCGCACTGGCGGCTTAATTCATTCGGCAGCAAAAAGCCCGCCGGTCAGGGCGGGCTTTGCGTTCATTGGCAGCGCGGATCAGACGCTGTAATACATTTGATATTCGATCGGGTGCGGCGTGTGTTCAAACGCATGCACTTCTTCCATCTTCAGTTCGATATAGGAATTGAGCTGTTCGTCGCTGAACACATTTCCCTTTTTCAGGAATGCGCGATCCGTATCCAGGGCTTCCAATGCCTGGCGCAGGCTGCCACACACGGTCGGCACTTCTTTCAGTTCTTCCGGCGGCAGATCATACAAATCCTTGTCCATCGGCTCGCCCGGATGGATCTTGTTTTCGATGCCGTCAAGACCGGCCATCAGCATCGCCGCAAAGGCCAGATACGGATTGGCGGTGCAATCCGGGAAGCGTACTTCAACGCGCTTGGCCTTGGGGTTTTGCGCAAATGGAATGCGGCACGATGCGGAACGGTTGCGCGCCGAATAGGCCAGCAGCACAGGCGCCTCAAAGCCCGGAATCAACCGCTTATAGCTGTTGGTCGAGGCGTTGGTCAGCGCGTTCAGCGCCTTGGCGTGCTTGATGATGCCGCCAATATAATACAGGCACGTATCCGACAGATCGGCATAGCCCGAACCGGCGAATGTGGGCTTGCCGCCCTTCCAGATCGACTGATGCACATGCATGCCAGAGCCGTTATCGCCATAGAGCGGTTTCGGCATGAAGGTTGCCGTCTTGCCATAGGATGCGGCAACCTGATGAACCACATATTTGTAGATCTGCATCTGGTCGGCAATATTGGTCAGGGTGCTGTATTTCATGCCCAGCTCGTGCTGCGCGGGCGCCACTTCATGGTGATGCTTTTCGGTGTCCAGTCCCATTTCACGCATGATGGCCAGCATTTCCGAACGCATATCCTGAAGCGTATCCATTGGCGGAACCGGGAAATAGCCGCCTTTAACGCGGGGGCGGTGGGCCAGGTTGCCACCATCATATTTGGTGCCGGTATTGCTGGGGCTTTCGATGCTGTCGATCATGAAGCTGGTTTCGTTCATTTCAACTTTGTAACGCACATCGTCAAACACAAAGAATTCCGCTTCCGGGCCGAAATAGGCCGTATCGCCGAGGCCGGTGAATTTCAGATAGGCTTCCGCCGCCTTGGCGGTCGAGCGCGGGTCACGGCTATAGGCCTGGCCCGTTGAGGGCTCCAGAATGTCGCAAATCAGTACGAGAGTGTTTTGCGCCATGAACGGATCCATCACAGCGGTGCCGAGATCAGGCATCAGCGTCATATCGGATTCATTGATGGCCTTCCAGCCGGCAATCGAGGAGCCGTCAAACATGATGCCCTCGGCAATCATGTCTTCATCGAATATGCCAACATCCATGGTCAGGTGCTGCCACTTCCCGCGCGGGTCCGTAAAGCGCAGGTCAACGAATTTGACATCGTTGTCCTTGATGTTTTTCATGAGCTTATTGACGTCGGACATGTGTTTTTCCCTGTTGTAAAAGTGGTATTATAACGCTTCTTCGCCGGTTTCACCTGTGCGAATACGCAAAGCTTCCTCGATGTTGCTGACAAACAGCTTGCCGTCACCGATCCGGCCTGTGTGGGCAGCGCTTTTGATGGCGTCAATGGCGCGTTCCACCATATCGTCCGACAAAACAATTTCGATTTTAACCTTGGGTAAAAAATCGACAACATATTCAGCGCCGCGATATAGCTCGGTATGGCCCTTTTGGCGGCCAAACCCCTTGGCTTCAATGACCGTTATGCCCTGTAGCCCAATTTCGTGCAACGCCTCCTTCACTTCATCCAGTTTGAACGGTTTTATGATCGCTTCGATCTTTTTCATGTGCGTTCAGATCCCTGTTGCTGTCTGTGTGACTTAAGGCGGAATTCGGCGTTTGGGGGTTTAATTTGCATGTGTCATGCCAGTTATGCATAGCATGTTACTGGCAGGAATTCAGCGATTGTTACCCCCAACCAACGCAGGAAACAATCCCGAAATTGCGCAATTTATAGGCAATGAGCATAAATATTGAGCGCAGCAGGCGATTTTGCCTGTATTACCGTAAAGGCGATTTTTTGACTGTCTGGCTATGCATCGAAATAGTTGATCATTCTGCTCCGGCTGTTTACAGGCGTTTGAATGCCTGATGGATATGATACTGGTTCAGAATATGAAACCGTCTGGAAAATGCTGTGATTCACTGCTGCTGCAAAGCGCCATAACCCCGTGATGAAACCTCTGGGCATCATTGCAGGTAGCGGGCCAATTCCGCTGATGCTGGCTGAGAAATGCCAGGCGGAAGGGCGACCATTCTTTATCGCGGGTATCATTGGTGCAGCTTCCCGTGAAATCACTCTTTTCCCGCACCAATGGGTTGGCATTGGTGCGGTTGGCGCCCTGATGCGCGCGCTGCGCCAGCATGCCTGCGAAGAAGTGGTCTTTATCGGTGCGGTGCGGCGGCCCGATTTGCGCCATCTGAAGCTGGACTGGGGCGGCATGCAGTTTTTACCGCGCTATGCCCGCGCGGCGCTGGGCGGCGATGACCAGCTTTTACGCGCCCTGGTGCATGAATTTGAACGCCACGGTTTCAAGGTGACTGGCGCCCATGAGGTGCTGGCCGATATCTGCGCACCGGCGGGCATATTGGGGATGGTGCAACCCCGCCCGGACGATCAGGCGGATATTGCCCGCGCACTGGATGTGGCGCGTCAGACCGGTGCGCTGGATATAGGGCAGGGAGCTGTAGTATGTGGCGGCGTCGTTCTGGCGGTTGAGGCGGCCGAAGGCACAGACGCCATGCTGGCCCGCTGCGCCCAATTACCCCAGGGCCTGCGCGCCACCCCGCAAACCAATGGCGGCAGGCGGTGCGGGGTGCTGGTAAAGCTGCCAAAACCCGGACAGGAACGGCGCATCGATATGCCGGCCATCGGGGTGACCACGTTGCGTCTGGCGGCGGAGGCGGGCCTCGCGGGCATTGTCTTTGAAGCGGGCGGGGCGCTGCTGGTGGATGTGAGCGCCATGATCCGCGAGGCCGATGCGCTGGGCATGTTTTTGATTGGCCTGAACGGGGCCGGGGAAAATAGCTGATGGTTTTCGCGCCGTTACGGCTGATGCTGATTGCGGGCGAGCCGTCCGGCGATGCGCTTGGCGCGGAATTGTTACATGCGCTTGCACAGATAAGCGGGCGGCCTGTCGAAGCATTCGGGGTAGGCGGCGCGGCAATGGCAAAGGCTGGGCATCAAAGCCTGTTCGACATGACTGATCTTTCGGTCATGGGCGTTGCGGAAGTACTGCCCAGATTGCCGCAACTGCAACTGCGCATCGCCCAGGCCGCGGGGCAGGCCTTACAGGCGCGCCCGGATATGCTGATCACCATTGATAGCCCTGATTTCTGTTTTCGCGTGGCGCGCCAGGTGCGCAAATATGCGCCGGAAATTCCCATCGTGCATTATGTCGCCCCGCAAATATGGGCTTGGCGGCGTGGCCGGGCGCGCAAGATTGCCCGCTATATTGATCTGGTGCTGGCGCTGTTGCCGTTTGAACCGCCCTTGTTTATCGGGCAGGGGTTGCCGTGCAGCTTTGTCGGCCACCCGGTGGTTGCGCGGATGCCGTCTGCCCAGGCGGGCGCTGAATTTCGCGCCCGTCATGCTGTACCCGCAGACGCGCCATTGCTAGGCGTGCTTCCCGGCAGCCGGAGCGGTGAAGTTTCCCGGTTGCTGGCGCCGTTTGGCGAAGCTTTGCATCGTCTGTATCAGGATCTGCCGCAACTGCACATCTTCTGTGCAACCCTGCCGCATGTCGCTGCACAGGTTCGCACTGCGGCGGCGAACTGGCCGGGACGGGTGATCCTCACCGAAGACAATGCTGAAAAACTTGCAGGTTTTTCCGCCTGTGACGCAGCGCTTGCGGCATCCGGCACCGTGTCACTGGAACTTGCGGCCTGCGCCACGCCGCATGTGGTGGCCTATAAAGTCAGTCCATTGACGGCAATGATCGCGCGGCGTGTGCTGCAAATTTCCCATGTCAATCTGGTCAATCTGATCCTGAATGAAAGCCTGATCCCGGAACTGTTGCAGCAAGACTGCACACCGGAAAATCTGGCGCGCGAACTGGCCCTGTTGTTGGGACCATCGCCTGCCACCGAACGGCAACGCGCAGGTATGCGCAAAGCATTACAGGAACTTGGCGCAGGCCAGTCACCGCCAAGCCATCGCGCCGCCGAAGCTGTACTGGCTTTGCTCTAATCCCCCAATCCGGAAAAATCCATTTTGGCGGCGCCCAGAATGGGACCGGCGTCGTCCACCTGCAAAAGGACGACGAGGCCTGAATGGCTGGCACGGCGAAAATCCCGCATGGGCAGGATCAGCCCCATGGCCTCGCCCTGCCAGACGCCGACAGGCGTTATGGTGCGCACGACATTGCTATAGCTTAACTGCTTGCCCGCGTTTTCGCCTTTTGTGATCGTGACAAGTTGGCGCGCATCATACTGGATCAGGCGTATGGTCGCGGATTGCGCACCGGCGGGCAAAGCGCCGGAAGCGATATTCACGGCAACGGTTTTTGGGCTGGGCCAAAGATTTATCGCCACAGAAGGTTTGCGGTCACCGGTTTGAAACGCAATCAGTTCATCGATCACCTCTGATTGCGAGCCAACTTCGCGGTGCACCCCGTCGATAATAATTTGCGGCGTGTAAATATCCGCGCTTGCCGCCGCCACCGCATAGGCGCGCTGACGGTCGTCATATTCGGGTTTGGCGAGGGTGTCCTTCCAGCCAAGATAATCCCAATAGGTCACGGGAAATGTCAGGGCGATCACGTCATCGCGTTTGCTGAGCTGCTGTAAATAAATGTCCGCGTTGACACAGGAACTGCATCCCTGACTGGTAAATAACTCAATCACTGTCGGGCGGTCGTCTGCGGCATCGGCCTGGGCTGGGGGAAGAAAAAAAATCATCGTCAGCACGGCGCGCAAAAATCCCCGCACACATGCCCCGGCATAACCGGCGCGGACGCGCCCAATATTATGTCCGGTTGATGATCTCATGTTCAACGCTAAGCCAAAGGGGTGATTTCGCCAGATCAATGAATTTCTTTTCGTCTTCCAGCAACGCCCGGCCCGCCTTGCGGGCCTGCGGATCGGCGCTAGCCATATCCCCGGCATTTTCCCACCACAGTTCGGCAATGCCGTCATAGCCATCGGGTGCGCCGCGCGGCCCGCGTAATGGCGCACTCAATTCATCCGCCAGTGCATGCACCTGCACATAGCGTTTGATTTTCAGTGCGTCCTGAAATGATTTGACCAGCGGTGCATGATGATTAAGCCAGTAATCCTGAAATTCAGCGCGGCTGAGATGCGCCAGGCGCGTCAGGCAGAAAGTCAGTTTGATCATCGCTTGCTCCTATTCGCTGATTTCAGCCCAGACCGGCACATGGTCGGAAGGCTTTTCCCAGCCGCGCACATGCTTGTCGATGGCGCAGGCGCCCAGCCGGTCCGTGGCCTGGGGGGACAATAGCAGATAATCAATGCGGATGCCGTGATCCTTGGTCCAGGCCCCCGCCTGATAATCCCAGAATGTATAGCGATGCGGTTCCGTGTGGCAGGCGCGATAGGCGTCCGTCAGCCCAAGGTTGAGGATTGACCGTAACGCGGTGATTGATTCCGGGCGGTACAGGGCGTCGCCTTCCCAGGCGCGGGGGTCATACAGATCATCCTCGGTAAGGATGACGTTGATATCCCCGCCAAGAACAAATGCCTCCTCATGGGTCAGCAGGTTTTTCGCATGGGTATGCAGGCGGCGCATCCAGTTTAGTTTGTAATCAAATTTGGGCGTGTCCGCTGGATTGCCGTTCGGGGCATAGATCGACGCCACCCGCACAGGGCGGCCCGGTGCGCTGATCACTGCTTCGATATAGCGCGCCTGTTCATCCGCTGCGTCTCCGGGCAGGCCGGATAGGACATCCTCCATGGGATATTTCGACAGGATCGCCACGCCATTATAGGTTTTCTGCCCGTGGCGCGCGATATTGTAGCCAAGCGCCTCGATTTCCAGCGCGGGAAAGCTGTCGTCGGTACATTTGGTTTCCTGCAACAGCGCCACATCGGGCTTTGCCTCGCGCAGATAATCCAGCACCAGCGCCAGCCGCGCTTTCAGTGAATTGACGTTCCATGTGACTATTTTCATGAGGTTGAACAGTTTGCAGGTATAACGAAGGCGCAACGCAACACCTGTTTCATTCCTGGGTTCTGTGGATTGTCAGTCCTGTTTGTAGCGCAGGCAAGAGACAGCATTTTAAGCTCCCATTCACATTGTTCAACTGCTTGCCAGCCCCAAAACATAGGTTGATTGCAGGACTGCAAGCTGTGCGATGGGCATGTTTATATAAGGTTCAGCCAGCCGCAGAGAGGGAATCCTTTCCAGTGTCGGCTGATGGGTTTGTCCGTCTGCGCGGATCACACTGAAGCCTGCCCTTACGAATATGGCCAGATATTCATGATGCCTTAGGCGGTTTTCACCTCCTTTGAGTAGCGCATTGATTGTCGCATGTCTGGATTTGCTCCAGGTCAGAAAATTGACTCTGGAAATGGACTTGTCAACATGCTCGAGATGGTCGGAATGGTCAACGATGTGCACCATAAGGCTATCCGGTTTCATCTTTGTGCGTAATGCAGCTAGCAAACTTTCGAGATCCTTCGGGGGGATATGTTCGAGCACAGCTCGCGAAATGACATAATCAAGTGAAGCATCCTGGACATGGTCTATGCTGAAGGGCGACAGATAGCTGATTGGCAGGTCGGACAGTTGATGGATATTGCTGAGTCGCTGATCGTCGGAGAATGTGTTGCGCAGGAATTTAACCGTTGCGTCAAAGGTCATGCTATCCATGTGTGGTATAAGGTCAGTCATCAACACGTGTTTTACTTTGTTGAGGCTCAACATGATAGGGATGGTTGGGAACCAGCCCGAGCCAATTTCCAGAACTGTGGCATTTTCAAACGATCGGTTGCCCGCCTTTAAGACTGTGGTCATATGTTCAAAACTTGCGAGGGTGGAATGGATGTTTGAGGCGTCAGGCTCATAACCGAATATCCGGCGCTTGAACCGCCGCAGCATCTGTCCAAACGGCAGGCGGTTGGTGATTGCTATCTTCAGAACGTGTAATTGCCAGCCCATTGCCACTCCAATAATTGACCTTCATGGCCGTATTTTGCACGAATGCAGCCCCGGATGCGAAATAAAAACAATGGGCTAGCACATTGACATCCGCCCGTAATGCTGGAATGTGACGCCATTCAAACAGGGAAGCCACAAATGCAAAAAAATCCGAACCCGTCCGAAGTAGAGCAGGTTATCCAAAAGCAGCTTGACGCCTATAACGCCCATGACATTGAGGCATTCATGGCCATGTGGGCCGATGACGCGCTATATTTCGAGCATCCCGCAACCTTGCTGGCCAGCGGCGCCGAGGCCATACGCGCCCGCCATGTCGCCCGGTTTCAGGAGCCAAATCTGTTCGCGCGGCTGAACCAGCGCATGTTGCTGGGCAACAAGGTGGTGGATCAGGAAACCGTCACCCGCACTTTCCCCGAAGGAACCGGGACGATTGATGTGATTGTGACCTATGAAGTTACTGGCGGCAAGGTCGCCAAAGCTTGGTACATTTTTGGAACCCCGGTACTGGACAAAGGTTGAGGACGCCTATTTACGCCGGAACGTAACGCCGCACCTGGATCGCGGGTTTTTGCTTGCGGAGCATTGCTACATTATAAGACGTCTGCATCCGCATCAGAGTATCCATTGAAACCCCGAAGGCTTTTTCAATACGAAGCGCCATTTCCGGCGACAATGACGCCCGTTCGTTAAGCAGGGCGGAAAGCGCGGGGCGCAGGTCAGTTCGTAAGCACCAGTAAATCATCATCGGGATCGCGGCATACTGGCTGCGGCAATGGTGGTGGATCAACGATTTCGGCCAATTGCCGCACCCCGGCAAGCAAAAGCTCAAGAGGGGAACCAGTGCGCGCCAGAATCGTCTCGAACTTTGCGCGGCCAAGCACGTTAGTTAACTCAGCCAAAAGCGCTGGGCTACTAATCAGGTCAAGGGTGCCATCCCGGATATGCTCAAGCAATATATGCGGTGGTCCATGCCAGAACAGCCCGGACACCAGCACATTGGTGTCAATTACCGCACGCACCTTGCTCGCGCCCTGTGCGTAAAGATTTCACTTCCGCATTGATCTCGCTGGCGGACATCGGCATAATGCCAGCAGCGGCTACGCGGTCGGCAATCTCCAGCAGAGAATCAGCGGCCTTCCGCCGCTTAAGCGCATCACTCAGCAACCGCTCAAGCGCTTGCGGGGTCAATAGGCCCGCATCGCGCGCAGCCTTCGCCGTGGTTTCGGATAGCTCAATCTGAATTGTCGTCATTGTTAAACCTCTTGAAAGCACCCTACACCGCAAACGACGTCCCGCAGCCGCACGACGCCGTGGCGTTGGGATTGTGGATGCGGAACGCCGCGCCGATCAGATCGTCCACATAGTCGATTTCCGATCCCTGCAAATATTCCAGCGAGATCGAGTCGATGATCACGGTCACGCCATCGCGGCTGAAGCAGAGATCGTCTTCCGTCTTGTTGTCGTCAAACGCGAAGGCGTATTGAAAACCGGAGCATCCGCCGCCGGATACGGTGACGCGCAGCATGGTCCCAGGCGTCTCGCCCGCAACCAGTTTGGCGATCTGGCGTGCGCCGCTTTCGGATATTGTCAGCCCCTGCTGTTTAAGGGTTTGCGTATCAGTCATGGAAGTTGCCCGCCTGTGCGTGTATTCTGTGCATAATGTCACACACTATATAAGCTTTTCTTGTGGGTATGCCAATAAACCCCCTATTTATGCTTAATGACCATGGAACCTAAAAATATCTTCCTGCCCCCATCGGGAATTGCGCCCTGGGCCTGCCTGCCGCAGGACAGCCGTGGCCGCCTGATTTCTGAACCGGAAAGCGCCACCCGTAGCTTGTTTCAGCGTGATCGCGACCGGATCGTGCATTGCGGGGCGTTTCGCCGCCTGAAGCACAAAACCCAGGTCTTTGTCTATTATGAGGGCGATCATTACCGCACCCGGCTGACACATTCGCTGGAAGTGGCGCAGATTACCCGTTCGATCTGCCGGGTGTTGGGCCTGAACGAGGATTTGGCCGAGGCGCTGGCGCTGGCGCATGATCTGGGCCACCCCCCGTTCGGCCATGCCGGCGAGGCGGCGCTGGATAGGTGCATGCAGCAATTTGGCGGGTTCGACCACAACGCCCAGGCCCTGCGCATTGTGACCCGTCTGGAGCAGCGCTATGCCACCTTTGATGGGCTAAACCTGACATGGGAAACCCTGGAAGGGCTGGTCAAGCATAATGGACCCCTGACCGGCCCCGGCATCGCGCGCAATTTGCCGCTGGCGATTCGCGAATATGGGGAAATTCAGGATCTGGAACTGCACTCCTACCCGTCTGCCGAGGCGCAGGTGAGTGCGCTGTCTGATGACATCGCCTATTGCGCCCATGATATTGATGATGGGCTGCGGGCAGGTCTGCTGGATTTTGATCAGATGTGCCAGGCCCCGTTTGCGGGGCCAATATTCGAAAGGGTGATTGCGCGCTTTCCCGGTGTGGCGCGCGGCCGTCTGATCAATGAGGCCGTCCGCGAGCTGATTGGCGTTATGGTGGATGATTTGCTGGCTGAAACCAGACGGAACGTCAAGCGCGAGCGGGTGTTCGACGCAGCCCATGTGCGCGAATTGGGGCGGCCGCTGATCGCGTTCTCGTCCGATATCGCACAGGGCATTCTGGCACTAAAGGCCTATTTGTTCACCCACATGTACCGGCACTACAAGGTCAACCGGGTGATGAGCCAGGCCAGGCGTGTGCTGGAAGAAATGTTCACCCGTTTTCTGGCGGAACCGGAACTGTTGCCCACAGAATGGCAGTTGCTTTGTGACAAGCCTGGCGGTAAAGCCACGGCGAGGATCGTCTGCGATTATGTGGCGGGCATGACAGACCGTTTCGCCATGGAGGAACATGGGCGCCTGTTCGATCTGCAATTGAAGATTTAAGCTTGTTTATCGCCTGGTCACCCCCTTCGTCTTTGCGAGGAGCGGAGCGACGCGGCAATCCAGAGTCACAGGGTAAGGCTTTCCCGTAAGACTCTGGATTGCCGCGCTTCGCTCGCAAAGACGATATAAATCGCGGAACTTTATGAATATATTCAATGACCTTCGATGCGAAGTGATTGCAGCGCTTGAAGCCTTGCAAGCGGATGAGCCGCGCCTGAAGGGTTGTGACACCCAGGCCGTCACGCTGGAGGCGCCGCGCGATCCCTCGCACGGTGATTTTGCAACCAATGCAGCGCTGGTGCTGGCTTCGCCGTCGGGCATGAAACCGCGCGAGATTGCTGAGCTGCTGACGGCGGCGCTGCGTTGCTCCACCCGAATTGAAACGGTGGAAATCGCGGGGCCGGGTTTTATCAATCTGCGGTTGACGACAGATTATTGGCATAAGGTGCTGGCCGGAATATTGCGCGAAGCAACGCGCTACGGTGTTTCGGTGATCGGTGCGGGCAATCGGGTCAATATCGAATATGTGTCGGCCAACCCGACCGGGCCGATGCATGTGGGGCATACGCGCGGCGCGGTGTTTGGCGATACGCTTGCAAACCTCATGCAGTCAGCAGGTTACGAGGTTTTCCGGGAATATTACATTAATGATGCGGGCGGGCAGGTGGACGTTCTGGCGCGCTCGGCATTCTTGCGCTACCGCGAGGCGCTGGGCGAAGTGATCAGGGACATTCCAGAGGGGCTCTATCCCGGCGACTATCTGGTTCCGGTGGGGCAGCAGCTTAAATCCGAATATGGGGACGCATTACGCGCCATGCCCGAGGCGCAATGGTTGCCTATTGTGCGCGATGCAGCGCTGAAAGCCATGATGGCGCTGATCCGTGAAGATCTTGCGGCGCTGGGTATCCGGCATGATAATTTTTATTCTGAACGCGCTTTGCATGAAAGCGGCGCGATCGAAAAGACGCTGGCGTTTCTGGAAGCCCAGGGGCTGATTTATGTGGGTGTTCTGGAGCCGCCCAAAGGCAAGACGCCCGATGATTGGGAGCCGCGTCCGCAAACCCTGTTCCGCGCCACGCAGTTTGGTGACGATGTGGATCGGGCGCTGAAAAAGTCGGATGGAAGCTGGACCTATTTTGCGCCGGATATCGCCTATCATTTTGAGAAGTTTCAGCGTGGCTACGCGCAGATGATCGATGTGTTCGGCGCCGATCATGGCGGTTATGTGAAACGCATGACGGCGGCGGTGGCCGCGATCACAGGCGGCAAGGGCGCGCTGGACGTCAAAATTTGCCAGCTGGTGCGCCTGTTGCGTGATGGTGAACAGGTTAAAATGTCCAAACGTTCCGGTAACTTTGTGACGCTACGTGAAGTAGTGGATGAAGTTGGCCGCGATGCGGTGCGCTTCATGATGCTGTACCGTAAAAACGATGCGCCGCTGGATTTTGACTTTGCCAGGGTGACAGAGCAATCAAAGGATAACCCGGTCTTTTATGTGCAATATGCCCATGCGCGCATCTGCTCGGTGCTGCGAAATGCTGCCGGGACGTTCCTCGATCTTGATCAGGCAAAGCTGGACACAGGCAATGTGGACTTGTCGCTTCTTGCCGACGCTGACGAACTGGCGTTGATCCGGCTGCTGGCCGCATGGCCGCGCATGGTGGAGACGGCGGCGCAGATGCATGAGCCGCATCGCATCGCCTTTTACGTTCATGATCTGGCGTCCGCTTTCCATGGTCTCTGGAATAAAGGCAACGAGAAGCCGCAAATGCGATTTATCGTTTCGGGCCAGAAGGATGTTACACTTGCCCGGCTCGCCTTGATTCGCGCAATCAAGGGGGTAATTGCCTCAGCGCTGGCGATACTCGGCGTCGAGCCCCTGGAGGAGATGCGCTAATGCCGCAAAACGATATTGATCCTGATGAGTTGGGCGACGATTTAGACGATCTGGATATGCCGCCGTCGCGCTTCAGCATGATGACCGGCACCCTGGTTGCGATCGGGGTCACCACATTGCTGATTTTTACCGGCGTGATCTGGTATGCCTTCAATGCTGGCGTAAATCAGGCGGAGGACGGGGCGCTGCCGGTCATTAAAGCGGAAACCGGCGACATCAAGGTTAAGCCGGATGATCCCGGCGGCACGAATTTCGCGCATCAGGACAAGACCGTTTATGACAAGATCGATGGCAATGAGACCGGGCTGGAACAGCTTTTGCCCGGTTCAGAAGAACCAAAGGAAAAGCCCCGCATCATAAGCCCGTACGATAATGAACTGCCAGAAGGCCGGCAGCCAAAAGTCGTGCGTGTGCCGCCGCCCGCGAGTGGCGCCACACCGCCGGCGCCATCTGCTCCGCCAGAAGTTTCAGCCCCGGAAATTCCCGATCCCATGGGAGGGATCAAGTCAAAGGCTGGAGAGGGTGAAGTGGTTGCCGCAGAACCGGCGCCGGAAGTTACATCGGCGGTCCCCGAAAATGCTGATCGTGTGGCCTTGCCTGCCGAGGAGCCTGCGGCTGAAGCGCCCGAAGCTGCACCGGATCAGGATCAGGCGGCGCTGGAATCCGCACCGAAAAAAGCTGCCGCTGCGGCGGGCGGCAAATCCTATGTGCTGCAACTGGGTGCATTCCGCACGCAAGAGGCTGCGGATGCTGGCTGGAAGCTGCTTGCGGCGCGTCATGCGGGTGTGCTCGGTTCGCTGGAGCGGTATGTGACCCCGGCTGATCTGGGAGAAAAGGGGCGCTTCTTCCGCCTGCAGGCGGGTCCATTCCCGGAACGCGCGGCGGCGAATACACAATGCGCGGCGCTGAAGGCTGCTGGCGTTGATTGCCTGGTCGCAGTGCGTTAGCAGCAATGACCGCACGCGCCGTTATTTTGGGATGCGCCGGGCCGGAACTGTTGCCGGAAGAGGCGGCCTTCTTTCGGGATTCCGGTCCGTGGGGCTTTATTTTATTCGCGCGCAACATCAAATCACCAGAACAAGTAGCTGAACTGGTTGATAGTTTAATAAATTGTGTTGGTCGCCCCAGCGCCCCGGTCCTGATTGATCAGGAAGGTGGACGGGTGGCGCGGCTAACATCGCCGCATTGGCGTACGGCGCCACCGGCGGAGAAATTCGGGCAGCTTTATGCGCGGCAAAACCCTGTTCTGGCGCGACAGGCCTGCAAGCTCAATGGCCGGCTTCTGGCGCATGAACTGGCGGCGCTCGGCATTACGGTGGACTGTGTGCCGGTGCTGGATGTGCCTGCCCCTGGCGGGCATCAGATTATTGGCGACCGGGCGTTTGCATCGGACCCGGCGATTGTCGCCGAACTGGGGCGGGCCATGTGCGAGGGGCTGATGGCGGGCGGCGTGCTGCCGGTCATCAAACATATTCCCGGGCATGGCCGGGCGGGTGCCGATAGCCATCTTGATCTGCCGCAGGTGACGGCCAGCCTGGACGAATTGCGGCGCACGGATTTCGCGCCATTCAGGGCGTTGCGGGATATGCCGCTGGCGATGACGGCGCACGTCGCCTATACGGCCATTGATGGCGCCGTGCCTGCAAGTCATTCTGCGAAAATCATCCGCGATATCATTCGTGGTGAGATTGGTTTTGATGGCGTACTGATGTGTGATGATCTTGGCATGAAGGCGCTCAAGGGAGATTTCGCCGAACGTGCGGGCAAGGCCATTGCGGCGGGGTGCGATGTGCTTTTGCATTGCAGCGGTGTGATGACGGAAATGCGCGAAGTTATGGCACAAACCCCTGCTTTGACGGGTCAGGCTGCCGCGCGTTGCGCAGGGGCGCTTTCGCAATTGCGGGTGCCGGATAAATTTGATGCAATCGCTGCCAAAACGCAGCTAATAGCGCTGCTGGAGTCGTAAGCGCGATAGCTCTATAAGATGCAGGTGGCGCTTGCGTTGGCGAGTCGCTGCATTTCACTAGCGCGGATCAGGATCATTGACCGAAAACGAAGCCATTCTTGAGGAAGGCAAAGTGCTTGCATTGCCCGTAATGGGGCTTGGGTTGGCGGACGAGCCGCAGGATGAGGCGATGATCGTCGATCTGGATGGTTTCGAAGGTCCGCTGGACGTGCTGCTGAATCTGGCGCGCACACAAAAGGTCGATCTGATGTCGATCTCCATTCTGGCGCTGGCGGAACAGTTTATTGCTTTTATCGAAAATGCCCGCCGGTTGCGTCTGGAGCTGGCCGCTGATTATCTGGTGATGGCGGCGTGGCTGGCTTATCTGAAGTCGCGGCTGTTGTTGCCGCCGGAACCGGGCGACGAAGGGCCAAGCGGCGAAGAAATGGCCGCCATTCTGGCGTTCCGCCTGCAACGGCTGGAAGCGATGCGCAATGCCGCCGCATTGTTGATGGGCCGCGACCGGCTGGGCCGCGATATTTTTGCGCGCGGCATGCCCGAAGGTGTGCGGGTAGTGACAAAATCCAACTATGTCCTGTCCTGGTATGAACTGCTGAAGGGCTATTCCGAGGGGCGCACCCGGAATATCGTCATTGAGCCCATGCATATCAGGCGGCCCGCAGTATATTCGATGGAAGAGGCGCTGGTCCGTCTGCGGCGTCTGTTGGGGTCGACGCCGGACTGGATGACGCTGGAGCGTTTCCTGCCCGAAGATTTTCGCGAATCCGGGGCGGTGCGTTCGGCGTTTGCGGCGACATTCTCGGCCACGCTGGAAATGGTCCGCGCGGGGCAGGCCGAAATCCAGCAGAACGAGGTTTTTGGTCCGATCCATATTCGCGGACGTGTGATGCCCAGGGCAGAAGACTGATCATGAAAATGGACACTGGCAATGAGTGAAGCAGGCGAAATAGATATGGACGAAACAGAGGTTTCAAATGTCGCGGTGTTGCATCCCGATAGCCCGCAGCACCGGCGCACCGTAGAGGCGCTGTTATTTGCCGCCTCAGAACCGCTGGATGAGGCGTCACTGGCCTTGCGATTGCCTGCCGGTGTGGACGTGGCGGCGATATTGACCGAACTGGTGGAGGATTATGCCCGGCGCGGCGTCAATCTGGTGCGGGTTGCGGGCAAATGGACGTTTCGCACGGCGCCTGATCTGGCGTTTTTATTGCGCCGGGAGACCGAACGCGAGCGGCGTCTGTCGCGCGCGGCTATCGAGACCCTTGCGATCATTGCCTATCATCAGCCGGTAACCCGTGCGGAAATCGAGGATATTCGGGGTGTTTCGGTCAGCAAGGGCACGTTGGAGCTATTGCTGGAAACCGAATGGATACGCCCACGCGGCCGCCGGCGCAGCCCCGGCCGGCCGCTGACATTTGGGACGACAGAAAGTTTTGAAACGCATTTCGGTCTCGAATCACTCAAGGATTTGCCTGGCCTTGAGGAACTCAAGGCGGCCGGCCTGCTGGACATGCGCCTGCCGTCGGACTTCCGGGTAACGCTGCCGAACCCCGATGCGGAACAGGACGACGAAGACCCCCTGGATGAAAACGATACGTTACCGGAATTAAGGCGGGGATCTGCGGCGAAAGACAGGCAAGAGGAAGCGCCAGATTTGCCCTCCAATGTCATCGCCGGTCCGGGCCTGCGCGAGACGGCGGAAGAGCCGGATAGCCCGGAAGACTGATTGGCTTCCCCCTGATTTCAGCAATATAGTGGAATTATTCTCAGGATTGTGGTCTTATGGCCGTCCGGTATTAATAATTAGTTGCAACTATCCGGTTACAATGATTTTGTCAGGTTGATAATTGGATTCTTTCTGTTTTAGGTCAATACACTACGACGTCATCGCGAGCCGCGTAGCGGCGTGGCGATCCAGAGTCACAGGCAAAGGCCTTGCCGTTTGACTACTGGATTGCCACGCTTCGCTTGCAGTGACGAAGGGGTCTTGTCGATTCAGTCAATCCCGGAAAGAGCCTGGCTCGCTATAAAGGGTACCATGCCTACAGCAACATCAGAACCGGGGATAAATGCGATAGCGACGCAAATTGCGCCGCGCCTGTCGTTGAATCATATCTCGCACCGTTACGGCCGGGTGCATGCGGTTGAGGATGTGTCCCTGAATGTTGCGGCGGGGGAGTTTGTCTGCCTGCTGGGGCCGTCGGGCTGCGGTAAATCGACGCTGTTGCGTATTATTGCGGGGCTGGTGCGGCAAACTTCCGGTCAGGTCTTTATCGATGGGTTGGAAGTTGCGGGGGCGTCAGGCTTTGTTGCGCCGGAAAACCGCAGTGTCGGGCTGATGTTTCAGGACTATGCGCTGTTTCCGCATCTGGATGTGCTGCACAATGTGGCTTTCGGGCTGTCGGCGATGCCGCGTGCGGCGCGCCGGGATGCGGCCATGGCGGCACTGGAAGCGGTGGGCATGACCCGCTATGCGCAATCTTTTCCGCATACGCTTTCCGGGGGTGAGCAGCAACGGGTGGCGCTGGCGCGCGCCATGGCGCCGCGCCCGAAAATCATGCTGATGGATGAACCGTTCTCGGGTCTGGACCGCCGCCTGCGCGATGAGGTGCGTGAACAGACCGTCGCCATTCTGGCGCAAAGCGGGGCCGCCACGGTGATGGTGACCCATGACCCGGAAGAGGCCATGCTGCTGGCTGATCGTATTGCCCTGATGCGCAAGGGCCGGCTGGTGCAGACCGGTACGCCGGATGCGCTGTATTTCAATCCGGTGGACGCCGAGACGGCGGAGTTTTTCAGCAGTTTTAATCGCCTGCACGGGCAGGTGAAGAATGGGCATATCACAACCCCCCTTGGCGATGTGGCCGCAAATGGCCTGTCCGATGGGGTAGGGGTAGAAGTGCTGATCCGTCCCGAACAGTTACGATTTGGCCCCGCGGATGGATCGGCGAATCAGGTCAGCGCCATCGTCCTGCGCGCGACCCCGCAGGGGCAGGACCGGCTGCTGGAATTATCCCTGGCCGATGGCACACGCATGCATGCCCGTGCGCCGCTGGTGTCCAGCCCGCCCGCCGGTGCGCAGATCGCAATCAGCTTTGATGCGTCAGCGGCGCTGGTATTCCCATGCCGCTGCGGTCGCGAGGGCAACCCGGCCGCACATCCCTGATTTGGTTTCATTGCGTTGCAGCAGGGATTCTGACACACTGTGTGTAGATATAGGCGCTGCGTCATCGCGAGCGAAGCGTGGCGATCCAGAGTCTCAAGGAAGTGTCTGTGTTTGTGTCTCTGGATTGCCACGGCGCTTTGCGCCTCGCAATGACGATTACAGGGTTGCCGATACATTAACCGGGAGTTGTTACACAAATGTTGAGCATGTGGCACATACTGATCGTTGCCTTGCTGGTCGTCCTGCTGTTTGGGCGCGGCAAAATTTCCGATCTGATGGGGGATGTGGCGAAAGGCATCAAAAGTTTCCGTCAGGGCATGGCGGATAATGATGCGCCGCCACAGATCAAGCAAGACAATGACACCACCAAGAGCTAGGCGCTGTCATGCTTGATGTAGGCTGGCAGGAACTGCTGGTGATCGCGGTGGTGGCGATTATTGTTGTTGGCCCGCGGGAGTTGCCGCAATTGATGCGCACCGTTGGCCGCTGGATGGGCAAGGCGCGGCGCATGGCGCGGGAATTTCAATATAATATTGAAGAAATCGGACGTGAGGCGGAACTTGACGGATTGCGCAGGGATATTGACAGTTTCAGGCAACCGCTGGACCCGTTTCGCATTGATGGCAAGCCCGCCGATCCTGTGGCCACCACGCATACGGAACCGGATATTCCGTCCGCACCACGGGCTTGACCGGGGCCGTTTCGCATGAGCCAGGACGAGATGGATGCCAGCAGCGCGCCACTGCTTGATCATTTGATTGAATTGCGTTCGCGCCTGATCAAGTCGATGGTGTATTTCTCGATCGCGTTTGCCATCTGCTATTATTTCTCGGAAGAAATTTATGCGTTTCTGGTGCAGCCCTATGCGGATGCAACAGTGGGCGGCAACAAGCGGCTGATCGCCACCGCCTTGCAGGAAATATTTTTCACCTATGTCAAGGTCGCCATGTTCGGCGCCCTGTGCATTTCGTTTCCGTTTATTGCCGTGCAGATTTACGCCTTTGTGGCGCCCGGTCTGTACAAGAATGAGCGGCGCGCCTTCATGCCATTCCTGGCGGCGACGCCGGTGCTGTTTCTGATGGGGGCGGCGCTGGTGTATTATATGGTCATGCCGCTGGCGCTGAATTTCTTTCTGGGCTTTGAGCGGGGCGCGGGCGGGCTGGGCCTGCCCATTCAGTTTGAGGCCAAGGTGGATGAATATCTGGGCCTGGTGATGACGTTTATTTTTGCCTTTGGGCTGTGTTTTCAACTGCCGGTGCTGCTGACCCTGCTGGGCCGGGTGGGCATTCTCAGCAGCAAGGCCCTGCGCGAAAAGCGGCGCTATGCCATTGTCGGCGTGTTTGCGGTGGCCGCCGTGCTGACGCCGCCCGATCCGATCAGCCAGATTACCCTCGCGGTGCCGATCCTGCTGCTGTATGAGATTTCGATCTTTCTGGTGCAAATGATTGAGCGTAAAAGAGCCGGACCAGAGGCCGAATAAGCGAATCGCCTGCAAGGATTAAACGAGCGCATGCACGATCTGAAATTCATCCGCGACCACCCGGGGCAGTTTGACGCGGGGCTGGCGTCGCGCGGGCTGGCGCCGATGTCCGGCGAAGTGCTGCGCATGGATGCGCAACGCCGCGCCTTTGTCACGGAGCTTCAGGAGTTGCAGAAGGCGCGCAATGACGCCTCCAAACAGATCGGCGCGGCCAAGGGCAAGGGCGATGATGCGGCGGCGCAGGTTCTGATTGATGCGGTGGCCGATCTCAAGCAGCGCCTGCAGGAGGGCGAGGCGCGCGAGCGCGAAATTCAGGTGGAACTGGATACGCTGCTGGGCGGCATTCCCAATCTGCCGCTGGAAGATGTGCCGCCGGGTGCGGATGAAAAATTCAACAAAGAAGTACGCCGTCATGGCGCGCCGCCAGTGTTTTCCTTCGCACCAAAAGAACATTTTGATCTGGGCGAGGCGCTGGGCCTGATGGATTTTGAGGCGGCGGCAAAACTTTCGGGCGCGCGTTTTGTGGTGCTGAAAGGCGCGCTGGCGAAGCTGGAGCGTGCGCTGGCCGCCTTCATGCTTGATCTGCATACAGAGCATTTTGGTTATACCGAAGTTGCGCCTCCCTTGATGGTGCGCGACGACGCCATGTTTGGCACGGCGCAATTGCCGAAATTCGCCGACGACCAGTTTCGCACGACCAATGATATGTGGCTGATCCCCACCGCCGAAGTGCCTTTGACCAATCTGGTGCGCGAAAGCATTTTGAGCGAGGCGGAATTACCGCTGCGCTTTACCGCGTTCACGCCTTGCTTTCGGGCCGAGGCGGGGGCGGCGGGGCGTGATACGCGCGGCCTGATCCGCATGCATCAATTCGCCAAGGTGGAAATGGTCAGTATCGTTACGCCCGGGCAGGCCGATGCGGAACATGAACGCATGACGGCCTGTGCGGAGGAAGTGCTGAAACGTCTTGGCCTGCATTACCGGGTGATGCTGTTATGCACCGGCGATATGGGATTTGCAGCGCGCAAGACCTATGATCTGGAAGTCTGGCTGCCAGGGCAGAATGCGTTCCGGGAAATTTCCAGTTGTTCGCAATGCGGGGATTTTCAGGCGCGGCGCATGCAGGCGCGCTACCGCCCCGGCGATGACAAAAACCTGCTTTATGTGCACACGCTGAACGGTTCCGGCCTTGCCGTGGGGCGCACCATGGTGGCGATACTGGAAAATTATCAGCAGGCGGATGGTTCGGTGATCGTGCCCGAAGCCCTGCGCCCCTATATGGGTGGTCTGGAAGTGATTAAATAGCATGGCGAAAGCAGCAATCAGGGTCACCAACAAACAGCCGCGCATTCTGCTGTCAAACGATGACGGTATCAATGCGCCGGGGCTGAAATGTCTGGAACGTATTGCAAGACAATTGACCGATGATATCTGGATTGTCGCGCCAGAAACAGAACAGAGCGGGGCGTCGCATTCACTGACATTGCATCATCCGCTACGCCTGCGGCAAATCAGTAAACGCAAATTTGCGGTCTCCGGGACGCCTACCGATTGCGTGGTGCTGGCGATTGCCGAAATCATGAAGGACGGATTGCCGGATTTGTTGCTGTCTGGCGTGAACCGGGGCGCGAACATCGCTGATGACGTGACCTATTCCGGCACTATTGCTGCGGCGATGGAAGGCACTGTACTGGGCGTTCCATCCATTGCACTTAGCCAGACATGGGGGTTCAGCGATTCACCCGTGATCAAATGGGCAACCGCCGAGCGGCACGCACCACTTATCATCCGTAAGCTGATCAAGGCTGGCTGGCCCAAAGATGTTCTGATCAACATCAATTTCCCCGATGAAGAAGCCGCCAAGAAACTGAAGGTGGAAATCACCAGTCAGGGGCGGCGCGATCAGTCGCTGCTGGAAATGGACAAGCGGGTGGACCGGCGCGGCATCCCCTATTACTGGACCGGGTTTCAGCGCATCCGCAGCAATCCGGCGGAGGGTTCTGACCTGCATGCGATCTATGCGGGTAATATTTCGGTGACGCCGCTGCATCTGGATTTAACCCACGATCAGACATTGCGTTCGCTGCGCAAGGAGTTTGCAGCCTGATAGAAACGGGAAGGGCGCCGGGCATGTCCGATCTGGAACCGGCCAGGATAAAATTGATTATGGAATTGCGCCGTCAGGGCGTAACCAGCCGGGCTGTGCTGATGGCGATTGAACGCACGCCGCGCGAGATATTTGTGCCCGAAGCGCTGCGCGAACGTTCATATGAAAATATTGCGTTGCCCATCGGCCAGGGCCAGACCATCAGTCAGCCTTATATTGTTGGCTTCATGAGCCAGGAGCTAAAGCTGAACAAGCGCGTGGTGGTGCTTGAGGTCGGCACGGGTTCCGGCTATCAGGCGGCGGTGCTGGCGCGGCTATGCCGCAGGGTCTATACGATTGAGCGGCACCGCTCGCTGCTGCATGGCGCCGAGGGCTGTTTCAGGGAACTGGGGCTGCATACGATTTCGACACGGCTTGGCGATGGCTATAAAGGCTGGCCCGAACAGGCGCCATTTCAGCGCATTCTGGTGACTGCGGCGGCGCAGGAACCACCGCCCCTGTTGCTGGAACAGTTGGCGGTGGGGGGATTTATGCTGATCCCGATCGGACCAACCTTTGATACGCAGAATATTGTGCGCATTACCCGTAGCGAATCCGGTTATGATACGGAAGAATTACTGCCTGTGCGTTTCGTGCCGATGGTGCCCGGAATTGCGGTAGATAGCCTGCCGGCCCGGCAGGGGTAGGTAATGAAATGGACGAGTGGGAGAAACATGCTCCGCATTCGAATTAGTGTCTTTTTGGTTATGTTGCTGGCGCCGGGGCTCTGGGCATGCGCGCCGCGTGGCACGCCCGCGCCGGTGATCATAGGCGGGGCTGGTGCGCCTGTTCCTGAATATCCTGCAGCAACGCATGGGAAGGGAAGTGTTGTCGTGCGGCCGGGCGATACGCTCTATGCCATATCCCGCTATCACCAAACGGCGTTGCAGGCCCTTGTGGAGACCAATAATCTGGCGCCGCCCTTTATCATCAAACCGGGACAGGTTTTGCGGTTGCCGGCTCAGCCGGGCGCGCCAGCGCCTCCTGCCGCCAGTGCGCAAAATCAGATCGCGTCAGGAGTGCTGGCGCCGCCGGTTTCCATGCCTTCAAAGCGTGAGGACGTGGTTATTCAGATAGCAAAAGCCGGGGTAATACAGCCGTCCCCTTCGGATCCGTCGCCGGATTCAGGCGAGGATCAAACCGGCGCACTTTCAATGGAAGACGATGCGCCTCCGGCGCTGCCGCTTCCGGCGCCCGTGCGCAAACCAATAGATGCGCCGGAAAAAACGGCGGCGCTGCCTGCTGCCGCTCCTGCGGCGACGCCTGCGCGTGAATCCAGGGTGGTGCGCTTCCTGTGGCCGGCAAAAGGTCCGATCCTGTCGGATTTCGGGCCCAAGCAGAACGGGCTGCATAATGATGGTATTAATATCGCCATGCCGCCGAATGGCCCGATCATTGCGGCGGGGGACGGGATTGTGTCCTATGCGGGTAATGGCCTGCGCGGCTATGGCAATCTGCTGTTGATCCGGCATGAAGGCGGCTGGGTCACCGCCTATGCGCACAATTCTGAACTGCTGGTGGAAAAGGACGCCACTGTCAGACGCGGACAGGTGATCGCAAAAGCGGGACGCAGCGGCGGCGTGACACAGGACCAACTGCATTTCGAAATCCGCCAGGGTGCAAAAGCCGTTGATCCAAAACCGCTGCTGGTGGGGGGTTAGCCAAGCTTCTGCCCCAGCCTGCCAGCCAGATGCTGGATATATTGCGAGGCGACGCGGCCGGAACGTGCGCCACGGGTGGCGGCCCATTCAATGGCTTCGGCGCGCCATTCGGCATCAAGGGCCGGCAGTTTGTAATGCGCGACATAGCCCGCAATCATATCCAGATAATCCTGCTGGCTGCAGGCGTGAAAGCCCAGCCACAGGCCGAAACGGTCTGAGAGGGATACTTTTTCTTCCACCGCTTCGGACGGATTGATGGCGGTGGAGCGTTCATTTTCCACCATCTCGCGCGGCATCAGGTGACGCCGGTTGGACGTGGCGTAGAACAGCACCGCGGCCGGCCGGCCTTCAATGCCGCCTTCCAGCACTGCTTTCAGCGATTTATAGCTGGTGTCTGCGGCATCGAACGACAGGTCATCGCAAAACAGCAGGCATTGCCGGGGCGATTCGCGCAGACGCCCCATCAGCAGCGGCAAGGTGTCGATTTCCTCGCGGTGGATTTCAATCAGCGCCAGCGCGCCGGGGGTTTTCGCGTTGATGGCGGCATGCACGGCCTTGACCAGCGAGCTTTTACCCATGCCGCGCGCGCCCCACAGCAGGGTATTGTTGGCGGGCAACCCTTGCGCAAAGCGTTGGGTGTTTTCCAGCAATAAATCCCGGACATGATCGACACCACGCAGCAATTCCAGCGGAACCCGGCTGATATTGGGTACCGGCTCCAGCCGTTCGCCATTGGCGTGCCACACAAAGCCGTCTGCCTCCGTCAGGCTGGGAGCAGGTGGGCTGGGCGGGCTAAGCCGTTCCAGCGCCTCCGCGATTCGCAACAGGACCGGGGTCAGTTTTTCAATGCTCATGGTATTTTTTACCTGGTAATGGGCGGGTTTTTCCGAACATGAGGATAAGATGGGCGGGTGGTCAACCCATGGTTTGCAAGTTGAGCCGGGATCGTTATAGTCCGGCGCGATGCTTAAGGAGTCTTAAATGTTCATCAGTCCAGCCTTTGCCCAAACCGCTGCCAGCGCCACCTCTTTCATCGAGGCCGCCGCGCCGCTCGTACTCGTATTCGGTATTCTGTATTTCTTCCTGATCCGGCCCCAGCAAAAGCGCCTGAAGGAGCATCAGGCGATGATTGCGGCGGTACGCCGGGGGGATACGGTCGTGACTGCTGGCGGCATCGTCGGCAAGATCACCAAAGTTCAGGACGATGGCGAAGTGCTGGTCGAGATCGCCGACGGCGTTAAGGTCCGCGTTGTGGCCAGCACCCTGACCGGCGTGCGCGCAAAGGGTGAACCCGCCACATCCGATACAAAATGATCACGCCGATATAAGGTTTCATAATGCTGTATTTCGCCCGCTGGAAAATAGCGGTTATCCTTATGCTTCTGATCAGCAGTTCGTACTTTGCCGCGCCTAATCTGCTGAGCGAAGCCACATTGGCCCGCTTGCCGGACTGGATGCCCAGGCAGCAGATCAATCTTGGTCTTGATCTGCAGGGCGGCTCGCATCTTCTGCTGGAAGTGGATGTGCAGGCCGTCATTAACGAAAGGCTGCAATCGCTGACCGAAGAAGTGCGCACCGCGCTGCGCAAGGAGCGAATCGGCTACAAAAAACTGGGCATTCGCGACGGGGTGCTTCAGATCCAGGTCCGCGAAGCCGGGCAATTCGAAAGTGCGCGCGAGCTGATTAAGGAACTGAACGGCGGCGGCGTGGCCGTGCTGGGCATTATTGGCGGCGAGACGCCGGAACTGGATATAACCACGCCGGAACCGCAACTGATAGAAGTGCGCCTGAGCGATGACGCGCTGGTCCGGCGGCGTATATCTGCGGTGCAGCAATCCATCGAAATCGTGCGCCGCCGCATTGACGAACTGGGCAACAAGGAAGCCACAATCCAGCGCCAGGGCGACGACCGTATTCTGGTGCAGGTGCCGGGGCTTGATAATCCTGAACGGCTCAAGGAAATGCTTGGCAAGACGGCGAAGCTGAGCTTCCGCCTGCTGGATCCGGCGATTTCCGCAGCCGAAGCCAAAGCCGGGCAGATGCCGATTGGCTCCGATATTCTGCCCTCGGATGAAGAAGGCGCGCCTGAATTTGTGGTGCGCAAGCAGATCATGGTCAGCGGTGAAAATCTGGTTGATGCTCAGCCTTCAACCGATAGTCAGACCAATGAGCCTGTCGTTAATTTTCGTTTTGACACAGTGGGCGGCAAGAAATTTGCAGAAGTCACCAAGGCGAATGTCGGCAAACCGTTCGCCATCGTGCTGGATGGGCGTGTGGTCAGTGCGCCGGTGATCCGCTCGGCGATTTTGGGCGGCTCTGGCCAGATCAGTGGTAATTTCACCTATCAGGAAGCCAATGATCTGGCGATATTGTTGCGTGCCGGCGCTTTGCCTGCGCCGCTGCTGGTGATAGAGGAACGCACGGTGGGCGCGGAGCTGGGCGCCGATTCGGTGCATGACGGGCGCAATGCGGCCATCATCGGTTTTGTGGCGGTTGCCGCTTATATGGTGCTGACCTACGGCCTGTTTGGCCTGTTCGCCAACCTTTCCCTGATCATGAACATCATCCTGATCAGCGCCGCGCTGACGCTGCTGCAATCCACATTGACCCTGCCGGGCATTGCGGGAATCGTGCTGACCATGGGCATGGCGGTGGATGCGAACGTGCTGATTTACGAGCGCATCCGCGAGGAGATAGGTAACGGAAAAACCACGTTAAGCGCCGTGCAGGCGGGCTTTGATCGCGCCTATGGCACCATTCTTGACGCCAACATCACGACCTTCATTGCAACGGCTATCATGTTTCAGGTGGGGTCCGGACCCGTGCGCGGCTTCGCGGTGACGCTGATGATCGGCGTTATGACATCGGTCTATACGGCGGTCACCGTCACAAGATTTATCATCACACAATATCTGCGCTACCGTAAGCCAAAGCAGATTGTTATTTAGCCGCAGAAAAGAGAGCGTTTATGTTCCGTCTGAAACTTGTTCCGCAAAAAACCAACATCCCGTTCATCGGCATACGGAACATTACCTTTGCGCTTTCTGGCTTGCTGACGGTTGCTTCCATCGTGCTGTATCTGACCGCGGGTTTGAATTACGGCATCGATTTTCGCGGCGGCACAATGATTGAAATCGGCACAGAGGCCGCATCTGATGTCAGCCGTATCCGCACCATTGTCTCAGGTCTTGGGCTTGGCGATGTGGCGGTGCAAACCTTTGGCAGCGACAATGCGGTGCTGATCCGGCTGGAACAAAGTGCCGGTGGCGAGCAGGCGCAGCAAAAAGCGGTTACCGGCGTTAAAGCCGCGCTGGACAAGGAGTATGGCGCGCCCGTTACGTACCGCCGCATAGAACTGGTGGGGCCGAAGGTCAGCAGCGATCTGGTCAATGCCGGTGTGCTGGCGGTCGTTCTCGCTGTCGCTGCGATGCTGGTCTATGTCTGGTTCAGATTTGAATGGCAGTTTGGCGTCGGCTCGGTGATTGCACTGGTGCATGACGTGGCCATGACCATCGGCATTTTTTCATTGCTGCAACTGGAATTCAATCTGGCGATCATTGCGGCGATCCTGACCATTGTTGGCTATTCCATGAATGATACGGTGGTGGTGTATGACCGGGTGCGCGAAAACCTGCGCAAATACAAGAAAATGCCGCTGGATGAATTGCTCAATCTGGCAATCAATGAAACGCTTAGCCGCACCACAATGACAGCTTTCACAACCCTCGTGGCGTTGACCGCGCTGTTCATTTTTGGTGGTGAAGTGATCCGTGGTTTTACATTTGCGATGATTTGGGGAATTTTTATCGGCACTTATTCCTCGATCTTTATCGCGGCCCCGTTTTTACTGCTTGTGGGCGTCAAGCGGGATTGGTCCGATTTGAATGCGGCAGGGGCCAAAAGCTGATTGGCGGGGCGGTGGGGATAGTTTTTTATCCTGATTTTTGCTTTGAAATGTACGGATTTCTACCTATTGATAGATCGAGCAATATTTTTTAGTTGAACATTTATTCGAAAATCTGTTCAATTCCGTATAAGAGATTATAGCTTCGAAATCGGCGGGGATAGATGGCCGCTTTTGCTATCTGATGATCCGTAACACTAACCGGGGTAAAGCTCCGGAGTACATCAGCAGGGAGGAAGGTTCATTGGCTAACGTTACTGAAAAGATTGAAAAAGTAGGAGGGGCTGAGCTTGCTATCGTCCGTGGTGGATCAGGCAAGCCGCTGCTTATGTTGCATGACGAACTGGGGTACCCCGGCTGGATGGGCTGGAATGATGCGCTGGCGGGCGATCGTCAGTTTATTATTCCGCGTCAGCCCGGATTTGATAAATCGCCGCGCATCGACTGGATTCGCAACTATCGTGACCTTGGCGGCTACTATGCGCGGGTACTCCGCGAATTGAAGCTGGATCAGGTGGATGTGGTTGCTTTTTCCGCCGGCGCCTATATCGCTGCGGAAATGGCGGCGTCTGATCCCGATATTTTCGGTCACATGGCGCTGGTTGGTCCCATGGGCATCAGGCCGGAAAAAGGCTTCATCGCCGACTTCATCGCAATGTCCATGCGCACTCATTTGCGCGCGACCGTTGCCGATCCGTTCAACACGCCCGAGTTCCTGAAAATTTATGGCGGCGAAATGAGCCCCGAGCAATTCGAAAACTTCGAAGACGCGCGGGCGGAAACCGCACGTATTGGCTGGGAACCCTTCATGTTTAACCCCAGCCTGCCGCACCTGTTGCAGGGCGTGACCGGAATCAAGACGCTTCTGGTTTGGGGCACAAAGGACAACTTCACGCCGCGCGGTTGCGTAGAGGCCTATCAAAAGGCCATCCCCAGCGCCAAGCTGGTTGAAATCAAGGATGCGGGTCACCGGCCCGAGATCGAAAAACCGGCAGAATTTATTGCCGCACTGAAACAATTCCTGGCCAGCTAAATCCGCAGGGGTAGTATTTTTATACGACTCTGAGCCACACGAGACAGAGGAAACGAACATGAAAATAGCGTACTTTACCGAACGTCCCTACCGCCATATCAACGAAGAAGTTGTTCTGAAGAACAAGGCTTTCTTCGCGGTGCCCAATACGCATTTCGACCGCCAAAAAGGCTCCGATGATTACAATCATTTTCTCGATGAAGCCGTTTACGCTGAAGAGCAGGGCTTTGACGCGGTCGCCCTGAACGAGCATCACGGCAACCCATTCTGCATGGGTAACGTGCTGAACGTTGAAGCGGCGATTCTGGCGCGCATCACCAAGAAGGTCAAAATCGTGCTGATCGGAAATCCGTTGCCGGTGATCAAGCATCCGCTGCGCATGGCGGAAGAACTCGCCGAAATTGATCTTATCTCACGTGGCCGTCTGGTAACAGGCTGGGTGCGTGGCGCGGGTTCCGAGCAGTACTTCAACAATGCCAATCCCGCCTATAACCGTGAAATGTTCAACGAAGCACACGACTTCATTATCCAGGCCTGGACCAAGCCTGGCCCGTGGCGCTATGAAGGCAAGCATTTCCATTACCGGCACGTAAACCCCTGGGCGCTGCCGTTCCAGGAACCGTATCCGCAAATGTGGATCCCCGGCGTGCTTAGTCCGGAAACCGTGCTGTGGTGCGCTGATCACGCCTATCCCTATATTGGTCTTGGAACCTCGCTTGGGCCCACGTGTGATTTGTGGGACTTCTACGCCGAGCAGGCTGCGCAGAAGGGCTATCAGGCCGGACCGGAAAATTTCGGCTATCTGATACCCACTTTCCTCGCTGATACCGAAGAGAAGGCCCAGGAATTGGGGCGTGGCTTCGTATACGGTGGCGGACAGAACGCCTTCTCGGCACCGCAATACACGCTGCCGCCGGGGTATAACTCCAAGGGTGCGATCCGCAATCTGGCGAAGCAGCCGGGCGGTAGCTGGCTTGGCGTCAACCGCGAAAAGATGGCTGGTGATGATGCGCCAGCGCCAAAATCAACCAATTTTGATGAGGTTCGCGGGAAGCTTGTCAAAGGGTTCGAAAAAGGCCAGCGCAATCTGCAACTGCTCATCGGCACGCCGAAATCGGTTATTCCGAAGATCAAGCAGATTTTGGATGTGATCCGCCCTGGCACCCTCACTTTCTTTGCCGTGCAGGGACCGGTCAGCAACGAAGATCGTCTGCGCAGCATGCAATTGCTGGGTGAACATGTGATCCCGGAAATCCGTGAATATTCCCAGAAGATCGGCCTCACGGATCCGTTTGAGCGTAAGACGGGGTCGGTGAAGCTGACTCATGGCACGAAGCGCGCCCCCGTTGTGGACCGCGAAGCGCTGAAGCACTTCAAGTTCGAAGCCTGATACTTAATCGAGTAAAAAAAGGGCCGCTCCGATGAGCGGCCCTTTTTGATTCCGGGATGAAGTTATTAAAGCAGGTTCTGCGCGCCTACCATGCAGAACAGCATTGGCACGGACAACATGGTGTTGGTGCGTGAAAACAGCATCGCGGTGCGCGCTGCGGCGGCCTTGTCGGGTGCCGCGAGGTCCGGGAATTTGTTGTCGATATTGAGCGCCTTTTGCTGATTGGGCCAGATCACAAACCACACATTGAACCACATGATTGTGGCCAGCCACATGCCAAGGCCGATCAGGATGTTCTTGGACACTACGAAGCCATTGCTTGCGCCCAGCGTATAGGCATCGACGAGATAGCCGTTCATCGCCGCCAGAATAATGCCGGTGACGATGGTGGCCATCGCGGCCCAGCGGAACCAGAACAGCGCTTCTGGTGCGATAACCTTGCCGACCGCAGGTTTTTGCTCGTCAGGTATTTTGGGCATGCTTGGCATTTGCACAAAGTTGAAATACCACAGCAGGCCGATCCACATCACTCCGGAAATCACATGCAGCCAACGGAACACGAATGCGCCGAAAGCATGGTCGACGGTAACACCAAGCGATGAAACAGAAATCAGCAATACCACTGCCGCCAGCACGAATGCCGCGATGACAGTGTTCTGAAGCGATGTCAGAATTGACGCCATAAGTTCACTCCTCCCCCTTTTACACCAGGCAGAATCACCTGGCCGGTTTTTTACACAACTATATTCGTCCGGCAAGTTAGCCAATTTTTCGTGCTAAGAGAATAGTAATGATTTTCTAGTGACACGGGGGGAAGGGTGGCGGATCAGCTTTCATATTGCGGTGAACTGGTCCGGAACGGTGACCATGACCGGTTCCTGACGGTGCTGTTTGCAGATGAACCGGCGCGCGGGCATTTATTCGTGCTCTATGCCTTTAATCTTGAGATTGCCCGTATCCGGGACATGGTGTCCGAACCGCTGCTGGGTGAAATACGCCTGCAATGGTGGCGTGAGGGCATTGAGGCGGTCTATTCGGGGCAGGGGGTGCGGGCGCATCCGGTGTTACAGGGGCTGGACGTTACCATTCAGAAGTGTGGCCTGCCACGAATGCCTTTTGATACATTGATTGACGCCCATGCCGGGGATTTTGATCTGTCACCACCCGTGTCAATGGCGGCAATGGAAAGCTATGCGGATGCAACTTCCGCAGGCCTGATGCGTCTGGCGTTGGGTCTTACGGGGGGCGGGGTTCCTGATGCCGCCGTCCGGCATGCGGGGCTGGCATGGGGACTGACGGGGCTGGTGCGCGCTATCGGGTTTCACGCCGCAAAGCGGCGGACTTTTTTGCCCGTCGATCTGATGCAGGCGGAAGGGCTATCGGCTGAGGATGTGTATGCCCATCGCAGGTCTCCGGCGTTGCGCCGGGTTATACTGGCCCTTGCCGGTCAGGCGCAATTGCATCTGGATGCCGTGGGGAAGGTTTTGCCCAGGCCATCGCGCCAGGCACTGCCAGCCCTGTTGCCTGTGACATTGGCGCGGGCCTATCTCAAACAGATCGCGCGTTCTGATTATGATCCATTTGTGGCGCAGGCGCCGATACCGGCTTTCCTGCGCCAGTCGCGGCTGATATGGGCTATAGCGCGGCGGCGATTATAGGTAGCGACGCCAGCCATTCGCGCTGATCCTGCAATGCGCGGGTACAAAAGGATCCCTTGCGCGCAGGGGTTTTTGCCTTGCCGCGCACCCGTTTGCCATCCGCCGTCATTGGGGCGTCGATGGGCGGGAACAGACCGAAATTGACATTCATCGGCTGAAAGCTGTCCGCCGCCGCACCCCCCGTCAGATGTTGCAGCAGCGCGCCCATGGCTGTGTTGGCGGGGGGCGGCGGCATATCCCGGCCCTGTATCTCGGCTGCCGCAAAAAGGCCTGCCAGCAAGCCAATGGCGGTGCTTTCCACATAGCCTTCAACACCGGTAATCTGTCCGGCAAAGCGTAATCGGGGCATTACTTTCAGCCGCAGCCGGTTATCCAGCAGACGCGGGCTGTTGATGAAAGTATTGCGGTGAATGCCGCCAAGGCGCGCAAAACGGGCGTTTTGCAATCCCGGAATGGAGCGGAAGATGCGGGCCTGCTCCGCATGTTTCAGCTTGGTCTGAAATCCCACGATATTATACAGGGTGCCCAGCGCATTATCCTGGCGTAACTGGACCACTGCATGGGACTTTTCCGGGCGGTGCGGGTTGGTCAGCCCAACCGGCTTCATGGGGCCATAGCGCAGTGTTTGTGGCCCGCGTTCAGCCATCACTTCAATGGGAAGACAGCCCTCGAAATAAGGCGTATTGCGTTCCCATTCCTTGAACGTGGTTTTCTCGCCGGTAATCAACGCGTCTATGAAGGCGGCGTATTGGCCGGCATCCAGGGGACAATTAATATAGTCCTTGCCCGTGCCGCCTGGACCGGGCTTGTCATAGCGCGATTGATACCAGGCCTGTGACAGATCAATGGAATCGGCATAGACGATTGGGGCAATGGCGTCAAAAAAGGCCAGGGATTCAGCTCCTGTAAGCGCCGAAATGGCCTCCGCCAGCGGGGCTGAGGTGAGCGGGCCGGTGGCAATAATAACCTGTCGCCATTCAGCGGGCGGCAATCCGGCCACCTCGTTCCGGTCTATGGAGACATTGGGCAGGGTGGCGAGGGCGGCTTCGATGCTATGGGAAAATCCCTCGCGATCTACCGCCAGCGCTGAACCCGCCGGTACTTTATTGGCGTCTGCGGCCTGCATGATCAGTGACCCGGCACGGCGCATTTCTTCATGCAACAGGCCAATGGCGCTGGTCTGGTGATCGTCTGACCGGAACGAGTTGGAACAGACCATTTCAGCCAGCCGGCCGGTTTCATGGGCCTCGGTGCCTTTATTGGGCCGCATCTCATGCAAAACAACCGGTATCCCGGCGCGCGCCGCCTGCCAGGCGGCCTCACAGCCCGCCAGGCCGCCGCCAATGATGTGCAACGGCTGAAGTTGTTCACATCCCTTATTATGACCAGTCATGTGGATAAGTATTTCCCTCTTCTGCTTCAGATAACAAAATCGTGAGAATTAAAGGATTTACACAAAATTAATTATGGTGATGTACTCATTAAGTGCTGTGAATTTCCTGGGGACAATTCTGTGAGCCTTTTTTGAGGTGGTACTGTGCACACACTGGAGAAGCTGGTCTTACCTAGCGGTGTTACATCGAACACGCAATCGCTGTTTGAGTATTGGTGTAGCATCAGGGGGCGGGAAATTGTACCCGACCGGTCGGATATAAAGCCCGCTGCAATACTTCCCCTGCTTCCCAATCTGATGATACTCGAATACCGGGCGGATGGAACGCTCATCTATCGCCTTGCGGGCACCGCTTGCGCAGAAAAGCTGGGGACCGATTTGACCGGTTCGAATTTATTTGACCAGATTGCGCCACACCAACGTACAAAAGCCAAGCTTCGCATTAATATGGTTCGAGATCGCCCATGCGGACTACTTGTCTATGAAAAGCTTCAATCCAGGCATAACACCCCGTTTATTGCCGAGATCATTTACCTGCCGTTGCGAGACCGCGACGGTGCGATTACCCAGTTGATAGGATCGGTGGTCATGGTGGAGCGGGGTGAAAAAGAGGCAATGACGGATGCTCCTCCGCCTGTGATAGCCGTTGCCGCACAATTTCTGGATATTGGTGCAGGTGTGCCGCAGGCCATGTCAGGCGAGGTTTGCTGGGCCGTTTAGCCCAATCCCTCCCGAAAACCGGGTCATGGATGACCCCTTTTAAGGCGTTCAGCGTCACGCTGTAATTTTTCTGTAACCGATCTGTAAACAAAAGGTCATGTGCCCCTGATATCTGCGTGAAACAGCAGTCAACTATGGTTCAGCATTCTGCGGACCTGGTTTTCATTTTGTATCAAGGGGTATCGTATGACATTGAAATCACTGAAATTTGCAGGACTGGTCCTGCTTGGCGCCACATCGTTGACAGGGTTGATGGCTGCGCCAGTTGTGGCTGCCCCAGTCAACCAGAGCGAGATCGACGCGCTGAAAGCCCAGATCAAGGCTTTGGAACGCAAAATGAACTCTGTTCAGGCTGTTCAGGAAAACAAGATCAGCGAGATCAAATCCAAGCAGGATGAGGTCCAGATCAAATACGCAAATGGACGTCCAACCATACGCACCGGAGATGGCAATTTCGAATTGGCCCTGCGCAGCCGTGTGCATTTCGACACCGGCGCCTATTTCCAGGATGATGACAAATTGCCCGCCATCGCGCCCGGACGCGATCTTGGCAGCGGCGCAAATTTCCGCCGCGCCCGCGTGGGTCTGGAAGGCAAGTTCATGCGCGACTGGGGATATCAGCTTGAAGTGAATTTCGGCGGATCCGGTGGCGAAAGCGCTGGTTCGATCAATTATGCGTGGCTTTCTTATTCCGGCATCAAGCCTCTAACCTTTTATATCGGCGCACTGAAACCGTCCATGACTCTGGACGACACCACCAGTTCCAATGAGATTCCTTTCATCGAGCGTGCGGCGGCCATCAATATGGCGACAAGCTTCGGAGGCGGGGATTCGCGCACGGCGGTTGGCGTGCGCGGCAACAACGATAATTTCTATGCCTCGCTGTATTACACTGGCGGCGTTATCGGCGAGGGGGGTACGGACGAACAAAGCAACCTCGTCGGGCGGGCGGCTTACCGTTTCGTGCTGTCGGAAGGCGCGAATTTACATATTGGCGCGTCCGGCACTAATGTGTTTGAGTTCAGTCAGCCCTCCGGCGGGACTGTCGGCCCGGTTTTCACCCTGCAGGACCGCCCGGAATTGCGTATCGACGGCACGCGGCTTACTTCCACAGGCACGTTAAATGCTGAGGATGCGCAGGTCTATGGGCCGGAGCTTGGTTTCAACTGGAAGAATTTCTATGCCCAGGGGGAATATTACCGTTACGACATCGACCGTCGTGGAGCGTCTGAAGCGAATTTCGACGCATGGTATGTTCAGGGCACCTACATCCTGACCGGCGAAACCAGGCCTTATGATATGAAGAGCGCCTCGTTCGGCGGACCGAAACCTAACGGCCCACTTGGTTTTGGCGGGTCTATCGGGGCGGTGGAACTGGCAGCGCGTTATAGCGCGGCCAATCTCGATGACAATGAATCGAACGCCACTTGTCTTGGGACGGTTTCCGGAGGTTCGGCAACCCTCAATCCCGCCGCCACATCCAATTGTATCCGCGGCGGCGATCAGGATATCATCACCCTTGGCGTCAACTGGTATCCGAACCGCAATGTCCGCTTCATGCTCAATTATCTGATTGCGGATGTCGAGCGCCGCGCCTATTCCAACAATTCCGTGGCGAATGGCGGGCCGAACGCGCAGATCGGTCAGGATTACACTGCCCTGGCGTTGCGCACCCAGTATAACTGGTAAGCGGCTGGTATATTATCTGGTTAGATTGAGCCTTGCGCTTCAATCTAACCAGATGTTGCTTTACCCCATAAAGAACACATTCAGCTTGTTGCCATCCAGATCCCGGAAATATCCGGCATAAAAGCTATCACCGCGCGGGCCCACCGGGCCTTCATCCTTCGCGCCCAGTTCCATGGCCTTCTTGTACACGGCATCGACCTTGGCGCGGCTGTCCACGGCCAGCGCCACTATCACGCCATTGCCGGCGGTGGCCGCCTTGCCATCGAAGGGTTTGATGATGGATAGCATGGGCTGTCCCGGCCCGGCGGCCCAGGCAATGAAGGTTTCCATATCCATGGCGCGTTTCGCGCCAACCGTGGCCAGCAGCGCATCATAAAATTTTGCCGCGCGCGCGAAATCATTGGTTCCAAGGGTAACATAGCCGATCATGGTTTGGTTCTCCGGTTTGGTTGGTGCTCAGGATGAAAGATGGCATTATACGCCAATGATATGGAGAAGGTGTCATGAAAGATATACGGTCGATCCGGACCGGGGTTAATTACGAGTGGGCGCTTGCCCAGGCCGCAGGCTATTTTGACCGGCAACCCAAACGCGGCACCCCTGCGGGCGACCGTTTTGAAGTTCTGCTGAGCCTGATTGAAGCCTATGAGGCCAAACATTGGGCGATTGATGCGCCGGACCCAAGAAAACAAGGGGCCAATTATGACGTCGGCAAAGGACTCCCCAGAGGTTATTAATTTCATGGCGTTCTTCCAGAAGCTCCGGGATTGGATAGATGATGATCCAAGTGAGTTGGAGATTCTCGCTGTAGATGACGCAGCTATAAGGAATCTTTGCGAGGCTTTATATTCGGTAAGTGATCAACTTTCGGAAACGGAAAAAAGCCAGCGAAGATTATTTTCAGCGCCCGTTAACCCCAATTTTATTGCTCAATGGCGTACTTATGAAGGAAAATATGCTGAAAAAATCTCAAGCATTTACTGGTCGGAACGATTCACGCTGCCAGATGGCTTGCCGGTTTATTCGCAGATGGAAAGTGCCACGCAAACAGGCAAAATTCAGGCCCGAGCAATTGAGAATTTCATTAATTTTGTCTGTAACCAAGCAATCGATGATGATGGAGATTATGATGATGAATCTCGTGAAAACATTGAAGAAGGATTTTCCGCCTGGGAGCGCTTCACGAAGGAAATCGGATTTGATCTCTCGGGAGTTTTTAGACGGAGAGAGCTTGTTCCATTTACCCTCATTCCAAGGCACGTCTCGCAAAAATATGGTGAAGCAGAGAAACTATCCTTACTAATTCATTTGCAACAAGCTCAAGAGGCGTTCGTTTTCGGTGTGCCATTTGCAGCCATTGCTTTGATGAGGACCATTCTTGAAACAACACTGAAAGGTCATTATGAGGCTGAAGGTGTGGACCTTTCCGAAATGATCAAGGACTGCCATAAGCTACCTAGCGCAGCTTCAAAAGAGGCTCTCCATCGTTTGCGATTACTTGCTAACGCTATCCTGCATGGTAACAATGGAAATCGTAAAATCCCGGCTGATCTTGAACTTGAAAAGGAGATAGTGTCCCTGCTCGAAGTATTACGGGCACTCATTGAAGGCGCGCCAACGCCGCGAAGTTAAGATTAAGGGTGCCGCGCCCTCCTTCGCCTACACCACGTTTCGACTTCGTAGTGGATCCTGCGGGTGTATTTCTAGCGTAAGCCCCGAAGCGCGTAAGCGCGAAGGGTGGCTGGGGTTCTTGGAAGCTTTTAGAACTTTGTGCGTATCGCCTCCGGCAGAAATGAAGGTGCTTATGGATGATGTGGAGGCGCTTGAGCGGGTTTCGGTGTAGGGACGAAGATTGACATATGTAAGGCATATGCTATGCTGTCGTCCTCACTATGGAGGCGTCCCATGACCCACCCGGAAACCACGAGAACAGTGTCTATCTTTCGCAACAACCGCAACCAGGCGATCCGCCTGCCCAAGGACTTCGAGTTCTCCGGCGTGACCGAACTGACCATCGAACGGCAGGGCGATACGATCCTGCTGCGTCCCGTCCGGCCGGACTGGCTTTCGCTCGCCCAGGAACCGTCTGCGGATGCGGATTTCCTTGAGCGACGGCCCGACCTGATCGAAGAGGGGCGTTTCTCTCTTGATGAAAACGGGACGCACTAATGCCGGCCATCTACATGCTCGACACCAATATCTGCTCCTTCATCATGCGCGAACGCCCGGCCTCCGTTCTTGAACGCCTGCAAGAGGCGGCAGCGAGCCAGCACCAGATCGTCATTTCGGTCATTACGTATTACGAAATGCTGCTCGGCACGGTTGGCCGCAACGCCTCGCCCCGTCATGCGCGGCTGGTGGATGCTTTCGTCACCCGTCTCTCCACCATCCTGCCATGGGAAGCGGCGGCTGCGGAAAAGGCCGTGGCGCTCAAGCAGGATCTGGCAGCAAAGGGAACGCCCATCGGCGGCAATGACATCATGATTGCGGGTCATGCGCTGGCTGCCGAATGCGTGCTGGTGACGAATAACACAAGCGAGTTCATGCGTGTTGAAGGGCTGCGGTTCGAAGATTGGGTTTCTATCTAATCCTCCTTTCATTCGTCTGCTGGCTGTAATGCGGGTTCGACATCGCCCACACGGGATGAGCGGGGGCGGCGAGCAGGACGTTCCACCTCCGGCAATCCGTCCTTTCTGGCCCTGGCGAAGGCGCGGTCGCTGTCGAGGAAGGCTTCGAGCATGAAGGGGATCAGATCGGCGATCTTTTCCGACGCACCATAGGTGGCGGCGTAGAGTTTCTGGTAGTCGATGAGCGCTTGGCTGAGATCAGCATTCACCGTGATGGTGATTTTGGTTGGTGTGCGGTCGGGGAGTTTGGCGAGTTTGAGCATGGGAAATCCTTTCAGCCCTTGTAGGGCTTCATCACAATGTCGCGCTGGATGACGATCCTAAGCGGCCAGCCAGGGCGGATGGTGATGGTGGGCTGGATATTGAGATTTTTCTCGGTGATGCGCTGACCTGCCTGGGCGGCGTTCTGCTGGGTGGATTCACGGATGGCGCTGACGAGATCGCTTTCATTGCTGCCGAAACTGAGTTCGGCGTCGACGCCGAGCAGCGTCGCCATGGCGATGCCCTTCAAGAGCCGCCAGGTGTGATAATCGACTTCATCCTCCAGCCCGGCATAACCGGCTGCGTCAGTGGCTGGGAGATTGTCGATCTGGATCGATGACCCGTCGGGCAGGATAATCCGCTGCCAGACGAGCAGCGCACGGGATTGGCCGAAGGCGACGACGCTATCGTATGTGCCGATCAGGCGCGCGCCCTGCGGGATGAGCAGGGTCTGGCCAGTCACGGTGTCGTAGACGTTTTCCGTCACTTGCGCGACGGTGAGGCTCGGCAGGTCGGAATTGATGCCGGTGATGAGGCTTGCGGCGATCACGCTGCCCGCCATCACCTGATGGGGCGAGACCGGCGTTTGCAACGCATGCGGATTATAGATGCCGCCAGCGTCCTGCTGATTGAGGAAATCGAGCTTGCGCTGCTGATTGTTCTGGTCGCGCACGGGATCGAGCGTCAGGCGGCCCGCGTCAGGTTGCTGAACCGCTGCGGCCTGCACCGGCTGCGCGATCACCGCCGGCGCATTCTGCTGCGGGCGGTTCTCGATACGGAAGAAGACGGTGGACTCTTTAGCCTGAATAGCCTGCTGGGCAAGGCGCTGCTCGGCGGCGGATAATTCCGTCCCTCCCGGCGCGATGCCAAGTTGGCGCTGACGTTCAAGGATTGGCCGCCCAAGATCGCCGGGCAGTGGCGGGCCGAGTTTTACTTCCGAATAATCCCCCGGCAGGGTGGCGAGACCGTCGGGCGTCGGCTTCTTGTCGGTGTTGTAAAGCTCCTCGGCGGGCTGGCCCGTTCGGAGGGATGGTGCTTGCAGCGCTAGCATGGTGACACCAAGAATCCCGGCGGATGCGATGGCCGTGCCGCCGATCACCACGCCCTTCTTGAAGCGCACCAGTTTGCGACCCGGCGCGGCGCGGAGGTCGAGCTTTTCATTCTGTTTCGCTGTCATTGCCTGCCCTCCGTGCCACCAAGGAGACTGGTCCGCCGGGGCGTCCCGTCGGTGCGAGTGATGCGCACCACCTGTTGAGGTTTGGTGCCAAGCCGAAGTTCTGCGGCGGCGAACAGGCGGTCGACTATGTAGTAATTGCCGCGCATGCGGTAATTGACGAGTTCGCTGCCACCGTCCGTGCCCACCACAAACAGCGGCGGGGTATCGCCCTGGTCGATGCGGCGTGGGAACTCGATATAGACCTTGTGGCCGTCGTCGAAGGCGCGCACCGGCTTCCAGGGCGGATTGTCGCCGGATATCCGATAGCGGAAGCGGATGTTTTCCAGCACCAAATTGGAGGCTACCGGCAACGCCGCCTCGGCCACCGCGTTCTGGCGGCGCAGTGCGGTCAGTTGATGGGCGCGCGGCATCCGCTGCTTTCACCGGCTCGGTGGCAAGGTGGGGCATGAGCGGGGCGGGGCGGTAGTTAGGCTCGGCGCGCCGCTGGTGACCGCGACGATGTTCTGGATCCCCTGTTGCGCGCCTGCGGTCGTGCGGGCATCGTCAATCAGACCCTGCAACTCCGCATCGGAGTAGCCTTAACTTGCCCGAATAGTGCTCTTTGTCACGTCGAGGCAAAATCCCAAACGTACCGGCCATAGCTGCTCTCTTGCATCAGCATGGGCGTTTGGGGATGGCCTTTTTTGAGTCGGCTTGTCGATCGTGGTTCGCTCCTTTGTCGATTGGGGGGCGCTCAAGGATGCGACGACGACAGGCTGCTACGAGAAGGCCAATCCTCTCATAGTCGCCAACCACGAAGTCGCCGCCCTGCTGCTCCATGCGGCACTGTTGGCGAGCCCGGATGGCAAAGCGCCATTTGGCGTGCTGCTGGGCAGTCCGGCATTCTTCCCCTTTCACCTTCCGGCCTTGCGTGGAGAGAATCTTCTCGGACGCACGGGCTGCCTCAAGATCGTTCGCTATGGCTTGGATGATGAGCTTCTGGCGATCACAGGGTGAAGATATGTTTGAGAAAATGTGGGCTGATCTTCTGATTCAGTGTGTGAGCGCATTGCGTCGTACATAAAGGACATAAGCGTTTTTCGTGCCTTACGGCATTCTCGTCCTTGTCAGGCGGAAGCTTCTTCCGTGCTTATTCAAGGACTGGACGAGATGAAGAATCGGCGGCGAAATCGAGGTAACAGGACAAACGGCCATGCGGATGCCGTTTCTGTTCTGCCGCCTCGGCGCGCCATCGATGAAGCGTTCCTGGATAGGACCATCGAATTTTTTCAGGAGCGCACAGATCGGACTCTCACCCGAGAAGATGCGCGGGAGATGATCGAGAATGTGACGGGGTTCTTTCGTATTCTCGGCGAATGGAACCGGGCGGAACAGAAATTGCGGAATTCTGATTCGACCAGGAAATGAGGCTTCTGTTCTGACGAGAACGGTCACGGGCACGGAGGTCATTATCGGATTGAAACTGCCGTTTCCTCTTGAAACAGGGGCGATTGCCTCTATGCTATGGGGACGGTGAAGTAAACAAACAAAATAGATGATGAGCGACGCAGCCGTGATCTTGGGGACGCATGTCTCCTTCACGTAATAGGCTGTAATAGGAGCTCATCCATGGCACGACGCCTCAATAATACTGCGGTCAAACCCGCGCTCACAGAACCCAACCAGAACGCCAAGGCTCTGCTTTATGCGCGCGTGTCGTCGAAGGAACAGGAGAAGGAGGGCTTCTCCATCCCGGCGCAATGCAAGCTGCTGCGCGATTATGCGGCGCAGAACGGCTTCCGGATCGCGCAGGAATATATCGATATCGAGACCGCCAAGAGCACTGGGCGCACCAATTTCGGTGAGATGGTTCGATATCTGCGCAAGCATCCCGGCGTGCGGGTGGTGCTGGTCGAAAAGACCGACCGGCTCTATCGCAATCTCAAGGATTGGGTGACGCTCGACGAGTTGGATATCGAAATTCACCTCGCCAAGGAGGGCACGGTGCTCTCGGGCGATTCGCGCTCGTCGGAAAAGTTCATGCACGGCATCAAGGTGCTGATGGCCAAGAACTATATCGACAACCTCTCCGAAGAAGCGCGGAAGGGGCAGATGGAGAAGGCCGAACAGGGCATCTGGCCGTCCAAGGCGCCGCTGGGCTATCTCAATGTCACCGGCAAGGATGGGCGCAAGATCATCGAGCCGGATCCGGCGCTGGCGCCCGTGGTCACCAAACTGTTCGAGCGTTATGCGACCGGCCATTATTCGCTGAAGGCGCTCACCAAAGATACCCATGCCGACGGCTTCGTTTACACGAAGAGCGGCAACCGAGTGCCGGTCAGCACCATCCATGCCATCCTGCGCAACCGGCTCTATTCGGGGATGTTCGAGTGGAACGGCAAGCTACATGAGGGCAGGCATGAGCCGCTGGTTTCCATCGAGTTATGGGAGCGGGTGCAGGGCGTGCTCACCGGGCGGAACACGACGCCGATCCATTCCTACGGCCGTGAATTCGCCTTCTCCGGCGTCATGAAATGCGCCGATTGCGGTTGCGCGGTCGTCGCCGAGATCAAGAAGGGCAAATACATCTATTACCACTGCACCGGCCATGGTGACGGCAATCGCGGCAATCCGTCCGACTGTCGGCGCAAATATGTGCGTGAGGAGACATTGGAAACCCAATTCGCGGCGCTGCTGGATCAGCTTTATTTTGACCCGGAAGTGCTGGAGTGGGTGCGTGAGGCGCTGAAATCCAGCCATACGGACGAGCGGCGCGATCATGAGGACGCCATGAAACGCTGTCAGGCCGAATACAAGCGGCTGGAGAACCGGTTGAACGCCATCTATCTCGACAAGCTCGACGGGCGGATCGACGAAGCCTTCCATGATCGCATGGCCAAGGGGTGGAAGACCGATCAGGTGCGGCTCTTGCGCGAGATCGAACGCCATATGGAGGCCGAACATTCCTATATGGACGACGGAATCAGGCTACTCGAACTTGCCCGGAATGCCCGCAATCTCTTCGCCAAAGGGGAAGCGCACGACAAAAAACGACTCTTGAATCTGGTGCTATCGAACTCGATCTGGCATCAGGGAGATGTCGAGGCGACCTTCCGGCAACCCTTTGATTTACTTGTGAAAACAAACGCCGAAATTGCGGCACTAAACGGACCCGGTGGAGTCTTATCCACAGGTCGTACAGTTTGGCTGGGGGACTTGGATTCGAACCAAGGTTGCACGGGTCAGAGCCGAGAGTTCTACCGCTAAACTATCCCCCATCAGGGCGTGAGCACCAGATAGTCTGTTTCTTTAGTGATAGCGGACACATTTTGTCAACTATCACTTTGTACTCTGGCCCCCCAGAGTGCTACAGTCAGGTTAACTTTTAATGAAATCGGAGCGCCGGACGGGCGCGGTGGGCGTAAGCCCGCGTTTGGTCCGGTGACGGATCGCGTGCGTACAGAAACCACGGGTCCAGGTCAGCGCTTCAGGAAAAATGCGGCCCGTGCACTCGGGCGTTGGCCGCATACCTATAGCGCGCTGGACCTGGGCACCAATAATTGCCGTCTGCTGATCGCCAAACCCACACGGCGGGGGTTTCGCGTGGTGGATGCTTTCTCGCGTATTGTACGGTTGGGTGAAGGGCTGGGGCAGTCGGGCGAATTGTCCGCCGCCGCCATGGACCGCGCCATTTCAGCCCTGGAAATCTGCGCCAAAAAAATGCAGCGGCGCGGCGTGTCGCGCGCCCATAATGTCGCCACCGCCGCCTGCCGTCAGGCCGCGAACGGGGTGGCGTTTGCCGCCAAAGTGCTGGCGGAAACAGGCATTGAGCTGAACATCATTTCCCCGGCTGAAGAGGCCCGTCTGGCGGTGGCCGGATGCCTGCCATTGCTGGATCATAATAGCCGTCACGCGCTGGTGTTTGATGTGGGCGGCGGCAGCACGGAACTGATCTGGCTTGATCTGACGAACCGGCGCAATCCCGATATTCTGGCCTGGACCAGCATGTCGCATGGCGTTGTCAGCCTGTCTGAGAAATATGGTAGTCTGGAAATTTCCCCTGGCGCATACGCAACAATGGTCGCTGAGGTGCACGAACATCTGCGGGGGTTTGAACAGGAACATAATCTGCGCCCGCATTTCGATGCGGGCGCAGTGCAGATGCTGGGCATGTCCGGCACTGTTACGACACTGGCAGGGGTCCATATGGGGCTGCGCCGCTATGACCGCAGCCTGGTGGACGGTGTATGGGTATCCGTGCCGGAAATACGTGCGGTGGCGCAGCAGCTTTCCGGGATGGATTATAATGCGCGGGTGGCGGTGCCCTGTATCGGGCAGGAACGCGCAGATCTGGTGGTGGCCGGGTGCGCCATACTGGAGGCGATTACCGATCTGTGGCCGGCCAATAGTCTACGGGTTGCGGATCGCGGATTACGTGAAGGAATTTTGACCATGTTGATGCGACAGGACGACCGCCGCTCGGCCCTATTATGAATGACAGGATCGGTGGCGCGGGACGTGATCTTACCGTTCGGGTAAAAACCGCCCGCAAACGCAGCACAAGCTCGACCCGCTGGCTGCAACGCCAGTTGAATGATCCCTATGTGGCGGCGGCCAGGCGCGAAGGGTATCGATCACGCGCTGCCTACAAACTGCTGGAGATCGATGATCAGCATCATCTGTTGCGCAAGGGCGCGCGCGTGCTGGACCTTGGCGCAACGCCCGGCGGCTGGACCCAGGTATGTGTGGCGCGCACAGGTGCGGGCAAGGTGCTGGCGGTAGATATCAACGAAATGGATGCGGTGGCCGGCGCACAGTTCATGCAGATCGACTTTCTGTCGCCCGAAGCGCCGGAACGCATCCGCACGGCGCTCGGGGGCGATGTGGATATTGTGCTCTCCGACATGGCGTCGCCCGCCACCGGGCATAGAATGACTGACCATGCGCGTATCATTGCGCTGTGCGATCTGGCCTATGAGTTCGCCTGCGAGGTGCTGGCGCCGGGCGGCACTTTCTGCGCCAAGGTGCTGCAGGGCGGAACCGAGGCCAAACTGCTGATCCGCATGAAACAGATGTTCACCAGGGTGCAGCATGTCAAACCCAAAGCCAGCCGCGCCGATTCAAAAGAAATCTACGTGCTGGCGACAGGGTTTAAGGGGTAATGTGGGGGATTAATTAATGCGGTTTACTGTGAATGCTAATATCGATTCTCGTACAAGTCTGACGGGTATATTCTTGGGTGCTTCAGCCATTTTTGCGAAGCGCGCGTTTGAGATTGAGGCTGAAAACCCCAGTGCGATTGGGGAGGATTTGAAACTAGAACATCGAGGTCTTGTGCTCGCTGCAATTATGCAATCCGTGGCTTCTCTCGAAGCAGAGATATACGAAGTGGTCGAGCATGGCCCAGGACATTACCTAGGCTCTAATGGCACTGACGCAGATGCACAGAAGTTTCTTAAGCCCATGGCCGCCGCTATTGATTCTATGAAAACACTTACGCGGTATGACCTTGTGCTTCACCTATTAAATAAAGAGCCGCTGCCGCATGGGAATGCGCTCTGGGCGCACACACACCTACTCATAAAGCTTCGTAATTCGGTAGTTCATTATAAGTCAGAATTTAACCAGAAAATCGAACGCAAAGACATTCTGAAGAGCCTGCGCTATCTTGACCACAACAAACCATCCTTCGTTCCAGAGCATGCACCGTTCTTCCCGCATCAGTTGTTGAGTGCAGAATGTGCAGGTTGGGCCGCCTGCACTGCTCTGTCATTCCTCAACGCGTTCTATTCAAACCTTGGTTTTCCAAGACGTTTCAAGTATTTAGACGAGAAATTCGCCAATGTCCTGCCCGAAAAGGTACTAAAAAATAGTAAGGACGAGAAGAAATGATGAAGTGCACATGACCATGCTGGAAAAAAATAGCACAGGATGCGCCCGGTGCCTGAGCATGGCCTGAGCCCCCATCAGCTAAATATTCTGCGGGATATTCTGGCGCCCTATGCGCCGCTCATAACGCGCGCGGGCCTGTTTGGATCGCGTGCGAAGGGCACGGCGCGGGAAAATTCCGACATAGATCTGGTGCTGTTTGGTTCCGTGCCTGAAGCGGTGGTGGACCGGCTGCGCAGCCTGTTTGACGAAAGCGGCCTTGCGGTCACGGTAGACCTGATTGCCTATGACCGGATTGACACGCCAGCACTCAAATCGCATATCGACCAGGTGATGCAGCCCCTGTTTGAGCAGCCGGAACTGCAATCCGTCAAAAAACATGCGTGAAGGCGCAGCCTGCCAGGGCCACCGCGTTTGAATTTTTTGCTGCCATTATGCCGTTATGACCTTCTCCCTTGACTTTGCGGTTCCTCCTCGCCGTATTTGACGTTTTAACGTTTTACTGTTATAGGATGGCAATGGAACCTCTGAAACGCGCCACCATCTATCTTGACCCCGACGTGCATCGGGCCTTGCGTTTGAAGGCGGCTGCAACCGATAGCTCGATTTCGGCAATGGTCAACCGGGCGGTTAAATTTGCGCTTGCCGAGGATGCCATTGATTTATCGGCCTTTGAGGAGCGCGCGGAGGAGCCAGGCGTGCCGTTCGGGGCTTTTGTTCGCGGGTTAAAGCGGCGTGGCCGCATATAAAATTCGGATTAAAAACTCTGCGGCCAGGGAACTGGAAGCAGTTGGGGCGATAAGAGACCGGCGCCGGATTGTAGCGCGTATTGAAGCTCTCGCGAATGACCCGCGCCCCCTGGAAAATGAGAAGCTTGCCGGTTATGAGGACAGGTTTCGCCTGCGCCAGGGGAATTATCGTATCATTTATGCGGTCGATGATCCTGTCAGGTCAATTGAGATCGTTAAGATTGGTCATCGTCGAGAGGTTTACCGGTAGAAAGCCGTCTATCTGCTGTTGACTCCTGAGCCTCTCCCCGTCATATTCCGCCACCTTTAGTGCTGGAGACTATTTTGGAGATTCAGGAAGCCCTTACCTTTGATGATGTACTCCTGAAGCCTGCTGCCTCGAATGTGCTTCCGGCACAGGCGGACACCAGAACCCGGCTGACCAAAGAGATTTCCCTTAATATCCCGCTGATTTCCGCCGCCATGGACACGGTGACCGAGGCGCGTCTGGCCATTGCCATGGCCCAGGAGGGCGGCATCGGGGTATTGCACCGCAACCTGACGCCGCAGCAACAGGCCGAACATGTCCGCCAGGTCAAGAAATTCGAATCCGGCATGGTGGTCAATCCGCTGACCCTGCCGCCGACAGCGACCCTCGGGGATGCGCAGCATCTGATGCAGGTGCATCATTTTTCCGGCTTTCCGGTGGTTGAACAGAAAACCGGCAAGCTGCTGGGCATATTGACCAATCGCGACGTGCGCTTTGCGGTCGATCCCTCGCAGCCGATCAGCGAGCTGATGACCAGCGTCGGGCTGGTGACCGTCAATGAGGATGTGGACAGCGATACCGCGAAGAAACTGCTGCATCAGAACCGGCTGGAAAAACTGCTGGTGGTGGACAAGAATTACCGCTGTATCGGGCTGATCACCGTCAAGGATATGGAAAAGGCCCGCCTGCACCCCAATGCCTGCAAGGACGACAAGGGCCGCCTGCGCGTGGCGGCCGCCACGACCACGGGCGATGACGGCTTTGCCCGCGCCGAGGCGCTGGTGGACGCCCAGGCCGACCTGATCGTGGTGGATACGGCGCATGGCCATAATGACCGCGTACTGGAACAGGTGCGGCGCATCAAGCGGCTGAGCAATCGCATTCAGGTGGTGGCCGGCAACATCGCCACGGGCGATGCGGCGCTGGCGCTGATTGATGCGGGCGCGGATGCGTTGAAGGTTGGCATTGGCCCCGGTTCCATCTGCACGACGCGCATGGTGGCCGGTGTGGGGGTGCCGCAACTGACCGCCATCATGGATGTGGCGGAAGTGGCGCGCAAGCATGGCATTCCGGTGATTGCCGATGGCGGCATCAAACTGTCGGGCGATCTGGCCAAGGCGATTGCGGCGGGCGCCGACTGCGCGATGATCGGATCGCTGTTTGCAGGTACGGACGAAAGCCCCGGCGAAGTGTTTCTGTTTCAGGGGCGCTCTTATAAAGCCTATCGCGGCATGGGGTCGCTCGGCGCCATGGCGCGCGGATCGGCTGATCGTTATTTTCAGGAAGATATAAAGGACACCTTAAAGCTGGTGCCCGAAGGCGTCGAAGGGCAGGTGCCCTATAAAGGCCCGTTGCAGAACATTACCCATCAACTGGTCGGCGGTTTGCGCGCGGCCATGGGCTATACCGGCAATGCGACTATCGCCGACATGCAGACCAGGGCGAAATTTATCCGCATCAGCGGCGCGGGACTGGCCGAAGGCCATGTGCATGATGTGGCCATCACGCGCGAGCCGCCCAATTACCCCATCGGTAATCGATGACCCCGGCGGCACGGGTAAAATCCGCCATTGATATTCTGGAAGCCCTGCTGCCATCGGCCAAACCGGCGGATCGCTTTTTGAATGAATGGGCGCGGGCCAACCGTTATGCGGGATCAAAAGACCGTCATGCGATTTTTGAGATGGTCTATAGCGTGCTGCGGCGGCGCGCGGAATTTGCCTTTGCCAGTGGGCATGACGATGCGCGCAGCCTTGTGCTGGCGGCGCTGAAACTGGAAGATGCCTGCACGCTGGAACAGACAGAAGCGCTGTTTGCGGGCGATAAATATTCTGCGGCGGTGCTGAGCGAAGACGAGCGCGCGGCCTATGCGCGCGGCGCAAATGATGCGCCGCCACCCGATTGGGTGCGCGGGAATTTTCCGCAATGGCTGGAAGGCACGCTGCGTGACAGCCTGCCCGATCTGTTGGGCGAGATGCGCGCGCTTTCGGTGCGCGCGCCGCTGGACCTGCGGGTGAACCGCCTGAAGGGGACGCGCGAGAAAGCGCTGGCGGCGCTGGCGCAGGAAAATATTGCTGCTGTCGCGTCGCCCCTGTCGCCTGATGGTATTCGCGTCACCGGGCGTGCGCGTATTACTGGCGCTGCGGCATTCACCCGTGGCCTTGTTGAGGTGCAGGACGAAGGCTCGCAACTCGCGGCGCTGCTGGTCTGCGCGCAGCCGGGCCAGCAGGTGGTGGATTACTGCGCGGGTGGCGGCGGCAAAAGCCTCGCGATTGCAGCCGTCATGGAGAACCGTGGACAGATACATGCGTTTGACGCAATCCCCGGCCGCCTGAAAGCCATGCCGGATCGCATGAGCCGCGCGGGCGCACACAATATTCAGATCGCGGGAAATCCCGAACCTGCATTGGCGGCGCTAAAGGGCCGCGCGCAGCGTGTGGTGCTGGACGTACCATGCAGCGGTACGGGCGCGTGGCGGCGCAACCCCGATGCCAAATGGCGGCTGACGCCAGAGGCGCTGGCGCGGCACATGGCGGCGCAGGACGCCGTGCTGCGCCAGGGTGCGGATCTGGTGGCGCCCGGCGGGCGGCTGGTTTACATCACCTGTTCGCTGTTACGGTGCGAAAACGCCGATAGAATAAATGCGTTTCTGGCCGGGGATGATCGTTTTCGCATCCTGCCCGCAGCGGCGATCTGGGCCGAGGGTGTGGGGTCGCAATTGCCGGATTTTATTGCGCCGGACGCGCCTCACATCATTCTGACCCCCGCCCGTTCCGGAACCGACGGGTTTTTCATCTGCGCCATGGAGCGGCGCGCATAGGCGCGGAATTGTCATGACGGATCGTGTACTGATTATTGATTTTGGATCGCAGGTGACGCAACTGATTGCGCGCCGGGTGCGCGAAAGCGGTGTCTATTGCGAAATCATTCCGTATAATAAAGTGGACGCGATCCTCGACAGTTTTGCGCCGAAGGCGATAATTTTATCGGGCGGTCCTGCAAGCGTAATTAAAACCGGAACGCCACGCATTCCCGGCCGGGTGTTCACCTATGGCGTGCCGGTGCTGGGTATCTGCTACGGCCAGCAGGCCATGTGCGCGCAACTGGGGGGTGTCGTCGAAGCGGGATCCGAGCGTGAATTTGGCCGCGCCGAACTGGAAATAAAAGACGCCAGCGATCTGTTCGATGGGGTGTGGCAAATGGGAACGCGCCAGCAGGTATGGATGAGCCATGGCGACCGGGTGGTGGCGTTGCCGCCCGGGTTTCGCGCGGTTGGCGTCAGCGCCAATGCGCCATTCGCTGCCATCGCCGACACGGCGCGGCATTTTTATGGTGTGCAGTTTCATCCCGAAGTTGCGCATACGCCGGACGGCGCGAAATTGCTGCATAATTTTGTTCACAAGATCGCCGGGTGCAGTGGTGACTGGACCATGGCGGCGTTTCGCGAAACCGAAATTGCCAAAGTGCGCGCACAGGTGGGAAAGGGCAGGGTGATCTGCGGCCTGTCCGGCGGTGTCGATAGTTCCGTTGTGGCGGTGCTGCTGCATGAAGCGATTGGCGCGCAACTGACCTGCGTGTTTGTCGATACCGGCCTGATGCGCAGCGGCGAAGCCGAAGAAGTGGTGCGGCTGTTCCGCGATCATTACAATATTCATCTTGTGCACCGCGAGGCGTCGGATTTATTTCTGTCGCGTCTTGAGGGCGTCAGCGACCCGGAACAAAAACGTAAAATTATCGGTGCGACTTTCATTGATATATTTGACGAAGAAGCCACGAATATCGGCGGCGCGGATTTTCTGGCCCAGGGCACGCTGTATCCGGACGTGATCGAAAGCGTGTCGTTCGACGGCGGGCCGAGCGTGACCATAAAATCGCATCATAATGTTGGCGGCCTGCCGGATCGCATGCGCATGAAACTGGTCGAACCGCTGCGCGAACTGTTCAAGGACGAAGTGCGCGTGCTGGGCCGCGAACTTGGCCTGCCGGAAAGTTTTGTCGGGCGGCATCCATTCCCCGGTCCCGGCCTTGCCATCCGCGTACCAGGCGAAATCACGGCGGAAAAACTCGATATTCTGCGTAAGGCCGACACGGTTTATATTGAAGAAATTCGCAAGGCCGGACTTTACAATGAAATCTGGCAGGCCTTCGCCGTGCTGCTGCCTGTCAAAACGGTGGGCGTCATGGGCGACGAGCGTTCCTACGAATATGTCTGCGCCCTACGCGCCGTAACCAGCACCGATGGCATGACGGCGGACACTTATCCGTTCACGCACCAGTTTCTGGGCGCCACCGCCACCCGCATCATCAACGAAGTACGCGGTATCAACCGCGTCGTGTACGACATCACATCGAAACCACCGGGGACAATCGAGTGGGAATGATTCTCGCCTATCCGAGGGTATCCGAAGCCACGCTATAATTCGATATAACCCGCTGATAATAAACAACAAATACGTCAAAACCTATCGATATCTATCGGTGCGCAGACTTCACGTCCGACGTATCGGCTGACGGTCTTCGATCCATTGCGCTTCACAGAATTTGAAAGTACCGTCAACGTCACAAGGCGAAGTGACGGTATTTTATTTTCTCTAATGTCCTGTTAATAAAAGAAAATACTGCCTCTTATCTCGCCAAAATGTGCTGACGGTATTTTAGAAGGAGGCGTGGCAATGTTGACGGACGTGGCCCTTAAGGCCCTGAAACCCAGAGAAAAACCCTACAAGGTGACGGATCGGGATGGGATGTACGTCCACGTCACACCGACCGGCGGTCTCTCCTTTCGACTGGATTACAGGTTACACGGCCGCCGGGAGACGGTTCATTTCGGTAAGTACGGACCCGCCGGATTGTCGCTGGCTCGGGCCAGAGAGAAGTGCATTGACGCAAGGCGGGCCATCAGTGAGGGCGTCTCTCCGGCTATTGAAAAGCAGCGCGAGAAGCGACGTCTGAAAGAGGCCAAGAGCTTCGGCGAATTTGGCGAAAAATTTCTCTCCTCCGCGCCGATGGCGGACAGCACCCGCGCAATGCGTCGTTCGATCTTCGAACGTGAGTTGCTCCCCGTTTGGCGTAACCGATTGCTTACCGAAATCACGCCAAACGACCTGCGGGCACACTGCGGTACGATCGTGGACCGTGGCGCGCCGGCGACGGCGATCCATGTGCGCGATATTCTCAAGCAGATATATGGCTTCGCCATTTTGCATGGCGAGAAGGTCGCCAATCCGGCTGATGAAGTGGGACCGGCTGCGATCGCCACTTTTGTTCCACGGGACCGGTCGCTCTCACCGGCGGAGATCCGGGTGATGCTCAATCAGTTGGAGCATGTTGCGACTCTGCCGACCATTAGGTTGGGGATGCGGCTTTTTCTGTTGACGATGGTGCGTAAAAGCGAGCTGCAGGATGCGATCTGGGACGAGGTCGATTTCGAGAATGCGGTTTGGACGATCCCGAAGGAGCGAATGAAACGCTCGAAGGCGCATAACGTCTACATGTCCCAGCAAGTCCTCGACATCATGATCGCACTGAAAACGTGTGCCGGCAACTCGAAGTTTCTGTTGCCGTCTCGATACGATGCCGATGCACCCATGTCCCGGGCGACGTTCAATCGCGTCACATATTCCGTTGTCGAGCGTGCGAAGCAGGGAGGCCTACCGCTCGAGGCGTTCACGGTGCATGACCTGCGTCGGACAGGTTCGACGCTTCTCAATGAGCTGGGCTTCAATAGCGATTGGATCGAGAAATGCTTGGCACACGAAGACGGTCGTTCATCGCGCGGGGTCTACAACAAGGCTGAGTATGAGATGCAGCGCCGTCATATGATGCAGGAATGGTCGGATATAGTAGACGCGTGGGTGGCAGGCCAGAAGCGGGCTGTCGTCCTTATGCCCCCGTCGATGCCTGTTTTTGATCCCGACCCGAGCCTTTGACCGGTCGCGTGCGGCGTTGTTTGACGTCAGGATGCTGTGCCCGATTGATGGGGATAGAGCGTCGCGACGCCAGCCAGGCTTCCACTTCGCCCAAGTCCCAGACGACGCATCTTGGGGAGAGAGCAAAGCGCCGCGGAAACTCACCGCGTTGTTCCATTTCGTATATCGTGCTGTCGGCGAGCGGAACTATCTCGCGCAGTTGCTGTCGACGGATGGTCCGCCTGATTGGAATGTCACTTCGGTGAGCCATCATCGTCCCCTCAGTTCGTCTTCTTGAGGAAATGAGCGCGATAGGCCCCGAAAGGGAAGGGAGCAAATTCAGATGTCGGATAGCAGGATACTGTGGCGTACAAATAGAAAGACTCTGGCCTGGCGATCAATGCACCCATCTCTTAAAAAGCTGTGGCACTCCGAAGGCAGAGGTCACAAGTTCGAATCTTGTCGGGTGCGCCAATTCAATCAATAAAATCAAATATTTATGAATTCGCGTTTTGACGCGAACCAAGGGATGATCGGTCGCGGAAGCACCACGGAAGCAGCATAATCTCATTTGTGTCACAGACGCGCCAAATTGGAAAAGCGCGCGATGAGTCGTGCATGCGGAACTTGCCAAGGTTAGGGTCGTGAGTTCGAATCTCATCGCCCGCTCCAGATTTTATTAATGAATTCAATGTATTAAATATAGCCCTTCGGGGCCGTTTTTTGTTTAGAGTGCTCGTTGTGTGGCACATTCTGAGCAAATTCTATGCATCTGACAGAAAGTCGCCGGATACGATGTCGTGGTTTGGCGCGCACCAGCTATGGCAGCCCGCAGGAAATGGAGGCTGGAAATACACCATGAATAAAAACCTGATGATGGCCATTGCAGTGTTATACCAAGGGCCTTGTTATTTGACTCACCGTCCTGAGCGAAGCGAAGGATATTGTTGAAATAGGTTGGGATTCTTCGCTTCGCTCAGATGACAAAGAGTGGGATTACAGGGCCGTTGGTATTAGTGCTCAGCGCCTGCGTGTCGCAGCCGCCAAAAGCACTGGATCAGAAACTTCAAGGTTCACATGCGACAGAAAGAAAAGAAGTACTTCGGCGGGCATGTTTGAATGAAGCTTCGTGACCGATTTACCACTCCCGCGCCTACAAGCAAGGAAAAGTAAGAATTAGGCGGCGCCTTGAAAACAGCTATAACCCGGAAGTAATTTAAGTTCCGTGTCCGGAGCGTTTATCCAGTTTCTCATGCAGTACGCGGTGTGTCCCGCATTCTCCGGCGACCGAGCATTCGCCACAAACGAAATTATCGGCCTTTCGCATATCCTTGATGGAAACATGCACGCCAGTGACCGTAATACCCTGATCGCGCAAGGTTTGCAGGGTGCGCGAAAAGGTTTCCTTTTCCATGCGCAGGCGCGAGGCTATCAAGGTTTTGGTATAGGGCAGTTCAAACCCGTGCGGGTCGAAATTGTACAGTACGCAAAGTTTCTGCAGATAGCAGGCCACTATTTGGGCAGCCGACATGGTGGTGAGTTGTTCTGCCTCTACCTGAACGCCATGCAGCCGGTCAGCGATGCTGGCCAGTAATTTTTCCGCCATATGATCGAAATCTTTGAGATGTTCCCGCATCCAGGAAATGGGAATTTCGAGCAGTGAACAATCATCGACAGCGCGCGCATTCATCTGATGCCGATCCTGCCGGGCAACGACTTCATCGGAATTGATGCTGTCCCCGGCGATCAGAAAATTATTGGTGACCTCTTGCCCGCCCGGCGTATCGCGGAAGATTTGCATGGCGCCCCGGCAGATCACGTAAAAATGCGTGATTTTACCGCCGTGCATAAACAGGAATTGCCCGCGATTGCAGCTAATTATCCGGCTGTTTCGAACAAGAACCGCGCCATCATCCTGCGAAAGATCAGAAAACAAGGGAAGCGCCCTGAGTGTATCCAGCGTAATGGTCATTTTATCCCCCAGGATTAAAATACCGGTGTAGGGTGTATAAGATACCAGTGCAGGGTATATAAGTCTACCCTCACGAATAAACCGTCAATACCAGGGGTGCGCCATGTGCTTCTCAGCAGAGGTGAGTTTTGCCGCCGCCGCCATTCTCCTGCCTGCGGGCGTGGCGGCGATCCTGCGCGCCTATAGGACAGATCGCCGCTACGTTCCCATCGCTGCACTCCCCCTGTTGTTTGGCGTGCAGCAGATGTTTGAAGGCGCGGTATGGATGTCAAACGGAAACCCTGGCCTGGTGGAGCAATTTTCGCTCGCCTACATGTTTTTTTCCTGGCTGGCGTGGCCGGTATGGACGCCATTCTCGGTTTATTTCCTGGAGCCTGCACGGCGCAGGCCGCTGTTTGTCATCTTCGCAATTTTTGGCGGCATTCTTGGCGGGGCGCAATATTTTCCGTATTTCGCCCATGACAACTGGCTGGTCACGAAATTTCTGGGGCAGGCAATAAGTTACGAGGGCAATGAAATATTTGATTACATCATCGGACGCCCGGCCACTTATATGCTCTATATAACCTTCGTAATCGGACCGCTATTGCTGTCCTCACATTCAAACATCCGAATTTTTGGCTTGCTGGTTTTTACCGTGCTGGTCATCACTTATATATTTTTCGCTTATGCCTACATATCGGTATTTTGTTTCGGGGGCGGGCTGATGTCGCTCTATCTGGTTTGGATGATATTTGACGGAGGCAGGCAATCTATAAACACAGCAAGGTCAGCATAGATTGCCGCCGCATTGGTGTAACTTCATAGGAGAATAACGATGATGAGTCACATGATGGTTGGTTACGGCTTCAGTCACTGGCTGATGTTCGCATTAATGGTGGCGGCAGTTCTGTATCCGGTTGGCAGAATCCTTGGCCGTATCGGCCTGTCGCCATTCTGGTCCGTTCTCGCCCTCATCCCATTCATAAACCTGGTATCACTCTGGGTTCTTGCTTTCACGGAGTGGCCGCGTGGCGGCGGCAAAAGTGATGCCTAGAGATCACCTGCGCACGATGTAGCACCGGTTGATCTATGTGGAGCGGAAGTTTCGTTTTTGGCGATATGTGGGCGGGATATCGCGGACCAGCGCACGATACGTCCGAACACGCGCATCTCGCCGTGCAGATCGCTCTAGGCATCAGAGAGCCCGTGCAGATTGAAGCTCAGGGCTCTATGCTCTCGGCATCCTCTATGATGATCAGACCACGAACGCGACACCGGCTGGCCGGAACCGGTAAAGAATCGCTGCTGATTTTTATTGAGCCTCAATCAAACATTGGCAGAGCGTTGCTTCACTCGATGGGATCCGCTGAGATGTGCACAGCATCAGATTTGATTGCAGACACTCTTCGCAAAGCAGACTCGACTCTGGAAGCCATGGAGCAACTGGCAATAAGCCTCGTAGGTCCTGCGAATTGGCACGATGATCGTGTTGCAACCGCCATACGCGTCCTTGCGAGCGAGCCGGGACCACACGCAATCCACAAAGCTGCGGCTGCGGTGGGGCTTTCGCCATCGCGTTTGAGGGCGCTCACGCGCGCAGAGACGGGCGCGCCATTGTCGCAATGGCTGCTTTGGCGAAAACTCGAGCAAGCTGCCCTGGCGATCTCGACAGGAGCTTCGCTTGCTGAGGCCGCGCATGCTGGAGGGTTTGCGGATCAGCCGCATTTTTCGCGAACGATGCGCCGCATGTTTGGCCTGACGCCAGGCGCCGCTGCTATTGCGCTACGCTAACGAATAGATAGCCAGAACACTCCTATGCTGGTTTCGCCGCTGTGTAGATTGAGATTGAGCCGGTGGGCGTCTGAATCACTTTCGTTTCCGTGACGTCTGCAAAACCAGCGTGAGCAATTAACTGCGGAAGCATGCCATCGGCGTTAGGTTGAGTGGATTCGAACCCATCTGTTACTTGAACCTGCAAAAAAAGTAATCGCATCAGGTGTGTGCGTTGCAGCCCATAATCAGCGATATGCAGTGTGCCATGTGATCGAAGACTGGCATACATTGCAGCAAGAATTGCCTTTTTCATTGGAATAGAACAGTGGTGCAGCATCAGACTAGAAATTACCTTATCCGCGCCCGCCACACCAACAAGTTGGGTCGCCCGATCTCCCATGCCTTCGACATATTCGAGCACCACTCCTGCTGCTTCGGCTTTGGCCTTCGCAAACCTGAGCACATCAGGATCCGGATCAAGCGCAATAACACGTGCGCCAGGCGCAGTACGCTTAATAATGATAGCCTGCGTGCCGGTACCAGCGCCAACGTCGAGAATAACTTCGCCATCCTTTGGATCAATTGCAGCAAGCAGCGCCGCGCGCCAGCGTTTCTCACGCGTCATCAAGGCGATAACGCGATCATATTGGCCTGTTAATGCCGCACTGCCGAGAGCAGGAACAAAATCATGATCAGTCAATGTTATTAACCTCCCCTGAGTATATCAGCCCTAAATATGCCGGATTCGAATCATGCGTCTTGAACGAAATGACTGCGGCCCCTCTGGGCGGTGTTGAATTTGATGGGAAAATGATGATGAAGCACATGATGGTTGAATAGGGCCTGAGTCACTGGCTGATCTTCACCGTTGTGGTTGCCGCCGTGTTCCCGCTTTTACCGGGTGGCCGCGCGGACGTTGTCCCGGGTAATATCCAGTCAGACTGAACCAATTGATTCAGTCTGACTGAATAAAGTTGTTCCCGATTTCAAGTGGCAATAGCAGCTTCTAAAACCACAACCGGATGCCAGCGACGAGCGAAGGGATTTCGGCATCCTCGCTGTTACTGCGCGCGATGTCCGCGGTTTGTCCCAGCTTGCGTTCCCAGTTGACGCCGATATAAGGGGCGAATTCGCGCCTTATTTCATAACGCAGCCTGAGGCCAATCTCGATGTCATTGATCCCCGAACCAATGCCGCGCTCCTCCACATCCTGCGCCGCCAGATTGATCTCAAATGCCGGTTGCAGAATCAGACGTTGCGTCAGCAGCAACTCATATTCGGCGCTGAAGCGGGCGGTCACTTCGCCTTCATTGCTGAGAAACAGCGCCGCATCGGTTTCAAAATAATAGGGGGCAAGACCCTGAATACCTAGCACGGCGTAGCCGCGCCGCGGGTGTGGTTCGGGGTCAAAGCGCACACCCGCCTGGACATCGAAAAAATCCGTAAGCAGACGGCTGTATAATAGCTGCGCCTCGGCGTCCTCGAGCTTGCCGCCGGTGCGCTTTGCACCCTCGGTTTTCAGCCACAGCTTGTCATAGTCGCCGCCAACCCAGCCTTGTGCGTCCCATTTCAAACTGTCCCGGCCATCGTGAGCGCGATATTCAAACTGGTCCGCCTGAAAGAAAATGTAATTCGGCTCATGTTCTTCCATCGCGGAAGCTTCTGTTGTCAGTATGCAGAACAGAATCATGAAACCCGCGCCGCGCCTATTCATGACCCGTCTCCATATTGGCGGCAACCGGGCCTTCAACGATCACCTTGCGCATCATGCCGGTCGCCATGTGATACAGCAGATGGCAGTGAAACGCCCATTCGCCCATGGCGTCGGCAGGCACATCGACGCTCAGTGATTGTCCAGGCGGCACATTGACCACATGTTTGAGCGGATTGAACTTTTTTTGGCCTACGTCCAGTTGCATCCACATGCCATGCAAATGCATCGGGTGGTTCATCATGGTCTGGTTGACGAAGGTGAAGCGCACCCGCTCGCCATATTTCAGGCGGATGGGATCGGCTTCGGAAAATTTCTTGCCGTCGAACGACCAGAAATAACGCTGCATATTGCCGGTCAGCTTCATCTCAATCTCGCGGTCCGGCGCGCGGTACGAAGCATACGGAACCATGGCTTTCAGATCGCCATAGACCAGAACCTTGCCGCCCGCCTTTGCCGCCTTGGGCGTAAGGCCGCTTTGCATGCCGGACATGTCCATCCCCGCCATATCCATGCCGGGCATTGCGCCGTGATCCATTCCCTCCATCCCCGCCATGGACCCATGGTCCATCCCCGGCATTGATGTTTCTTCCTTACCCGCTTTATCCGCGCCCGGCGCCGCCCCATGATCCATGGCGCCCATATCCATGCCCATATCTGTCATGGTCAGTTGCGGGCGCGGGCGCAAGCTGGGAATTTCCCCGCTCATGCCCTCTTTGGGGGCCAGCGTTGCCCGCGCATAGCCGGTGCGGTCCAGCGATTCGGCGAAGATCGTGAAGGCCTTTTCTTCCTCAGGCTGAACAATCACGTCATAGGTTTCGGCCACCGCGATGCGCAATTCATCCACCGGAACCGGCTGCACATTATTGCCATCGGCCTGCACCAGTGTCATTTTCAGGCCTGGAATGCGCACGTCGAAATAGCTCATCGCCGAACCGTTGATGAGGCGCAGCCGCACCCGCTCGCCCGGTTTGAACAGGCCGGTCCAGTTTTGCCCCGCACTCTTGCCGTTGACCAGAAATGTATAGCCGCTGACATCGGAAATATCCGTGGGGGTCATGCGCATTTGCCCCCATGCGGCGCGGTCTTTCAGGGTTGCCCCCAGTCCCATTTCCGAAACATCCCTGAAGAAGGTTGCAACGGTGCGTCGGCCATATTGATAATAATCACTGCTTTTCTTCAGATGGCCAAGGATGGCTTCGGGCTTTTCACCCGCCCAGTCCGACAGCATCACCACATAGTCGCGGTCATATCTGAACGGCTCGCGCTTGGTTGGCGCGATCACCAGCGGGCCATATATGCCGTCCTGTTCCTGCAGGCCGGAATGGCTGTGATACCAATAGGTGCCGGCCTGCTTGATTTTGAAATTATAGGTAAAGGTCTCGCCCGGCTTGATGCCGGGAAAGCTGATGCCCGGCACCCCGTCCTGGGTAAAGGGCACCAGAACCCCGTGCCAGTGCAGCGATGTGTCCGTGTTCATCCTGTTCGTGACGTTGATGGTCACCTCCTCGCCCTCGGTAAAGCGCAGGGTGGGACCGGGAATCTGTCCATTGATCGCCATGACCTGACGTTCTCGCCCGTTGAACCCGGCGCGCATCCCGTCAATAGTCAGGTTGTAGGTTCCGGCGAACGCGCCGGAACCAGTGATCAGCGTGAAGAATGTTGCAAGCCCAAACCAAAATCTACGCATGATCATCCCTTTCATTTACTAAAATCAATGCGGCCCAACATGCCGGACTCGTAGTGCCCCGGCATGTTGCAGGCGAATTCAATTTGCATGGCCCTGGTGAATTTCCACACCATTTCCCTGCTTTCACCTGGCGCCAGCATGACGGTGTTGGGATCGTCATGGCGCATGGCCATGCCCTCGGCTTTTTTTGCATCGCCCATCTCCATTTTGGAATGGTCCATTTTGCTCATGTCCATTTTGGAATGGTCCATGTTCATCTTCTCCGGGTTGACGCCGGTTGGGGTGATCATCCCCATCTCCATCATCTCCGCCATTTCCTTGCGATGCTCCGCATGTTCGGCCAGGGTGTCAATGCTGAACTCGTGCAGCAATTCGCCGCTGTTTTTCAGTACAAAGCGAACGGTTTCGCCAGCTTTCACGGTGATATTATCCGGTTCATAGTAATTGTCGGCCAAATTGACTGTGATGGTGCGGGCGGCTTCAGAAGCCTTGCCGGGTGAACCAAATGCGTAAGCATGACCGGCAGCGGCAAGCGCCGTAGCGCCAGGGCTTGAAACGGCAATGCCTATAATAACGGCCAGGGGAAAATATGTCGGATTCATGGTGTGTCCTTGCATTGATAGGTGATCGGCCTGACCCGCGCATTAGCGCGGCAGTTGAGCCGGAAAATCTGGGAATGTTTAGCGGTGTGCGCGGATCAGGCGCGGCGTGGCGGATGAAACGGCGGCTCGCCGCGATGCATGGCCGTGATGCGGTCCAATAAAGGCGCAACGCATTCTGTCACGCGCAACCTTACTTGAGCCGGGGGACGCTCATTCATAATGACCGGCACACAAGCCAGCATGCAGCAGGCCCCATCGGCTTTGGCGTCATCTTGCGAATGATCAGGCGTTTGATGATGGGATACAGCTGGATGCGCGTGCGCAGCGTCTGTTTTCATATGATTCATATGGGCTGAAGCCGGAGACGGCCCCATCAGGGCGCTCACCACCAGCGAAACGGCAAAGGCGATAATAATGCCTACGGACCACCGCACGGTACAACAGCCTCCTTAAGGCTTCAAAATAATGCCTTGTGTAATATCTAATGGATGGAGGCGCTGATGGCAAGTACATGCTGGCGCACACTTCCCGGTAATACCAAAAATGAGTTACGGTAGCGGGACAGCCGAAGAACACCGGCAGCTTGATTTGGATCAACGACTTCTACCGGCTAAGGTGTTACTGATAGCGGTGCTTTATATCAGCCAGGAGGGTTTTCGTGATCCGCACATTTTTCCCCCGCGCCCGCCAGATTTTTTTAATCCTGTTCTTCGCCATGGGACTGGTGGCCTGCGATATCAACGCCGTGCCGCGCTATGACGAGGAAACCAGGGCGGCGTGGAGCGAAGTGCTGAACCAGTATCAGCGGCGCGCCGATCTGGTGCCGAATCTGGTCGAAACGGTTGCGGGCTTCGCGCGGCAGGAAAAAGAAACCCTCACGGCGGTGGTGGAGGCGCGCAGCAAGGCGACACAGATGCAGTTGCCGCCAGATATTCTGAATAATCCCGAGGCGTTCAGGCAGTTTCAGCAAAGCCAGGCGGCCCTTGGCGGCGCCCTGGCGCGCCTGCTGGTGGTGGTGGAAAAATATCCCGACCTGAAATCAAACCAGAATTTTTTATCGTTGCAATCCCAGCTCGAAGGCACGGAAAACCGCATTACCGTTGCGCGGCGCGATTACATTCTCAGCGTGCAGAAATATAACACCGAGCTTCGCACCTTTCCCGGACGATTGGTGGCGGGCGTTCTTTATCCGGATGCCGAGGTCAAGCAGACATTCGACATCGCCGAACAGGCGAAAGAGGCCCCGAAGGTCAAATTCTGATGGCGCGTTATATCCGCGATCGGGGGACCGCCGCATGGGCCATTCGCACCGTGGTGCTGTTGTTATGCGCCATCTATGCCGCCGCCGGTCAGCCCGCCATTGCCGCGGAGCCGGAATTTCCCCGGCTCACGGGCCGGGTGGTTGACGAAGCCGCGCTGCTTTCAGCGCCGGTGCGTGAGCGCATCACCGGATGGCTTGCGGAGTTTGAACGCGCCTCAAAGCGGCAGGTGGTTGTGGTGACGGTTAAAGACTTGCAGGGCTACCCGATTGAGGATTTCGGCTACCGCCTGGGCCGCGCCTGGGGCATTGGCGAAAAGGATAAAAACACCGGCGTAATCCTGCTTGTCGCGCCGAAAGAGCGCGAAGTGCGCATCGAGGTGGGCTACGGTCTGGAGGGGGAGCTGACTGATGCGATCAGCCGCGCAATAATTGAGCAAAATATCCTGCCTGCCTTCAAGCAAGGCGATTATGAGCAAGGCATCGTCAACGGAATCGCGGCGATCCTGAAAGTGCTTGGCTGGGATGGCGCCACGCCCGGAGTCACGCGCGATGCGCCGGAAAGCACCCAGGAACTTCCCCCCATACCGCTTTTGATCCTCATTATCCTGTTTGTAATCTTCCGTTTTGGCCGGAATGCTGTTTTTGGCGGGCGGCACGGGCGTGGCGTCTGGGGTTCGCGTTCACGCGGCGGCGGGTTCTCTGGAAGAGGCGGCTCGTTTGGCGGCGGCGGCGCCTCGGGCCGTTGGTGAACGCTTTGCGCAAACTGTCTGCCGATGAACGCAACCGTATCGAAGCGGCGGTCAGCGCCGCGGAAACCCGCACCAGCGCGGAATTTGCCGTGGTTGTCGCCCGCGCCAGCGATGACTACGCGCTTTACCCTTTGCTATGGGCGGGTTTACTGGCGCTATTGACCGGCGGCGTTATCGCCATCGCCACGCCGGCGATTGGCGTAAGCCTGAGCTTTGCGGCGCAGGCGGGCGTTTTCATCGCCGCGGGCCTGCTCTTCCAACTAAAGATATTGCGGCCGCGCCTGGCGCCCGCTTCGGCACAGCGCGAATACGCCTCCCGCCTCGCGCAGCTGCAATTCGCCAGCCTCGTCAACGAGAAAACCCGTGGTGACGCGGGTTTGCTGTTGTTCGTATCCCTGGCCGAGCGCCATGTGGAAATTCTGATAGATAACGGCATTGCCGAACGCGTTCCGCAAGCGGCGTTTCAGAAAATCATCGATGCATTTATCCATGACGTTCATCAGGGCCATATCACCGAAGGTATCATAGCGGCAATCGAAGGCTGCACCCTGGTTCTTGAGCGGCATTTTCCAGCCCGTCCGGACGAGCCGGATGAAATTACGAACCGGGTGACAGAAATTTAATAGAAAATTCTTCCCGATGTTGATTTGGATCAAAGAGAGTGTTGCAGCTGTCCTGATATTTATACCCCCATGGGGTTATTCTTACAAAAGTGGTTTGATTGCCCTGTTGGCCATAGTGATCCCCATATAGCGAAAAGGACAAACGGCGATGACATATGACGCGACATTTATCAGTGACGCTCGTTCCGCCATACAGGATGGTGTCCGTGGAAATTCAGGAAAACCTGGGTTCTTGGCGGCGGCGGCGCAAAAACTTCTGACAGGTTTTTTTGGCAGGCTGGTCACCACCGGGCGGCTTACTCTTATCGACCCTTGGGGACATGTGCATCATTTTGGCGAGGCGGCAACACCGGCGGTAACTGTCAGAATAAGCACGGCTGCGGCCCTTTACAGGATATTGTTATGGCCGGATTTCTATGTGGGCGAAGCTTATATGGATGGCGCCCTCAGCATTGAGGAAGGCGGGCTTCCCGAGCTTTTATATATTTGCACATCGAACCAGGATGCGCTGGATAACCACGCGCTTGCTTTAGCTTTTGGCAAGGCTAGCAGGGCGTTACGCAAATTCCATCAGTTCAATTCCCGCGGCCGCTCCCGGTCCAACGTCGCGCATCATTATGATTTATCCGCAACGCTGTACGATCTGTTTCTGGATGCGGACCGGCAATATTCCTGCGCCTACTTTCCCGACGGCGATGAAAGCCTGGAAGAGGCGCAGCACAAGAAAAAGCAGCTGATCGCGTCGAAGCTTTTGCTCAAGCCGGGCCAGCGCGTGCTGGATATTGGCTGCGGCTGGGGTGGCCTTGCCTTGCATCTTGCGCGCATTGCGGGCGCGGACGTGACAGGCATTACCCTGTCGCAGGAGCAGTTAGCTGTGGCGCAGGAACGGGCCGCCAGCGCGCAATTGTCCGGTCACGTCCGTTTCCTGCTGCGCGATTATCGCGATGAGGACGGCGCCTATGACCGGCTTGTATCGGTTGGCATGTTCGAGCATGTTGGCGTCAATCACCACAGGCGTTTCTTTGAAAAATGCCGCGATCTCCTGAAGCCGGATGGCGTCGGGCTATTACACGCCATCGGCCGGATGGCGCCGCCGGATAGCACCAACCCCTGGCTCAGAAAATATATTTTCCCAGGGGGCTATTGCCCGGCCCTGTCGGAAGTGCTTGGGGCCATCGAACGCGCAGGGCTCTGGGTGACGGATATTGAGATATTGCGCCCGCACTATGCCGATACGCTGCGCCATTGGCAGGAGCGTTTTCAGGCCAACCGGGACGCCATCAAGGCGCTGTATGACGAGCGCTTCTGCCGGATGTGGGAATTCTATCTGGCAAGTTGCGAGATGTCCTTCCGCACCGGCCCGATGATGGTGTTTCAGATTCAGTTCGCGCGGCATCGCGATGCCGTGCCGCGCTCGCGCGGCTATCTTGGCTATGCGAATACCGCGCCTGCTGTCTGTACAACAGAAAAAAACTCACTGATAAATGATAGGAGGTTTGCACCATGAACAGTCTGTTATATTTTGCGCTATGGGCCGGTCTTATCTTTGTGATGATGCGCTTTGGCTGCGGCGCCCATATTATGGGACATGGCGGACATCGCCATCGGCATAGGGACAGCGCACACGGGCAGATTCCGCCCGTGAATGACACGGATCCGGTGTGCGGCATGACAGTCGAAACCGCCACGGCGAAATCAAGCGCCCGCAGCGGACATGTCTACTATTTCTGCTCACAAACCTGCCGCGAAAAATTTGAGACCGCACCCGAGACTTATCTCAAAACCCCGCCCGCAACCCAAAAACCAATGGAGGCACACCATGGCGCACATTGAAACCCGTCAGATACAGGTTGAATTGCATCCGGCGCACGCCGTTCCGGCTTCGATCTCCGTCGTCGCATTCGGCATCAGCCTGAGCGCATTCCTCGCAATCTCTTATGCGCTGTGCATCCTGTTCTATGTGCTTTTCCCCGGCACGGCGGAACAGCATATCGTGCTTTCACTTTTCCTGCCCTGGCTCAAGGTTTTGACATTGCCAGGCTTTCTGCTGGGCCTTTTGGCGAGCATCGTCTGCGCCTGGTACATCACGCTGATCTTCTGCCCGCTCTATAATTATTTTACCGCGCGCGGCCTATGACCAAGCAGATCCATTAAGGCCCATCCACGCGAAGATAAGTCGTTCACCTGCCTCCGGGCTTGCCGCCCATTTTCATGCCGACTGCGCCAGGCATCAGCGGCATCAGCGCGTCGGCTTTTTGCTTCTGCTCCGGGGTCAGCGCCGCATACAGCGCCGTGGCGGCGGGCCGGATTTTTTTCATCGTCTCCAGATGTTCGCTCACGATTGCTTCGCTATCGGTTAGCCGCTCGATCCAGGTGCGCGGCTTGGCTTTAGGATCGGGCATCATCTGCATGGCGTCCTGGTGTTTCTTGATAAGTGGCTTCAGTTGCCCGGTATAGGCTGTCCAGACAGCGTCCTGCGCATCGGTAATTCCGAGTTCAGCCTTTAGAAAAGCAAAGACCCCCTCGGAATGCGTAATCATCATCCCCATCATGGGATGGCGCATGTCCCCGCCCATCATGCCCTGCTGACCGGCTTGCATGCCCATCATGCCGCCGCCCATCATTTGGTTCATCATCGGCATCATTTTTTCACACATCATGGGCGTCATCATGCCTGGCGCCGGGGAAGCGGCAGCGGGCGCATCCGCCGGGTGATGCGGGTCTGGCGCAGCCGTTTGCGCCATTGCCGGACTTGCCAGCAGCAAGCCGAGCGCGGTTAAGGGGGCGAGGGTTGTACGAAATAGGCTGGACATTGGGTATCCTCTCTTGTTGGCGGGAATAAATCCCGCGCTTGGAAACTGTTTCATATTAGGCCGCCTTCTTCATTTTGCCCATTTCGCGGCAGCTTTGCGCGCAATACCGGCTATGCTGGTGAGATAGGGTTAGCGCTACTTCATCGCCTCGCGCACTTGCTTCATTTCGGCGACTTCCTTGCTCTGCTTATCGATAACCATCTGCGCCTGGCCTTTTACCTGTTTGCACTATTGCTGCTGTCGAACCAAGGAGCTTTTTCATCAGGGCCTTCCTGATTTTATGTTGAAAAATGATTATAATTTTTCTTCTTCCATTGCGTGAATATAGGCATCGATCAGAAAGGCGATGCCAATCAGCACAAGTACGGTCGCATCACTGAAATAATGCTGCTGACTAAGGCCAAAAAGCGGGGCATCTGTAAATTCGGTTATCCACGCTCCTGCAAAGGCGAATATTCCTCCCGCCAGCGCCACACGGCCCAGCAGAACCATCACGGGAAAGGGTGATTTTTTCATGGTGATTTTTTCACATATAGTTTGATTTCAAGCTGTTAGAACTGCATGTGTCCAATGAGTCGCGCAAGCGGCTACAATGAACGCATGCGGCTCCAGCTTATGCCGCCTTCTTCATTTTGCCCATTTCGCGGCAGCTTTGCGCGCAGCGGCGGCAAAGTTCGGCGCAGCGCATCATTTCCTCGCCGCCAATGCGCTCGCACGATACGGCGCAGGCTTCGCATATATCGGCGCAAGCGGTGCATTCCGAAGCGTGGAACGCCGAGTTGCGAACCATGAAATCAGCCGCGGTCTGGCATGCCTGAATGCAATCGGCCATCAGCTTCACATGTTCCTTTTCGACATGCTTGCCGCCCATTTCCAGGCAGTGATTGAAAAGCGTCTCCTGGCATGCATTACGGCATTCCCAGCAAAGCTGAATACATTCGCTCATCGGTCCGTGGTCGTGGTGCATAACAATCTCCATGGCTGGTTAAGTTAAGTAGCCTGTCTGATAATGCGAAAAAGAAATAAGCACGCAGTATGTTTTTTAGAAATACGTATAAGAGAGTGATAAGGATTTTCTCCTGCTGCGGACGTTTTACTCCGGGACTATCCTTACGGAAAAAATATGCGCCTGCAGGTTTGCCGTGGTGCTTCCTTATACAGAAGCAGCTACGGCTACAAAGATACTAGAGAAGCTCAATTTATCAGGAGAGAATGATGAATGAAGTAATGAACGGCGGTGGCTCGATGATGTGGGGCATGGGATGGGGCGGACTGCTTGCCGGTGTGCTAGTCGTTCTCAGCGTCGCGGCGCTCGCCAAATACCTGTTCTTCAGCAACAGATGATTAACGGCAATATCATGTCGTACTATAGCAATAGCAGCAGAATGCTTCCCGTCGTATCAAAACAGGCGATCAATAATCTGGAGTTGAAACGCACTCTTAGCGCCGTTGACTATCCAGGACCTTGATTAACTCGTCGATCTTCTGCTGCCGCTCCCTGAGCGATCCGTTGTGAAAGGCGTGGGTGACGCAACTCTGCAAATGCTCGCGCAGCACTTCCTGTTCGACTTTATCGAGGGCGGCGCGCGCCGCATTGATCTGGGTCAATATGTCGATGCAATAGCGGTCTTCGTCGATCATGTTGCGCACGCCGCGCACCTGTCCCTCGATCCGGGCGAGGCGGTTCAGGCAGCTTTTTTTGGTTTTCGCATTCATGCTTGATAAATACCCCATATGGGTATATATGGCAATAGGGTTGTTTTTTGAAACTGAATGCTAGCCCAGGAAAACGTCCGGGGATTTGACTTGGCTCAACATCCGGGGGGGGGCCGCATGGCGTCAAATCACGCAACTGACTATGAGATGGCATAAGGAACACGCCAATGACCGATCATGCTCACGCGCATCCTGCGGGCGGCAATGCTGTGGCCCCCGGCGAAATGGCCAAGGATCCGATCTGCGGCATGATGGTCAAAAAGGCGGGGGCGGTGGCGGCCCGCCTGACATCGGAGCGCGGCGCACGGATGTATTATTTTTGCAGTTCCGGCTGCAAAAGCACGTTCGAAGATCCCGAGCGCGAACTTAAATCCATGCGCACCCGCGTTACTGTCGCGCTGACCGGCGTGCTGGCGTTGGCGATGTTACGCGCGGGCGCATTCATCGCGCTGGCCACCGGCGCCACCATTGTAAGCTGGGCGCCGATCCCGGCCTTGCCGTGGTTCACCTGGGGGGTGTGGCTGTTCATTCTGGTGACGCCGGTGCAGTTTATCGGCGGCTGGGGGTTTTACAAGGGCGCCTGGGCGGCGCTGCGTTCGGGCTCCATCAATATGGACTTCCTGATCGCGCTCGGCACCAGTGTCGCCTATTTCTTCAGCGTCGCGGTGGTGTTCTTTCCGGATGTGCTGCCCGTGAAGGTGAATGAGCGGGAAGTTTATTTTGAAGTTTCGGCGGTTATCATCGCTTTCGTCCTGCTCGGCAAATATATGGAAGAGATCATCAAGAAGCGCTCCTCGGCGGCGGTGCGCAAGCTGATGGATTTGCGTCCCGCCGTTGCACATGTGGTGCGCGATGGCAAGGAGGAGGAAGTTCCGGCCGAAGCGATCATGGCGGGCGAAGTGGTCGTGGTGCGCCCGGGCGAGCGCATTCCAACCGACGGCGATGTGCTGGAAGGAACCTCGTCGGTGGACGAATCCATGCTGACCGGCGAATCGATGCCGGTCGAGAAAGCCCCTGGCGGCAAGCTGATCGGCGGCACGCTCAACCGCAGCGGTATGCTGACGTTCACCGCGACGCGCATCGGCAAGGACACCGCGCTGGCGCAGATCATCAAGCTGGTGGAAGAGGCGCAGACCAGCACGGCGCAGGTGCAGCGCCTGGCCGACAAGGTCACGGGTTATTTTGTGCCCGCAGTGGTGGGGGTGGCGTTTCTGGCGTTCTTCGGCTGGTGGCTGGCGGGGGATTTTCCGCAGGCGCTGCTCGCCTTCATCGCGGTGCTGATTATATCGTGCCCGTGTGCGCTTGGCGTGGCGACCCCCGCAGCGCTGATGGTCGGGGTCGGCAAGGGCGCGGAGGCCGGCATCCTGATCCGGGGCGCCGAGGTGCTGGAGCGGGCGCGCAATCTGAATGTGATCGTGTTTGACAAGACCGGCACCCTGACCCGCGGCGCGCCGGAAATCACCGACATTGTGCCGTTTGGCGGGCAGACGGAAGCCGATGTGTTGCGCCTGGCGGCGGCGGTGGAGGTCGGCTCCGAGCATCCGCTGGGCGAGGCGATAGTGCGCGCAGCGCAAATGCGCGGCCTAACGCTGCCCGCCGTCACCGCATTTAACAGCATAGCGGGGCACGGCATTCGCGGCGATGTGGAAGGGCAGCCGGTGCTGCTGGGCAATCGGCGCTTACTGTTACAGGAAAAAGTCGCAATCGATAGCGCTGAGCAGGATATGGTCCGGCTGGAACACGAGGGAAAGACGGCGATGCTGGTGGCGGCAAACGGCGTGCTGATTGGCGTCATCGCGGTTGCCGACACCATCAAGCCCGAAGCGAAAGAGGCGGTGGCGGCGCTGCGCCAGGAAGGCATCGAGGTGATCATGCTGACCGGAGACAATGAACGCACGGCGCGCGCGATTGGCCGCGAGCTTGGCATTGAGCGGATCATCGCCGAGGTGCTTCCCGGCGACAAGGCGAAAATCATCAAGGAACTGCAGGCGCAAAACAAAATGGTCGCCATGGTCGGCGACGGCGTCAATGACGCGCCGGCGCTGGCCACCGCCGATATCGGCATCGCCATTGGTTCCGGCTCGGACGTGGCCAAGGAAACCGGCGGCATCATCCTGATCAAGAATGACGTGCGCGAGGTCGTGCTGGCGATCCGCCTGTCGCGCCTGACGCTGCGCAAGATCAAGCAGAACCTGTTCTGGGCCTTCATCTACAACGCGATCGGCATACCCATCGCAGCACTTGGCTATCTGAACCCGATCATCGCAGCGGCGGCCATGGCGCTAAGCTCGCTTTCCGTCATCGCCAACTCGGCGTTGCTCAAACGTGTGAGGCTATCGCTATGACAAACCTCACTTTTCTTGGCGGCGTTGGAACGGTCACCGGGTCGAAATATCTGATCGAGGCCGGTGAGCGGAAAATCCTCATCGATTGCGGGTTGTTTCAGGGGCTCAAGCAATTGCGGCTGCGAAACTGGGACAAATTTCCAATTGATCCCGCGCGGATCGACGCGGTGATCCTGACCCATGCGCATCTCGATCATTCGGGTTATCTGCCGCTGCTCGTAAAAAAAGGTTTCCAGGGGCCGGTGTGCTGCACCACGGGAACCAGGGACCTTTGCGCGATCCTGCTGCCGGACTCCGGATTCCTGCTGGAGCGCGATGCCGAGTTCGCCAACCGGCATGGCTTTTCGAAGCATAAACCGGCGCTGCCGCTCTATACCGCAAAGGAGGCCCGTGCCTGTCTCGACAGCATTATCACCAAAAACTTTGATGAGCCCTTCGAGATTACACCTGAGATTAACGTCCAGCTCCATCCTGCGGGCCATATTCTCGGCGCGGCGATTGTCGAAATCAGCATTGGCAAAACAAAGCTGGTGTTTTCCGGCGATCTTGGCCGCTCAGGCGATCCAATCATGAACGATCCCGCGCAGATTGCGCGGGCAGATTATCTGGTTGTTGAATCGACCTATGGCGATCGCACGCACGAAGCAATCGATCCGCAAGATGCGCTGGCCGAGGTAATCACCCGCACGGCGCAACGCGGCGGTGTGGTATTGATTCCGGCGTTCGCCGTCGGGCGGGCGCAGACGCTGATGTACCATCTGCAACAGCTCAAACGCGCGCACCGTATTCCGGACCTGCCGGTCTATCTCGACAGCCCGATGGCCATAGACGCTAGCGAGGTTTTTTGCGACCACCACAGAGAACACCGGCTGAGCCCGGAACAGTGCCGTTCGCTATGTGGTGTGGCCCGCTATGTGAGCGATGTGGAGGAATCAAAGAGCCTTGATAGGGATAAGATGCCCAAGGTCATCCTTTCGGCCAGCGGCATGGCGACCGGCGGCCGCGTTCTGCACCATCTCAAGGTCTTTGCGCCCGATCCGCGCAATACGATCCTGTTTGCGGGTTTTCAGGCCGCCGGCACAAGAGGGGCGGCAATGGTGGCCGACGCCGAGAGCGTCAAAATCCATGGCGGTTATGTGCCCGTCAACGCCGAGGTGAAAAATCTCCGCATGCTCTCCGCACACGCCGACCGCACAGAAATCCTGAAATGGCTCAGCCATTTCGACAGGCCGCCGCAAACGACGTTTATCACCCATGGTGAGCCGGTGGCCGCCGATTCGCTGCGGCTTGCCATCGAGGAGCGGTTCAAATGGACGGTGCGCCTGCCCGAGCATCTGGAGCGCGCCACGCTAGAGGCGGCGTAAGAACCAACATGTCAAATTCGCACAATCTTCCCAAAGACCCGCGGCCGCATACCCTGCGCCTGCGCCGGCTCGGCATCGACACGCATCAGGAGCTTGTCGTCTATATGCGGCAGGATTGTCATATTTGCCGGTCCGAAGGATTTGCGGCGCAGGCACGCATCCAGGTAACAGCCAACGGCCACAGCATCATCGCCACGCTGGGCAAGATTACCAGTGATTTGCTGGGGCACGGCGAGGCAAGCCTGTCCGAAAGCGCGTGGCGGCTACTTGGTGTTGCAGAAGGCAGCGAGATTTCGTTCGCGCATCCGCCGCTTGTTGAATCGCTGGGGCTGATGCGCGGTAAAATCTATGGCCAGCGCCTTGGCACACAATCGGCGCATCAGATCATCCATGATATTGTTGCGGGGCGATATGCGGATGTGCATCTGTCCGCCTTTATCACGGCGTGTTCGGGGCGCGCCCTTAACCGCAACGAGATGGTGGCCCTGACCAAAGCGATGGTTACAACAGGAAGCAAGCTTGATTGGGGAGACCAGCCGATTGCCGACAAGCACTGTATCGGCGGCCTGCCCGGTAACCGCACAACGCCGATTGTGGTCGCCATCGCGGCGGCCTGCGGTCTGACCATTCCGAAAACCTCATCACGGGCGATTACCTCTCCGGCGGGAACGGCGGATATGATGGAGACGCTGACCAGAGTTGATCTTGATGTGCCTGCCATGCGCCGCGTGGTTGAGCAGGAAGGCGGATGTATCGTCTGGGGCGGGGCTGTTGATCTTAGCCCCGCCGACGATATTTTAATCCGTGTTGAACGGCTGCTTGATCTGGACAGCGAGGGGCAAATGGTTGCCTCTGTCTTGTCCAAAAAGATTGCCGCAGGCGCCACGCATGTGGTGCTCGACCTGCCGGTTGGGCCAACCGCGAAACTCCGGACCCCATCCGACGCGCATCATCTGACGAGTGCGCTGCGCGGCGTGGCGGAAGCCATGGGGCTGCATGTGCGTGTCATGCTGACAGACGGCGCGCAGCCGGTTGGCCGGGGCATCGGCCCCGCACTGGAAGCGCATGACGTGCTGGCGGTGCTGCGTAACGATCCGGCGGCGCCGCAGGATCTTCGTAAGCGCGCCATCGAGCTGACAGCAGCACTGTTTGAGCTGGTGCTGCAACTCTCCGCCAGGGACGCCATGGCCAAAGCCACAGAAGCATTGCTCGATGGCCGCGCGTGGCGCAAGTTTGAAGCGATCTGCATGGCGCAAGGCGGTCTGCGCGAACCGCCAAGCGCTGCCCATACGCACCCGGTCCTTGCGGCGCATTCGGGTTTGGTAGTGAACATCGATAACCGCGTTCTGGCTAAAATCGCCAAGCTGGCCGGGGCGCCCAGCGCCAAAGCGGCAGGACTGGAATTTCATACGCCACTTGGCACGCAGGTGGAGAAAGGCACACCGCTGTACACGGTGCATGCGGAATCTAGGGGCGAACTCGCCTATGCGCTGGACTATGTCCGCACGCATCCCGGCGTTATCAGGCTGGAGGCCGATGCATGAACAAGAAGAGTATCGAAAGCAAGGCGGATCAGGAATCCAGGAATATTGGCAAGCCGGAATATCAGGCGGAACTGCATGGCCTGCAAATCGAGCTGGTGAAGCTGCAAAAACATTTTATCCGCTGCAATGACAGGATACTTGTATTGATAGAGGGGCGTGACGCCGCCGGCAAGGATGGCGTCATCAAGCGCATTATCAAACACCTGAGTCCGAGAGAGACGCGCGTGGTCGCCCTGGGAAAGCCCTCGGATCGTGATCGCGGCAGCTGGTATTTTCAGCGCTTTGTTCCGTACCTTCCCGCAGAACAGGAGTTCGTCCTGTTCAACCGCAGCTGGTACAACCGCGCCGGGGTCGAACGGGTGATGAAATTCTGCACCGAGGAAGAATACGAGGCGTTCATGCAGACCGTGCTTGAATTCGAACACATGCTCGTCAGGTCCGGAATCAAGCTATTCAAGTATTACCTTGATATCACCCGCAGCGAACAGAAAAGCAGACTGGAAGACCGGCGTCAGGATCCTCTCAAGCAATGGAAAATCAGCCCGATTGACGCCAAGGCCGTCAATAACTGGAAAAACTATAGTCATGCGCGCAACAACATGTTCGCCCGCACGCACAATCCGGTTACGCCCTGGACTATCGTGCGCGCCGATGACAAGCGCCTGGCCCGCCTCAATCTCATCAAGGATCTGCTCACCCGTCTCCACTTCGATAACAAGGACGATTCCGTATTGCTGGTGAACCCGGACATCGTTTTTCAGTATCAGGAAGCCTATGTGGAAAACGGCATGATTGCGCCCTGAAGCCCAAACAACAACCTGCCCGGAAGGAGGATGGGAAAGTGAAGACTGTAACCATCGAAGTTGGCGGCATGCTTTCGGCGCTGAGCGCGCTTGGCGTGCAGAAGCAATTGGCGCGGCTGCCCGGCGTGAAGAAGGCCGAGGTCAACTATGCCGCCGGCAGCGCAACCGTTACTTTTGACGAAACCGTCACCAACATCAAGACCATCAAGGCCAGGGTGCATGGGTGCGGCTATCACTGCGCAGGTGAATTGCTGCCGAAGCATGTTTACGCGTCCGGCGATCCTCCCGCCGGGGCGCTCGCGGCGGCAATCCCCGCGCAAGGACCCAACGGCCACGCAATTCATCCCGCCTCTATGGCGCGCGGGGCGGAAGCGATCCCCGTTAAAGAACGCGCTGCGCCTGCCGGAAAGGCGGACGCCATGGCGCATGAGATGGGTCATGGGGCGGGTATGGATATGCAGGCGATGGTGCGCGACATGCGCAATCGCTTCTGGATTGCGCTAATCTTTACTGTTCCAATCTTCGTCTATTCGCCCATGGGCGGGATGTTCACGCCGCCCACCCCGCCTTTTGGGCTTCACCTTGATGTGTGGCTGTTCCTTCTCGCCACGGCCGCCGTGATCTATCCGAGCTGGCCGTTTTTCACCGCCGCCTGGCGGGCGCTCCGGAACGGCGTACTCAATATGGCGGTGCTCATCGTGCTCTCGGTTGGCACGGGCTATGTGTTCAGCATCGGCGCAACCTTCTTCTTCCCCGGTGTGCAGTTCTACGAGGCTGTGGCGGTGCTGCTGGTGTTCATCCTGCTTGGCCACTGGCTGGAGATGCGCGCCCGGGCGGGGGCCTCGGAGGCGATCCGCACCTTGATGGATCTCGCCCCGCCGATGGCGATGGTGCTTCGTGACGGACGTGAGGTCGAGACGCCTACCGCAGAGGTGCTGGCGGGTGATGTCGTCGTCATCCGCCCGGGCAACAAGATCCCGGTGGATGGCGAGGTCATCGAGGGCGATTCCCAAGTCGACGAATCCATGCTCACTGGCGAGTCCATGCCTGTCAAGAAGGCGCCTGGCGATACGGTGATCGGCGCCACCATCAACAAGAGTGGCGCGTTCAAGTATCGCGCTACCAAGGTTGGCGCCGACACCGCGCTGGCGCAGATCGTCAAACTCGTCCAGGAGGCGCAGAATTCCAAGGCGCCGGCGCAGCTCCTGGCCGATAAAGCGTCGCAATGGCTGGTGCTGATTGCGCTCGTCATCGGGATCGCAACTTTCGCCGTGTGGTTCTGGTGGATCGGGGAGCCACTGCTCTTTGCGCTAACCCTTACCATCACCGTCTTCGTCATTGCGTGTCCCGACGCACTCGGGCTCGCTACGCCAATGGCGGTGATGGTGGGCACAGGCCTCGGCGCCATGAACGGGATTTTGTTCAAGAACGCTTCGGCGCTGGAGGATGCGACCAAACTGGATGTGATCGTGTTCGACAAGACCGGTACGCTCACACTTGGTCAGCCAGAGGTGGTCGAAGTCGTGGCCGCGCCCAAATTGAGCGAGGACGCGGTGCTAGCGCTGGCTGCGGCGGTCGAGCAGGGTTCGGACCATCCCCTGGCCCAGGCGATTCTGCGGCGATCCAAGGGGCTGGTGGTCGAACAAACAACCGGGTTTGAAGTGCTCGAAGGCAAGGGAGCGATGGCCGGCATCAGCGGGAGCACTATCTTTCTCGGGAACCGCCGCCTCATGGAGGAAAAGAATATCGACTTGTTGCCTCTCACAGACCAGATCAAGCGATTGCAGGGCAGCGGCCAGACCGTCGTGCACGTGGCCCGGGGCAGTGAGCTGGTGGGATTGATCGCCATCGCCGATGCCCCGCGGCCAACCTCTGCGGCCATGGTGAAACGGCTGCGTGAGAGCGGCGTCGAAGTAGCCATGATCACCGGCGATAACCAGGAGACGGCAGAGCGTATCGCCAGCCAACTGGGGATCACCACCGTCCTCGCCGAGGTGCTGCCCGGGCAGAAGGCTGAGAGGCTTAAGGAGTTGCAGGCCCAGGGCAAAAAGGTCGGCATGGTGGGTGATGGCATCAATGACGCCCCGGCGCTGACGCAGGCGGATGTAGGCTTTGCCATCGGCGCTGGCACCGACGTGGCGATTGAAAGCGCCGATGTGGTGCTCATGAAGAGCGACCCCTACGACATCGTCGGAGCGATCCTTCTCTCCCGGGCCACCTTGCGCAAGATGCATCAGAACCTGTTCTGGGCGGTAGCCTACAACGTCGTCGCATTTCCTGCCGCCGCCGGTGTGTTCTACCCCCTCATCATCAGCCCGGAGGTGGCGGCGCTGGCAATGTCCGGCAGCTCGGCGCTGGTGGCAGTCAATGCCTTGCTGCTTAAACGCACCCGCCTTGAAGGCATTCATCGATCACGGCCACAGACCCCGGTGACAACATGACAAGAGCAAGCGCCAAGCCAAAGCACAAAGTCACCGCGCTTGACCGTGCCGCCAATCATCCCGGCATGATCAGGCTGGAGGCCGATGCATGAAACCACTGCTGCTGGCGCTACCCGGGAATGAAGCTATCGGCGAAAGCCTGGCGGGGGCGCTTGCGGCGGAGTACGCCATTCCTGAAACCCGCCAATTTCCCGATGGCGAAACCTATTTGCGTCTTAATGCAGATATAAAGGCGCGCGATATCATCCTGGTATGCAGCCTCGACAGACCAGACCCGAAATTTCTGCCATTGATTTTTCTGGCGGAGACGGCAAGAGAGATGGGTGCGCGTTCGGTAGGCCTGATCTGTCCCTATCTTGCATATATGCGTCAGGATGCCAGGTTCAAACCTGGCGAGGGGATTACATCCGCCTATTTCGCCAGGGCGCTTGGCCAGCATTTCGATTGGCTGGCGACGGTGGACCCGCACCTGCACCGCTACCGGAGCCTGTCAGAAATATACGCCATACCCGCCGCCGCGGTGCATGCCGGCCCTGCCATCGCCGCCTGGGTCCGTGATCATGTGCCGGCGCCGCTGATTATCGGGCCTGACAGCGAGAGCGCACAGTGGGTGGCTGCGGTGGCGCGTGAGGCCAACGCGCCCTATATCGTTTTGGAAAAACACCGCCACGGAGACCGCAAAGTCGAGGTCTCGGCGCCGGACATGCAGCCCTGGCGCGGCCGCACACCAGTACTTGTAGATGACATTATCTCAACAGCACACACATTGATTGCCGCAACCCGCAGGCTCCTGTCGGCGGGCGCATCCGGCATTATCGTCATCGGCATCCATGGCCTGTTTGCAGACCGGGCTTATGATGAGCTACGCGCAATGGGTGTTTCTCAGATTGTTAGCTGCAATACCGTCACGCATCCGAGCAACGCCATTGATGTCACGGCTTTGCTCGCCAAGGCGGTGGAAAAATTGACGAGAGCATAAAAAACGCCACTACAGTTGATCTGGGTCAATGGGTGGGCGTCTTGGATAGGTTCAGAATTACATGGTAGACGAATAGAACAATGGGCTTTCAAACGCCATACGCAAGGGGGCTGACATGAAATCTTACATGAAACCTTACACCGTCATGAAACCTTATCTCTTGTTGCTTGGCCTTATCCTGTTCATGCCTGTTGCGGACTATGCCGCCGGCCAAACCCCGGCGCTCGAGCACAGCAAAAAAATGCATGGCATGCAGGAAGACATGCATCAGATGGAGAAGGATCTGGAAGCGCACCGCTCCATGCAGCACTGCATGCCGGAGATGAAGGCGCACTGCCAGGCCATCGCCGACCTGGAATATATGGAAAAGCGCATGAAGCTGATGCGCACCTATATGCAATATTGCGTGGAAGACGAAAATGATTGCCGCATGCCGGAAATGACCGGCGAGATGAAGGCCCTGCGGGAAAAGATGGACGCCCTGAGCCTTGAAATGATGCCACCCGGCGGGCGGCCGGACATGCTGCATAACAATATCCAGGAGAAAACCCATGCCCCGGCAAAATGATCCAGCGCATGGTAATGGCGCAAGCTGGCTGTTTTCGCGCGCCGGAATCGCAACGCTGGTGGCGCTGCCGATTCTGGGATTCCTGATCTTCACCGGGCATGGCCTTCATTTGCTCGGCTGGCTGCCATTTCTGCTGATCCTGGCCTGTCCGCTGATGCACTTCTTCATGCATGGGGGTCATGGCGGACATAGCCATGACAAGGTGGAAGAAGACAAACATATTCACTCACCGGGGGAGCGCTGATCATGGACCATGCACAGGATGTTCCCGCCTATGGGTTGTGGGGACTGGCGATCCTCAATATAGTGATTTTCGTTGGCTTCGCGTTCAGTTTCTTCAAACCGCAGACCACAACCGACTGGCGTTCGTTCGGCGCCTTCAGTTCTTTTCTGGTTGCCCTCTTTGTAGAGATGTACGGATTCCCCCTGACGATCTATCTGTTTTCCGGGTGGCTGCAATCGCGCTATCCGGAGGTTAACTGGTTTTCACATGACGCCGGGCACCTGCTTGAAGAATTGTTCGGCTGGAAAGCCAACCCGCATTTCGGGCCTTTTCATATTCTTAGCTTCGTATTTATCGGCGGCGGATTTATGCTGATCTCCGCCGGCTGGAAGGTTTTGTACGAGGCGCAGCGTCGGCACAGGCTTGCCGTCTCCGGCGTCTATGCCTGGATACGGCATCCGCAATATGCGGGCTTCGTGCTCGTCATGTTTGGCTTCCTGCTGCAATGGCCGACCCTGCTCACACTCGCCATGTTCCCGGTGCTCACCTTTATGTATCTGCGCCTGGCGCGGATCGAGGAACGCAATGCGCTGGCCGAATTCGGCGACGCCTACCGGCGCTACATGCTGGATGTGCCGGGCTACATTCCACGGATCGGCGGTCCGAAACGCAAACAAGCCTGACAGCGCGCACGGAGGACGCCATGGAGATAAAGCGCGAGCATCAGATCACTTTCTGGTACATCATTGCCGCCATCGTGGGGGTGATGCTGATACAGGACTTCTTCGCTCAGCAAAATCACATCGAGACAATTCCCTATAGCGAATTCCAGCAACTGGCCGGCCAGGGAAAGGTGTCCGATCTTGTCGTCGGGCCGACACGGATCACCGGGACCTTCGTCGAATCCGTGGAGGGGAAGCCCCGGCATTTTTCCACGATACGGGTGGAGCCTGATCTCGCCCGCACGCTGGCGGATAAAAACCTGACATTCTCGGGTCAACCCGAACCCGGCTTTCTGCAGCAGATTCTAGGCTGGCTCTTGCCGACGCTCGGATTTTTGCTTCTGTGGATGTTCGTCATCCGGCGGATGGGGATGGGGCAAGGGGCTGGCGGTCTGATGTCGATCGGCAAAAGCAAGGCGAAGGTCTTTGTCGAGAAAGACATCAAGATCACCTTTGACGATGTCGCGGGTGTCGATGAAGCGGAAGACGAACTTCGCGAGGTTGTGGCTTTCCTGAAAAATCCCACGGGCTATGGCCGCCTCGGCGCACATGTTCCCAAGGGTGTGCTGCTTGTCGGTCCGCCGGGCACCGGCAAGACGCTGCTGGCGCGGGCCGTCGCGGGCGAAGCTGGCGTTCCCTTCTTCTCCATATCGGGCTCGGAGTTTGTTGAGATGTTCGTTGGCGTCGGTGCGGCGCGTGTGCGCGATCTGTTCGAGCAAGCCCGCAAACATGCGCCGGCAATCATCTTCATCGATGAGCTTGATGCGCTGGGACGCGCGCGCGGCATATATATGCCAGGCGGCGGGCATGACGAAAAGGAGCAGACGCTCAACCAGCTCCTGAGCGAACTTGACGGCTTTGACCCGACGACGGGCGTCGTGCTTCTCGCGGCGACCAACCGGCCGGAAATACTCGATCCCGCGCTGCTGCGGGCCGGGCGATTTGACCGCCAGGTGCTGGTCGACCGCCCGGACAAGAAAGGGCGGGCGGACATTCTGCTGGTGCATCTGAAGAAAATTACCCTCGCTTCAGGGGTGCCGGTGGAGGATATCGCGGCGCTCACACCTGGATTCACCGGGGCCGATCTCGCTAACCTGGTGAATGAGGCCGCCCTCCTTGCAACCCGGCGCAGCGGTGACAGTGTAACACTTGACGATTTTGTCCAGGCGATAGAGCGTATCGTTGCCGGGCTTGAAAAGCGTAACCGGCTGCTTAATCCGCATGAACGCCAGGTGGTCGCCTACCATGAAATGGGACACGCGCTGATCGCCATGGCGCTGCCGGGAGTCGACCCCGTTCAGAAAGTGTCCATTATCCCGCGCGGGATTGCCGCGCTCGGCTACACCATACAGCGGCCAATCGAAGACCGCTTTTTAATGGACCGCGCCGAGCTGATGAATCGGATGACGGTCTTGCTGGGCGGCCGCGCGGCGGAAAGCCTTGTGTTCGCCGATGTGTCGACGGGCGCCGCCGACGACATCACCAAGGCGACCGAAATTGCGCGCAGCATGGCTGTCCGCTTCGGCATGGACCCCAAGCTCGGGCCAGTAGCCTATGAGCCCGAAATGTCACCGCTGCTTGGGATGCCCAGCGGCGCGGATTGGCGTCCGCGGCGCTATGGGGAGGAGACAGCGGCCGCCATTGATACGGCCGTGCGGGAACTCTTGGACGAGGTGTTCGGGCGCGCCGTCGCCATTCTGAGACGCAATCGCGATATTCTCGACACAGGGGCCGCGGCCTTGCTGGCCAAGGAAACCATGAGCCGCGACGACCTCGAACGCCTGGCTGCCGGACTGAAGCGCGAAGAGGCGGGAAAACTCGAAATCGCGGCAACACAAGGGCAACATTAGTCATGGGATACGCGCATACCCGTTTATGGTTTGTGATAGCTGGCAATACTGAACTTTGTGATTTTTTCAATATATAAAGGCCGCCAATAACCATGACTGACGCCATTTTCACCGCGAAAGGGCTGACCAAGATTTACACCTCGGGCGAGGTTGAGGTGCTTGCCTTGCGTGAGCTGGACCTTGAAATCCAGGCCGGTGAAGTGGTCGTACTGCTGGGGCCGTCGGGCAGCGGAAAATCGACGCTGCTGAACATCATGGGCGGGATCGATCATGCGACGCGCGGAAGTCTTTTTTTCAAGGACATTGATCTAACCGCTCTGGGGGATCGCGGGCTGACGGACTATCGCCGCAAACATGTCGGCTTTGTGTTTCAGTTTTATAATCTGATTCCCAGCCTGACGGCCTATGAGAATGTCGCGCTGGTTACCGAGATCGCTGAAAATCCGATGCGCCCGGACGAGGCGCTGGCGCATGTCGGCCTGGAAGACCGGATGCACCATTTCCCGGCGCAACTTTCCGGCGGTGAGCAGCAGCGCGTCGCCATTGCGCGCGCCATCGCCAAACGGCCGGAAGTGCTGCTGTGTGACGAGCCGACCGGCGCGCTGGATTCCAAAACCGGAATCCGGGTGATCGAAGCGCTGCTGGAAATCAATGCGAAACTGGGCGCCACGGTGCTGATCATCACCCATAACGCCATTATTCAGGATGTTGCGCATCGGGTTTTGTTCTTCGCGGATGGTCAAATCTCCAAAACACACAAGAACGAAACGCGCCGTTCCGCCGCCGGGCTGGACTGGTAAGCCGGTGCGCGCGCTCGATCTCAAACTGTTCCGGGATCTGTGGCGGCTCTGGGCGCAGGTGCTGGCCATTGCGCTGGTGATTGCGGGCGGGGTGGCCTCACTGGTGATGGCGGTCGGCTCCTACCGCTCGCTCGAAGAAACCCGCACCGCCTATTATGAACGCCATCAGTTTGCCGATGTGTTTGCCAATGTGCGCCGCGCGCCGAAGACGCTGGCGGCGCGGATTGCGGAAATTCCCGGCGTTGCCGCGGTGGACACGCGCATTGCCAAGCTGGCGCTGCTCGACATACCCAACTTTAGCCAGCCCGCCACCGGGCAATTCATTTCGTTGCCCGAAAGCGGCCAGCCTGCGCTCAACCGCTTGCATATCCGGCTGGGCAGACTGCCCGAGCCAGGCAACCTGGAAGAAGTCATCGTCAACGAGAACTTCGCCAATGCGCACGCCTTCAGGCCCGGCGCGCGTTTCTCGGCACTATTGAACGGCCGCAAACGCGAGCTTGTGATTACCGGAATAGCGCTTTCCCCCGAGTTCATTTATGCGATCGGCCCAGGCGACACGATGGTGCCGGATGACCGCCGTTTTGGAATCATCTGGATGTCCGAGCGGGCGCTGGCCAATGTGTATGATCTTGAAGACGCATTTTCCTCGGTTACCCTGAAACTGTCGCGAGACGCTTCCGAACCAGAGGTGATCGACCGGCTTGACGCGCTGCTCGACCGTTACGGTGGACGCGCGGCGTATGGCCGCAAGAATCAGGCCTCGCATGAATTTCTGGATCACGAGCTTGACATGCTCAATAATATGAGCCGCACCCTGCCGCCGATTTTTCTTCTGGTCGCGGCGTTCCTGGTCAATCTCACGCTCAGCCGGCTGGTGGCGCTGGAGCGCGAACAGATCGGGCTTTTGAAGGCGGTGGGCTATGGCAGCTTTGCCATCGCCTCGCACTATATCAAATTCGTCATCGTCATCGTCGTAATCGGCGTCGCGATTGGCGGCATGGCGGGCACCTGGCTTGGCATTTTGGTCACAAAACTATTTGGTGACTTTTTCCGTTTTCCGTTTCTGGTGTTTATCCAGAATCCCGATCTCTATGTCATGGCCGCCGGATTGAGTTTTGCCGCCGCCATCCTTGGCGCCGTCCGGGTGCTGCGCGATGTGGTGACGCTGCCGCCAGCGGTCGCGATGCAGCCGCCCGCGCCCCCGGTGTTCCGGCATTTTTTGCCGGCGCGGTTCGCACTCAGCCGGTTTGTATCACAACCGGTCATGATGATGCTGCGCAATATTGGACATCATCCGTTCCGGGCAGGCTTCACGATGCTGGGCATGGCCATGGCGACAGCGATTCTCGTCGTATCGCTGTTCTTCGGAGACACCATGGAAAAATTGATCGATGTGACATTTTTCATGGCCGACAGGCAGGACGCGACGGTGAGCTTCATTGAGAGGCGTCCGCTAAATGTGGTCAATCAGGTGGCGCGGCTGCCCGGCGTTCTGGCCGTCGAGCCGTATCGTCAGGTTGCCGCGCGCATTCGCTTTGGCAATATCGAACGCCGGATGATGATCAGCGGCAGACCGCCTGATTCTGATCTCAGCCGGATCATTGATGTCGATCTGCGGGTTGTCGCACTGCCGGAATCCGGCCTGGCGATCTCGGACATGCTGGGAAAAGTGCTTGGGGTGAATGTCGGCGATAGTGTCGAGATTGACCTGCTGGAGGAGCGCCGCCGGACCATATCCTTGCCCATTGTCGCAAAGGTTGAAGACTATTTCGGCATCAGGGGCATGATGGACGCCGGCGCCCTGTCGCGGCTGATGCGTGAGGCGCCCGCGGTGGACAGCGTCCAGATCAGTTTCGATGAGAACCGGCGCGAGGCGCTGTTCGATGCGCTTAAAGCCATGCCGGTGGTCAGCGGCATGGCTTTGCAACGGGTTTCACTGGCGAATTTTCGCGAGACGCTGGCACTGCTGATCACTTCGATGGCGGGCATCTATACCGGGCTTGCCGCCACCATCGCCTTCGGGGTGGTCTATAATGGCGCGCGGATCTCGCTTTCGGAGCATGCGCGCGAATTGGCGACACTGCGGGTTATCGGCTTCGGGCGCGGCGAAGTATTGCGCATCCTGCTGCTCGAACTGGCGCTGCTTACAGTGATCGCGCAGCCGCCGGGATGGGCCATCGGCTATGGCCTGGCCTGGATCATGCGGACCAATCTGGCGGGCGAACTGATGCGGGTGCCGCTGACCGTCAGCAATCTTACCTATGTGCTGGCCAGCGCGATTGTGATTACCGCCGCCGCGCTTTCCGCCCTTGTCATGCGCCAGCGCATCAACCGGCTGGATCTTGTAAGCGTCCTCAAAACACGGGATTAAACAATGCGCAATATATGGATTAAACGATCACTCGGCGTCTTGGGCCTGGGGCTGGCAATTGCTGGAATCGTCTGGATTGCGTGGCCAAATCCCATTCCGGTTGATTTTGCGGTGGTCACAAAAGGCCCGATGGAAGTTACGGTTGATGACGAAGCAAAGACCAGCGTGCGCGAAGTCTATACCGTCTCCGCGCCGGTTTCCGGAAAGCTTCTGAGGATAGCGCGCGATGCGGGCGATCCGGTGATTGCAGACGAGACGGTCGTGGCGGTGATGCAACCGGTGACCCCGGCGTTTCACGACGCCAGCACCCACGAGCAACTGCTGGCGGCGGCGGCGGCGGCCGATGCGGCTGAAAAACTGGCGGAGGCCGAGGTGCGCAGAATTGCAGCCGCGCTCGACTTTGCCCGTAAGGAGCTTGGCAGGGCGCAAGAGTTAGCGCGCACCGATACGATAGCCGTGCGGACCCTGGACAAGGCCAGGTTTGACGCCGAGGCCAATGCGGCGGCGCTGGCCAGCGCCAAGGCGCAGCTCGACGTCCGGCGCAGCGAACGCGCCAGTGTCGCGGCACGCTTGATCGACCCGTCCAGCGTTCCGGCACAATCAAATTCCGCGTGCTGTATCCAGATTCGTTCCCCGGTGGCGGGCCGCGTGCTCAGAATCCTTCAGGAAAGCGAAACCATCGTGCAGGCGGGCGCGCCGCTGATCGAGATCGGCGATCCGCAGGATATTGAAGTGGTCGCGGAACTGCTTTCAACCGACGCGGTTCAGATAACGCCCGGCGCGCCGGTGCGCATCGACGGCTGGGGCGGCCCGGCCGTGCGGGGCAAAGTCAGGCGCATCGATCCAGCAGGCTTTGTCAAAATTTCTGCACTGGGTATTGAAGAACAGCGTGTGCGCACCTGGATCGACTTCACCGATCCATACGAAAAATGGCAGCAACTCGGGCACGATTACCGGGTCATCGTGCATGTCACGATCTGGCAAGACGATGGGGTGCTGACGGCGCCAGCCGGAGCGTTTTTCCGCAAGGGAAATGATTGGGCGGTGTTCGCCATCCGCGATGGCCGCGCACGCAGCGTCCTGGTCACGCTGGGGCAGCGCAACAACCAGACCGCACAGATATTGTCTGGCCTTTCCGAAGGCGACAAAGTCGTGCTGCATCCCAGCGACCGGATCAGCGAAGGCGTTGCGGTCGCGCAGCGCGAGGTGCAATGATGGCGCATCAATCCAATCCGGCGTTAAATATGAGGAACCCATCATGACGGAGCTTCCCGGACATGAAGAGTTAGCGGCCATTGACGCCTATTGGCGGGCGGCGAATTATTTGTCTGTTGGGCAGATTTACCTTCTCGATAATCCGCTGTTGCGTCAGCCGCTGACGCTGGAGCATATCAAACCACGGCTGCTGGGGCATTGGGGCACCGTGCCGGGTTTGAACTTTATTTACGCGCATCTGAACCGGATCATCCGGCGTGACGATCTGGAAATGATTTATGTGACCGGGCCAGGGCATGGGGCGCCGGGCATTCTTGCTAATGTCTATCTTGAGGGAAGCTATAGCGAGTTCTATCCGGAAATCTCGCAGGATGAGGAAGGCTTGCGGCGCTTCTTCCGGCAGTTTTCGTTCCCCGGTGGCATTCCAAGCCACACAGCGCCAGAAACGCCAGGCTCCATCCATGAGGGCGGGGAACTGGGTTATGCCCTGTCGCATGCCTATGGCGCGGCGTTCGATAATCCCGGTCTGATCGTCGCCTGTGTGGTGGGTGATGGCGAGGCCGAAACCGGCCCCCTCGCCACGGCATGGCATTCCAACAAATTTCTCAACCCGGCTCGCGACGGCGCGGTGTTGCCGATCCTGCATCTCAATGGCTACAAGATCGCCAACCCAACGGTGCTTGCGCGCATCCCGCAGGCGGAGCTGGAAAGCCTGTTCATCGGCTATGGTTATACGCCTTATGTAGTCGAAGGCAGCGACCCGGCGGTAATGCACCGGGAAATGGCCGCGGTCATGGATAAGGTCTTTGCACAGATCAAGGCAATCCAGCATGACGCGCGCGCAGATGGCGTGCGCGAGCGCCCGCGCTGGCCGGTGATTATTCTGCGCACCCCCAAAGGGTGGACTGGTCCAAAACTGGTGGACGGGTTGAAGTCCGAGGGAACCTGGCGCGCGCATCAGGTGCCAATCGCCGATCTCGCCGGTAAACCGGAGCATGTCGCGCTGCTGGAACAGTGGCTACAAAGCTATCGCCCGCAGGAGCTGTTTGACGAAACCGGCCGTTTGCTGCCAGCCCTTGCGGCGCTGGCGCCTTCGGGCGCGCGGCGGATGGGCGCCAATCCGCACGCCAATGGCGGCCTGCTGCTGAAGAGCCTGAAGCTGCCGGATTTTCGCGCCTATGCGGTTGAGGTGCGGACGCCGGGCGGGGCGGAGGCTGAGTCAACCCGCGTCATGGGTGGCTTTTTGCGCGACGTGATGAAAGATAATCTTGCCACGCAGAACTTTCGCGTCTTTGGCCCCGATGAGACGGCATCGAACCGGCTGGGCGCACTGTTCGAGGTGACGGACCGCGCCTGGATGGGCGAGCGCGATGCGGATGATGTTGGCCTGGGCACTGACGGCCGCGTCATGGAAATACTGAGCGAGCATACCTGTCAGGGCTGGCTGGAAGGCTATCTGCTGACCGGACGGCACGGGCTATTTTCCACTTATGAGGCGTTCGTGCATATAGTCGATTCCATGTTCAATCAGCATGCCAAATGGCTGAAGGTGAGCAGCGCCAGCATTCCCTGGCGGCGGCCCATTGCGTCGCTGAATTATCTGCTGACCTCGCATGTCTGGCGTCAGGACCATAACGGCTTCAGCCATCAGGATCCGGGCTTCATCGATCATGTGGTGAACAAATCAGCCGATGTGGTGCGGGTGTATTTTCCGCCCGACGCCAATACGCTGTTATGGGTTACGGATCACTGCCTGCGCAGCCGCAATCTGGTGAATGTCATCGTTGCGGGGAAACAGAAGCAGCCGCAATGGCTGGACATGGAGGCGGCGATTTCGCATTGCACGGCTGGCGTCAGCATCTGGGAATGGGCCAGCACCGACCGCGACACCAGCCCGGACGTGGTGCTGGCCTGTTGCGGCGATGTGCCGACGCTGGAGACTTTGGCCGCCGTCGAGATTTTGCGCACCCATCTGCCGGAACTGAAAATCCGCGTCGTCAACATCATCGATCTGATGCGCCTGCAACCGCCCGAAGAACATCCAAACGGCTTGCCGGACACCGAGTTCGACATTCTGTTCACCACCGATAGGCCCATCATCTTCGCCTATCACGGCTACCCCTGGCTGATCCACCGGCTGACCTACCGGCGCGCCAATCACGGCAATCTGCATGTGCGCGGCTACAAGGAGGAAGGCACGACGACAACCCCGTTCGACATGGCGGTGCTCAATGACCTGGACCGCTATCATCTGGTCGAGGACGTCATCGACCGGGTGCCGGGGCTGGGCTACCGCGCGGCCTATCTGCGGCAATGGGTTGGCAAAAAACTGATCGAACATAAGGCCTATATCGCGCGGCACGGCGATGACATGCCGGAAGTGCGCGACTGGAAATGGACGTGCTGATATGCTGGCAATAATCGCATGAAAATTCTGACGATCAATGCGGGCAGCTCTTCTGTCCGTCTTGAACTGTTCACCGTTACCAATGGCGTTCCACAATCATTGGGACGGGCAACGGCGCCGGCAGGCGATCCAGCGATGCTGTTCGCGCCATTGGCGGCTGAAACCGGTCTCGGGATGGAACCTCCGTCCGCCATCGCCCACCGCTGGGTGCATGGCGGACCACGGGTGCGCGCGGCGGCGCTGATCGGCGCGCAGGTGGAGGCGGCGCTGGTAGAAGCCGCACCGCTCGCGCCGCTACATGCGCCCGCAAACCTGGCCTGGCTGGCGCACTGCCGCACCATTATGGGCCCGGATGTGCGCCAGATCGTTGTGCCGGACACGGCCTATTTTGCCAACTTGCCGGACGTTGCCGCGAATTACGCTCTGCCGCGCGAACTGTCCACCCGGCACAATATTCGCCGCTATGGCTTTCATGGTCTGGCGCATCAATCCATGGTGGAACAATGGGAACTCCGGCGCGGCGAGGATGCCAGCGATGCAAAAGTGATTTCGTTACAGCTCGGCGCGGGATGCTCCATTGCCGCAAGCCGTGGCGGCGCGCCCATTGACACCTCAATGGGCTTCACGCCGCTTGAAGGCCTGGTCATGGCCACGCGCGCGGGCGATGTGGATGCGGGTTTGCTGCTTTATCTGCAACGCGAAGCAGGGATTGATGCAGCGCAATTGGAAACGCTTTTACAAAAGGAATCCGGACTGCTCGGCCTTTCGGGCGTCAGTGGAGACATGCGGGTTCTGCTCGCCGCTGACAAGCCCGAGGCAAAAAGCGCCATTGCGCTTTATTGCTATCGCGCGAAAAAATATATTGGCGCCTATCTTGCGGCGCTGGGCGGTGCGGACGCTGTGCTGTTTGGCGGTGGGGTGGGCGAGAACAGCCCGGATATCCGGACACGGATTATTGAAGGCATGCAATGGTGCGGTCTGAAACTCGATACCGCCGCAAATCTTTCGCCGCAAAAGCGGGGTGGGCGTGTCAGCGAAACAGACAGCCAAATTGAAATCGCTGTGATCAGTGTTGACGAAGCACGCGTCATGGCGCAGGCTGCCGCTAATTTGCTGACCGGCGCCTAAGCCCCGCTTGTGTGATGGCACAATGCGCATCGCCGGGATCGAGGATTTGGTAGCGGCTGCGGCAAATCTCAGCGCGATGAATGCCCGGCCGGAAAGGCCGCTGCGGCCTTGAGCCTTTCATATGGACGCGTCCTGCGGGTACCCTTATACTTAAGGCATGGCGGGCTAGGTCGGCACAACAAGACTATCGCACAGCAGGCGCTATACCAGCGCGTCGGCCTAAACGGGACGACGCGTAAACGTACCGCAATATGGAAGCCCGGTGAACGTATACTTGACCCCGAACAGCCCTCGCACCGCACGCGGCAATCGCAGTGGCCAATATCGGCGGCCCTGGAGAAACAGAAATTTTGCAATTCTCCTCAATCAGACAATTTTCGGGAATGCGGTAGGCGTTGAGATGGCCGCCGTGATAGGAGCAGCCCCCCGATGAAAATCAGTTCTTTGGCCGGAAAGCCTGCCCCGCAGGGAATGCTGGTGAATGTACCAGATCTGATCAGGGCCTATTACACAGATGTTCCGGATGTCTCAATCCCGCAGCAAAGGGTCGCGTTTGGCACCTCGGGGCACCGTGGTTCCGCATTCGACAAGAGCTTCAATGAGTGGCATGTTGTAGCCATCACCGGGGCCATATGCAAATATCGCAAGCAACAAAATATCGACGGCCCGCTGTTTCTCGGTATGGATACGCATGCGCTCTCCGTGCCGGCCGCTGCCAGTGCGCTCGAAGTGCTGGTGGCAAATGGCGTGGACGTCATGATCGCGGAGAACGGCGAATACACTCCCACCCCCGCCATTTCGCATGCGATACTTTTATACAATCGTGGGCGCGCAAGTGGACTTGCGGACGGCATTGTCATTTCGCCCTCGCACAATCCACCCGACAGCGGCGGCTACAAATACAATTCTCCCAACGGCGGGCCATCCGATCTTGCGGTCACTGGCTGGATTCAAGCCATGGCCAATGAGCTTCTTGAAAACGGTCTCCACGCCGTGAAAAGAATTCCTTACGAAGCGGCTCTCCGTGCGGCCTCGACACACCGTCACGATTATCTCAACACCTATGTGAGCGATCTGGGCAACGTGATCGATATGGACGCAATTCGTGATTCGAACATACGCATCGGCGTGGATCCGCTTGGCGGCGCGGGGGTCCACTACTGGGAGCCGATCGCTGAACGCTACGGTCTGAATCTCACTGTCGTGAACGAAGCGGTCGATCCGACCTTCCGTTTCATGACTCTTGACTGGGATGGCCAAATTCGCATGGACCCGTCCTCGCCATACGCGATGGGCAACTTGCTCGACCTGAAAGACCGCTTCGACATCGCCTTCGCTTGTGATACCGACCATGACCGGCATGGCATCGTCACGCGAAGCGCGGGTTTGCTTCCGCCCAATCACTACCTTTCGGTGGCCATCTTCTATCTTTTCCAGAGCCGGCCCCATTGGGGCAACGGCGCCGGAGTCGGTAAGACCGTGGTGAGCAGCCAGATCATTGATCGCGTGAGCGCAGAGCTTGGCCGGAAGCTTTATGAAGTGCCGGTCGGCTTCAAGTGGTTCGTTGATGGTCTATTTGACAGTTCGCTTGGATTTGGCGGCGAGGAAAGCGCGGGCGTATCGTTTCTTCGCCGTGACGGTACTGTATGGACGACAGACAAGGATGGGATCATCCCCGCGCTGCTTTCGGCGGAAATCACCGCGCAGATGGGCCGTGATCCCGGTGATATCTACCGTGAGCTTACGCGCAAGCTCGGCGAGCCTGCGTTCTATCGCGTCGACGCGCCCGCCACGCCAGAGCAAAAAGCGAAGCTGTCGACGCTCTCGCCTCAACAGGTTCAGTCCACGCAGCTCGCTGGCGAAAAGATACTGAGCATACTCAGCCACGCGCCAGGAAACGGCGCGCCCATAGGCGGACTGAAGGTAATTGCAGAAAATGGATGGTTTGCTACCCGCCCATCGGGCACCGAGGACATCTATAAAATCTATGCGGAAAGTTTTCGCGGAGAAGATCATCTGCGCCGCATTGCGGAGGAGGCGCAAGCTATCGTCGACGCTACGCTTGCGCTATGACAACGCAGGCGCCGGTTTAAGGAAAAGCCATGATCGATTCCAAAAATCAGAGTCCCGTATGCGAATCGCAAGGCGCATCTGATCCACAAACCGGGGGGCTCGGGGTGGCGTGGCTCAACAGCGGCTGCTTCTGCATCAGTCTTGACGCGGATGCGCTGAAGCGCGAGTTCGAAACGGACTCCGGGACGCGCAGCTTGTATCCGCTGGTTATGGAAAAATCACCGCACATGTTTGCGGCAACGCCAGTGTTTGTGTCCCGGGACAAACTGGACAGCATGGCGGCGGTCATCCGGGCGGCTCAGGTGGTCATAACACTGCCGGCGTACCGCGAGATCGTCCTCGAAGGGGCGCCGCAGGCGGCGCTTTTTGATGCCGGTGGCGCGCGCGGTGTGTTCCTGAGCTATGACTTTCACGTGACCGCTGCCGGACCGAAGCTGATTGAGATCAACACAAACGCCGGTGGCGCACTTCTCAATGCCGCTCTGGCGCGCGCGCAGCGGGCCTGCTGCCCGGAAATTGCAGGCATGACTACCGGCCCAGTTGCGCTCGCAGCACTCGATCAAACTTTCATTGCGATGTTTGTAGAGGAATGGCGTCTGGCTCGTGGCGGCCGGGATCTGCGGCGCATCGCGATTATCGACGACAATCCGGAAACACAGTATCTCTATCCTGAGTTTGTCCTGTTCCAGCAGTTGTTCCGCCGCCATGGCGTGGAGGCGGTCATCGCCGATCCGGCGGCGATGCGGCTGCACAACAACGTCCTGTGGCATGGGGACGAGCCAGTTGACCTCGTCTACAACCGCCTTACCGACTTCATGCTGGAGGAGGCTGCCCACGCAGTGCTGCTCAAGGCGTATCTGAACAACGCCGTCGTTCTGACGCCCAATCCTCGTGTTCATGCGCTGTACGCCAACAAGCGTAACCTTGCCATTCTCAGTGATCCAGAGCGCTTGCGATCATTCGATGTGTCAGAGGACATTGTGCATACGCTTCTGAGCGGCATTCCGAAAACCGAGATTGTCGAAGCCTCCAAGGCCGGTCGCCTGTGGTCGGAGCGGCGCAAGCTATTTTTCAAGCCCGCCGCAGGCTTCGGCAGCAAGGCTGCATACCGGGGAGACAAACTGACCAGGCGTGTGTGGGAGCAAATCCTCGCCGGCGACTATGTGGCGCAAACTCTGGCGCCTCCGGGAGAGCGCCTGATCGCGGATCACCAGGCGCCGCATGCGCTCAAGTTTGACGTGCGCAACTATGTGTATGGCGGCGCAGTGCAGTTCATTACAGCGCGGCTCTATCAGGGCCAGACGACAAATTTTCGCACTCCTGGAGGCGGCTTTGCGCCGGTTTTTACTGATATTGCGGCGGGCCCGAAGCTGATCGCGGTTCATGACGAGGCCTCTGCTATCAGAACTTCGAATGCGCAACCGTCATAGGGACCGGTTTGCGCCACCGGCGACACCATGGCCGCCATAGTACCAACCCCTGATGCCGAACTGGAGAAGCTGCAACGCGATTCCTTCGGCTACTTTTTGCATGAGAAAAATCCCGTCAACGGCCTCGTGATCGATAAGACCGCTCCGGATTGGCCAGCAAGCGCCGCTCAGGCCAGCCTGGCGATAGCCTGCTAACGGCTGCCGACTTCGTAAGGCGGCTTTCAACCATCAGAACTATTCAGGATTAGACTGACCCGCACTTGTCCGGGTTCGTTGCCGTTTGTCTGGGTGACAAAACCGAACTCATGCGCCATCGCCCGCATGGCGCGGTTTTCGCTCAGAATGTCACCGGTCAATTCACCGATGCCCCGCATTTTGGCGTAGCCGATGATTTCCTGCATCAAGGCCAGGCCCAGCCCTGTGCCCTTGAGGGCGCTGCGCACCAAAACTGCAAATTCCGCCTTCTCGCCGTCGGGACCGGCGGCAAGACGCACCACGCCGCTAATGCCGTTTTCATCCAGCGCGACAAACGCCATTTCCCGGTCATAGTCGATCTGCGTCAGGCGCGCCGCCAGTTGATGCGACATATGACGCATGTGGGATAAAAACCGCAGCCGCGCATCCTCCGGGTCCAGCGCATCGACCATGGCAATCAACGCGGGCTCATCCTCCGGGCGGATGGGCCGCAGATCATAATGCGCGCCGGATTTGGTGGTGATCACGCGGGCAAGCCGTGCCGGATAGGGCGAGATCGCCAACCTGTCCGCCGCTTTGCCCGCAGCAGGCGCCACGCGAATGCGCGCATCCAGCGCCATGACGCCTTTGGCCGAGGCGATCAATGGATTGATATCCAGTTCACACACTTCTGCAAAGTCAGCGGCGAGATGCGACATTGAAATCAATACACGGATAATCGCGTCCATGTCCGCAGGCGGCACATTGCGGTAGCCGCGCAGCCGCCGCACAATCCGGGTCCGGTCGATCAGTTCGCGCGCCAGCACGTCATTCAGCGGCGGCAGGCCGATGGCTTTGTCGGCGGTGATCTCCACACCAACGCCGCCTTCGCCAAACAGGATAACCGGGCCAAAGGTTGCGTCATCATTAATTCCAACAATCAGTTCGGCGGCGCCTTTGTCACTGATCATGGGCTGCACGCTGAAGCCATCGATGCGCGCCTCGGGATGCGTGCGCGCCAGCCGCGCCAGCATGGCCTGCGCCGTGGCGCGCACCATGTCCGCGCCTTCCAGGCCGAGCGCCACGCCGCCTGCGTCAGATTTATGGGTAATATCGCGCGACATGATTTTCAATGCCACCAAGCCGCCAAACGCGCTGGCGATTTCGCCTGCCTCGTCCGGGGTTTTTGCAACGCGGGTTTGCACCACCGGAACGCCATAGGCCGCCAGCACGCACTTCGCTTCCGCTTCGCTCAGCCATTCGCGCTGTTCGCGCAGCGCCCGGTCAATTATTTCGCGCACCTCGCCACAATCACTATTGTGCGCCGCCTCGCCGCCGCCGGCGGGCGTCTGCATCAGCAAATCCTGGTTGCGGCGGTAGCGCAGCATATGCCCGAACGCCCGCACCGCCTGGGTGGGCGTATCATAGCTGGGCACGCCGGCAGCGCGGAACAGCGCCCGCGCCGGGCCGGTGCTGGCGCCGCCAAGCCAACTGGTCAGCACCGGATTATTCGTGCCGTGCATATTATCCAGCACCGCCTGGGCGGCCTCGCTGCTATTGGCGATTGCCGTCGGGCAATTCAGCACCAGCAGCGCGTCTACATTTTCATCTTCCAGCAAAGCGCGGGTCGCCTCGGCATACCGCGCGCCGGGGGCGTCGCCGATAATGTCAACCGGATTGCCATGCGACCAGGTAACCGGAAGCGCTTTATTCAATCGCGCCAGCGTCGCCCCGGATAATAACGCCAGCACGCCGCCATCATCGATAAGCTCATCCGTCGCCAGAACGCCAATGCCCCCGCCATTGGTGAGGATCGCCAGGCGTTCGCCACAGGGGTGTATTCCGGCGGACAGGGTTTCCACCGCCTCGAATAATTCATCCAGCAGCGTCACCCGCAACATGCCGGCGCGGCGGAACGCGGCGTCATACACGTCATCGGATCCGGCCAGCGCGCCAGTGTGCGAGCTTGCGGCTTTCGCCCCTTCCGCATGACGTCCCGCCTTGATGACGATGACCGGCTTGATGCGGGCGCAGGCGCGCGCCGCCGACATGAATTTGCGGGCATGGGTGATGGATTCCACATACAGCAACACGGCGCTGACATCTGTATCATTGGCCAGATAATCCAGCATGTCGCCAAAATCCACATCCGCCATGCCGCCCAGCGACACCAGGTGCGAAAAACCAATAGTGCGCGACGCCGCCCAATCCAGCACCGAGGTCAGCACCGCGCCCGATTGCGTGACAAAGGCGAGCTTGCCGCACAAGGCGTTTACCGGAGCAAAACTTGCGTTCAGATTGACGCCGGGAACCAGGATGCCCACACAATTTGGTCCGATAATCCGCAGCAGATGCGGCCGGGCGGCTTGCAGTAATTGTTGCTGAAGGGCGCGTCCTTCCGCACCCAGTTCGGCAAATCCGGCGGTGATGACGATGGCGGCCTTGACGCCGCGCCGGCCCAGCGCATCGATCAGCCCCGGCACGGTGGCGGGCGGCGTACAAATCACCGCAAGGTCCGGGGTGACAGGCAGGCTTGCCACATCCTTGTAGGCGGTGAGCGATGCAATCATCGCCTCATTGGGATTTACCGGCAGGACCGGCCCGGCAAATCCCTGGCTGAGCAGATTTTTCATCAGCACCTGACCGACCGATCCCGGCCGCTGGCTGGCGCCGATCAGGGCGATGCTTTTTGGTCCGAACAGAGACTGCAAATTACGCACGGACATCGGGGCTTGCTCCTTAATTTAGCGCCATGGCTGCCCGCTTGACCTGAGACCCAAAAACTGGATTGTTTATCATTAGAATTTTCCGCCAATGTTTCCCCGGGCTGGGAGGAGTGGAAAGCGATGAAGGCATCAAAGTTATCAGATGCTCAGAAGGCGTTTCTTTTTACTTGATAAGCGCTCTCGTTACATGTTGACGCTGTTCCGTATAATTGATCCAACTGTAATGAGGAGGTTCTGGCAAGATCAAAGTTGATCAAGCGGAGGGCTTGCTGATGAAAAAGATGAAATATCTGGGCGAGGGGATTGCCAAATACGTGAAGCGCCGCATCACACAATCCACGGCGCCACGCAAGAGTCAAAACTTGCCCTTTTCGCAACTCATTACGCGAATTCATGATTGCCCGGGATGCGCACTTCCACCAGGCCGTTCGCAAGGGATGCTGGTTGCTTGCGCATAAGCGCCATTGATTCAGATCAAAGTTCTTTTCGGGGGCCGGTTCTACCCTAAGAGTGTGGAAGTTTGCATCCAGCTCCGGTGCAGGAATTTAAGAGGTTACCATGACCAGGGATGCGGCTCATCTCGTCTGGTTCGAGGAAATATCGCGTTCTGATGTGCCGCGTGTCGGCGGCAAGAACGCGTCGCTCGGCGAAATGGTGTGCAACCTTGGAGCGGCGGGCGTCAAAGTCCCGCCTGGCTTTGCCACCACGGCCGGGGGGTATTGGCGCTTCGTCGCGGCAAACAGACTGGCGGAACCCATCGAGACCGCACTGGGAGAATACAAGGCCGGCAAGCTGCCGCTGCAGGATGCGGGCGAGACGATCCGGCGCGCTTTCATGCGCGCCGATTGGCCTGCGGATGCCGCACAGGCCATCCGCGAAGCTTACCGGGAACTCTCCAGACGATGCGGCGGCGGCGATACGGATGTCGCCGTGCGTTCCAGCGCGACGGCCGAAGATTTACCGGATGCGAGCTTTGCCGGCCAGCAGGAGAGCTTCCTCAACATCCGGGGTGAGGACGCACTGCTGGACGCGTGCCGCCGCTGCTATGCCTCACTGTTCACAGACAGGGCGATCAGCTACCGCGAGGCTAAAGGCTTCGATCACCTCAAGGTGGCGCTGTCGGTGGGGGTGCAGAAAATGGTCCGGTCCGATCTTGCGGGCGCGGGCGTCATGTTCTCGATCGACACCGAAACCGGATTCGACAAGATTGTTGTTATCGATGCGGCCTGGGGACTTGGCGAAAATGTCGTGCAAGGCACGGTTGATCCGGACGAATATCAGGTCTTCAAGCCGCTTCTCGCGCACGCGGACCTTTCTCCGATAGTTGAAAAGAAACTTGGCGAAAAGGCGCGCAAGATGCTCTATGCAACCGCTGGAGACGCGCCAACGCGCAACGTCGAAACCTCCAAGGCCGAGCGCACCGCGTTCGTCCTTAACGACCAGGAGATCCTTGCCTTGTCGCGCTGGGCCTGTGTCATCGAGGCGCATTACGACATGCCCATGGACATGGAATGGGCGAAAGACGGACAGACAGGAGAACTGTTTATCGTCCAGGCGCGGCCCGAGACCGTTCAGTCGCACAAGACCCTGGGCGCGCTCAAATCATACCGGATTAAAAGCAAGGGGCGAAAACTTGTAACGGGCCTCAGCATCGGTGACGCCGTTGTCTCGGGCAGCATCTGCCTGATCCGCAGCCCGGACGAGATCGCCAGCTTCAGGACAGGCGCTGTGCTCGTCACCGAGACAACCGATCCCGACTGGGTGCCGGTCATGAAGCGTGCGGCGGCCATTATCACCAATCACGGCGGCCGCACATCGCACGCGGCAATTGTCAGCCGCGAGTTGGGACTGCCGGCTGTCATTGGCACCGGCAATGCCACCCAGATTCTGCATGACGGCCAGGAGGTTATGGTCTCATGCGCCGAGGGCTCCGAGGGCTTCGTCTATGAAGGCATCGGCGAATTTGAGGCCGATGACGTCAGGCTTGACGATGTTCCGCCTACTCGCACCCAGGTGATGCTTAATCTTGCCAATCCGGCTGCTGCTTTCCGCTGGTGGCGTCTGCCGGCCGATGGGGTTGGCCTTGCCCGGATGGAATTTGTGGTGAGCAACTTCATCAAGGTCCACCCGATGGCCCTCGTCCGTTATGATAAGCTGAAAGACATCGAGGCAAAGCGCATGATCAGCACCCTGACGCAAGGTTACGCAGATAAGACCGAGTTTTTTGTCGACCGGCTCGCCCGTGGTCTCGCCCGCATCGCGGCGGCGCATTTTCCCAAACCGGTGATTGTGCGCATGAGCGACTTCAAGACCAACGAGTACGCCAACCTGATCGGCGGCGCCGAGTTCGAGCCACATGAAGAAAACCCCATGCTCGGGTTTCGCGGCGCGTCACGCTACTACTCGCCACGCTACCGTGAAGGCTTCGCGCTTGAGTGCCGCGCGATACGCCGGTTGCGCCAAGAGATGGGCTTCAGCAATGTTATCGTCATGATCCCGTTTTGCCGCACGACGCAAGAGGCCGGCCGGGTGCTTGAGGTAATGGCGGAGAACGGGCTGAAGCGCGGCGTGGATGGCCTTGAGGTTTATGTCATGTGCGAGATTCCGTCGAACGTCATTCTGGCGAAGGATTTTGCCGCATTGTTCGACGGCTTCTCGATCGGCAGCAACGACCTCACGCAGCTTACCCTCGGCGTCGATCGCGATTCAGCCGAGCTTGCCGATCTTTTCGACGAGCAGGACGAGGCGGTGAAATGGATGATCCGCAATGTTATCAGCGAAGCGCACCGGGCGGGCGCCAAGGTCGGGTTGTGCGGGCAGGCGCCGAGCGATCATCCGGAGTTCGCCGGGTTTCTGGTCGAATGCGGCATCGATTCCATATCGGTCACTCCCGACAGCTTCGTTGCGGTCAAGCGCCACATCGCGCGGGCTGAAAATGCGAAGAGGCTTTGATATGGATCAGAGGCTACAGCAGGTCTAACCTAGCTGTGTGATTTTATACGGAGTTGGTTAGGGGTTCCCATATTTGCACCTGAACCTTCAGTAATCATCATTTATCTGATTCAAGATGCGGGCTGGAGCCTGAAGATGCAGGTACCAATAAAGGAGGCCAGGGGAATCGTAGGTTCGGCTTGTCCGATTCCATTCATGCGCGGAGCAACCTATCTTGATGTGAACATCTCGTCTCGAAGCCTTTGCTGATTCGAATATTTCGCGTAGTGGTTCGAATTACTCTACATGCGATAGCTGAGAGAAAGAGGCCTATTTCGGTGCTAATTACGTCGGTGTCGTCTGTGTGACGAAGCGAAGGATGGCAATTTTTCCCCGAGCCGGATTAGCTGCGCCGTCCACCGGCGGGCCAGCAACAACAATCCGGCACGGTGACGTTTCCTCAGTCTCGCCCGGTCCCTGCCGGATGTCCGGCCACCGCCCCGGTCGCCGATTGGCGCTTCCTGACGTTCTGTATCTTTGCGAAGGCGCGGTCGCTGGCGATGAAGCGCGCCAGCATTGGCGCGATGAGCTTGGCCGGTTCACTGACCGGTTGGCCGGTCTCATGTGCGAGCGCCTCAGGATTGCGCCGAATATCCTGGACGGCAACTTCATGGCGGATGCGCCAAACCGTAAATGGGCGGGCGACATCAGCTATATCTGGACCTCTGAGGGATGGCTGTATCTGGCCATCGTGCTCGATCTCTTCTCCCGGCGCATCATCGGATGGGCAGTCAGCGACCGGTTAAAGAAGGACCTGGCGCTCAGGGCCTTGCAGCGGGCGATCACAATGCGCTGTCCGCCACCCGGACTGATCCATCATTCTGACCGGGGCAGCCAATATTGTTCCGGGGACTACCAGAAACTTCTGGGCTCCCTGGGAATCATCGCATCCATGAGCGGAAAGGGAAATTGCTATGACAACGCCATGGTGGAAACGGTATTCAAAACCATCAAATCCGATCTGGTCTGGCGGACAAGATTCCTGACAAGAGCGGATGCCGAATTGGCCATTGGCCGTTACATTGATGGCTTCTATAATCCCCGGCGGCGGCATTCCGCACTGGGATATAAATCGCCGGTGACATTCGAGGCCATCATGGCAAGCGCAGAGTAGAAAGTCTCTCCACTAAATAAGGGCAAGTCCAGTCAACGCCGCCACGAGGCAGGGTCGCCGGAGATTCACGATCGGGCATGAGCTGGGGCATTTCCTTATGACCCACCACAAGCCGCCTCCCGGCCAGCCGTTTCAATGCTCGCGCGAGGACATGCGACGATGGACCGACAAGGAGAAAAGCGCCGCCATAAAGATGGAGGTGGAAGCGAACGAGTTTTCGTCGTTGATCCTGATGCCGCCGCCGCTATGGCGCGCTCGCGCAAGCAAGCTCGGAGATCCCAATCTCGCGCAGATCGTCGCGCTCGCGAAGGATTTTCAGGTCAGCAAGGAAGCTGCAGCCCGCGCTTATGCCCAATACCATGAGGAAAGCATTGCGATTGTCGTGGCGAAGGACGGTGTGATCGAGAAAATCTACCGAAAGCCAGCAGGATTCCCCACGATATGCGTCCGGTCGGGCGATCAGGTGCCGAAACCATCGCTCCTGTTTCGGGCCGTGAAGCAATTAAATCACCCGTCCGAAATTGGAGAAGCGAAAGCGGAGCTCTGGCTTGAGTCTGACAGGTGGCGCACCCTGCCGCCGCTATATGAACAGGTTTTCCATCAACAAGACGGCTACGCGCTCATAATGCTTTGGGCTGAGGCGCAGCAGGGTGACGATGAAGACCCGGAAGAGGATATGACGTCGAAGCAGCGGCTCGCCCGACGTCAAGAACAATGGCGCACTTAGGCCCGAACATTCGAAGCGCCTTTCATTCTCTATCGCATCGCACGCCGGGGGGTCACCTCGCTACATGCGCTGCCCGATTGATCCACAAGCACAGGGCATAGGCGAGCTTCCGGCGCGCCGCCTACTATGATGGTGATGAATCCCTCGCGGGGGCGGCGAGGATGTCGGCAACATCGACCAGCGTGGCGGTCATGCCGTCAAAACCGCGCCCGCCCCCCACAATGTCCTTTCAGTTTGGGGCTAGGCGTTTTGGTATATTGATACCGCCATAATTCGTCACATTAGGGAAAATATGCAGATTAATTATACTTTTCCCGCGCGCCTCAATGGCGTACTATAAACATGCGTAAATTCGCATTTCTGAGGAATATGGGAGAATGGAAGATACCAATCCGTACTTATCGCTGCCCGAGGGAAGGAAGCACCTTGCGGCACTCGTCCGAAGTGCCGGCGATGTAATCCGGATCGATGACGCCGCCCGTGTGCTGGGCGTCGATCGCAGCGCAGCGGCCAAGGCCCTCGCGCGATGGGTCAATCAGGGCTGGCTACGCCGCGTCGCGCATGGCGCCTACGTTTCAGCTTCCCTGGACTCCCTGGAGAGCGAGCACGTTCTCGACGATCCCTGGGTCCTGGTTCCCGCACTGTATGCTCCGGCCTATGTCGGCGGGCGCACCGCCGCCGAACACTGGGACCTCACCGAGCAAATCTTCAATGATATTGTCGTGCTGACCACCCGCGCGATCAGAGCAAAGACCCAGCGTCACCACGGCGCAAACTTCACCTTGAAGCACATCAACGCCGAAAAGCTCTTCGGCACGAAGACACTCTGGCGTGCCCATACCAAAGTGCCCATCTCGGATGTCCACCGCACCATCATCGACATGCTCGACGATCCCGCAATCGGAGGCGGCATCCGGCATGTGGCCGATTGCCTCGCAAATTACCTCCGCCGGAGCGACCGTAACGATGGCCAGCTCATCGCCTACGCGGAGCGCCTTGAAAACGGAGCCGTCTTCAAGCGCCTCGGCTTTCTGGTCGAAGGCGAGACGACAGCCCGCACACTCATCGAGGCGTGCAGCGCCCATCTGACGAAGGGCAACGCCAAGCTCGACCCTGCGCTCGAATGCCCGCGCCTCATCTCGCGGTGGAAGCTCTGGGTTCCGCCATCCTGGTCCGCGAGCGTGCGCCAATGATCGATAAACGCGAAATACTCGACATGGCGACGCGCATGTCGCTCACTCCGCATGTTGTCGAGAAGGACTATGTGCTCGGGTGGATACTCGCGGGAATCAACGCGAACCCCGCTATACGCGACACCTGGGTCTTCAAAGGTGGAACCTGCCTCAAGAAATGCTACTTCGAGACCTACCGATTTTCGGAAGACCTCGATTTTACCCTGATCGACCCCGCCCAAATCGACGAGGCCTTCCTGCGAAGCACGTTCGCTGAAATCGGCGATTGGGTTTACGAAAACACCGGCATCGAGGTGCCTGCCGACAAGCAGGAATTCGACATCTATCAGAACCCGCGCGGCACCGTGTCCTGCCAAGGGAAGCTCAGCTATCGCGGGCCAGTCTCGTCCCGCGATCTTCCGCGCGTGAAACTTGATCTGACAGCTGATGAACGCCTGGTGCTCCCGCCCGCGCGAACGACCGTCTTTCACCCCTATACGGATGCCCCGGACACCGGCATCGAAAACCGCCTCTGATTGCCGATGAGATACCGCCACTGTCGTCCCCGTCTGTTGGGGCCGCTCGATGAGCCGCCCTTTTGTCGAGGATGATTAGAAACGGCAGCAACGGGACCAGCGCAACAACATCTAGGTCGTAGTAGTGTGATAGCGTAGAAAGACAGGAGAACGGCGGAGCGGCTGTTTTGAGTGCGCGGCATGATGGGGATGTCGAAACATTGCTCAAATCGAAGGGTCGATATGGTCACTCAGGTCAGACGCAAGAGCGTCATGGTTTTCCCGAGCGGCGGGCGTGTGAGGTTACCGGTCAACAGCAAAGTAGTCGCTTAGCGCACCCTTATCGCCAGAAACGTAAGAATTTTGCCAGCTTTCGACGATCTCCAGCTTCACGTCCTTGCCGCTCTTGCCTTTGCGGCGCAGCTGCGACTCAATCGCGCGAAACCGATAGTGATCGTATACGTTGAGTATGTGCACTGCGTAGGCCTCAGCCAGTGCACGATCGCCCGAGACAATCACCATGTTCTCGTCGTTAGAGTAGGACGCCTTGTAGCCTAGATTGTGACTGCCTAGGATCACGCAACAATCGTCCGATAAGGGGTCAATGACGATCAGCTTGTCGTGGATGATCGCGCCGATCGCGCCTCTCGCGGTCAATTGCTCTTGACCGAACTCTCCCAGAAGATCGCGGTCTTCGATTCTGGAGGCGCGCACGATGGTGACGTTGCCAGCCTCGTTGGCGTACGTCGCCGGAGATTCGCCCTCCTCGACCACTTCGCCACCCTCCTTCTTATCGCCCACGTAATTGGGCATCGCCTGCGCGCTCGATACGGCGCCAGTCACGATAAGATCGGAGTCCTTCTCGCCAATCTCGATCGCTTCGCCTGAACCGCCCCGGGATTGCCGGAGGCCATTTGGTTTAAGTTAGGCTGCCATGGGGATTTCGTCCAGCATGGCGTAATAATTGTCTTCAGCCTCAGCAGGCGGGATGTTGCCGATGGGCTCCAGCAGC
>Ga0268299_1000470_pt1 | contig 124376 bp, 92 predicted proteins | sample NOBtaG_FD_193484 | JGI IMG/M metagenome (GOLD analysis project Ga0268299, IMG submission 193484) | Activated sludge microbial communities from bioreactor in Nijmegen, Gelderland, Netherland - NOB reactor | ecosystem: Engineered > Bioreactor > Aerobic > Activated sludge | place: Netherlands...
TTCATATTGGTGCCATAGAACAGGAAATCGGTACCGAATTGCTTCGATACCGATCTACCGCCTACGTTTGGCCATCTCAAATTGCCTGCTTTTTTGTCTGGCTCAAAATTCGGGATGACTCATGTTGTGATATTGTCGGGATACCAGGATTCGAACCTGGGACCCCCTGCTCCCAAAGCGTCACCAATCTGGTTTCATCTGGTGCCATTTGGTTTTAACTGACTGATTATCAGTGCTAATATTTTCAAGTGATTTCATAGTTTATCAGAAAGAACCTACTTTTGCTTGCAAATGGCTTGCAAATTTTTTCCGTATGGTTTCTGCTAACATCATTCTCGACACGCGTTACAAAAAGAAAGGTGACGTTTATCCCCTTAAACTTCGGGTGGTTCACAACCGCAAACCCTTTGACTTAAGTCTCGGTCATAACATCCCGCTCAGGGATTGGGACGAGAAGGGGCAAAAGGTTAAGTCTTCCTGCCAGACCATTGAAAATATCACCCGCTTTAACGCACTCCTAAACAAAGATAAGCAGAAAGTGCAGGACATCCTTATCCGGCTTCAGGATGAGGGCAAGTTGGACACGCTTTCTTTGGAGGAACTCAAAAACTATGTTACCCAAAAGAATACCGAAGTAATGACGCTTGCCTTCGGAGCAGAGATCATCGCCGAATTGCAGGATGCAAAAAAATTCGGCAATGCACGGGTTTACGATACGATGCTGCGGAGCGTCCGAAACTTTGCGAAGGGCAGGGACTTCCCATTAAAACAACTCACCTACGCCTGGCTTAAAAAATACGAAGCCTGGTATCTCTCCAAGGGTAATTCTTCCAATGGCTTAAGTGTGAGCCTGCGAACACTTCGGGCTTTGTACAACCGCGCCATCAAACAAAAACTGATCTCCAACGAATATTACCCGTTTGGTGACTACTCCATAAAAAGTGAGTCCACGCGCAAGCGGGCGATCACTGGGGCAGACTTGCAACTCATCAGGCAGTTTGTACCAAGAACCGAACGGCAGGAACGGGCGAAGGATTATTTTATGCTCAGTTTCTTCCTGATGGGGGCTTCGTTTGTGGATATTGCTTTCCTGAAAGTGAAAAACATCACCGGCGGACGGATTGAGTACAAACGCCGGAAAACCGGACGGTTGCACTCCATTCCGCTTTCAACGCCACTGCAAGCGCTGCTGGATAAATATATGCCTGGAAAGGGTAGGGAGGATTTTATTCTCAATGTGATCAAAACCGACGACCCGAAAAAGCAAGGTGCGAATGTTCGGGATGCGTTGCGCCGGTTCAACCGCTCCCTAAAAGAAATAGGTGTGGCTTGCGGTATCGAGGCTCCACTTACGAGCTACGTTGCCCGCCACTCTTACGCAACCATTGCTAAGTATAAAGGTGTGCCGACGGCGGTTATCAGCGAAGCCCTGGGGCATACTTCCGAAGAGGTAACGCAAGTGTACCTTGATTCCTTCGACAAGGAGGTAATGGACAAGTACCACACGATGATTATTGAGTAACTCCCCTCCGTTCATTTTCAAAATCACTCTTATGGAAAATACTTTAGTCAACCCCGATTTTGAACGCGCCATCCGGCAGATGCGCCGCATCCTGCCGATGCTTTCCTTTGGGCTTCTTATCAGCACTTACCTGGTGTCCGCGCTGATTATGGGAATATTTCACGCGGAGGCAGCTCCGAACCTGGGGTTTAAGGTGGCGGCTTTTCTAGTGCCGCTTGCTATACAAGCGGGCAGGGGAACATTGGTGTTCTTTTTCCAATTGAACCCGGCGCATCTGCAAAGCAAATATTCCTTTGGGATAATTGCCGCGACGGCGTTGCTGTTGCTTTCGCTTTTTGAAGCGTTTTTTGTGATGTTGCCTTACGGCGTTTCCTGGACGATTTCCGTTTCTACCCTGATGCTGATCGGGTGGGTGATTGAAATTATGATTTTGCGGGAAACAACATTTGCAACGCAAATGGAGCTGTACCAAAATCAGGCACAATGGCAGGAGTTGCGAAACTTCTACATTGCCCGCAATGAATTTGAGCAGTTCATCAAAGGTGTTCCGGTGCCGGAAAAACCGGCATTACCGGAGCCGGAGGCAAAACAAATTCCGGAGGAATTGACCCCCGCCATTTCAGAAACACCAAAAAACGGTGCTGGCTTGGGAAAGGGAGTAAGCCCGTTGCAAAATGGGCTGTCGATGTCGCAAGTCTGATAGATACTCAGGCAGTTTTTTACGGAGTAAAACTGGATAAGGACGATCCGTTTTTAGAGCGGAACTTAGCCAGATTGGAAATGCGTTTTGAAGAGCGGTATCAAGCCTCCGCCGAAAAGGAATTGAACAGGCGGGAGGAGGGTAAAGCACCACATCAAACCATTTTACGATCAATGAATGAGAACAAAGTACGGCTGGAAGCAACGCGGACACTACGCCGGATTTTGTTGGAGGAAACAAAAGAACCCGATGCTGACAAAAAGAAAAATGAAGCGTAATTGCATAAAAGCGCATTTGCGCAAATGCTCAAATGAGTGGATGCGCAAAGACGCATTTGCACCGCTTTGGACGGCTTTGAACTCAAATTACTTGACGGATAGTCAAAAATATGTTACCTTTGCACCAACAGTACTCGCCACGCTACCCGTCAGATCAGCGTCCCAGGGCGAGTCTTGTTTTTTTATAGCACCTGTAAAAAATTCGTGATACCCTCTCAAAGTGTTCAAGCATTTTGAGAGGGTATTTTTTTTGAGCTATGCGATATACCAAACCAACTACAACCATTCAAGATCAAATACGGCTTCTGCAAAGCAGAGGGATGCAAATTGCCGACCTCGCCGAAGCGGAGCATTATTTGTCCAATATCAGTTATTACCGCTTGGCAGGCTACTGGTGGCCGATGCAGGCGGATAAAGTCCTTCACATTTTCAAACCAGGAAGCCGGTTTGAAAATGTGATTGCGCTGTACAATTTTGATCGGGAACTCCGCATTCTGCTTTTCGATGTGATTGAACGGATCGAAATTGCGCTACGCTCCAAACTCATTTACCATTTGGCAAATGAAATTGATGCCTGGTGGTTTGAAGATGCCAGCCATTTTAAAAATCCGGTTAATCATCGGGCTTGTTTGGACTCCGTTGATAGGGAGTTGAAACAATCAAAAGATACTTTCATCAAAGAGCATTACGCAAAATACACCACCGACAAGCGACGACCGCCGGCTTGGAAAACTTTGGAGGTAGTAAGTTTTACAACCCTTTCCAAACTGTACGCCAATTTGCGCCCTGCGGTAAAATCAAAGGATTTGATTGCCGCCGAAATGAACACTGTAAACCACACTTACCTGCAAAGCTGGTTACAATCCATTGCTCAAATTCGGAATATCTGCGCCCATCACGGGCGGTTATGGAATAAAAATCTACCTGGACGACCAAGGTTACTTCGGAAGCCGCCTGCGCCGTGGCTTGTTCTGGTGCCGCCGGTGACCGAACACCATAAAATATATGTGCATCTCTGCTGTATGAAATACCTGCTTGATGTGATTAGCCCTGGGCATCATTTTGGTTCAAAACTTGTAGATTTGCTTGCCAAATATCCAACGGTGGATATTCACGCACTCGGGTTTAATGTAAAATGGCAAGGCGAGGCGTTGTGGGTGACCTGAGAGTATTTGCTTATTTGGGTAAATAAGTATATTTTCAGCCTAACATCGTTTAGGTATTATATTTGCCGGTGCTTAATACAGGCTTGAAAACCTGATCGTTAATGACTAAAAAAGGGTATGCACTTCACCCCTTACCACGCCAAATATTTCGCTTACGAACTGACCAAACGCAGTGCCTCCGACAGTATGCAAAAACTGGCGGCGACCTTGGTGGATGCGCAAGTTGACCTGAACCCGCATCAGGTTGAGGCGGCTTTGTTCGCTTTCCGCTCTCCACTTTCAAAAGGAGCAATTCTGGCTGATGAGGTAGGCTTGGGGAAAACCATTGAAGCAGGTTTGGTTATTTCGCAGAAATGGGCTGAAAGAAAAAGAAAGATACTGATTATCACACCTGCTAACTTGCGAAAGCAATGGAGCCAGGAGTTACAGGACAAGTTCTTTTTGCCTTCTTTCATACTTGAGGCAAAATCTTTCAACGATACTATCAAAACGGGAAACCTCAACCCGTTCAACCACGCCGATATTATTATTTGCTCCTACCAATTCGCCAGGACAAAAGAGCCGTATTTGAGGCAAGTGCCGTGGGACTTGGTAGTGATTGACGAAGCGCACCGGCTTCGGAATGTTTACAAGACAGGTAATAAAATTGCCCGCTCCATCAAAGAATCGCTTGAGGACGCGCCTAAAATTCTACTCACAGCAACACCGCTCCAAAACTCGCTTTTGGAGTTGTACGGACTGGTAAGCATCATTGATGATTACGCCTTCGGCGATCTCAAAAGTTTCCGTGCGCAATATAGCAGGGTAAACAGTGCGCCGGATGAAGAGATGTTCAGAGAACTGAAAGAGCGTTTGAAGCCGGTATGCAAACGAACACTCCGCCGTCAGGTTTTAGAATACATCAAATATACCAACCGGATTGCTTTGGTAGAGGAGTTCTACCCGACACCTGAAGAACAAAGGCTTTACGATCTGGTATCAGAATATCTGCAACGAGATACGCTATATGCTCTGCCTTCCAGTCAACGGCAGTTAATGACGTTGATTCTGCGTCGCCTTCTTGCGTCTTCCACTTTTGCCATATCGGGCACCCTGAGTGCCTTGGTCAAAAAACTTGAAAACATCGTTGCCAAACACGACAAGGCAGAAGAGTTCGAGTCAGATGTTGCGGAAAATTTTGAGACGTATGACGAATTAAAAGATGAATGGAACGAAGAGGAGGAAGGCAAAGAGGAAGTGCATTTTACACCAGCAGATATTGAGCGGATAAAATCCGAAATTGGTGCGCTCAAAGAGTTCGAGGCACTTGCAAAATCCATTGAGAAAAACTCGAAAGGCGAAAAACTTTTCACGGCTCTCGAAAATGGATTTAGAGAATTACAACGCCTCGGTGCACCGCGCAAGGCGATTATATTTACCGAAAGCACCCGCACTCAGGAATATATCCGCTCCAATTTGGAGGCTCGCGGCTATGAAGGGAAGGTTGTTCTTTTTAACGGCTCTAACACGGATAAAAAATCTCGCGAGATTTATAACGCCTGGATGGAGCAACACAAAAATACCGACCGCGTATCAGGATCACGTACCGCAGATATACGGGCGGCACTGGTGGATTATTTTCGTGATGAGGCTACGATTATGATTGCAACCGAAGCCGCCGCAGAAGGGATCAATTTGCAATTCTGCTCTCTGCTGATTAACTACGATTTGCCTTGGAACCCTCAACGTATTGAACAACGGATCGGGCGTTGTCACCGCTACGGGCAAAAATTTGATGTGGTAGTGGTGAATTTCCTGAACAAGGCAAATGCCGCCGATCAGCGGGTTTATGCTTTACTCCGTGATAAATTCAACCTGTTTAACGGCGTGTTCGGAGCCAGCGACGAAGTGCTTGGAAGTATTGAAAACGGTATTGATTTTGAAAAACGTATCGCAAAGATTTATCAGGACTGCCGTACTACTGATCAGATTGAAATAGCCTTCAACATATTGCAATCAGAACTGGAAGGGCAAATCTCAAACGCCATGCAGCAAACCCGCCAGCAACTACTCGAAAATTTTGACGAGGAAGTACATGAGAAACTAAGGATAAACCTGCAAGAAAGCAGGGAATATCTTTCCAGATATGAGAATCTGCTTTGGAGCATCACAAGATTTTACCTGAATGGAGACGGCTCCTTTTCTGCGGATGAGCACAGTTTTACACTAAACAGGAACCCATTCCCAGAAACAAAAATTCACCCAGGCCCATATCGCATTGGCAAAAATATTGATGATGCGAATGTGTATCGTATCGGTCATCCATTAGCGCAACTAATTATTAATAAATGCAAAGAGTTTACCTTGCAGGCACAAGAACTGATTTTTGACTACACCGGCACGCTAAAAAAAATCTCCATTGTAGAACCTTTGCTTGGGAAATCCGGCTGGATGACCGGAGAGTCTATGTCGGTTTCATCGTTTGAAACGGAGGATTATGTGCTTCTTGCAGGTGTCACAGATGAGGGGGAGACGCTTGATGCGGAACAATGTCGGCGCTTGTTTTCGCTTTTTGCGCGGGAAGGAAATTCAGTGGACGGCAACTCCGCGCCTAATCAGGTTTTAAAAGATGCTCTGACAAGGCAGAAAAATGAAATATTGAATGAGGTGAGCACCCGAAACGGTAATTTTTTCGAGCAGGAATTGGATAAACTGGATAAATGGGGTGAAGACCGAAGGAACTCACTCAAAGTAATACTCAAGGAACTTGATGACCAGATCAAAGAACTAAAAAAACAGACGCGACTTGCGCCGAACCTTCCAGAAAAGTTGAAGATAGAGAAGGAACGTAAAAACATGGAATCGGAGCGTGACAAGGCTTGGCGAGAATATGATGACGCAGCGAAAGAAATTGAGCAAAACAAAGACCGCTTGATCGACACTATTGAAAAGAAACTTTCTCAAAATTTATTGGAAGAGCCACTTTTTCTGATAAAGTGGCAAATAAATTAATTACATATGGACGAAATTTTAAACTCCAATCTTGAAGTTCAAGTCACAGAAGAAGGGCAATCCCCTGATGAGCAATCAATAGAAGTCGAGCAGGGGCAACGAAAAATCATTTGGCAAGCCAAAGATTTTTCAATCCGAGAGTTCCAAACAATGAAACACGATGGCGACTTGATACTTCAACCTGAGTACCAACGAAACTTCGTGGCAACTGCCCAAATCGCTAGCAGGCTAATTGAGTCCGTCCTGATGGATGTGCCAATTCCTGTTATCTATTTGGCAGAAGAAAAAGATGGAACTTTTTCGGTCATTGATGGACAGCAACGTCTTACTTCATTTATCTCATTTGTAGAGGGTAAATTTCCTAATGCGACCGAGTTTAGGTTATCGGGTCTGAAGGTTATGCCGGAACTTAATAGAAAATCTTTTGCACAGCTTGACAAGGAGTTGCAAACTAAAATCAAGACCACAACGATTCACTCTGTCATTATCAAAAAAGAGTCCAATGAAGACATCAAATTTGAAATATTTGAACGGTTGAATACTGGAGCAACCAAGCTTAATGAGGATGAAATTAGGAACACTGTTTATAGAGGGAAGTATATAAAACTGCTCGCAGAACTGGCAGACAATGAGACATTTGACAATTTGATAAGAAAGGAGACCTACAAGGTGCGCATGATTTATCGTGGGCTAATTTTGCGTTTTTTCGCATTGTCAGAAAAATCATACGTCAATTATAAATCTCCAATGAAGCAGTTCTGTAACAAAGAGCTGCGAGAAAATCGTGAGATGTCAGATGCCAAGTCCAAAGAGTACAAAGAAAGGTTTCTTCATTGCATCGACTTGGTAAAAATAGTCTTTGGCACGCACGCTTTCCGGCGCTATATTCCAGGAAAGCATGATTCTCCCCAAGGAAGCTGGGCTGAAGATCAGATAAATCTTGCGCTGTTTGATTTGCAAATGGTAGGTTTTCGTAACTATTCTAAAAATGAGATACTGGCGAAAGCAGATTATATCAGAGAAGCCCTTTTGGATTTGATGATAAATAATGAAGAGTTTCAATTGCTCATAGCCTATAAAACCTCTGATACCGATAATGTAAGGCGTCGCTTCCGTATTTGGATGGATACTCTTGAAGAAATCATTGGTAGCAACGCCTACCAACAGAGAGTTTTCCCTTTCAGTATTAAGGAAAAACTTTTCAATGAAAAACCATATTGCGCCATATCAGGTCAAAAAATTTTAGCCATTGAAGATGCAGAAGTAGATCATATTATCCCGTATTCCAAAGGTGGGTCAACCACACTCGAAAATGCTCAACTAACTTTACGGTATTTCAACCGCGCTAAAAAAGACAAAGAATAAAATATCATGACCGAAATCGAAAAACTCCCGCTTACTTCCTTCGACATCAAAGCGCACCAACTGGAACGCTTGAAAGAGATTTTCCCCGAAGCGTTCACGGAAGGGAGCAAAGTAGATTGGGACAAATTGCGCCTGACCTTGGGCGAAGCTGTGGACACCGGCAAAGAACGGTTCGGAATGAACTGGCCTGGTAAGAGCGAGTGCTTCAAAACCATTCAGCAACCGAGTATTGCCACATTGGTGCCGGCACGGGAAGAGAGTGTGGATTTTGATACGACTCAAAACATTTTCATTGAGGGCGACAATTTGGAAGTGCTGAAACTGCTCCAGAAATCATATTTGGGCAAGGTGAAGATGATATACATTGACCCGCCGTATAATACAGGCAATGACTTCATTTATCCAGATAATTACTCCGAAAACCTTGACACTTACCTTGCATATACTGGGCAAGTAGATGAAGACGGGAAAAAGTTTAGCACGAACACTGAGACTGATGGACGCTTTCACAGTAAGTGGATGAATATGATTTATCCACGACTATTTTTGGCAAAAAATCTTTTAAAAGAGGATGGTATAATATTTATATCAATTGGAGAAAGAGAGTTATCGAACCTTGAAAAAGTGTGTAATGAGATATTTGGTGAGGAAAATCAAATTTCCACAATTGCACGTGTCGCTAAAACGGCAAGTAACAAGGGTAATTTTTTTGCTCCTAGCATTGATTTTTTGCTCTGTTTTTGTAAAAATAAGTTAGCCCTTCCTCAGTTTCAGGATGCTGTGGATGCCTCGCTTTATAAAAAAATTGAAGTGGAAGGAGATCGAAAAGGTGACTATTTTAGAGATGATATTGCACTTTATCAATCAGCATTAGATCCATTAAGAGGGTGCATTAATCAAAGGTATTATATCGAGTGTCCAGATGGTACATTTGTCCTACCACCAGGAAAAGCGTTTCCAAAGAACCTATTGGACGGATCTAAAACTCCGCCAGTAACTTTTAATGATAAAGTTTGGAGGTGGTCTGACGAAACCTATAGAAAAAACAAACATTTATTAGTCTTTAAGGAAACAAAGACATCCCCATTGATTGATCAAAATGGGAATCAAGCAAAATACAATATATATACAAAAAGTTATTTAAAGGATAGAGAAGAAAATGGAGGCACCTTACCGAGAAACTATTTTGATCAATTTATCAATAGGAAGGGTGCAGACCTTATTAAAAAATTTGATATTTCTTTTGAGTATTCCAAGCCTATTGAATTAATTCAATATTTGATAAAAATTACGAATCTTGACTCTAATGACCTGATACTTGATTTCTTTGCAGGCTCTGGAAGTACTGCCCATGCTATAATTGACTGGAATATTAATAACTCTTCGCACTTGCGTCATATCTCAATTCAGTTACCCGAAAAACTAGAGAATTCTACTTTCGCTACGATATCAGACCTAGCAATTGAACGGATAAGGAGAGTAATCCATAAAATAAAACTAGATTCTGATGAGAAAAATTCATTATTCAGTGAAGGGCAGGCTCCCCAAGATTTAGGCTTCAAGGTTTTCAAATTGCAAAAGTCCAGCTTCAATATCTGGGATGCCGGAGTAGAAAAAACACCAGAGGCGATTCAGCAACAATTATTTTCCCATGTGGATCATATATCGCCGGAAGCGGAGCAGGAGGCGATATTGTATGAGTTGCTTTTGAAATCCGGATTCGAGGTGTCAACTGTCATCGAGCAGTTGACCATCGAAGGCAAAAAAGTGTTTAGCATCGCTGAGGGCGAATTGCTGATCTGTTTGGAAAAGCAACTGACCCATGAGGTGATTAAAGCAATCGCAGAACGAAAACCGACACGCGTAATCTGCCTGGACGAAGGATTTCAAGATAATGACCAACTCAAAACCAATGCTGTTCAGATGATGAAAAGTAAGGGCGTTGTAAACTTTAGAACGGTATGAGTATGAAGATAAAGTTTGACAGCACTCAAGCCTTCCAGATTGCCGCCGTTGGTAGTATCACCAACCTATTTGACGGGCAACCGTTAAAACTGGGAGATTTCACGGTGGAGATAAACACGACGGGCACATCAGGGCAGGGGAGTATTTTTCAATCCGAATTAGGCATTGGAAACAACCTGATTTTAGAGGATGAAGCAATACTGAAAAACCTGAACAGGCTCCAGGAGGAAAACGACCTTGATGCTACGCCGAAAAAGGATTTTGAAAAAAACGGTTTGAACTTCTCGGTAGAGATGGAAACCGGTACCGGAAAAACTTATGTGTACCTGCGCACTATTTTTGAATTAAGCCAAAAATACGGCTTCAAAAAATTCATCATCGTTGTTCCGAGTGTTGCCATCCGTGAAGGAACGCTCAAAAACATCGAGATTACCGGCGAACACTTCCGCGCATTGTACAACAACATTGAGTTTGAGCATTTCGTGTACGACAGTAAGAAGGCTAACCGCTTGCGCCAGTTTGCTACCAGCAACCAGGTGCAAATAATGGTCATTAATATTGATGCTTTCCGCAAAGACTTTTCCGATAGTGAGGAGGATAAAAAGAGTAACGTCATCTTTAAGGAGAGCGATAAACTCTCCGGGCGGCGTCCTATCGAGTTTGTGCAAGCAACCAAGCCGATTGTGATTATTGACGAGCCGCAAAGTGTGGACAACACGCCACGAGCACAAGATGCTATCAAGTCATTGAATCCGCTTTGCATCTTTCGTTACTCCGCCACGCACAAGAACTTGTACAATCTGGTTTACAAACTCGACCCGATAAAAGCATACGAACTACGCTTGGTAAAGCAGATCGTTGTCGCTTCTGTTGAGGGGGCAAATGCTCAAAATGCTGCTTATGTGAAACTACTGGAAACGGATAATAAAAGCGGCATCCGTGCAAAAATACGCTTCCAAATACAAGGCAAAGGGAAGGTTAGTGAGAAAGACGTTTGGGTAAAACAAAACGCCGATCTGTTCGCTTTGTCGAACGAGCGTGAAGTTTACCGCAACGGCTTTGAAGTGCTGGACATCAGTGCAGAGCCAGGAAATGAATTCGTTGATTTCAATACCGGCAGGCTTTACCTTGGTCAAGAGCGCGGGGGCATCCGCGAGGATTTGGTTGAAGTGCAGATCAGGAATACTATAAAAAAACACCTTGATAAAGAATTGCAGTTGAGGGGGAAAGGCATCAAGGTACTTTCACTTTTCTTCATTGATCGCGTTGCCAATTACCGCGACTATACCGAAGACGGGAAGACTGAAAAAGGCAAGTTTGCTCTGTTGTTTGAGAAGCATTACAAAGAACTGGTTGCAATGCCGCAATACAAGGAACTGGATACGCAAGCGGTGGAGAAAATTCACGACGGGTATTTTTCTCAAGATAAAAAAGGTGTTTTAAAAGATACCAACGGCGCAACACAAGCCGACGACGATACCTACGCCAAAATTATGCGGAACAAAGAGCAATTACTTTCGCTTGATGAGCCGTTAAAATTCATTTTCTCTCACTCTGCCCTCCGCGAGGGTTGGGACAACCCAAATGTGTTTCAGATATGCACATTGAATGAAACAAACTCCGTGATGAAGAAACGGCAGGAGATCGGGCGCGGGTTACGCTTACCTGTCAATCAAAATGGCGAGCGAGTATTTGATGATAACATCAATAAACTGACGGTTGTAGCAAACGAAAGTTACGATGAGTTTGCCCGTAAACTTCAAACAGAGTATGAAGATGATTGCGGCGTAACATTCGGCAAAGTGCCGAAAATCGGCTTTGCAAGAATTGTTCAAATTGTCGATGAGGAAGAAGTAAGGCTCGGGCGCGCGCAATCCGAAAAAGTTTGGGCTGAATTGGTGAGTAAAGGCTTTCTGGATGAAAGCGGAAAAATAAAACCGTCTTTCAACCCGCAACAGCCTGACTTTACATTGGGGCTTTCCAGCGAACTAAAAGAAATAGAAGCCGAAGTTATTTCCGTTTTGCAGTCATACCAATTAGAGCGACATATCAAAAAAGATGAAGAACCCAAAAGACTGCGAATCAACAAGCAGGTATTTCTTGATCCTGAATTTGAGGAACTTTGGAGTCGGATAAAATTCAAAACCACATACGAGGTTAATTACTCAACCGATGAACTGATAACGGCTTCCGTGAAGGCTATCAAACTGATGGACAAAATCGAGCCGGTACAGATTTCCTATAAAGAAGCCCTTTTGGGTGTAGAGCAGAAAGGTGTAACTGTTCAGGAGACCCGCTCAAACTATCAGCGCATCCAGTACACCGGGGGCTTGCCGGACATCATTGCTTATTTGCAAAAAGAAACAGAACTCACCCGTCGTACCCTGGCTGATATTCTAACAAAGAGCGGTCGCTTGGCGGAGTTTGCGGTAAATCCGCAAAAATTTATGGATGCAGTGGCAGGTATCATCAGCCGTGAACTGCACCGGATGATGATTGATGGAATAAAATACGAGCGTATTGCAGAGCAGGAATGGAGTATGCGCCTGTTTGAAGATGAAGAGGTTTTGAGTTACCTCAACAACCGATTTGAGGTAAAGAAATCTGTCTATGATGCAGTAGTGTATGATAGCGAAGTGGAACGGAAATTCGCAGAAGAATTAGACCGTAGAGAGGACATCAAACTTTTCGTAAAATTGCCGCGTTGGTTTGAAATCGAAACACCTATCGGGAGTTACAATCCTGACTGGGCAGTGGTGAAACACTATGACGAAACTATCTACCTGGTGCGCGAAACCAAGGGCACTAAGGATTTTGAAAAACTCCGTAACTCCGAAGCCGACCGCATCCGCTGTGGGCGCAAGCATTTTGACGCGCTTAAAGTGGATTTTGATGTGGTGGTGAGTTCGGGAGAGGTGTAAAGTAAAATTTAAAACATATCCAATGCTTGAGAAAAACCTACTTATCACTGCCCGAAAGAGTATTGTTCTTCAAGAAGAAGATGGTGAAGTTCAAGAAGTCATTGTTGATGGATCACCATACAACTTTCCTGATCCCGCCCCTAATAGCGATGGAAAAAGAGCATTGGCAACGAAACTAATGCGTGAATACTATTCCGAAATTCTAAAGAGCCATTTTGAAAATCTGATAATACTAACCGGTGCAGGTTCATCTGTTGGATTTGGCGGACCATTGATGAGAGACTTATGGCAGAGTGTTGAGGATCATTTTAGTACAGATCGTCTAAGAGCTTTCTGCGAAAAAGTAGGATTCGACCATACCAAAAAGGATTTGGAGGGGTTCTTGTCACGGGCGAGTGTAGCCAAAGACTTCATAATTTTAGATAACAACGAAAGCCTTGCCGATGTTATATCGCAATGTGAGAGTATCATTTACACAAAGTGTAAATTCCTTTTACCTGAAGAAGCACCTCATGTGCAGTTCATGAATAAAGTTACCAACCGAAAACTCAAAGACCCCAGGGTGAAAGTTTTTACTTTAAACTATGACAGTCTTTTCGAGCAGGCATCTACCAAAGGAAATTTTACAGTCATCGACGGGTTCTCATTTACTTCACCAAGAACATTGAGTGGAAGAAACTTCGATTATGACATTGTTTATAGGGAAAAAAGCAGAATAAAAGAGGAGGAGAGCTTTGTGCCAAAGGTGTTTCACCTTTATAAGCCACATGGTTCAATCAATTGGAAAATGGATGAGAGTACAGGTAACGTGATCATTGATAACAACCCTGCCAGACCATTACTCATATACCCCAAAGACAGCAAATATGAGAATTCGTATGAGCAACCATTCTTTGAGATGATGTCGCGGTTTCAACAAAACCTCCGAAATGATAATGTAATGCTGATTTGTATTGGTTTTAGTTTTTGGGATAAGCATATCGTAACTGCGATAAAGGAAGCAGTGGAGCAAAATCCAAGTTTCAGGCTTTTGATTGTAAATCCGGGGATATCAGAGCCAATGGGACACTTCATTGAATTGGCAAAAAGACAATTCAATATTACTTACATATCGGAAACGTTTAAGGATTTTACAGAATACTATCCATACTCTCCGATCTACTCTACGGTTAATCGTAACAACCAACCCCAAAATGATGAACCACCTGCCATTTGACCATAACTACTTCATTGGATATGTGAACCAGGTGTTTCCTGATTTTGTCAGAGTTCACTTTCCCTCTTCTGTGCTTTTGAATAAGTTTATTCATTCAGGAGAAGAGTTCAATGCAGGACTTGTCGGAAATTATGTTACTATTGAAGGCGAGAATCATGGTTTTTTGGGAAAAATTTTAGAGTTATCACTACCTGAGCGGGAGCGTTTGCAACTCAATGAAAAAGATTTTCAGAAGAAGGAGTTTCACCCGACCGGACGAGTTGAAATTTTGCTTTCTTTCGACTATTTCAACCCAGGTAAAATCGGAAAAGGTCTTTCTGCATACCCCAATATTGGTTCTAAAGTTTTTGTTTGCTCTGCACAGTTTATACAAAATTACTTTCGTGGGTTTGGTGTAAAACCCGAACACACAGAAGCCTCTCCTACATTTGAATTTGGCAGTCTAACCTCAAATTCTCAAACTAAAATTGAGGTATCTCAACAAGCACTATTTGGAAGGCATTGTGCAATAGTCGGAACGACTGGTGGCGGTAAAAGTTGGACTGTAAGTAAGTGCCTAGAGGAAATCGTAAAAGGAGGTGGTAAAACAATAATCATAGATGCAACTGGAGAATATGCGATTTGGGATGGAAAGGAAAAAGTTGCTCCGCCGGCAATAATTGGAGAGGGAAGTTTCTTCCACTACTCCAATTTGACTGTTGAGGATGTTTTCGTTTTGCTTCGCCCAGGTGGTCAGGTGCAACAACCCAAATTATTAGAGGCCATATCTTCTCTTAAACTGCTTAAATGTGCGCAGAATGCCGGAATTGATTTGAATGGCCTGACAATTGGAGAAGATGGAACTTTAATAAAGTCTCAACAGGATAAAACAACATTCTACCGACTGTATAATCGCTTTATTAGTGAAATAGAAAGCCCTTCAGCAGATTTCGACGTCCAATTATTGGCTACCCAAATTAAGAGGGAGTGTATCTATGATACTGATAGGAGGGGGAATGACATGGTTTTAACATCATGGGGAGGGATTGATAACAACGCTTATACGAACTGCACAAGTCTTGTCTTACGAACCAATAATTTAATAAGTAGCCAAGCATTTCGTGAAGTATTTGGTTTTAGAAAAGAAAAAAATGATGCAGATGAACTCGTTCAGAAAATTTTACGATTCCTTGAAGGCGATGATTGCATACTGAGGATTGGTTTTGAACGGGTTGGTTTTGAGTTTCAGGCTAGAGAGATTCTAGCCAATTCAATTGGAAAGTTCCTTTTGTTGAGAGCCCGTGAGAATACTTTCAAGGAAATACCTATAGTCGTTTTTATTGACGAGGCTCACCAATATCTGAACAAGCACGTCAAAGATGAATATTTTGAATCAACCCGATTAAGTGCGTATGACCAAATTTCCAAAGAAGGAAGGAAGTATGGTTTGTTTTTGTGCTTGGCTACCCAAATGCCACGGGATATTCCAACAGGAACTTTAAGCCAGATGGGTACTTTTATTGTTCATCGTCTCATCAATCCTCATGATCGAGAGGTAATAGAAAATGCTTGTTCAGTCGCAAACAGAAATGTTTTGTCCTTTCTTCCGGTATTGGGAGAAGGTGAAGCAATATTGATGGGTGTTGATTTCCCAATGCCAGTTATCTTGAAAATTGAAAAGCCGACGCACGAACCTTATTCCAGAACTCCGCTATTTAAAAAAAACCAACCTGTTAATTAGACGGTTTTATATATTTGTAAAACGTCTTCTTCGAGATAGCAAGGGTGTTGCAAATATCGGCAACGGATTTCTTTTGCTGGTAGAGCGAAGTAGCGGCGGCGGCTTTGATTTTGGCATCAGGAGAAAGCCCTTTCGGTCTGCCACCTTTGCGCCCTCTGGCGCGGGCGGCGACAAGACCGGCTTTGGTGCGCTCCTGGATGATACCACGCTCAAACTCAGCGATAGCCGCGAAGATATGAAAGGTAAGTTTCCCCTGCGGGGTAGTGGTGTCGATATTGTCTTGGAGGGAGAGCAGACCCGCTCCTTTATTTTGAATTTCGTTCACCAGGTGAACCAGATCAGCCAGCGACCGACCGAGGCGGTCAAGTTTCCAGATCACCACCACGTCACCTTTCCGAATTTGGGTGAGTAGTTTTTTTAACTCCGGTCGTTCTTTGGTGGCACCGGAAATTTGCTCTTTATATATATAGGTGTCATCGCAACCGGCTTTTTTCAGTGCGTCGGTTTGCAAGTCTAAATTTTGATCTCGGGTGGAAACACGAGCATATCCAATTTTCATAAATTGTGTTTACTTCGGAGTGGTAAGAAATGGGTACCGACCACGATAAAGTAAACTTTGATTTTGTAAACGAGTTTTTTACACGGGCTGAAAGAAAAAAGAGGGGCAGACGAGGTAGGGAAAGGAGGAGTAAAAAAACGGAGGTTTTAGGGAACTAAATTCCGGCTATTGATATTTGACACTTCGAACAATACTCATATTTTTAGCCACTTGCTAAGATTGTACTCTAAACAAAGAACATGACGATACTTCAAGAAATGGTCCTTATAGGTGAAATTGTGCTGCAATCGAAAATTGCACATCGAGCTGCTGATCGTTTAAAAGCTACTCATGACAATTTCGACAACGTTGAAGTTTGGTGTTCAATTCAATCAATTCTGGTTGCTGCGGGAAACGTTTCTAAGATTCTTTGGCCAAACCAGAAATATAGGAGCCGTGGTGAAAGACTACGGCAAATGCTCAATGTTAACGAGGATAATCTTCTCTCTAATCGCAAATTCCGCAATCACTTCGAACACTATGATGAGCGAATTGAAGAATGGTTTAATAATCACTCCTCCGCAGTCTATACTGACTTGGCAATGAATCCATCTCTCCGAAGATCTATGGCTACCAATGATCATCGAGGGTATAATTCGTTTAATAATACTTTGATTTTTCGGGGCGAATCGCTGGATTTGAGCGAAGTATTGAATGCACTTGAGGAAATACTGAATAATTGTAGGCCGTATGTGCTGGCATAGGGATTAAGTGTAGAATTAACCATCGAAGTTTGATCAGCACTCTACGATAACGAAGAACCATAAAAAAACGGTGGTTTTGGGTGACTCTTATTACATTAACTTGAATAAAGGTCGAACATAATTCGACAAATACAATATATGACTACCATTTTTCACCGATTTCAATCAGTTTGTTCTTTGCTTTATCTAGCCCCCATTGGGCGGCTTTAACCCAAAGCTCAATGGCTTTTTTCTGATCTTTTTTTAACCCACCAAGCCCTGCATAATATAATTCTCCTAATCCAAATTGAGCTTCTGGATAGTTTTGTTGCGCTGCAATGGTGTACCATTTTGCAGCCTCCTGGTAGTTGGGAGGTATACCCCATCCATGATGGTAACTGGTTGCCAACATCGTTTGTGCTGCACCATATCCATTCTTTGCTGAAAGTAATAAATATTCATGTGACTTTTTAGTGTCTTGAGGGTTCCCCATATAAACCATAGCTAATTCGAATTGGGCTTGTTCATCACCCTGATCGGCAGCCCTTGTGTACCACTCAATTGATTTCGAAAAGTCTTTATTTACCCCCAACCCTTTTTTATATAGATATGCTAAATTTAATTGAGCAGCAGGATACCCTTGATTAGCAGCCTTAGTGTACCATTCTACTGCTTTATTATAATCTTGTTTTACAACCTTGCCAGTTTGGTAAATTACCCCTAAATTAAATTGAGAAATCATATGCCCATTTTGAGCGGCTTTTGATAACCACTCAAAACTTTTATTTTCGTCTTTTTCAACAATTTTCCCTTCCAGATAAATTCCACCAAGGTTATATTGAGCTGACGGATTCCCTTGTATCGCAGCTTTTGTAATCCACTTTAGAGCTTCATTAATATCTTGTTTAACTCCTAATCCTTGTTGGAATAGAATTCCTAATTGGTTCTGCGCTTCCGGCAACCCTTGTTCTGCGGATTTTGTTGCCCATGCCGCAGCTTCGTAATAATTTTGATTCACTCCAATACCGTAATAATATAGATAGCCTAAATTAAATTGAGCATATTTATTCCCTTGTTTCGCAGCCTTGATATACCAATTGATTGCGTCTTTAAAATCATCCAATAATACCGCTGCATTTCCTTTGTCCAATAAACTGCTAGAGGTGTTTTTTACTTCTTTTGAAATTTCCGTTATCCTATCTATGTTAATGCCCGTTTTATTTTCTATAATTTTTTCACAGGAAATTGCTCTTAAGTTTTCACACTCCATCTTTAACTGGAAAGTAAGTTGAAGTAATTTAGAGTTTTGATTCAATAATTCTTTAGTTATATCATCACTAGATGATTGTTTAATTCCTAAAGTGTTTAACACTACTGGTACCCACAGTACGATTATTATTCCAAGTACAAATAAATTTATTTGGCGATTGGGTTTCGAAATACGGTACTTCCCATTACCCCAATATGGTTTATTTACCCTTATCCACCTATAAAGTCCGAGCCAAATAATAATAATCCCAATTGACCCCCAAAGTGTTATTTTGAAGCTAATCAAGGAAATGGAATTACTAACAGTATCTAAAAGTGTACCTACCGCTACACTTCCCATTCCGACATACAATATTGATCTTACAGTGCTTTCGAATGAAGAGTTCATAATTATTAGGACGTGATGTGAGAGATACAAATATATAAAAAGGCCTTTGGATGAATATCAAATTATTAATAATACCGCTTTACCGCCGCAGGCGGCGAAGTTTTTAAGCAAATTGTTTTAAATATTTTGTTTTGAACAAATCAAAATCCCTGTGCGGGCGCGTTGCCTTTGCAGGGATTTTTTTGAATAGTGTATGTGATATGATAATCTCGGTGGTTTTATGATAATATGTTATTTGATAAAAGTTATTCCAGTTGAAGTTCTGATATAAAAATCTCCCTTATCAGAAAATCCAAGTTCATTTATACTATGTGGGTGATCCGTTTTTTCAGATAATTCTTTTACATATTTTAAGGCATCTAATACATTTGAATCTGACAAATGCTCATCTATGTAAGCCTCTAATTCAAGTCTTCTTTCTCTTGGACTAAATTGGATATAAGCTTTTAATTCTTCTCTTTTACTCATACTTTTATTTAATTGGTGAGATGCAAAATTAATGGAAAAGTAACCAGAAAAGCAATCTCTGGTATACGCCAAGTTCTGAAGAACTTTCACAAGTTTTTCAGCCAGAAATAACGGCACCGATGATACCGCTTTACCGCCACAGGCGGCGAAATTTTTTAAGCAATTTGTTTTGAATAAATTGTTTTATGTTGTGTGGCGGTTGCAAAACAAAATCCCTGCGCGGGCGCGTTGCCTTTGCAGGGATTTCTATTTGATGGGGTAGGGAAGTAAAAACGGGGCGGATTAATCGCCGGTAGTAGCTCTGCGGTTAAGGATATAATCAGCGGCTTTTTGTGCTTCGGCGGCGGCTTTGAAAATAAATTTACTATCCTCTTTGAGCACTTTTAACCAGCCGACAAGGTAGGCGGCGTTGTTCTCGGTTATGTTGTCATAATCAATCTGCACAGAGGAGCAAAGGAAGGAAGCGCCTATTTCGGCTAAGAGTTCCTCACGGCTGTAAGGCTTGCTACCGAAGGTTTGCGGGTTCATTACTTCCTCACGGGCTAAGCGTGAAGCGTGACCTGTGGCGTGGATGAGTTCGTGAAAAAAGGTGGCGTAATAATCTTCCGCCGTTTCAAATTGTTCAATGACGGGCATATTTACAAAATCCTGTGCGGGAGAGTAAAAAGCGCGGTTGCCGTCTATGCACTTAAATTCGGGGCGGTTCGCCATTTGTTCTATAATGCTTTCACAGCGTTCGATTTTCTCGTTCGCTTTCAGTTCAATTTCCGGAATTTCAAACTTTATACCTTCGATGTCGGCAATGTTGAACACGTTGTAGTATTTGATAAATTTCAAAACCTGTATTTCCTCGCCGTTACCGGCACGGGTGCGGGCTTCCACTTTGCTGAGGGTGCGGTCTTGGTTGTCCTTATAATACACGTTGAAGTAAATGACCATTTCCGCTTTTGCGCCTTTGCGTATTTGCCCATTTTGTTCTTTAACCTGGTTGAAGGTCAAAAAATAGGGGATCGGGTGCGGGGTGTTGTTCATCAGGATCAAATTGATACCGGTGTAAATATGTCCGGTGGCATAGTTGCGGGCGAGTCCGTAGGTGCTCCACGTTCTACGCCAAGGGGCTACACCTTGTTCAATCATCGCAATGATTTTGTTTGTTACCTCGCGGTAAAGATCACGGGTTGCGGTTTGGGGCGTGGTGGCAATGGGTGCGGGTGCTACTGCTGTTGCTTGCATAATGGTAAATTTTAATATGGTGAGTGGTTGGTTAAATCATTCCTTCATCGGCAAAGGAGTAAAAGCCGATGTGCGGGGCAAGGATCAGGTGATCCAAAACGGGCATATCGAACACCTCGCCCGCTTTGCGTAATCTTCTTGTTAGGTCTATATCTGCTTGGCTTGGCTGGAGATTGCCGGACGGGTGGTTGTGCGCTACGATCAGGGCGGAAGCCATTCCTTTAAGTGCGGCGGCAAATATGATCTTGGCATCTACGACAGTGCCGGAGACACCGCCACGGGAAGCCCTGAACAGTCCTTTAACCTGATTGGCTTTAGAGAGGAAGAGCACGTTAAATTCTTCCAGTAGTTCTATGTCGTCGCTCCAATTGGCGCGAAGTAAATTTTCAGCATCGCGGGAGCTGGTGATTTTAGGGCAGTCTGCCAATTGTAATTTGTTGCGGTAAGAAACCTTTACCTCCGATACCTGCCAGAATTGCGGATTTTTCATAACATTTTGATTTTGAAACTCATAACAAGGAAAACTCCCTTCATTCGGGAGCGGAGGGTTGCCTCGTTTGTGCTTATGGCTTGGTAGCCTGTATGCTCTTAACTGAGGTGTCCTCCCTTTTGCGAAGCAATCGTGGACAAGCAGAGCGGAGGCAGAGGCAAGGGGGCGCGGACTATTATTTTGAAGGCTTGCCTTCGGGCTATGCCCGACCGGTACGGGCAAAAAAATCGGCTGTGCAACGACCAAAGGAGTGACCCTTGCCGTAGCACGGAGCGAGGCTGTAGATTTCGAAGCGAAAAGGGAGGAAATACCGCCGGTTAAGGGAGAGACATACAAGGCGGTAAGAGCACAAGAGCGAGGCAGACACTCGGAGCGAGCACATCAGTTTGCCGAATGCCCCTTGGTGCATGAAATGGCGTCGGTTTTAGCGTTACGGCAGGCGCCGGCTAAAACCGTGACATTTTAGGGGGGTATGAGGGAAAGTGAAAAGGAGGGTGAGCCTTTGCGGGTGGGGAAATTTCTTGCCTTTAAAAGCGGCTTGCCGACTGAAAGAAAAAGGATTTAACGGCTTAAGGATGGGAGAGAGCTGAGTGTAAGCGAGGCGTCAGAATGACCGGAGAGAAAGCGTAGTCTCGGACAGCCTGACCCAAAGGGGAAGCCCAGAATTATTATTTGATACCACGTTGTTTTTTGATGATTTCGTAGGCTTCGTTAATTTTCTGGCTCATTTCTTTGGCGTACTTGTGCATTGCTTCTGAGGCATTCTTTCCCAAATGGTCGGTGTGAAATTGTCGGACAAGACGTCGGTAATTGTTCTTGATAGTATCAAAATCATCTTCTTGTTTGCACTCAAGAATTGTGTAAGGGTTATTAGCATCTGCTATAATTTTGAGCAATTCATCGGCAAGTTTTTCCCATTCTTGAGAGTTTTCCGAGCCATTCGATCCTGATGAATTAGAATTTTGCTGGTTAGAGTTTTCAGTAAGCAACAAAAAAAAACCACCTATCGTCATGCCCACTATAAAACCACAAACAATTCCTATAAGTGCGCCTGCGAGTGAAGATAGCAGGCTGTCTCCTTTATTATCACCTATTATTCCTCCGGCAATAATACCAATGATACTGAAAGCAATAACCGGCCCCAAAAATAGCCAGTCATCATCCCAACTTGTTGACTCTTTACTCATTTTTATGTGAGGAATTAAAAGAGAAGTATGGCGTAGAATCGCGCTAAATTAGTGAATTTTAAATAAAGCAAAAGTAATCAGACCAGATATTTTCAAGGCTACAGTTTTCGACCTTTCATTATAGTCTCTTGTATGGCCGCTGTTTTAGCCTCTTCAGCGTGGTACAATTAATGAGAGCCTAAGTATACTACATATCCATTCGCTTCTCGTTTGAATCCCCAAGCCAAAACATACCTAGTATTACATATTTTTTGAGTGTTTTTATTTTCACCATCTAGTTTTGGTAGTGGATTAGCAATTTCAGGGAATTGGCTTAAAAATTTTAAATACGCTTCTTTTTCATCTTTGTTAAAGACAAGGTGAAGCACTACACTGCTAATATCTGGATCGGTAGGAATCACTATTCTAGCAGTATTTCCGATTGGGAAAAGGGCATACTGATCTTCAAAGCCCCAATATTTTTCATAACTCGCATGTGCTTTTTCCTTGTAGCCTTTTTCTATTAAATATCCTGCTTTTCCATCTGCGTCATAACTAAGTAGTTCACAGATTTCTTCCGCTGTAAAGGTAAACCCCGGTTCAGCGGAAATTTTCTTCAAAAAAGACGGAAGTTCAACTTTGTCACCCCATTTTAACCAAGCCCCTGCCCCGACCAAGAGAAGTATAAAAAGAGAAAAAAGGAGAGTTTTCATACTCATTCATTTATGAAATATTATTTTGTATTTGATGGTCTCCTGCCAAATTGGGATTGGTCAAAGTTTTGCGAATTGGTTGGGTCTAAAAATAACCTGTCCAACACATTGCATATCCAAACTGATAAACCGCAATAAATCACAGGAATACCCCATAGGAGGTTGATGCAAGTAAAGAAAATGCCTATGGCAATGACAAATATCGGTTCCCAAAAGTTTTGGATTTTAGACTGGCTCATTTCACTTGCCAGAAATCCAAGAAGGGCACTATCTCCGGCATATTTATATGGTTTTTTTGAGCCTATTGCTTTTTTAAAATCGCTACTTCCTTTTAGTAATATGACAAAACCAAGCACCAGGTAAAATATCCCAGCCCAAATAAAACTTGACTCACTGCCAATTTTTTCCAAGGGGTGATCGGCATATTGCCATGTCAGGACGCAAATGATTGCCAGAATTTCAAAGAGGGCAAAGCATAAAACTATCCTCAGCTTATCAAGCCCGTCCTTACCAAAATTTTTCCGGAACAGGATTTGAACGGCTTCTTCTCCAACGAAAGCAAATAAACCCAAGGCAGCCCATAGCCCGCGGTTTTCAGTTCCAGGTGTGCTTGGTCTGAAGATGGAATCCAGAAGTTGCTTTAATAAACCTTCAGAAAAATCCTTCCTATCTTTCATACGGAGTATAATTTTGATCAAATCGCACAAGTTTAAAACTCTCCCCATCTTCCCAAGAACGTCCGCTCATAACCACAAACCCCTCAACCATAAATTTATCCTCTTCTTTTGGCTGGTCACCACCTGCCTTTAAAGAGATAAATTCCTTGGGGAACACCTGCGGGCGGATAATATATGAAACTCCCTCACTTACGCTTCCGGACATTGCCAATTCACCCTTTTGTTTACCGGTGCTCATTATTGGTAACAAAGCATTTCCAATCAACCGGCTAGCGTATTCGTTCGTCTCGGCATCCATATTGTTATGAAATATCTTGGTGGAAAGGTTGCCAAGCAAACTGTCCACTTTTGCTTTTGCCTCCATTCCACTGCCCATTACTGATAAAAAGTTTGGGATATTCTGGGTTAAAAATACAGTCGCAACACGTTTGCTACGAGCTGTGGTTAAAAATATCTGGTCATAAGGATTAACAAACATTTGAGATTCATCCGCCCAGAGGAAAACCGGGGTTGGGTATTTTTTAACTTCCCGACGTTCAACTGCCTGTTGAAACATCATTTTGTAGATACTTTGGGCAACAATGCCAGCATCCAGAAATTCCTTAACCGAAAAGTCCAGGACAATGATTTTCCGCTCGGTGAAAGTCACCTCGGGAAAAAGGTTTGTCACACCTGCAAAGTGCCGAAACAGCAAGCCAGATAAAAAAGGCTCGGCAAGCCCCATGAAACTCTCAGATATGGTTGAACGGACTCTTCCGCCGAGCGAACCAAATTCATGCAAAAAGTAAGCATGAACTAAATTGAAAGCCTGGGTTTTTGCCGGGTCTTTTTTGTCAATTTTTAAGTACGCGGAAAGTAAACAATCGAAGCAGTAATTCCCTCGGTAATCATATTGATCGCTACCATTTATAGCTTCATTACAAGCATATTTAAAAAGCTTATTAAGGTCGTAGGTTTCTTTGGTGCCTTTTTTGATGTCTTCAATTTCAATCGGTTCAAGTTCCTTACATGAAACTAACACCCGTCTCATGTTTTCAAAAGAAAGGTCTTCTTTGGCGAGGATCAACAACTCGACGACCCTTGAAATACAACGTTTAAGTGCTACATCCCAAAAACGCTCTTCCCGATTATCTCCGCCTCCAGCAATCCGATTTCCCATTCGATAAATATTCATGAAAATGTTGGTGATGTTCTGTGGGTCACCAGCCCCTTCCCCTGCCCGCTTCAATTCATAGTCTATTGGGTTGAATACCATCAATTGTTTTTTGATTTTTCCGCCTTCGAGGATCGAACCATTTTTAAAACGGATCATATCGTTTGACCTGTGAGCCTCTTTGCAATACTCCTCCCAAAGGTCTGCTTCATCGGTTTTTACACAAAGAACCAGTCCGCCCCAACCTTCTTTGAGGTATTTTAACGCAAGAGTTCTTCCAGAACCGGAAGTTTTACCACTGCCAGTGCCACCAAATATGGCAACTCCGCGCATGGCATCACCCACTGTCCATTTATCATCTTCCCAATGAATAAGAGGCTTTGCTTCTGAAAATTCCATATGGTTAACGTTTAATCTTGCCTGTTACTGCTGGTTTTGAACGCCTTACAGTGTTGGTGGGAGTAGGCGTTGGTGTTTCTGATTTTCGCGCGGATTTTTGTGGGGCTGACTTTGAGGTAAGTGCATCTTTTTGTGGTTCTACTTTGAAAGTTTTACTTGCCTCTGTTTTTTCAGGTAAAGTATCAAAAACATTTTTCGGCGCAGCCGGCTCAAAATTTACACCGCTCTTTTTATTGGATTTTTCGGGTAAGGTGTCAAAAATGTCTTTTGCCGGTGCCGGTTTGAAAGACTTGGATTGCGCTTTCTGTTTTTGTTCTAAATTCTCCTGCGCTGCTTTGTGCTGAGATTTTGGTTCTTCTTTAAATTGCTGATGAGGCTTTTGCTTTTGCTCATGGTTAGTAATTACTGGCTTCTTCTCATCATTCATGGCAAGCAGGAACGGCTTCTCCTTGCTCTTCTTTGAAAGTATATCTCCTGGATTTACAGGCTTATGTTTTTCCTTTATGATTTCATTCGGCTCATTAAACATAGGAGCACCACCACGAAAACCACCTCTTGCAGGAGAGGTTTTTTTTCCAAAATTTCTGGCTTTGTCTGCCCCTTTGATATTTTGCTTTGCAGTTTCGGGGTCGGTAAGGGCAGAAGTGGATTTTAGGTGGAGGTCTTTGATTGGTTTTTTTGATTGAATAGGTTCCGCTTTGCTTACACGCTCCGCCATTGTCTTTTCTTTCCGTTCTTCTCCCTCAATGAGATGTGTTTCGACTGATTTAATTTTCCCGCCTTCCGCATCCCTGACACGTTCCAACTTCTGCCCCCTTGCCTGATTAGATTTTTCGTTTGCAGCTTCCTTTCTCACAGCATGCGTCTCTGCCCAATCAGTTCGGTAATTGATATTAGGATCGCTATTGTCCTTTTTTTCTTCTTCGTTCATAGCATTAAGCATTGGTTAGCAAACGGTTGCAATTTACGGAGGTTTTTGATATAGTAATTTGGAGGGAGAAAAATTTAGACCTATGTTAATTGATGCAAAATTACTGCCTCTGAAAAAAAGAGCCGATGACGGTGATCCTGTTGCTCAAGTAAAAATTGCAGATGCATATTATCAAGGGAACGGTGCGCCTTTGGATTACGAACAAGCTAAGAAGTATTTAATTAAGGTATCAGCAAATGACCCCAATGATCTGCCACTCTACGGTTACGGAACTTTGCTATACACTATCGGCGAACTCTGCTATCATTCGGGTCAAATGAAAGAAGCAAATGAATGGTATCAAAAATCTAAAGACTACTTCCACGAAACTTACGAAGACGAATTTGGCAATAAACTTATCAGCGATTATAAGTTGGAAAGATTGATTGCAGAAACGGAACGGAAAATTGCCTTGCAATGATATAGTACCTCGACTGAAATGCCAAAATAATTTTACTTCTTTTTAATCTTTTTCCCCTCCCCAAAACTTTAACAAACCAAATGAAACCATATTGCCACAGATAGAACCAATATAGTTTTCCCCCCTTGCGTATAGCGTTTTTTACTCCGAAACTTGCCTTAGCTCTGCTAAGGAGAGACGTCTGTAAATAATTTCACTGCTATACACTTCTCTATGTTACGGATAATTGTGAACGCAAGTTCTGCTGGTGCAAAATCCTATTACTCGAATGGGCTTTCAAAAGATGACTACTACACCAAAGGTCAATCGCAGGAGATCGTCGGTAATTGGGGTGGCAAAGGAGCAACAGCTTTAGGCTTGCAAGGGACAGTGACAAAAGATGATTTTGCCAAACTCTGCGACAACATCAACCCGTCCACCGGTGAACAATTAACGGCTCGTCAAAATGAAAATCGCCGTGTCGGGTACGATCTAAATTTCCATGCGCCGAAATCCGTTTCACTTTGTTACAGCCTCAACCAGGACGAAAAAATCATGTCTGCATTTCGGGAAAGTGTTGGTGAGGCAATGGTTGAGATCGAAAAGGATATGCAGGCGCGAGTTCGTGTGCTGGGGCAAAATGATAATCGTAACACTGGCAACCTGATTTACGGCGAGTTTATCCATACTACCGCAAGACCGGTAAATGGTGTTCCTGATCCGCACCTGCACGCGCATTGCTTCACTTTTAATGCCACGTTTGACAACGTAGAAAACAAGTGGAAAGCCGGTGAATTCGGCACGATCAAAAAGGACGCTTCTTACTTTGAAGCCTATTTCCATTCGGCGTTTTCTTCCAAACTGGAGGGATTGGGTTATGGCATCGAGCGCACCAAAAAGGGCTGGGAGATTGCTGGAATCGAGCGAGGCACGATTGAAAAATTTTCCAACCGGACGCAAGAAGTGGAAGCAGTTGCCGACGAAAAAGGAATTACGGATGCTAAATCAAAATCCGAATTAGGCGCAAGAACCCGAAATGCCAAAGCGGAAAACCTGACACTGGATGAATTGCGGGACGCATGGGGTAACCGGTTAACCGGTGCTGAAAAAAAGGCAATCGCAGCGGTAGGGAAAACTGCATTCGGCGAGCAAAAAGCGGGCATGGAAGCCAAAGCCGAGCAAGCCGTAAACCTGGCACTCGAACATTGTTTTGAGCGAAAATCCGTAGCCGGTGAACGGGAAATTTTGCGGGATGCAATGAAACGCTCCTACGGGGAAAGCACCCCCGACCAGGTAAAAAAAGCGTACGGGCTAAAAGAAAAAGGTGTCATTAAAGCAGAGACCAAAGACGGAACAGTATTGACCACAAAGGAGGCACTGCACGAAGAAAAGAAACTCGTGCAATTGGCGACCGAAGGCAAGGGAAAATTTGCACCTATATATATAGGTTACGAAATTCAGGATGAGCGGATGAATGCCGAACAACGGCAGGCAGTGCATCATGCCCTTTCCTCGAAAGATCAGGTAATCATCATCGAGGGTGGCGCCGGCACAGGTAAGACAACCTTAATGAAGGAACTGAACCAAGGTGTCGAAAAAGCCGGAAAGAAAGTGTTTGCATTTGCGCCTTCAGCCGAAGCATCACGCGGGGTATTGCAAAGTGAAGGTTTTGAAAAAGCCGAAACGGTAGCAAGGTTGCTACTGGATAAGGAAATGCAAAAGCAACTCAAAGGGCAAGTGCTTTGGGTGGACGAAGCTGGCTTGCTTGGTAACAAGCAAATGAACCAGGTGCTTGAGATTGCCAAGAGCCAGAATGCACGGGTCATACTTTCCGGCGACACAAGGCAGCACTCCAGCGTTGAGCGTGGAGATGCCTTGCGGATCATGATGCAAAAATCCAGAGTGAAGCCGGCACGTGTTACGGAGATCCAACGGCAGAAAAATTTTGCAATGTACAAGGAGGCAGTAAAACTGATTTCCGAGCAGAAGCCCGCTCAGGGATTTGACAAATTGGAAAAAATGGGAGCGGTAAAAGAGATTGCCGACGTGAATGAGCGGCACCAGGAACTTGCCCGCGAATATACCGAGCAGGTTAAAAAGAAATCTTCGGTGCTGGTGGTTGCTCCTACCCACAAAGAAGGCGACCAGGTAACAAACCACATTCGCACGGAGCTAAAAAAATCTGCCCTGCTGGGAGCCGAGGAAAAAACTTTCACGGTGCATAAAAACCTTTCGCCGACCGAGGCGGATAAAAAAGACCCGACTTTTTATCAGGTCGGGCAGTCGGTGCAATTTCACCAGAACGCAAGAGGGTTTTTGCGTGGAAAGATTTTTGATGTGGTGGGAAAAGATGAGCAAGGGAGTGTTTTTGTTAGGGGAAGTCAAATGGCTTCTGATGCCCCTGCCCTTCGCCTTCCAATTCAGGAGGGAAAGAAATTTTCCGTCTTTGAAAAAACGGAAATTAAAATCGCCGGCGGTGATAAAATCCGGATCACGCAGAACGGATTTTCAAACGACAAAAAGCGGTTGAATAACGGGAACATCGTGACAGTTAAAGGCTTTGACAGCATGGGCAATATTGTTGTCTCGGGCGGGCAAAGCGATTTCACCTTGAGCAAGGATCACCGGAATTTCACTTATGGATATTGCACGACCTCCCATTCGTCGCAAGGCAAAACCGTTGACCGTGTTTTGATTGCGCAAGGTGCTATGAGTTTCGGTGCGACATCGAGGGAGCAGTTTTATGTTTCCGTATCAAGGGGAAAAACCGGTATTTCAATTTACACCGACAACAAGCAGGAGTTGAAAGAGGCGATACAGCAAAGCGGAGAGCGCCGGACGGCAGCGGAAGTAGTAACACTGGCGGAGAAACGTGCGGGTTTAAGGAATACCGACATTCCGAGAGGCGCGCCAACTCTGCCCAATCAGCAGAGACTTGTTGCACGCCTTGCAACCTTAGCGAGAGTACATTATGATCGGGCAAAAGTTGCGGTTCAAAAAGTTGCACCTAAAATCATTGTAAAAAGATGAAACATTCCTTCGTAGAAAGGCTTCGAGCCGAAACAGAAACTACCGAAGAGGAAATGAAGTTCTTCGGGTTTGACCCGCAAGCGAACGGGCGGGCGCTTATGTTTGAATTGCGGACGCGTGACGGCAAACGATCCGCTCATCCCTATTCATACTTGACCCGTGCTGATTTCGACCCTGAAACGGGGATTGAGATTTATGTTTCAAATGTCGTGGTGGTAGTAAAAGGGCGGGCATTGGAGGATATTTATTTCTATCTGGTACAAAACCGTCTGACCTGGGTGCGGGAGGATTTTTCCGGAAGGGATATTGGGGAGGGTGGCGTTTTTGTGGAGAGTTTGGAGGTTAAGGAACGGGGGGAGATGTAATAAAGTCTATTCAACCTGTTTTGAGTTCTTCCGTGCATTTTGAACTTTATCTTGAGTAATACCAAAAGAAGCAAGGATGCCGGCACCTCCATCATGCAATTGTGCAATTTCCAACACAAAATTTTCATCCAACAACAGTTCCTCTCCGACTTTCGACAATAAGTTTTTAATTTTCGTTGGGTTACTTGGAAGTCGGTTTTGTGGGTTGGTTGTCATATCGTGTTACCCTCTGCTTACTGTCCGGGAGGGCATTCTGCCTACATTACCCATGTATTCTAGAAGCATTTGGCTGTAGCCTTCTCGCTCTTGAGGCGTCATTTCTTTTCCATCTGGATATGGCAGATAAGCAGGGTAACGACCGAAAGAGCCACTAATTTCGACCACACCAGCGGTGTGTTTGTTTTTATCAATGGCTATGGTCATTTGAGTGATACCGTTAATATTAATAGGTGATATTTCCAGCATCGCAGCGTTTGAGTCATTTTGCAAAATGCAAATTTCAACGCCATCGGTACCCCGGTTGGGCTTTCCTTGATAAAGAGCAGTTGTACCGGCGCTTGCTGTTTCGAGATTTGGGAGTAGGTTTTGCAGGTGATTAAACAACGCTTGGTTTATATCGCCTTGCCCTGCTCGGGAAAGTAGCGAGCGGATTTTTACAGGTGCCCGCTCTACCTGCGCAATCCGGCTGTAAAGAGTTTGTTCCATTGCAGCCCTGATCGTTTCAGAGGCGGCAATTTTTTGCACATGGTCAAGACGGACTTCATAGCACCCTTCCTCTGTTGAACCCCTGTAAAAATTGAGCAGAATAGTTGATGCGGTACTTCCTTGATTTACAACATTCAAGTGAGCTTCAAGGTCTCTGGAAAATTTGACTAAATTGCCTTCGTCAGATTGTAAAGAAATTGCAAGGGGAAAAACTCCTATGATTTTTCGGTATAGTTGTAAGCCAAGATTTTTCACAGTGGTAATTTGACGGTTGCACCTGATTGAAATTACGCAGCTGCCTCTAATGCACTTTCGTAACCTGCCGGGAATAATTCATCCTGCTTGACATATTCGATTTTCTCAATGTAGTTTGCGATGATGTTTGCCTGGCGTTTTGAGTACCCTTTCTCATCTTTAAAGGGCTTGTAGGCAAGCGAGCCGTTAATACTAACGGCGTCACCTTTACGCAAGTCGCGCGCAAAGTGCGCGACTTGCGCGCGAAAAACGAGCACTTCGTGCCACACTGTTTCCTTGTCCTTCCATTTTGTTTCACCGGTTTTTTCGTCTTTGATGGGGTAGCTATCCGTGGTTGCGATATTCAAGACCACAAAACTTTTACCGTTATGGGTAATGGTTTTTGCGTCGCTGCCTAAAAATCCGTTCAGTTCAATTTTACAGTTTACAGCCATAAAAGCTCCTTCGGTTGAGGTTACAAGGGGGAGATATCCTTACGGGATTTCTCCCCCTGTAATATCATTTTAGATTAAGTCTTTCAAGTGCTACTTCTGAAAACTCATTTTTGAAGCCTTTTTGACCAGTTTCAAAATCAGTGTAGAAACTTTCCAGCCTGTCATCATTCATCATGGCAACCTGAAACTCCGAATTTGTCAAAAAGACATAGCCGGAATAAATGTTAAACTTGATGGTCACTTCTTCATTGTAAAAATCTTCCGGTAAACCCTGTTCGTTCCATGCCGTTAAAAGTTGCTCGGCAAGTTTTCTTTCCCTGTGTCCGAATTTTGAAAAATCTGTTGTAGTTCTATTTTGCATACATACCTCGTTGCGTTAAATGTTACTTGAGGCTGAAAACTTCCGCTTCCAGCCTCTTGATTTGTTATGAAAGCTATTCCGGTGTTTCTAATTCAACTTCGTATCCGTTGAGCGTTCCGAGCTGGTTTGCTGAGTTGCTCAGGTAGATATTGCCGAACTCGGTGACGATTATCTTGATGCCGTCCCTTGAAAACTCTTCCGGGAGGCTGTCTTCATTCCAATTCATAAGAAGGTGCTCAATGGTGCATCTCTCAAAATGACCGAGTTTATCTTCACTGATTAAAGTGTAGCCTTTTTGAGTTTCGATTGCTGATGGAGCTTTCTCAAAACCATTAAGCAAGGCTTTTAATTCGGAAAGAATGGCAGGGCTTCTCTCTTCCAAAATATCCGTTCTGGTTTCATCTGCTAAAAAATCGCTCAAATAATCGTGGAGCGCCTCTTCATCGAGATTGGCTTTTTTTGCCTGGTCAGCAAAAACGTAAAAAGCGCCCTCGTAAAAGGAAAGATTTATTAAATCCTCTGTTTCAAGCATCTCGGTTTTGAGTGTTTGCATCATTTGGTAGATGAATGCTGCTTTCATAAGTACCTCTTTGGTTAATTGTTAAAACCCTCTTTCAAGGGTTTGATGTCACTAAAAAGTGCCATCAAACCTTCTGCCCTCCGGCGAGGAATGAGGAAAAAGCGAATAGCCATTGGCTGTGAGCGACCGAATGAAAATGGGGGTGAGCGTGTCACCGGCGCGGTGAGTGAGTGTAGTGCAACGGAACGAGCAAGACGCAAGGGAAAGCGGAGGGGAATCACCCGGTCTGCACGGAGCAGAGTGTAGCGATGCGGAGGAAGATTGGGGACACCGCTTGACACGCACGGGGGCGAAGCCCCGATTAATTCCAGATAGGTAAAAAGTAAACTCGGGGCGAAGCCCCGAAAAAATTTGAGGACAGGAGAAGCCCCTGCCCTCATTCCTTTTAATACTCACTGGGGAGTATCAAAGTGCCCTCGATAAACCAGAGGTCAATTTGTTCAAGCGGGAAATCGGTAAACTCCAGTTTGAAGAGTTTTACCTGGTTGTAGTTGCCATCTTCAACCGAAATAGTTGCGGTATTATCTTTCGCAACCCTCAGTTTCCAAACTTGAAAAGGCGTTTGTTTCAGTGCCTCGCTGCTTTGATTGCTGAAAATGTAATCAAGCAACCAGTAGCAATTGGCTTCCTGCGCCAGATACTTCACGCCTTCAGTATATCTGAAATTGCGGAAAAGCGGGTTGTAAAAAAGCTGCTCAGAGCCTGTGAAGTCATTAAGTTCCGCTTGGAGTTTTATTGGGTCAATCATGTTTTCCTCATTGGTTAAGTTATTAAGGTGACGCCACTAAAAAGTGCCGTTACCCTTCTGCCCTCCGGCGAGGAATGAAGGAAAAGCGAATAGCCAATGGCTGAGCGACCGAATGAAAATGGGGGTGAGCGTGTCACCGGCGCGGTGAGCGAGTGTAGTGCAGCGGAACGAGCAAGACGCAAGGGAAAGCGGAGGGGAATCACCCGGTCTGCACGGAGCAGAGTGTAACGATGCGGAGGAAGATTGGGGATGCCGCTTGACACGAACGGGGGCGAAGCTCCTTTTCCCTAATCCCCTCGAATTCGAGGGGATTAGGGAACGTGTCGTAAATACGCATGTGAGTAAATCGGTATTTGCTTATTTGCTCTTTTGGGTGAGTAAGTCATTAAAATCTTTAAATCCCTGATATTCAGGTCGGAGGTCAATAAATGTTGAGCCAAACTCCGTTTTGAATTTCTGGGTAGTATCGTCCCCTGCTCTGTCATCATCAAGATAGCCTTTGATGTTGGTATAACCTTTTGACTTGATAAATTGAATTGCCTTTTCGCTGTATGAAACGGAGTTAAGGACGAGGCAATCAGCAGGAGTGGTGGTGCTACCCAACAAAGTGAGTTTGGAAAGAAAATCCAGGAACCCTTCAAAAATCCAGACTTCCATACCATCCCCCTTCCCTTTCACCAAACTCATATCTTTGGCGCCGAGAGAAGATTTGAAAAACGGGTTACGGATTTCATAGCCGCCGGAGATATTTTCAAAACCTGCGGCGAAATAACTTTTGCCGGTATCACGGTTGCTAAACCTGACTTCCTTCAAATACTTTCCGGCGATTTCAGGATTTATTCTGCGCTGTTCCGTTATGTAAGCAACAAGTGACGGGGCACCTGTGCCGAGCGGCAGCGTGCTATCTAAAAGAAAAATGCTTTCCTTATTTGGGGTTGGTTTTACACTTGGATTTGCTGCTTGTAATTTTGCAGTTAAAACATATCCACTGCCGAAAAGCGTATCTAAAAATTCCAGCGCACCTCGGACATCGGTATTCCGGTAGCGGAGCACAAAATCCAAGGCATTGCCCCCAATGTCGCCAAAGTCATTCCAGACATTCTTGCGGATATTGACAAACAAACTTGGCTCTGCCTCTTTCCGAAATGGCGAAAGGTAAGCAAGTTCTTCACCTCCTTTGAAACTCCTAATCGGCTCAAATCCAAGCCTTGCGAGGATTTCCTTAAGCGGTATTTTTTTAGCCTGCGTCGTGTTCATATACTCATTTACTTATTTGATTATATGAGCATTTGGGTAAAGTTAGTTTTTAACATCTTCCTCGATGAGGTGAATAATATATGCCATGAGCGACTGATCCTGCATTGTTGATTTTGTTTTTGCCTTGAGGTAAAGCGACACTGGAGCATTTAACGAAATACGTTTAACTTTCTCTGTGACAGGTAAGGGCAGGGGGTTTCCTTGCCTGTTTACCGGTTTTTGCGGTGCGTGAATTTTGCTGGTTATTTTATCAATCTCTGCCGTTGAAGGTTTTTTGGAATGCTTGGTGCTGATTAGATCAGTGATTGATTTTTTTCTTGCGGTTTGCATGGGTACTCCTGTTTGAGGTTAGTGATTTGAATTTTGCTTCAATCTCTTTGCATAAATCGGCAATCTCTTGCTTTGCTCGTTCATCTTGCCATTCGTAAGCAGTAAGACCGTATTTGCTTGCCCTGCGGTGCGCAACTCTATCTCCAAGCGTAGATTTAAGCGGTGTTATTCCGTACTCACCGAATAATTTCATAGCAGCACGAACTTCCTTATCTTCATTACTACGACCGCTAAATTTATTAAGTACCAGAAACGTTGGAATATTTTCTCGATGGATTTTGACCTCTTCAAAACGGATGAGAAAACGTTCAAAAGATTTGAGGTCGTCAATACTTGGCGTGATGGGTATGAGCAGAATATCGCTAATGAGCATCGTGCGGGTGGCTACCTGATCCATTTGCGGAACGCCATCAATGATTATCATTTTGTAGCCGTCAGTCTCGTGCGTTTCAACATCTTTTGGGAGTGCCTGTACGGTCGTCATTGGGAAAACCGGAATGCGAACGGCATCTTCATCTCTTCTTTCCTGCCAGTCGCAAGTTGTTCTTTGCTCCAGGTCAGTATCAATGATGCAGGTTTTTACACCTTGCTTGATAAAATATGCCGCAAGGTTCCGCGCAATTGTGGACTTGCCGACACCACCCTTCAAATTTGTTACCGCAATGATCATAAATTAATACCTCTTGGGCAGTAATACTGGTCGTTAGGTAATTGGGCAAGTGAGTATATGCACAAGCACCAAATAATCATTTGATTATTTACGCATATATGTGTTTACGCAACACATCACGTCTTCTTTCAGCCAGCATTCTTTTAGCTAGTAACATTATAATTTTGTGAGCGAAGCGAACTCAGTTTTAGGCAAAGCCGAAGGCTTTTGACTTCGGCTTTGGGCGGAGCGAACTTTGTTCGCGTAGGGGAGGTGCTTAAAGGTAAGTATCGTTTATTTGTATATATAGGTTTGTCTACCAAACTACACGTGGTTTTGATACCAAACTTCACGCAAAACCCTACTAAACTACACGTAGGTTTCCTACCAAACTTCACGTGAACAAGGCTTAAAAAGGGCGGATATACCAAACTACACGTGTCGAATTTGGCGATTATACCAAACTACACGTGCAAGGCTTTGGTTTCATACCAAACTACACGTGGATTTGGAAGGTATCCTACCAAACTTCACGTGCATTTGCCGGTGTTTTTTGAGTAACCCTACCAAACTTCACGTGATTAGGAAATTTGTCAGTTCAAAGCAACCATCGTTTTTTTCTCAATCGGGGAAGGGGAGTGATGAAGCCAAAAGCCTTCGTTTTTATCTTCAAAAATGCAGGATGACGGGTACTGGCTTCTCGCCAGGGTGAGCGTTTTCCGGAATATCTGTTTGAATTTGTACATCTGGTTATACCCTCTGCCGAACTGTTCCTTCAGCGCCTTCCAGGTAAGGAATTGCGGTTCCTTAGGGTTGATGCGGTGAAGTCGTTGCACAAGCCAGGCGTAAATATCCAGTGCCATAGCATTGTGCGATAAAGCGGCAAGTGCCCGCTCATCAAGCGGGATGGCGTGGCTTATCAAACTGTTGAAGTAATCATCGGTTAGTTGAACATTTGTAGGCCAAAGCACACGCTGCCGCTCATCTTTGGGAAACCAAAGATCAAAGGCTTTGACGATCTTTAAATCAACCTGTACGCCTTTTTCATTGTCGGCATAGCCAAGGCTTAACGTAGATGCGGTGAGTTTTCTGAGTTGGCTTTTGACTTCGTTGATGGTTCTGCCGTCTGGATTTAGCCCGATACACTTAATAAAGGCGGTCATGCTGTCTTCCACGTTAATCGTTTTCGATTGCCTTCGGATGGCTTCGCTGTTGATGTGGGCTAAGATGAGACGGGCTTTTGCGCCATAAGGCAAGCCGACGAACTCGTAGTCGTCTTTTTCCGGGTTGTATGACTCAATGGATTGAATGGCAAGACTTACATTGCCTTGTTTCTGCTTCCAGATGCGGACATCAGTGCCAGGATTTCGGTAAGGAAGGAAGGTCTGGCACAAGACACTGTGCTGAAAGACCGCGTCTTTGATAGTGCCTTTTTTTAAAACCAGTTGATACGCGGTATCCTGAACACGCTTTTCAATATGGGTTACTTCTGACATTTGCCGGCTTGAACTTTGGTTTACCAATGTTTAAACGGCACAGGTGAGATGTCAAGAAATTTGAAGTAGGGGACGTGCTGAAAGAAGAACTAAGTTAGAAATCAGGTGGTTAATTTGAAACTCGCATTTGCAGCCTACCAAACTTCACGTACTTAAATATCAATGTCCATTTCGCGGTCATTGCGATTTTTTGTTTTGGATTGGGACGGTGTTTTACTTCCAAATTCCTCTTTGAGGTTTTGCAGGAACTTGAGTTTGCCCTGCGTTCGCTCGGCTTCCATTTCTTTACTGCCTGCGATAAACCCTTCTGCATAAGGGTTGCTTTTGTCCTTAAAACCCTTCACCAGCATTTGGGAAAGTTTGGGCAGGTATTTCTCAATCAAATAACCTGCGTTGAAAGCCTTTTGAATGATGCTTGCTGCCATCAGAACGTGTCTTTTGCTTTTGTGTTGATAAATTCCAGGATGGAATCACGGTCGTAGAGGATCACCTTTTTGCTCGTTTGCGAAAAGCGGATTAGCCCTTCGTCGCGGTATTTCTGCAAAGTGGTTTTGGAACTGATATGCAGGAGTTGCATTGCCTCGGCATCGCCGATCCATTTATCCTGCCCGATACTGTTTTTCTCCTGCAAGCGGTTCACGACCTCCTCGATCAGGGCGTAGAACGCTTCTGACTCCAGGCAGATAATATCGAGGCGGTTTCCGAATTCAGGCATGGGATAAAATTAGAAATAATATCAATGCCACGGGTAGGGTTCCTGAAAAAATATGAGGAAGGGAAGCGCACATAAGTGCAAATGCGCATTTACGCAAATGACCAAATGGGGGTTTGCGCAGGCGGGCAAAAGAGGGTTTGCGCTAAAAAGAGGTGAGGTGAAGCGTTGCGAAGAAAAATTTTGAAAATTTTTTTCGCACCAAATGAGCACAGAAAAACCCAGATTTCGCTTGCAAATGGCTTGCAAATAAAAAAGGAGTTACAAACTTTCGTTCGTAACTCCTTGATTTTCAAGTCGGGATACCAGGATTCGAACCTGGGACCCCCTGCTCCCAAAGCAGGTGCGCTACCGGACTGCGCTACATCCCGAAGAAAACAAAGGCCCGCCATGTTGTGCGGACCTTGCGGATGGGGCGGGATTCGAACCCGCGGTACAGGGTTACCCGTACGTCGGTTTAGCAAACCGGTGGTTTCAGCCACTCACCCACCCATCCGAGGGGTTGCTAAAAAAGCGAGCGCAAAGGTAGGCGCTTGGAGTTTGAATTGCCAACAAACTTTTAAACTTTTTGCGGGGACCTTTCAGGCGCTTATTTTTTGGCACCGATCATGTGTTTAGGCTCATATTGATCTTCTTTTCCAGATCCGATACGGTGTCGCGGAAGATCATGTCGGTGTCCATCATGTCCTGAACCGCTTTGCACGAATAAATAACGGTGCTGTGGTCGCGTCCTCCGAACGTTTCGCCGATTGCCTTGAGCGACTTGTTGGTCATTTTTTTTGCCAAAAACATGGACAACTGCCTGGCAATGACAATGTTGCGTTTTCGGGTCTCTTGGTGCAGGCGCTCGACGGGCACGTTGAAGTGCTCGGCCACCAGTGCCTGGATGAATTCGACGGTAATTTCTTTGTTGATCGTTTTTACAAAATTTCGGATGACCTCTTTGGCCAGCTCAATATCTACATCCCGACGGATCAGAGTGGACTGGGCCAGCAGGCTGATCATGACCCCTTCCAGTTCGCGGATGTTGTTTTTGATGTTGTAGCAAATGAATTCCAGAACGTCGTTGGGGATATCTACGCCCTCTTGCTCCATTTTGGCCCCAAGGATGGCCATGCGCGTCTCCAGATCGGGGGCCTGCAAATCGGCGCTGAGTCCCCACTTGAAACGCGAGGTCAGGCGGTCTTCGATTCCTTCTAGGTCTTTTGGCGCCCGGTCGGAGGTGAGGATGATCTGTTTTCCGTTTTGGTGCAGTTGATTGAAGATGTGGAAGAAAATCTCTTGGGTTTTTTGTTTCCCGGCCAAGAACTGTATGTCGTCAATGATGAGTACGTCAATCATCTGGTAAAAATTCACGAAGTCGTTCACGGCGTTGTTTTTGATCGCCTGAATGATCTGGTTGGTGAATTTTTCAGCGGAAACGTACAGGACGGCCTTGTTCGGAAAGCGCTGGACGACCTCATTGCCAATCGCATGCGCCAGGTGTGTTTTGCCCAGGCCCACATCGCCGAAAATGACCAATGGGTTAAACGCTGTCCCACCGGGTTTTTTTGCTATTGCCATACCGGCATTCCGGGCAAGCCGGTTGCAGTCGCCTTCAATAAAATTGTCGAACGTATAGTTTTGCTTGAGCTGTGGGTCAACCTTGATGCGACGAATGCCTGGGATGATGAACGGGTTTTTGATCATCTCGGCATCAAAAACTCCCGGCACCGGTTCGTTGTCCTTGTCAGAAGTTGGTTTGGCGCTTGGCTGCTCGACCGGTGGCGGAGTTGTTTTGGAGGCGCCGTCCAAAATGTGATAAAGTAAACGACCGCGCTCGCCGAGTTCCTGACGAATGCTCATCTTGATTAGTTGCACATAGTGCTCCTCCAGCCATTCATAAAAAAACTTGTTAGGTACCGCAATGGTCAACTCATTGTTGTCCAACCGGACAGGCCGGATCGGTTCAAACCAAGTCTTAAAACTCTGTGGCGTTACGTTTTTTTTGATGATACGCAGACAACCGTCCCATACCATCAGGCAGTCCTTTGTCATACCCATGATGGTGCATTTGGTGTAGATTGGAAAACCCACAAATTACTGTTACGAAAATCGCATTGATCGAGACAGGGTGACAAAGTTTTGACTTTTCCCGCAAACCCCGAAACGGAATGTACATTTTTCGACAAAAAAATTTTGACTTGCGAATCAGGCCATCTCGGCAAGACAGAGGACAGTTTACCTGTGTCTTGAGTATCAGGCGTATAAGCGGAAATCGAAACAAAACTGTTGAAATAATCGCATTTATTTTTTGGTTTGTTCTTTTTTTGTTTCAAATGCTTTTCCAAATACTGCAGGGCGAAATATTTTTTTGCTGGCAATTTGACAAAAAATTCAATCCCTGGCGTAGTCGCACTGGCTGGCTGCTATCCAATCACGTTGATGTTCATCAACTTCCAACGTATTGGACACAAGCGTTCTTCCATAGATATTCGGGCGAAAAAAACTTCTTGTATCCTCCCGGGAGATGGCATTTTGGCATGTAAAAGAAATGTTATTGCCGTATCTGCCGGTAAAATAATCTTAACCAATGGATTATGCGACATGGATCAGAAGAGCCGCCCCGCCTCCATGCGAATGGCGATGAGGGCTCGATGCAGTGGGGTAGGCCCCTCCTGTTCTTCGAGCAGCAAAAAAATGCATTTGACCAATTCCTCTGCGTTGGCTTTCGGGTCCAATTCTTCTGCCGCTTTGGTGACCAACATGAGCGTTTGTTCCCGGGCCAGCGTGATGATTCGCCAGAGTGTTTCTGACACGAACAGCTGCTGGGAGGTGTTGTGCTCAAATTCCTGACTGATACTCAGCAGCAGCGCGCCGGTAAGTTCGCCGACGGTCATTTGTGGAGTGCGAATTCGTAGCAGGGTATTGGGAAGTGACACCCGGTCGCACAAAAGCGTCAAGCGCTCGTAGGCTTGCAACCGCAGGGGGAGGGTGATCTTTTGTGCATCTTGTTGCAGCAGCATCCGGTCCATGCGCTGCCGTTCGTCGAGCAGCATCTTGAGCATGAAATAGGCCGTGAAAAACACGATCAGGGCCGGTATGGTAAATTTGAGCAATTCAAGAAACAGATTCATGGTGCAGTCGTAATCGCATATTTCCGGAAGGGGGCGGCAAAGGTAATCATCGAGTTTGAACAATATGGGTTGGGCTTGCGTTAATTGCGCGTATTTTTGCCCTTCATTTTTTGTTCAATTATGGAAACAGCATTTGAGATAAACACAATGGCGCCCATCGGCCTGACCGAAGGGGCAATGGAGCAATTGCTTCAAATTCGAGAACAGGAAAAGATATCCGAGGAGTATGGGCTGCGTGTCGGAGTGAAAGGCGGCGGATGTTCCGGCTTCACCTATATACTTGGTTTCGATATGCCCCAGGAGAACGACGACGTGTATGACCTGAGAGGCATGAAGATCATCATGAACAAGGCGCACGCGATTTACCTCATCGGGATGGAAGTGGACTATGTGAACGGGCTTGAGAATCGCGGCTTCACATTCAACAACCCAAATGCTTCTTCCACCTGCGGGTGCGGAACTTCTTTCTCCGCTTGATCTCGTATCCGATCAATTGAACCCGCTCAGAAAAACACAGGCCCGAACCAAGCATTGCCGGGTTCGGGCCTCCCCTTTTTTACAGGTTAATCAAAACGGTTGAGACGGCGCTATTCAAATTCCACCACGAAGGTTTTCTTGTAGCCCTTTCCCGAAGCCTTTTTCTGTTGCGTTTCCGCATCTTTTCGGGAGGCAAAGGGGCCTATGATCAGTTTGAACGTCTTGCTCACTCCCATTTCTTCGTGGTTTATTACCACCTTCCCCGGCCAAGTCGCCTGCAACTTGTTTACCTCCTGAAAAAGACGTTCCGTATCGGTCAGAACGGCCATTTGCAATCCAAACCCCTTGCTTTGCACCGGTTTGATTTCGATCTGATACAGTTCTGACACCTGCACACTTTTGGTGTTCTCCGGAACGGGCATTGGCTGTGGACTCGCTACTGTGCTATAGGACGCCGGCGTGATCGCCTTGGCTGTCGTCTCTGTTTTTTTGGGCTTTACAAGTTGGGTCGTCGCATCAGAAGCGGAGGAAACGCGGGACGACGATGCATAAGGCGTAGGCTCCAGGTTGGCAGGAAGCGTTTTGGCCGAATAGGTTACCGGTTGGGTGGCAGCAGCGGAGGCGCCCACAACTTCGATTTTGACTTTCGTCACGCCGTCGCGGAGGAGGCCGATGGTTTCGGCTGCTTTTCGGGAAAGGTCTACCACATAACCGTCCATGAACGGGCCGCGGTCGTTTACGCGCACCACGACGGATTTTTTGTTGTCCAAGCGGGTAACCTTTAAGTTGGTTCCAAATGGGAACGACTTGTGCGCACAAGTAAGAAGGCCTTTGTCATAAGGCTCGCCACTGGCGGTTTTTCGTCCCTGAAGAGCGTCTGCGTAGTATCCGCATTTCCCAAATTCTTCCTGGGTGTTTTGGGCTTTGGCAGTAGTCAGCGTGGTTGCTGAGAAAACGAAAATGCCGGTAAGAAGGATCAAGATTTGGCGCATCATGCTGTAGTTTTGTTGTTAAGAATCGCAAGCAAAGGTAAGTTGCATTGCCCTGCAAAAACAAGATTAATTCAGGATCAGGTTGATTTTCAGATATTTGAGGCAATTATCGCAACAATTAATCAACAGCATAACGCAGCATCGTACATTTTCATTGATTGGCATGAAAAAAAATAGCGCACTCGACCGGCAGCGCACCATATATATTAGCGGTGCGGCAGGGATTCGACAGAAAATCCCTTTCGGCTTTCCCCGCTTGGAGGAAATGGCTCAAACGAAACTGTCCCCATCGGCGTGGGCCTACATTTCCGGAGGAGCAGGCCAGGAAACTACCATGTCGGCCAATACGGGCGGGTTTCATCGGTGGCGTATCGTTCCGCGTATGCTTCGCAACGTGGAGGATCGAGAAATGTCAACGACGTTGTTTGGGGTACCCATGTCGGCTCCGTTTTTCCTGGCGCCAATCGGGGTGCTGGAAATGGCACACCCGCTGGCCGACGCTGCCGTATCCAAGGCAGCCGCCAAGATGGGAGTGCCGGTCATTTTTTCGAATCAGGCTTCCGTCCCGATGGAAACTTGCGCGGTAAACATGGGCGAAAGCCCGCGATTCTTCCAGCTGTACTGGAGCCGCTCCGATGAACTGGTGGTCAGTTTTTTGCAACGAGCCAAAGCATGCGGTTGTTCGGGCATCGTGGTGACCCTCGACACCACCATGCTTGGATGGCGCACGCGCGACCTTGACATGGCCTCCCTTCCGTTCCTGAAAGGCATGGGCATCGCTCAATATACCTCCGATCCGGTTTTTCGAAAAATCATGGAGCAACCTGAAGCAGGGCCAAAAACAACGCCCAGAATTACATTGACGGCCATCCAAACGCTGATAGGCGCCACAAGGCGGTTTCCCGGGCCGTTTTGGGCGAATTTGCGCAGCGGTGCCGGTCTTCGGGCGGTCCGAACATTCATCAGCATGTACTCGCGGCCAAACATAACCTGGGCCGATTTGCCGTTTTTGCGTCGGCACACGGATTTGCCCATCATTCTCAAAGGTATTTTGCACCCCGATGATGCGCGCAAGGCGTTGGACTACGGAGCCGATGGCATTTACGTGTCCAACCACGGCGGACGGCAGGTGGACGGCGCAATCGGTGCCGTCGAGGCGCTGCCCGGGATTGTCGAGGCCGTGCGTGGCAAGGTGCCGGTTCTGATTGACAGCGGTATTCGCGGGGGCGCCGACGTGTTCAAGGCCCTGGCTCTGGGCGCCGACGCGGTCGGGATTGGCCGCCCGTATTGCTACGCACTTGCCCTGAACGGACAGGCCGGTGTGGAAGAACTGCTCGCAAATTGGATGGCCGAATTCGAATTGACGATGGGGCTTGCCGGCTGCAAAAACATGGAGGAGGTACGGAATGCCGAGTTGATGGCGGTATCCTAAGACTGCCTAATCCAGATCGGCAAAAAACTTTCGCAGGTCGGTAGCATCCTTCGCTTTGATCCGGCCTGACAGGATGAGCCGTATCTCACGCCGGCGTGCGGCGCTTTCGTACAACGTTTGTTCCTCGCTCGATAGCGGTACCACGGGCGGCACATCAACGGGCGTTTTTCGCGCATCATCCAAGGCCACGAACGTAAAATACGCGTGGTTGCAGCGCCGAGGGTTCTGACCTTTGATATCGTTGGCGAACACCTCGACGTATATTTCCACGGAGGTGCTGAACGCCCGTGTCACGCTTGCCTCCAAGGTGATGACCTCGCCAAGGTGGATGGGCTTTTGAAAGGAAATATTGTCCACGGCAGCTGTCACCACGTGCGCTTCACAGTGCCTTCCGGCGCAAATCGCTGCCACGATATCCATCCAGCGCATCAGGTATCCTCCCATCAGGTTGCCCATGGGATTGGTATCGTTGGGCATGATCATTTCGGTCATGACCGTATGGCTGTCGGACACTTTTTTGGGTTCGAGCGAACGGGTAGGCATGGTGGTTGATTGGTTGACTGGTTGACTGGTTGACTGGTTGATTGGTTGAGTAGTATTCAAATTACTTGATCTCTGCCCGAACGATGCTGCTCTGCATGGCCCACGCGTACCCGCCAAACAACACCGCCGAAAAGAACAGGTCGCCCAAAACAGTGTTGCCGAAAAACGGCAGACCTGCCGCATAACAGAGCATCAGGCCGTCAAAAGTTTTCGGGTACAAGGCCGTTTCGTACCAGGTGCTGAAGTTGGAGACTAAAAAAAACACCACGGAAGCGCACAGGCTGGCTACAACTACGTTTTTGATGCCGATTTTGTGGTGCAGCAGTATCCGACCCAACAGGATGACTAAGGCAAAGGCTACATAGATCCATCCGGAGGTAACCCACGCAAACCCTTCGTAATATTGGGCGTACACGACATTGTTGAGGAGCAAATCGCTCAGGAACAACGCCGCGAACGGCACTGCAAACATCAGCCAACGGCGGTCGAAAACGGCAGCGCCGAACAAGCCGATGGCGGCAATAGGCGTGAAATTTTGAGGGTGTGGCAGCAGCCGGGAAAAAGCGGCGAGTATGAGGAGGACAAGTACAATTCGATATTTCATAACGTTGGATTTGGTCAACTTGAACAGCCGCAAAGATAGGACGGCATAACCTACGCTCGGTGATCCCGACGGGGCGTTTTTCCAAAAAACCTGTGCCATGTATCTCCCGCGCTGTATCATTGCCCGAAACTACGTTTTATATGCAAAAACAAACGCTCCTCTTTTCGTTCTCCTTGATTGTGATGGCCTGCCTGGCATCCAATGCCAACGCCCAGCCGGAACGCTGGCAACAGCACGCCGAATACGAAATGTCCATTGATATGGACACCGATAAACACCAGTACGAGGGCACCCAACGCCTGACGTACACCAACAATAGCCCCGACACGCTCCACAAGGTGTTTTACCACCTGTATTTCAACGCCTTCCAGCCAGGCAGCATGATGGACGTTCGATCGCGCTCGATCGTTGACCCCGACCGCAGGATCACAGACCGTATCCTAAAACTCAGCCCCAAAGAGCAAGGCTGGATCAAGGTCGGGTCTCTTCGCCAAAACGGCTCCAAAACGACATTCGAAACCAACGAAACCATCCTCGAAGTGACCCTGGCCGAACCGATCCTGCCCAACAGCACCTGCGTGCTGGAGATGGAGTGGGAAGCCCAGGTGCCCGTTCAAATCCGGCGTTCGGGCCGGAACAGCAGCGAGGGCATTGACTACTCCATGGCGCAGTGGTACCCCAAACTTTGCGAGTACGACTACCAGGGCTGGCATGCCAACCCCTACATCGCCCGCGAGTTTTACGGCGTTTGGGGCAACTTCGACGTGAAAATCCGAATAGACAAGGACTATGTGGTCGCGGCGGGCGGTTACCTGCAAAACCCGCTCGAGATCGGCTTCGGGTACGAACCGGAGGGCGCTGTCGTGGAACGCCCTTCGGGCAAAAAACTGACCTGGCATTTCAAGGCGCCCAATGTACACGATTTTGTCTGGGCCGCCGACCGGGACTACGCGCACTCGAAAATCAAAACCGATGACGGTACGGTGATGCGCTTTTTCTGGCAAAAAAACCGGGGATACGATTCCCAGTGGGAAGCCCTCCCGGCCATCATGAACCGCGCCCGCTCCATTATCAACGAACGATTTGGAACATACCCGCACGAAGAGTACGTCTTTATTCAGGGCGGCGACGGCGGCATGGAATACCCCCTGGCCACGCTCATCACCGGAAACAGGCCGCTGAACAGCCTTGTCGGCGTGAGCGTGCACGAGCACCTGCACTCCTGGTACCAGATGCTGCTCGGCACCAACGAAAGCCTGCACGCCTGGATGGACGAAGGTTTCACCTCGTATGCCGAGAACATCGTGGAGGAACAACTGGCTGCTGAAGGCTTGCTGCCTGGACGTACGCCCGCCGCCAATCCGTTTGCGGGCAACTACGATGCCTACCGGAAACTCGCGCTCAGCGGCAAGGAAGAGCCGCTCACCACGCATGCAGATCGCTTCAACACCAACTATGCCTACGGAACGGCCGCCTACGTCAAGGGCTGCGTGTTCTTGCACCAGTTGGGGTACGTAATCGGAGAGCAAAACCTCGCGGCAGGGCTGCTCCGTTATTTTGATACCTGGAAATTCAAACACCCCAATCCGAACGACTGCGTCCGAGTCTTTGAAAAACAAAGCGGCCTCGAACTCGACTGGTACCTCGAGGATTTCAGGCAAACCACCAACACCGTTGACTACGCCATCCAATCGGTGGAAAAAGAAGGTCGAAAAACCACCGCCGTCGTAGTCGAACGCAAGGGCAACATGGCCATGCCTCTCGACATCGTGGTGACCTACGAAAACGGCAAACAGGAAATTTTTTATGCCCCCCTGGAGCGCATGCGCGGCAACAAGCCGGCCGAGTCCGACCTCCCGCGCACCATCTTGCCCGACCACCGCTGGGTGGACACTACCTTTTCCTTTGAAATCCCCGAACGATTGGATCGGATTGCCAAAATCGAGATTGACCCCTCCCGTCGTTTGGCAGACCTCGATCTGGAAAACAACGTCTGGGAAGCAGAAAAATAAGCCGTCGTACAGGTTTTTAAAAAAAGTTGCCGAAGCGCATGCAGCGTTTTGGCAGTCGCCGCATAATGCAAACGACAGCGCGCGCATCGGCTAACTTTTTCAATTTTACAAAACATGAGACGTACCTATAATTTCCTGATTTTCCTTGCGGTAATTTCCGCCGCACTCTTTTTCGGCGCTTGCCGGAAAGACAAGATTACCGAAGATGAAACCATCACCGGTCCGGGGCCGGTCGTGCTTATCGAAGCCGGCGTTATCGGCTTGGTGACCGACGAAACGGGCAGCCCGCTGAGCGGCGCCGATGTGTACCTCGGCAGCAAACACACCCAAACGGACGAATACGGGTATTTTCAATTGGAAAGCATCCTCAACGCTGCTCTGCCGTTCGTCCGGGTTGAAAAAGCGGGCTATTTTCCTTCATTGGCCGGTTTTTCGGCGAAAGCGGGCAAGAGCGGTCGTGTGAAAGTGATGTTGCAGACCAAGTCGCCCGCTGCACAGTTGAATGCCTCGTCGGGCGGAACGGTGACTGTTCCAGGGGGCGGCAAAGTGGTTTTCGCCCCCAATGGGTTTGTGGACGCTACCGGCCAACAGTACGACGGCACCGTCATGGTGTTCGCCACCTATCTCGACCCCACAGCGCCGAACATTGACCACCTGATTCCGGGCGGATTTTTGGGTCGCAGTACGGCGGGCGAAAACCAGATTCTGACCAGTTTCGGTATGGTGCACATGTTGCTGGAAACGCCCTCCGGGCAAAAAATTCAGATCAACAAACCGGCCGAAGTGACCATGCCGATACCTGCCGACCGTGTTTCCAAGGCTCCTGCATCCATCCCGCTCTGGTACATTGACGAGGCTACAGGTTACTGGAAGGAAGAAGGCTCGGCCTCCTTGCAGGGCAATGCCTACGTCGGTTCGGTCACCCACTTTTCCTGGTGGAACTGCGACATCGGCTCCGGCTACGTCCGCATGAGCGGCCAAATTCGCCTCGGCTCCGAACATCCCTTCGTAACGCTGCGTGTTACGCAAAACGGCGGCCTCAGTGCCACTACCACGCCCGACGAAAGCGGGTACTTCAGCGGCGGCGTACCGGCCAACCAGACCTTCCTGTTCGAGGTGCTCGACGAGTGCGGCAACGTGGTGTACTCCGCCACGCTTGGCCCATTCGGCAGCGAAACCGACATCGGCATCATTGCCATCCCGCCTTCGGCGAACAACTGGATCACCGTACAGGGCAGCCTGGAAAACTGCGACCAGCAGCCGGTGACCAACGGGTTTGTTTCTTTCCGGACGAACGGCAACACGTCTCCCTATTTTCCGGTCCCGGTTGATCCTGCTACCGGCACATTTTCGGGCGCGGTGGTCAACTGTGGTGGCACCGAAATTACCCTCACGGCTTTTGACCTCGATGAGCACTTGAGCAGCGATCCGGTCACACTTCCCATCACGCAGGATGTGGATTTCGGGACGGTGCCGGTGTGCGACAACGCGATTTTGGCCGGCATCACTATGGAGTTCCCGAATGGCACCAAGAAGTTTATCCCGATCACGTCTGCCGTTCTCCAGCAGGACACCGTTGGCACGGATTACTACCAATTCCTTGCCTACGAGGATCAGGGCGGTGGAAACACAGTTGAATACAGCGTGTCTTTGGTCAATTGGACCGGTAATCCGAACAACCCAAATTGGGCAATGGCCACGCACTTTACAATTTTTGGAAACCCGACCTACTACGACATGGAAACAAATAACATTGAAGCACTTGCACTGGGCACACAACCTGGCGAACAGGTGATTTTACGCCTGACAGACGTGATATTGAGCGAAAAACCTGCCGGCATCCACTACGCAAACTGCACCGTCACCATATCCGCGATCCTACAATAACCCGTTTTTTCCTATGCACGAAGCCCATCTCCTGCACCTAATCGAAGGTTGCCGGCAAGGCAAAGCCGCTGCGGAAGAAGCCCTGTTCCGGCGCTTTGCTCCCCGGGTGTTGTCCATTGCCCGGCGTTATGCGACGGACGAGCCGCAAGCCCTCGATTTTGTGCAGGAGTGCTTCGTGTTGGTTTTTGAAAAAATAAACCGCTATGATCCCCAACGCGGCGCTTTCGAACCTTGGCTGCACCGCCTCAGCGTCAACGTAATCCTGCAAATCCTTCGGAAAAACAAAGCTACTCAGCCTACCGTCGAACTCCCCCCCGAACTGCCCGACGGCGATCTCTGGGAATTGGAATCGGACATGCTCGACGCGGAAAAAATCCTCGAAGCCGTCCGCCAACTCCCCCCGGGATACCGCGAAGTTTTTAACCTCAGTGTTTTCGAAGAGTGGTCGCACCGCGACATCGCCGAAACGCTCGCCATCACTGAAAGCAGTTCCCGATCCCAGTTAGCCCGGGCCAAACAATGGCTGAAACACAAACTCACACAAGCGACACGACACCATGAGCAAGGATTGGTTTGAAAAATCCCTTCGGGAAAACTACCCGCTGGAAGTCCACGACTTCGACGCGGATGCTGCCTGGGCAGCCCTCGAAGCCCGCCGCCGTAAAAAACGCCGTCGTCCGTTTGTGTTTTGGTGGACATCGGCGCTGGGTATGCTACTACTCGGCGCGGTAGGCTTGACTCTATCGCAACTACGCAAGGACGAAATACCTGTCCCAACTCCCGGCCTCAAGCAACCAGCGGCTCAGTGGACTCAAAAGCCTCCTATTGCTGCTTTAAAAAAAGTGAGTAACCACTCAGGGGCAGCTATGCCAAATGTACAGCAGACGGAGCATGAGCCGAGCGTGGGAACCCTCCCCGCAGCCTCCCGACTAAAGTACGGGACAGGCTCTCTTCCGAAGGGGAGGGGAGGCGTAGGTCGCTCTCAATCAGTACATTTTTCATTTGTTGGCACTGATTTATTGTCACGTCTCCCCTCCCCTTCGGAAGAGAGCCTGTCCCGTACTTTAGTCGGGAGGCCGGGGGAGGAGTTGCCAAGCTCGGAGCTACAACATCCTATACTCGCCCTCCCATCCCTTCTGCGCGACATTCAACCGTTAAAAACCCTTGCCAGCGTTACCCCCGAAAAACCCGCCTTTTTTCCCGGAGAACTCAAAAAACACCCAAGACCCAAAAAAATGCGCTGGTGGATCGGCGCGTCGGCGCACTATGGCCTTAGCGCGGTCAGCCGAAGCGGCACGGAGGATTATGTGAAAAAACGCGATTCCGAGGAAACGGCATTGGACATGCTTCAGGTTGGACTGGATGTTCGCCGGTACCTGAATCCGCATTTTTTCCTGCAATCGGGTGTTTATTTCACACAGTGGACCGATGTGCGCGAGCGCATGCTCAAGGAGACGTTTACGGTAGCGGACTCCAACTACCTCATTGCCCGGCTCATCAAAGCCGACGGTACCATGCAGGATGTGTACGGCGTGGCGGACATTGTACACACCCGGACCGTCACGGAAGAAACATACAACCGATATAGCCTAGTGGAACTGCCCCTGCTTGCCGGAATTTCCTGGCCGGTTGGCGAGCATTGGCGTCTGGACGGCGCACTCGGCCCGGTGTTCGGCTTGCTTTCCTCCCGCTCCGGAATCATCTCCGGCGACCAAAACGGAACAAACCTGCCGTTGGAAAATGCCCCTTACCGCAACAGTGCTACGTTTTCCGGTATGCTGCGTCTCGAGTGGCTGTATGCCGGTCGCGATTGGTCAGCGGGCGTAGGCATCATGGCGCGCATGGCCCTCAACGACTGGGCCGAAACAAATCCGCTTTTTTCCGAAAAACGCCACGCCATCGGGGCAGGATTGGTGTTTCGAAGAGCGATACGCTAATTTGTGGGTACTCCAGATTTGAGGAAAACAGGCTAACATTGTGCGGCCAAAGTCAGAAATGCCATCGGGCTGGCCATCATGCCCATGTCCTTACCCAATACCATCGTCATAGCCGGGGCTGGCCGTATCGCCACCCACCTGGGCAAGCGCTTGCGCGCAAAAGGCCTGCGCATCGCGCAAGTGCTGAACCGTACCGCGGAACCGGCACGGATACTGGCTTCGGAACTGCGCGCGGATTGGTCCGACGACTGGTCCGATATAGACCGGAACGCTGATTGGGTGCTGGTGGCCGTACGGGACGATGCCATCCAAAGGGTAGGGGAGGCCTTGGCGCCTTTTGTACCGGGCGTCTTGGCCACGCACACTTCGGGGGCCACGCCGGGTACTGTATTTGCGCCATTTTTCGAACGATATGGCGTGTTTTATCCACTTCAGTCCTTTTCCATGGAGCGCACCCCTGTTTGGTCGAAGGTGCCGTTCTGTGTGGACGCGCGCTCGGAGGCGGATGTGGTTCTGTTGAAAAAAATTGCCAAGTCCATCGGCAACTTGGTTTATCGGGTCACCGATGACCAACGCGCAGTGCTGCATATCGCGGCGGTTTTTGCCAACAACTTTGCCAATCACTGCTTCGCCATTGCCGAAAAGATTCTCGAAGAAAAAGACTTGCCTTTCGAGCTCATCCACCCGCTCATGGAGGAAACTTTAGCCAAAGCGTTGTTGGAATCACCCGCCAAAATGCAAACGGGACCAGCCGCCCGGGGCGATTTGGACTCCATGCTCCGGCACCTCGAATGGCTCCGGGCGCATCCTGAGTGGCGGGAACTGTACGTCGGCTTATCCAAAAGCATCAATCCGGGCATCACATTTCCGGCCAGAAAACGGACAAAAAAAAGTTGACCACCTGTCACCAGGGGCCAACTCCGAGGATTCCACCGGCCTGTGCCGGCGGCTTTCCGTGCTTGCTATCCTTCAGAATCGCGCAGGACTCACGGTGTTTGTTTCCCGGATAGACCGCATGGAGTTGGAAAAAGGTTGGGTGCCTTTTGTCATTTCTATACCGTCGAGCGTTAATTGCTTATAGCACCAAACCCCGAAGGGGTTATATGTTTATAGAAGAGGAATGATTCGAGTATCAACCCTGAAGGGGTTGTATGTCAGAACGTTAGTTGAACATAAAACCCCTTCGGGGTTCTCGAATGTGCCACATTTCCATGCTATAAGCATATAGCCCTTTCAGGACTTGGCTTTAGAATTTTGAGTAATCAACGCTCGCCGGTAATGAAATGACAAAGCAGATGGGCTAAACACGCCGCACATCCACTGCCCGGTCAAGCGCTGTTCCCGCCAGCAAATGATCTGCCAAATGCGCCGCCCAGTACGGCGCCAACAAGGCGCCTTTCGTGCCCAATCCATTGAAAATAAAAATGTTGGATTGGGTTGGACTCGCCCCGAGGAACGGCCTTCGATCGCGCACCGTGGGCCGTACCGCTCCCATGCGTTGCACGACCTCGTAGGGAGATCGGAGAAAATGCCGGAGGCGTTCTTCCAGAAAACCCTGTTCTGCCTCGGAGGGGCCGTTGTCCTCGTACGTCCAGTTGTACGAGGCGCCCGCCCAGTACAGGTCGCCGCCGAGCGGGGCCAACAACATCGTTTTTTTCAACATTTCGGCTGGGTACGGACCGTTTGATAAGCGCAGCAACAAGGCCTCTCCCTTGGATAACTGCCAAGGCAGTCCTGGGAAAAAAGGGTTTTCCACCCCACGATAGCCCTCGCAAAACACGATGCAGTCATACTCGCCGGCTAAGGAGGCAGCATCTTCGGGATGCACTTTTTCAGATAAAAAAATGCCCTCGGAAACGGCAAATTTGCGGAAGGAGGCGAGCAGCACCCCAAAATCCACGCGGGCGGCTCCGCGAATTTCACCGATGGAGAGGCCGGGTGCCAGATGCCCTGCCCAAGCGCCTGCATCGGGACGTTCGCCCAATAATGTGGTATACTCGGGGTCGGCCATGCGGGCCGACCAGTCGTTGCGCTCCTGCGGGTTTTCCAGCAAGCGCAGGATCGTAGAGTCGTGCCAGATATGTACGCCCCACTCGGCCTGCATGGTTTGGTACACCGACCTGGCTACCGGGAAAAAATCGTCATAACGCCAGGTCTTGACGTAGCGTTTGCCGGTCACCGGGTTGATGATCCCGGCGGCGATGCTGGAGGAGCGGTGGGGGAAATCGGCGTCGGCCACCCGCACATCCGCGCCGCGGCGGCGGAGCGACCACGCCAGTACGACGCCGGCAATGCCCTGGCCGACCACGAGGATGCGCATCAGGTATAGCGTCGGCGAACCAATTTGATGAATTTTTTCGCGATTTCGAGGCGTTTTTTGTCCGTCCAGCGGTAGCGCATCACGCAGTGGTCGAGCAGGAACGCTTTGGCTTGATCCATGTTCGTGAAGCCGTTCAGGGTGTCCACCGCCTTGTCGAACGCCGAGTTGTCCTCTCCAAACAGTTCGCGGGTGAGCAGCAGTTTGTCGTTCAGGCCGATGGCCTTGCGCAGGTCGGGGATGGGCAGTTCCGACAGTTTTTCCGACAGTTCCACAGCCTGTTTTTGTTCGAACAGCATTTCAGCATCCGGCGGCGCGGCGGGGAAACTCGGCGCTGCAGCGGGTGCCGGAGCAGGGGTTGCCGGTTTCATAATCGGCAGCGGTTCTGCTTTGATGGCCTCCACGACCACGGGCGGCGGTGGCGGTGCTGGCGCGGGTTTTTCTTCCGGTGGCGGCGCTGGTTCTGCCACGACGGGTGGTGGAGCAGGAGCAGCCGCCACAGGCGTGGGTGTCGGCGCGGGCGGTGGAGCAGGCGGCGCGGGGGCCGGTTCGCGTCGGGCAGGCGCTGTTGAAGCAGGCGTGTCGGACAGCACGGCATCGTACAGGTCGCGGATGTAGGACAGCATGATGTCCACGTCAATGCGCATGATGGTGTCCGGGTCCTTGCTCATGCGAGCATGTTCGCGGGCGATCTTGTCGAGGTAGATTTTTGTTTTTTGCAAATCCATAATTCAAATGCTGTTGTTCCTGAAACCCAAACGGGTAATTGTCTCCCTTCTTTCAGCGGCGAAGTTCAAAAAATAGGTGGAACATTTGATACGTTTGCGCCCATGTTTCTCGAACCACATTTCAAGGGCCAGCGCGCGGGCTGGATCGAAGTGATCTGCGGCTGCATGTTTTCCGGCAAAACAGAAGAACTCATCCGCCGTCTCAAACGCGCCCGTATTGCCGACCTAAAGGTGGAAGTGTTCAAGCCCCTGCTCGACACCCGCTACGACGCCAACAACATCGTCTCTCACGACACTTCTTCCGTGCTGGCCAATCCGGTCGAACGCTCGGGACAACTGCTCAGCATACACCCCGAGACCTCGGTCGTGGGCGTGGACGAAGCCCAGTTTTTCGATGCCGAACTGCCCGAAGTGTGTCAGGAACTGGCCCTGCGCGGCGTGCGCGTGGTAGTGGCTGGGCTGGACATGGATTTTCGCGGACAACCCTTCGGCCCCATGCCTGCCCTCCTAGCTTTGGCGGAGTACGTCACCAAAGTACACGCGATCTGTGTGCATTGCGGCAACCTCGCCACACATTCCTACCGCCTCGCCTCGGGCGAAGAGGTGATCCTTTTGGGAGAAAAGGAACAGTACGAGCCGCGCTGCCGATCCTGCTATTCGAAAGGCAACATTTTGCGGCTGAAATAAAGAAGTGCAGCTGTTCCACGCCTCTGTCCTGTAACTCAAAACCCAAAACTCATAACTCAAAACTCAAAACTGCACATGGACCTCTACCTCCTCTGCGCCTTTGCGTTTCTCGCTGGATTCATTGACAGTATCGTGGGTGGAGGCGGGCTGGTGCAGGTACCGGCGTTTTTTGTGCTGTACCCCCAACTTTCCGTGCCCAATGTGATCGGCACCAATCGCTTGGCCTCGGCGGTAGGTACCTCGGTAGCCGCCTGGAACTATGCCCGAAGCGTACAGATCCCGTGGCGGACGGTGCTTTGGGCGGGCCTTTCGGCGGCCATTTTTTCTTACCTCGGCGCTACCATACAAAGTCGCCTGCCTTCTTCCGTCCTGAAGCCGATCATCCTGGTACTCATCGTCGCTATCGCTTTTTTCACCTACCGGAAAAAGGACTTTGGGCACCAGGAGGATATCCGCCCGACAGCTGATCGTTTGGGCTGGTGGGCGGCAGGCATCGGCGGGCTGTTGGGTTTTTACAACGGCGTGGTGGGCCCCGGCACGGGTAGTTTGCTGGTGTTCGGTTTTGTGAGCGTCATTGGCTACAGTTTCCTGCGGGCATCCGCCATTTCCAAGGTGGTCAACGTGTCAGCCGATGCGTCCTCGCTCATTTTTTTCATCTCCAACAAGTACGTCCTGTACCACTTGGCTCTGCCCATGATGGCCTGTAATGTAGCCGGCTCCTACCTCGGCAGCCGAATGGCCGTGCTGCGCGGGAACGCGTTCATCCGCCGGGTTTTCCTTGTAGTGGTCGCAGGGATCGTGTTGCGGTTTGCGTGGGATGTGGTGTGCGGGTGAACTGACCAAGGATTCTCTTGAAAACTTTGACATGAGCAAACGTGGCAAACCAAGACGATAAAATGTATTTTTGTGCTTCAAAATCACACAAATCACAAACAAGACATGGGAGTTCAAGCATCCGTAGACCAGATTTTGGACAAGGCATCCCGACTCAGTAAGCAGGATTTCGAACAGCTGTTGACCAACCTCAACATGCTACGCGCACGTCGTAATGCACCTTCTCTTACGGGGAGCGAGTCAAACCTGTTGATAAAAATCAATGAAGGTTTCCCGGCTGAAAAGTGGGCGCGGCTATCTCAACTCGATGAAAAACTGGAGTTTTCCGATTTGACAGAAACTGAAGCCGAGGAGCACTTGGCTTTGGCTGAAGCGCTGGAGGCGTACACCGTGCAGCGTTTTATTTGGCTGAAACAACTTGCCACCTTGCGCAACACCTCTGTAGAACAAGTTATGAAGGACCTGGATATTACGCCGAGATGAGTACTACCCGAGGCATGATGAGTGGGGCGATCATTTTCAGTGGAGTGAAGATTATTTGCTTGTTCTCGGCATTTCGGCTATTGGCCGGGCTACGGTGAATGCACTCCAGTTAAACAGAAAAAAACTCGTTCTCTATCGGAAGGAGATGTTCGACATCGGGCAGCATCCACAGCAATAGCAGCATTTCCTTTGTGTCGCCCCTTCACTGGCAGTACCTTCGCGGCCTCAATTTTTCACACACCATGGCACAACCACAACCTACCACCCCCGGAAGCCGGAAAATCCGCTCTGCACTCGTCTCCGTGTACTCCAAGGACGGCCTCGACCCCATCATCCGCCGCCTGCACGCGCTTGGCGTGGCGCTGTACAGCACCGGCGGCACCCAGTCTTACATCGAAAAACTCGGCATTCCGGTCACGGCGGTGGAAAGCCTCACCGGCTACCCCAGCATCCTCGACGGGCGGGTGAAGACCCTGCACCCCGCCGTGTTCGGCGGCCTGCTCGCGCGGCGCGAAAAAGCACACCTGGACCAATTAGCCGAATACAACATCCCCGAAATGGATTGCGTGATCGTGGACCTGTACCCCTTCGAAGACACCGTGGCCGCCACGAACGATCCGGCGGAGATCATCGAAAAAATTGACATCGGCGGCGTGTCGCTCATCCGTGCGGCAGCCAAAAACTGGGCCGACGTGGTCGTGGTGGCTTCCAAAGAGGAGTACCCGTTGTTCCTCGAAATGCTCGACACCCAACACGGCGACACCACGCCCGACAACCGCCGCGAACTGGCGCGCCGGGCATTCAAAGTGACGTCCAACTACGACATCGCCATTTTCAACTGGTTCAACGAAGGCACCACGGATATCGCTTTCAAATACTCCATCCACCGATCCGACATCCTGCGCTACGGGGAAAACCCGCACCAGGCCGGGGTGTTCTTCGGCGATTTCGACAAGGTGTTTGACAAACTGAGCGGCAAGGCCATTTCCTACAACAACCTCGTGGACATTGACGCTGCAGTGCAACTCATGCGCGAATTCCGGTTGGGCCGCCCGACCTTCGCGATTCTCAAACATACCAATGCCTGCGGTGTAGCGCGCCGCGATACGCTCTTGGATGCCTGGAACTCCGCGCTGGCCTGCGATTCCACTTCGGCTTTTGGCGGTATTTTCATTGCCAACACGACCGTGGATTTGGAAACGGCGCAAGAGATCAACAAACTTTTTTACGAGGTGCTTATCGCACCGGACTTCGCGCCGGATGCCCTGAACCTGTTGCGCAAAAAGGAGCAGCGCATTTTGTTGAAAATTAAATCCTTTGAGGTGCAGCCCCGCAGCTTTCGCAGTCTCCTTAACGGGGTCGTGGAACAGGACACCGACCTGAAAACCGAAACCGAGGGCGATCTGAAGCCCGTGACGAAGCGCCAGCCTACTCCACAGGAAGTTGGCGAGTTGCTTTTTGCCGTGAAATGCGTGAAGCACCTGAAGTCCAACGCCATTGCGCTGGTAAAAAATCGTCAGTTGATCGGCATGGGTTGTGGCCAGCCCTCGCGGGTGGATGCCTTGCGCCAGGCCATTGCCAAAGCCCGGTCCTTCGGCTTCGATCTGAGCGGCGCGGTCATGGCTTCCGATGCGTTTTTCCCGTTCCCCGACTGCGTGGAAATCGCCTCCGAGGCCGGTATCACGGCGGTGATCCAGCCCGGCGGCTCGGTGAAAGACCAGGACAGCATCGCCGCCTGCGACGAACGGGGCATGGCCATGGTGACAACGGGATTCCGCCATTTCCGGCACTGAATTTTTTTTGTGACGAACGATGAGTTGAACTCGATGCGTTTACCCGTTTAAACGAGCTTATGCAAAAACAAACATGCTTGCCCTTTCTGCTGAGCCTCCTGCTCGCAGCCGTACTTGTTTCCCCCAAAAACGCCGTTGGCCAGGAACTCGAAGGCGAAATCCGCTACCTCGTGGTGAACAACTGGACCAAACAAATGGCCTCGCTGGACTACATCAGCAAGCAACAACGCGAGCGAATCGCCTACATGTGGGGCAACCGTTCCGAGTGGAAAACCTACATGAACCTGTATTTTTCGCCGACGGAGAGCAAATACGTGGAGTCGGAAGAAAAGGCCGAACCGGACGATGAAGGCGGCTACTCCTGGCGCAAGGATGCGTTTTATCTCAAACGCAACTTTGAAAAAAACACCCTCCACGATGTGATGACCCTCATCGGCAAAACCTACATCATCGAGGACAGCCTGTACATGCCGGGTTGGAAAATCCTGAACGACATGAAAGAAGTTGCCGGCCATGTCTGCATGAATGCCGTTTGGGAGGACACGATAAAAAACCATACGATCACCGTTTGGTTTGCGCTCGACATGCCGGTGCCTGCCGGGCCGGAACGGCTATGCGGATTGCCGGGACTTATACTCGAGGCCGACTACAACGATGGCGCCAAGGTGCTCACGGCCGACCGGATCATCCTGAAGAAACTCGACAAGGAGTTGGCCTTGCCCAAAAAGGAAAAGGGCAAAAAAATCAAGGAGGCCGAGTACCAGAACATCGTGCGGGAGCACATCGAAGAAAAACGCAAGGCCGAAGAACCGTGGTTTTGGGGGATGCGCTACTGATCGGAAACATAGGGGTTGTGTCAAAAGGGTAACAAGAGATTTTTGCCCCAAATGTTATTCAAATTCACCGCGGAGACGCGGAGGCGCAGAGAATACTCCTCCGCGTCTCCGCGTCTCCGCGGTGAAAAATTTGCGACGCCTCGCGCCTCCTGCCCCTTTTGAAACAACCCCTTAGACGCTCAAATACTCTGAATCAAATCGTACGGCGTGACGATATGCAGCCCGCCGGAACGATCTTTTGTCAGCACAGCCGGGGTGTTTTTGCCGAGGTAGCGGTTCAGTTGGCTGATCGGCAATTCGTCCTGCACCGTGGGGAACGGCTCGCCCATGATGGCGCCGACCTCCTTCTCGGAGTTGTTCAGCGGGTTTTCGAGCAGCAGGTGCAGCACCTGTTTTTCGGTGACCGAACCCACGACCGCTTCTCCGTCCAAAACCGGCAACTGGCTGATGTCGTGTTCCTTCATCAGGTTGAACGCCGTGCGCACCGTGTCGCTTTTTTGCACGGATACGAAACGGCGGTCTTTCTTGCGCGACAGGATGTCGGCCACCTTGAGTTCGTCGTCCAGGAAGCCGCGCTGGCGCATCCAGTCGTCGTTGTAGATTTTCCCAACATAGCGGCTCCCGTGGTCGTGGAAAATGACCACCACCACGTCGTCTTTTTTCAGGCGACCGCGCAATTGCCATAAAGCACCGACTGCGCTGCCTGCCGAGTAGCCCAGCAACAAGCCCTCCTCTTTGGCCAAACGCCGCGCCCAGAGCGCCGCGTCCTTGTCGGTCACTTTTTCGAACAGGTCAATGAGGGAAAAATCCACGTTGGCCGGCAGGATGTCTTCTCCGATACCCTCCGTGATGTACGGGTAGATTTCCTTGGGGTCGAATACGCCGGTCTCGTGGTATTTTTTGAACACCGAGCCGTAGGTGTCGGCGCCCCAGATCTGAATGTTCGGGTTTTTCTCTTTCAGGTATTTCGCCACGCCCGACACGGTGCCGCCCGTGCCGACGCCGACGACGATGTGCGTCACCTTGCCGTCTGTCTGTTCCCAGATTTCGGGACCGGTGCTCTCGTAGTGGGCCTGGCGGTTGGACAGGTTGTCGTACTGGTTGCACCAGAACGAGTTCGGGATTTCGGTGCTCAGCCGCCTAGCCACGGCGTAGTACGAGCGCGGGTCTTCCGGTTCCACGTTGGTCGGGCACACGATCACTTCGGCGCCCATGGCCTTGAGGATGTCTATTTTTTCCTTACTCTGTTTGTCGGTAGTGGTGAAAATGGCGCGATAACCCCGCACGCAGGCCACCAAAGCGAGTCCCATTCCAGTGTTGCCGCTGGTGCATTCGATGATGGTTCCGCCGGGTTTCAGGTCCCCGCGCGCTTCGGCGTCGTTGATCATTTTGAGGGCCATACGGTCTTTGATGGAGTGGCCGGGGTTGAAGGTTTCGACCTTGGCCAGCACGAGAGCGGGGATATCTGCCGCGATGCGGTTCAGTTTGACCAAAGGCGTGTTGCCGATGGTTTCGAGGATGTTGTGTTTATACTGCACTGTTTTTGAGCGATGAGTGATGAGCGATGAGTGATGAGCGATGAGTGATGAGCGATGGGGGGCGTAATCTTACGATCCTAGATTTTTCAGCATACACGACCGTACTTGTTCTTTCAATGCCGGGATGTCGTCTGGTTTCATGCCGGTCGTTTCGATGGGATTGTCCCAAACGATGCGCACGGTGCCGGGGCGCAGGTCAATTGCCTTGGCCGTGGCGGAGATATGTTTCATGTTCACGATGGTTTGCACGGCGATGGGCGCCTGGGTCTGGATGGCGATCCGGAAGGCGCCGTCGTAAAACGGGGCGAGGGGTTTGTCGGTGCGGTTTCGCCCGCCCTCGGGGTAGATGAAAATGCTCCAGCCGGCAGCGAGTTGTTGTTTCAGCAACACCACGCTTCGCGCGCGGCTCATGGCGCTCGTGCGATCCACCGTGAGGCACATTTTTTTCACCACCCAGCCGAACACCGGCACCTTGTGCAATTCCTGTTTGGCCAAAAACTGAAATACGCCGGGGAAGGCCTCGGCGTTCACGATGAAATCGAGGGCTGAAGAGTGGTTCCCGACAATCAGGTACGACTGGTTTTTGGCCAATTTCTCGGTTCCCTCCACGCGCACCCGGATACCGACGAGTGTCAGAAAAACCGGCGTGAAGATGTGGTGCAAAAAAAAGATGTTGCGCCGCAGGGCGCGGTTCCCGGGCGTGAGCGCCATGTTGGTCAACAGCACGGGAAAGCTCGTGACAAACATCAGCAGCAAGAACAGCAACACGGCGTAAACCGCCCAGATTTTTCTAAAAATACCCATTCCGGGCGCAAAGGTAAAAAATGGCATCGCAAGACCTACATCCGCACGAACCGCAGCACACTTCCGTCCGCGGTTTTTATAAACCAGATGCCAGTCGGAAGGCTTGACAAATCTACTTGGGTGACAGGACTATCAAGGTGTATGGTTTTGAATACTTGCCCCGTAGCATACACAAGAGTCGCCTCTACCGGCGCATCGAGGTCGCGTTTCACCCAAAGCACAGAGGAAGCAGGATTGGGATGAAGTCGAAGCGATGTACCAGCCGGTATTTGGGCTTGCGTGCGATCCTGCACTTGAGGTGCAACCCCAGCCCCGATCTTATCCCCGGTTGGGAGTGGGAGCGTAACGGTAGCCAATTGCTCCACCACACATCCAAATACGTTGAGGTGCGTTTCTAAAAACAGCTGCGGTTCCAGCCGGACGCTTGCATGGATGAATGCCATGTTGGCCTGAGCGGGCAGGGTATATTCAAAAATATCCGACTGGCCGTTGGCGATCCCGTCGCCGATGGTCTTGAACCGGATGGAATGTGCGGGCGAGTGGTTGGGGTTGCGCACCTCGTATTGCCGTCCGGCTGGCGACGTGTAGATGGTACCGGTAAACGGTTGTTTGGCCGTCATGCCGTTTGGCAGTTGAAAAGTTACATACGCCAGTTTGTTCGAACAGGTATTGGTGAGGCGCATCCGGTAGGTTTTTTGCTTTTTGGCATTCTGGGAAATTTTCAGTATCTCAAACTTAACGCAAGACGTGTTTTTGACATCGCAAGGTTCCTCTGGGAGTGATGCCAGCTCCAAGGTGTAGGTGATGACCGAGTCGCAGCCGCCCGGAGCGGGTTTGGTGACGGTTACCGTACCAGGTTGGCTGTACGTTTGGCCGTCCAGCACCACGGGTTGGCCCGGGAAAAGCATGATGACACGGCTGTCTGTCAGCGGAGGTGCAGCCTGCAGGTGGATCGTGTCCGTGAATTTATCCCCACATACATCCCAAGCATCTACCCAGTATGTACCTGGGCCAGTAACAGAAAAAACGCTGCCGGAGGAACCGTCTTGCCAGCGGTATCGGCTAAAAGCAGGGGTTGCATCCAGTATTCTGGATGCGGCTGTGCATATCAGGGTATCTGGGCCAAGGTCGAGCGCACCACCAAAAACAGTTGTATTTATTCGGATGAGGTTATTGGTGTAGTCACATTCCGGACGATACGACAGGGGTAATTTGGCGGCCAGTTGAAAAGGCGTGGGCACGGAGCCGTTGTCGTTCAGTACTCCCCACAAATCTCCGCCCGAGGGGAGCGGGAGCCGTACCGTCCATCGAGCACAGGCGCCGGCCTTGACGTGTGCCGGCAGAAAGAACGGGGCGCCGTATCGCGTGGCGGAAGTTGTGGTAGGGTCGGTCAGATAAAATTGTATTGGCAGGCTGTCCAGCAGAGCGGCGCTGCCTTGGTTGCACACGCGCAGCACGAGGTACAAATCCTGTTGTTCGCAATACGACGAATCAAGCACGACAATGGCGTCCGGCACAGGGTATAGAGGTTGCCCCGCCGGGTTTAGCGGCCCGACCTGCGTGAACGTGTTGTTGAACGGGTATTCCTTGCTACCTGGAACTGGGAATTCGAGCCAATGCTTTTGTTGCTCAACCGGTATGCTCAGGTCATCGTTGGCAAACGTCATGTTGTAGTTAAACTGATGCCAGAAGGGACGGCTGGCCACCCAGGGTTCTCGGGCACTTTCGTACACCTGGAGGAAACTTACCCACTCTGTGTCCGGCCCATCTTTGCCTAGCGTGATGATCTCAGCCGACCCGTCGTTGTCGGCATCTGCCACAATTGGGTAGGTTTGCCCCAGCACCCTTCCTATCGTAGTTTTCCACCAGTTGCGATGAATATCCACGCCGGGCGGATAGGGGTACACGCTTCCACTCAGGATTCTCAAGTCTTTTTGATCCCGGTAAACGATTTCTGACAAGCCGTCGCCATTGAAGTCGAAAACTGAACAAGCGCCCGTGAAAGACATAGGCGTGCTGACCGTCATGTCCCACCACCACGGTTGAGCCGGATCCAGCGTCGCTGCGTTCAGGTTGAAGCAGACCAATCTGTCTTCCACATCCATGATTATTTCCGGCAAGTCCTTGGCAAATCCGCGCTGCCTATCGTCGTACACATTGGCTATCGTAGGCATTGCGTGGCCCGTCCGGGTAGGAAATGGCAGGAAACGCACTAAGCCGTTTTTGTTCCAGATATAGATGCCCCATGTTTCGGCAAAGCCCTGAAAACGGCGGGAAACCACCACGACATCGGGAACACCGTCCAGATCAACGTCTGCAACGGAAGTGTAGCCATCGCCCCAGGTTATTTGTGGTGTCATGTCCTTCAAGTAACGCACCGGCTTCATTTGCAGGCCATCGCCGTCGTTGGGATCGAGGTCCACGGCATAGATCCTGTCGCCAGCTGCTATTTCCAGCCCCTCGCAGTCCGGGTCGCCATTGCAGTCGGCGACCGAAAGCAGGTCGGCGGCAGCAAGTACATTGAATATATCCGTATGCACGAAGCCATCGTGAAATTTGCCGTCGGGGCTTGTTATCCCTCCATTCACGGCACGCGTCAAAGTAGGGTTGGCAGGCACAGAGAAATTCAGTTGAAAAACATTGTTTCCGGCAATGATTTCCGGTGTTCCGTCTCCATCGAGATCGGCCAGGTTGGGGCGTTTGTTGCGGGCCAAAAACTCGGGTCCAGCTATGGGCAGGTCCGACGTGAGCCAGAGTTGCATAGCTTGTGGAGCGCCAGGGGTGTAGTCCCGGTACACCAATACCCTGCCCTTGAAATTGACCACCACCATTTCGGGGACACCGTCGCCGTCGAGGTCGCCAATGACCGGATGTGTCGTCCAGGATTGCTGGCCTTCCACCCCATCCACGATATGTACCTGGTCGGGTTGACCCGAATTGGCGCCGTCGCCCCGGTAAATATGGATGTAGTAAGAGGCAGAACCTCCAGCGTTGAAATCTTCCGCGATGAGGATTATTTCCGGGATATCGTCAGTCTGCGGATCCAGGTTGGCCACCAAGGGCAATACGCCTGCGCGATAGCCCTTCAATGCCGAGCGCCATTGCAGCCGAGCGGTGATGGAGTCGGGTGCAAAGTCTGTACACGAATACACCGGTGCGCACAGGCAGTCGGGGTCGTAGCAATCCACATACCCATCACCGTCATCGTCGAGGCCGTTTTGGCAATTTTCAAGCGCGATTTGGGAAAACAAGGGCAGTGTCAAAAACATCAAGGCCCAGACTAACAGGGGGGTAGGTGGAGTTTTTGAAAATTTCAGCATGCTGTTGGCGGATTGACGATGTGAATAGAAAAATACCCTGACATGATTGCCAGAAAGCAATTGCGCAAAAATGGACATTAATTTGATGCACGCCAGAATCAAAATACCGGCATTGTAAAAGGAAAAGTCTTCAAAATGCTTTGTATGTAGCAGATTTTCAGACGCTTCCTCAAGATAAAATTGAACATATTTAAAAACATCGCAGGACAATTCTTACCCGGCTTGGGGGTGCCCTTCCGACAAAAAAAAGAGGTGGCCCGATAGTGGGCCACCTCTCCATCTGAATCATTACTTTTTCAAAAAATCAAGCCAAATCGAAGCGGTCGAGGTTCATCACCTTGTCCCATGCCGCCACGAAATCCCGCACGAATTTCCCTTGGGCATCGGCACAACCATAGACTTCGGCTACTGCGCGCAGTTCGGAGTTCGAACCAAAGATCAGATCAACTCGGGTGCCCGTCCACTTGACCTCGCCGGTCTTGCGATCCCGGCCTTCAAAGTGGTCTTGGGTGTCGGAGGTAGCCCGCCACGTCGTGCCCAAGTCGAGCAGGTTGACGAAGAAATCGTTGGTGAGTGCCTCCGGACGCTTGGTGAACACCCCGTGCTTGGAACCGTCGAAGTTCGTGTGGAGCACGCGCATACCGCCTACGAGCACGGTCATTTCGGGCGTTGTCAGGGTCATCAGTTGTGCCCGATCCACCAGCATTTCCTCTGCCGAAACGGCGTATTTGGTTTTCAGGTAGTTTCGGAAACCGTCTGCCACCGGCTCCAGTACGGCGAAAGATTCCACATCGGTCTGCTCCTGCGAGGCGTCGGTACGTCCCGGACGGAACGGCACCGCCACGGCATGGCCGGCATTTTTCGCCGCCTGCTCGATTCCGGCGCATCCGCCCAGCACGATCAGGTCGGCGAGCGACACTTTTTTGTTGCCCGACTGAGCGCTGTTGAACGCCGACTGGATGCCCTCCAGCGTCGTCAGCACTTTGGCCAATCGAGCCGGGTTGTTGACCGCCCAATCCTTCTGCGGCGCGAGGCGTATGCGCGCGCCATTGGCGCCGCCGCGCTTGTCGGAACCGCGGAACGTGGACGCCGATGCCCAAGCGGTGGACACCAGTTCGGACACCGACAGCCCGCTTGCCAGAATCTTGGCCTTCAACGCAGAGATGTCTTGGTCGTTGATCAGTTCATGCGTGAGGGCCGGTACCGGGTCTTGCCAGATCAGTTCCTCCGCAGGCACTTCCGGGCCGAGGTAGCGGGCGCGGGGGCCCATGTCGCGGTGGGTCAGTTTGAACCACGCCCGGGCAAACGCATCGGCGAACTCGTCCGGATTTTCAAAAAAGCGCCGGGAGATTTTTTCGTAAACCGGGTCAAAGCGCAAGGCGAGGTCGGTCGTCAGCATGATGGGCGTATGGCGCTTGGTGGGAACGTGCGCATCCGGCACCGTGCCTTCGCCCATGCCATGCTTGGGTTTCCATTGATGCGCACCGGCCGGGCTTTTCGTCAGTTCCCACTCGTAGCCGAACAGGTTCCAGAAGAAGTTGTTGCTCCACTTCGTGGGCGTGGTGGTCCAGGCGCCTTCGAGGCCGCTGGTGATCGTGTCTTCCGCATTGCCTTTTCCGAAGGTGTTTTTCCAGCCGAGGCTTTGCTCCTCGATGGGTGCTCCTGCAGGCTCGCGGCCCACGTACTTGCTTGGATCGGCTGCGCCGTGGGTTTTTCCGAAGGTGTGGCCACCGGCGATCAGTGCCACCGTTTCTTCGTCGTTCATGGCCATGCGGCCAAAGGTCTCGCGAATGTCGCGAGCGGCGGCAATCGGGTCGGGATTGCCGTTCGGGCCTTCCGGGTTCACATAGATCAGACCCATCTGCACGGCGGCGAGGGGATTTTCCAGTTCGCGGTCGCCGGAGTAGCGCTTGTCGCCCAGCCACTCGGACTCGGAACCCCAGTAGACGTCCTCCTCCGGCTCCCAGATGTCCTCGCGCCCGCCGCCGAAACCGAAGGTTTTGAAGCCCATGGATTCGAGGGCGCAGTTGCCGGCAAGGATCATCAGGTCGGCCCAGGAAATCTTCCTGCCGTATTTCTGTTTGATGGGCCAGAGCAGCAGGCGTGCCTTGTCGAGGTTTGCGTTGTCGGGCCAGCTGTTGAGCGGCGCAAAACGCTGGGTGCCGGAACCTGCGCCGCCGCGGCCGTCGTGGATGCGGTAGGTGCCCGCGCTGTGCCAGGCCATGCGAATGAAAAACGGCCCGTAGTGGCCGTAGTCGGCCGGCCACCAGTCCTGGGAGTTGGTCATCAGTTCGAAGATGTCCTTCTTCACGGCATCCAGATCGAGGGACTTGAACTCCTCGGCGTAGTTGAACGTCTCGTCCATCGGGTTGGACAGGGCGGAGTTTTGGCGCAGGATGTTCAATTTCAACTGGTTCGGCCACCATTCCCGGTTGGACGGGCCTCCACCGGCGACCTTGTTCAGAATTCCACTCGAAAACGGGCATTTGCTTTCCCCGTTGACCTTGTAACTGGTGGCACCTGTCGGTGTATTAGTACTTGTGTTGTTATCCATAAATGCGGTTAAATTTTGTTGCCAGTAAAAAGGCAAAATTGCCAAAAGGTTTACGAGTACGCCCCTTTCGAGCCTATTTTTTTCAGAGAGTCGTCGGACGAATTCGTCGTCGGATGAGGGCAAGAGGGTAAAAAAATGACGAGGGAAGTATGCAAGTCAAACATTTCACCATTCCGGTGCTCAGCGGTGCGGGGGCCGACTGCAAATTGCCGGCGCAGATTTCGAGGATGGGCATGGCGGATGTTTTTTGCGGGGGGGGATACGGGCGCAACTTCCGCTTTTTTATTCCCCGAAAAACCAAGATTTGATAGACTTTTGCCGCCATGACGACCGCGCCACTGAAAACATTCATCATCTATGCCCGCGCCGATGCGGCGTTTAAGGACGAACTGCTCGTCCACCTGCACGGGTTGGTGGATAACGCCCTCATCGAAAAATGGGTGGACTCCGACCTGCTGCCCGGCGAGGAGTGGGAAAAACGCATCGAACGCGAACTGGAGGCCGCCCACCTCGTGCTCATGCTCGTGAGCGCCGATGCCATGAAATCGGAGTTTATCCGAAAAAAAGAACTCAAGACCGCCCTGGAGAAAAAACGCGCCGGCAATGCCCGCGTGGTGCCCATCCTCGTGCGGGACTTTTTTTGGGAATTGCATGCCGACCTGGCCGAACTGCAGTTTTTGCCCAAGGACGAAAACGGCAAAGTCCGGGGCGTGGCCGCCTGGATCAGCCGCGACTCCGCCTGGACGAGCGTGTGCAAGGAACTGTTTGCTCTCATTCGGGACATCCGGGCCGGACTCGAAAAAGAGGCCGCCGAACAGACCCGTCGCGCCGCAGAGGAAACCGAAAAACAACGGAAACAAGCCGAACAGGAAAAGGCGGAACGCGCCCGCCACCGCCGCGACGAGGCGTTCTGGAAAACCCTGCTCGCCGACGCGAACGCCACAGACGACCCGGCCCACAAGATCACCCTGTACGAATCCTACCTGAACGACCCGGAACACTGCAACCACCGCATGGAAGCCGAAGAGGCCGTCGAGGAAATTCAGGCCGAATTGGATGCCGCCATCCGCCGCCAGGCTGCGCTGGATGCCGCCCGCCGCAAGCGCGAAGAAGCCGAACGTCAACAACGCGAAGCCGAGGCCGCCGAACAAAAACGCCGCGTAGAAGAAGCCGCCCGCAACAAGGGGCTTCCCGACATGGTGCGCGTGCAGGGCGGCACCTTCCAGATGGGCCAAAAAGGCGTGGCCGAACCCGTGCACGCCGTCACGCTTTCCGACTTCGAGATCGGGAAATACCCGGTCACCCAAAAACTCTGGCAGGAGATCATGGGTACGAACCCCAGCCATTTCAAAGGCTGCGACGACTGCCCCGTGGAATCCGTTTCCTGGGACGACACACAAGTATTCCTGCAAAAACTCAACGCAAAATTCTCCGGAAAAAACTACCACCTGCCCACCGAGGCGGAGTGGGAGTACGCGGCCCGGGGCGGAGCCTTGAGCAAGGGATATGAGTACGCCGGCCACAACAGCCTGACGGATGTTGCTTGGTTCTGGGAAAACTCCGGCGACAAGCCGCTCTCCGGGGAATGGAAAGCCGACAAAGTGACCCAAAATAATTGCCGTACCCACCCGGTGGGCCTAAAAAGGGCCAACGAACTGGGCCTGCACGACATGAGCGGCAACGTGTGGGAGTGGTGTACGGACTGGTTCGGGCCATACCTGTCGGAAAGCCAAATTAATCCGACAGGGCCTATCACAGGCTCTTTCCGTGTACTCCGAGGCGGTTCGTGGGGGAATGCGGCGGGGTACTGCCGCGTCTTGCCTCGTAGCGGCTGGGACCCGGGGGATCGGGATAGTGCTCTCGGCTTCCGTGTGGCTTCTTCCTTGCAGTGAGGAGGGTGCCGGGGCCATCAAGCGAGCACCGTCCGGTCGCCCTGCCGCTAGGCACCGGAGCGCGGCGGGGCAGGGGCCCCCGCCCGCGAAGGGGCGTGGCGCTACGGCATTCGTCCGACGAATTTGTCGTCGGACGAATCGCGCTCGGCGGGTCCCGAATAACTCGTCCGACGACGAATTTGTCGGACGAGTCGCTACGGTTTGTAAATTATAACCTATGGAATTCATACCCAACCACCTGTACCACATTTACAATCATGGAAACAACCGGGAACCAATCTTTTTCACCGAAGAAAACTACCACTATTTTCTTGGCAAGGTGCGTTTGCACATCAAGCCACTCTGCCATATTTTGGGTTGGTGCCTGATGCCCAACCACTTTCACTTTTTGATCGGTACGGATTTGCGTTCGACTGCAAAAAAGCGAGTCGGCAGTATCGAAATGTCGGAGTTGAGCAACGGTTTCCGCATCCTCGAGAGCAGTTACACCAAAGGTGTCAACCGGCAGCAGGAGCGCTCCGGTTCGCTTTTTCGGCAACACACCAAAGCCAAATGTTTGACGGAAGAATCATTTGATTTTGAAACTGACCCGGCACTACTGGCCCCGGATTTCCTGAATATGTACCCCTTGGTATGTTTCCACTACTTTCATCAAAACCCGGAAAAAGCCGGTCTGGTTGCTAATGGTACGGATTGGGAGTATTCCTCTCTACGAGACTACCTCGGTTTGAGAAATGGAACTTTGTGCAATTTTGATCTCGCTTTTCGCTGGTTAGGGGTTTCTGTTGGTGATCTGGCTGGTATGCACCCGGTCAAACTGGATGAGAAAAAGGTTGCCGGATTGTTTTAACGTCCGATATTCGTCCGACGACGGATTCTTTCGACGAATCGCGTTCGGGCGGTCCCGCGTAACTCGTCCGACGACAAATTCGTCGGACGAGTGGGCCAACCTACTCCTCCTCCCCCGATTTCCGAACCTCCGATTGCGCAAATGCAAACCCGATCCCGAACGACCACCACGTTTGGCCATGGTGCTGCCATTGGTTGCCGACCTCGCTGGCGTAGTCTTTCCCGAACATCAGGCCGATGCTGTACTGCTCCAACTGGAGGATCGCGCCGATGCACCAGGTGATGCCCGGCACCACTTCGGCCTCCTCGAGGTCGCGGGAGAGCGTCGTGTTGCTGTCGTGCAGGCTGATGAAGGTCAGCCCGGCCGCAAACGGGATGGTCAGGGAATGGTTTTTTTTGGACGAGAGCGGTTTGGAAAGTCCGATGTAGGCGCCCACCGTCACATCGGTGGTGAGCCGGAACGATTGCGTCTCCACCTTGGGGCGGATTTTGAACGGCAAGGTGAGTTGCCCCCCGGACACGCGCATGTTGTCCAAAAAACTTTTTTGCTGTCGCAGCGGCCGTCTCATTTCGGATGTCGTGGAAACAGTTGGCATCGAGTCGGAGCCAGGCTCGGATTCCTGGGCGTTCGCGGCCGAGGCCGCCACAATGGCGGGCCAGAGGATCGAAAAAACAAAATTTCGGGTAGTCATAGAGCAGCACGGGTTAAGTGCGGTGATAACGCCGTGTTAACATTTTATGATGGACGACATATAATTTTTGTTTGAAGACTGTTTGAACGGCCCTTTTTGGCGTGTGAATGCCTCATCTTTGTCCATGTATGTTCAGCCGACAGAAGTCCGATTTATTTTTTTGACCAACCGCGGTGCATAGTTGTCAACGCCCCTATATTTACCGCGCTTCAACGCAATATTGTTTTTTCAATAAAATCGCGACAGGGTGAAACCTACCAATATCAACGACCCGGAGTATTTTCACAAGGTGGTGGACTGCCAGTACGCCTGCCCGGCGCATACGCCGGTACCGGAATACATCCGCCTCATCGCCGCCGAACGCTACACGGAGGCCTACATGGTCAACTGGGAATCCAACGTGTTTCCCGGCGTGCTGGGCCGCACCTGCGACCGCCCCTGCGAACCGGCCTGCCGGCGGGGTAGGGTAGAGGAGAAACCCGTGGCCATCTGCCGCCTCAAACGCGTGGCTGCCGACAACAAGGGCGAGGTCAAATCGCTCATGCCGCAAACGCCGTTTCCCTCCAATGGAAAAAAAATCGCCATCATCGGCGGCGGCCCGGCCTCGCTCACCGTGTGTCGCGACCTCGCGCCGCTGGGCTACGAAATCCACCTGTACGACGATCAAAAAAAGGGCGGCGGCATGATGCGCAGCCAGATTCCGTCCTTCCGTCTGCCCGAATCCGTGCTGGACGAAGAGGTGAACTTCATCCTTGATCTCGGCATCCACACACATTTCAACCGCTACGTGTCCAGTATGCGGGAAGTAATGGATCAGGATTACGACGCGGTGTTTGTCGGAACCGGCGCTCCGCGTGGCGGCGATCTGGCCAAACTGCCCGGGCGGCAGGAAGGCGCGGCCAATATCCACATCGGCATCGAGTGGCTGGCAAGCGTCGCCTTCGAACACACCGACAAAATCGGGAAAAAAGTCATCGTGCTCGGCGGCGGCAATACCGCCATGGACTGCTGCCGCACCTCCATGCGCCTCGGCGGAGAATCGGTGACGGTGGTGGTGCGCAGCCCGTTCGGCGACATGAAAGCCTCCCCCTGGGAAATCGAAGACGCCCAGCGCGAAGGAGTGGTTATTCTGAACTGCATGCCACCCAAGGAGTTTGTCGTGGAAAACGAAAAACTCAAGGGAATTTTGTTCGAACACGTAAAAGCCGTGTACGACGAAAACGGCAAGCGCAGCCTCGTATCCACCGGCGAGCCGGATACGTTCCTAGAAGCCGACGACGTGCTGGTGGCCATCGGGCAGGAAAACGCTTTTCCCTGGATCGAACGCGATCTCGGTATCGAGTTTGGCAAATGGGAGATACCGGTGGTGGACGCTGTGACATTCCAGTCCACCAACCCCCGCGTGTTTTTCGGCGGCGACGCGGCATTCGGCCCCAAGAACGTCATCACCGCCGTGGCGCACGGCCATCAGGCCGCCATTTCGATTGATCAGTACTGCCAAGGCAAAGACCTGCACGAACGCCCGGCACCGACGGTCAACCTGTTTCACCAAAAAATGGGCATCCATGAGTGGATGTACGACAGCAGTGTGGTGGACGACCCGCGCTACAACGTGCCGCACGCCGACAACAGCATTGCCCTGAAAGACCGCCGCCTCGAAGTGGAACTCGGGTTTAGCCGGGACACGGGTTTTATGGAAGCCCAACGCTGCCTGAACTGCGACGTACAGACCGTATTCACCGAAAGCCTCTGCATCGAGTGCGACGCCTGCGTGGACATTTGCCCGACGACCTGCATCACCTTCACGCACAACGGCGAGGAAAGCGAACTGCGCACCCGACTCAACGCACCGGCCAATGTGCTGAGCCAGGACCTGTACGTGTCGCACCAACTGCCCACCACCCGCGTGATGATCAAGGACGAAAACGTGTGCCTGCACTGCGGCCTCTGCGCCGAGCGCTGCCCCACGGCAGCGTGGGACATGAAAAAGTACCTGTACCAGGTGACGAAGACGTGCAAGGTGTGGGATGTGGCGGCGCCGGTATTGGAAGCGGTTTAATCGTTTGCTCAACTTTGATAAAATGTTGACAAAGGGCGAACATATTGAATACTGGAAGCAGGCTGCAGCCAACGATTGGTATGTTGTTGAAACCTTATTCCAGAACGCACGCTATCCTTACGCACTGTTTTTCGCTCATTTGGTATTGGAGAAACTGCTTAAGGCACACTATGTGAAAGACAATGAACTTGATTTTCCGCCCAAAACGCACAATTTGATACGATTGGCCACCCAAACCAAATTGGTTTTTCACCAAGACGAACTACTCCTTTTGGATAAAATGAACGATTTTCAAATGGAGGGGCGCTATCCGGATTACCGTTTCTTGATTTTCAAGATTTGTGATCGTCCTTACACAGAAGATTTGTTGCAAAAAGTTGAAAAGATTAAACAATGGTTACTCAATCAGCTGCCTTAAAAATTGCTCAAGATTTCTTGAATGAAGTTCGTGCAATGGGTGTTCCCGTACGGAAAGCTATTCTTTTTGGCTCCTTTGCAAAAGGGAAACAACACGAGTGGTCTGACATTGATCTCGCATTGTTTGCAGATGATTTTATTGGATTGGCTTCCTTAGACAAGGACCGTTTCAGAGCACTTCATATTTTGCCAAAATTCTTAAGCATTGAAACCCATACATTTCCAACACAAAGTTTGGATGAACGTGACCCTTTTGTGGTCGAAATTACCAAATCGGGAATTGAATTAAACTGATACACACCTAATGCTTTCCGCCATCAACGACCTTGTTATCCGCTTAGCCAACGTAAACGGCACCGGATCCGCCAGCGCCAACCAACTGTTCGCCAAGAGCATTTTCCGTATGGGCATCCCCGTGACGCCCAAAAACATATTTCCCTCCAATATCCAGGGCCTGCCTACCTGGTACGAAGTGCGCGTGAACGAACACGGCTACCTCGGCCGGCGTGCGGGCATTGACATCATGGTAAGCGTCAACCCGCAAAGCCTGGCCGGCGATGTGAAATCCGTGCGTCCAGGCGGCTATTTCATTTACGACAGCAGCCGCCCGCTGGACAAGTCCCTGTTCCGCGACGACATCCACTACATGGGCATCCCCATGATTCGGATGTGCCAGCAGCACTTTGAAAGTCCTCGCACGCACCAGTTGCTGAAAAACGTGATTTACGTGGGGGCGCTCACGGCCTTGCTGGACATCGAGGTGGACGTGGTCAAGGAACTCATTGCCCAGCAGTTCAAGAAAAAGGAAAAACTGATCCCACCCAACTACCAGGCCCTCGACCTCGGCATCCAGTATGCCCGCGACCATTTCGAGTGCCCGCTGCCCATTCGGCTAGAGCGCCGCGACAATATCGGCGACCGCATCATGATTGACGGCAACACGGCCTGCGCGCTCGGTGCCATCTATGCCGGCGCTACGGTGGCCGCCTGGTACCCGATCACGCCTTCCACCTCTGTGGTGGATGCGTTTTCCAAATATGCCCGCCGTCTGCGCATGGACCCAGCTACCGGAAAGAAAAAATACGCCGTGGTGCAGGCCGAGGACGAACTGGCCGCCATCGGCGTGGTGATCGGCGCCTCGTGGAACGGCGCCCGTTCCTTCACCGCCACCAGCGGCCCGGGCATTTCGCTGATGAACGAATTCCTCGGTTTGGCCTATTTTGCCGAAATACCCGTGGTGCTGATTGACGTGCAGCGCGGCGGCCCGTCCACGGGCATGCCGACGCGTACGCAGCAGTCGGATATCCTGTTGGCGGCTTACGCTTCGCACGGCGACACCAAGCACCCGCTGCTGTTTCCCTCCACGCCACGCGAGTGTTTCGAGATGACTGCCGACGCCTTCGACATTGCCGAGCGCCTGCAAACCCCCGTGTTGGTGATGACCGATCTCGACCTCGGCATGAACGACCACCTCACGCCCCCGTTCCATTGGGACGAAAAGCGGCGCTACGACCGCGGCAAGGTGCTCAGCGCCGAAGACCTCGACACCATTCAGAACTGGGGCCGCTACCTCGACATGGACGGCGACGGCATTCCGTACCGCACCATCCCCGGCACGCACCCCACCAAAGGCTCCTTTTTTACCCGAGGCTCTTCGAAAGACGAATACGCCCGCTACACCGAGGACGGCGATGCCTACCGTCGCAACATGGATCGGTTGCTGAAAAAATGGGGCACGGCCAGCGGGGTTGTGCCTGCTCCCGAGTATTACCAGGAACGCGACGGCAGTTCGGAAGGCATCATCTTTTTCGGCACCTCCACCTACTCGGCGCTGGAGGCCATGGAACAGTTGGCCGCCATCGGACTAAAAACCGATGCCATGCGGCTCAAGGCGTTTCCGTTCAATGATGCCGTGCGCGACTTCATCGAGCGGCACGAGCGGGTATTTGTGATCGAGCAAAACCGCGATGCCCAGATGCGTTCGCTGCTGATGATCGAACTCGGCATGGACCCGAAAAAACTCGTGTCCGTGCTGAACTACGACGGCTTCCCGATCACGGCGGAAACCATTACGCGCCAGATTCTGAAGCACCACCCGGCCCTGGAACCGGTGGGCGGAAATGGGCAGCAGGTGTAAGGCCGGAGGTGAAATTCAAGCGATCCCGGAACACGAAGGCGTAGGAAAACACGTCGTGATGCTCCAGCCATTCGGCAAATGCGAGACCGCCGGCCCGCAAGTCCTGTACGGAAATGTTGGATCGTTTGCCCTGAAAATAACCCTCGAAACGGTCGGGAAACGGGAGTGCCGGCCAGTTGACCATCCGGGAAATTCGGTCGGCGAGGTCGCGTATCCTTGGATCATTCGGATTGTCGAACTGTGCCTGAAAACCGTTCAGCCCGAGGTGTTTGGAGCAATAGTTCGATCCTGCCAAGGGCTTGCAAAGGGTGTTTTCCGCCAAGGGCGCCAGTACTGAGTCGCGTAGTTCCTGTTCAAAATCCAGCGTCTGCAAGGTTGGCAGGACGGCCTCAAAGGCTGGCAGGGGCAAGGCGTTTAGCACCCAGTCGTCCACATTTTCCCGGTAGTGCTGGGCATTCACAAATGCCGAGTCGGTCAGCCAGACAAGGGGTGCAGCCTGTCGGGCAAGGTCATTTTCAGAAAACAACGAGAGCAAAAAGTGAATGGTCGCCAGCGGGTATTTCCAGTGGAAACCCTGCGATACCGTGCGTCCGGCCAATACATTTGGGTTGAGCGTATGCGTATGCCCGGGCAATTCCTCCGCTGCGTCCAACTGGATGATATGGTGCCCGAGGCTCGGCACGGTTCCGAGGCAGATGTCCAGGTCCACGGCAAAGAGCTTGCCCGACTCCAGTTTTTTCCAAAACTCCGTTGCATCGCCAGTGTGCCACAGCCGGTTATACCCGCAGTACACCCCCGCCACCGGCCAGCCGAAGCGCCCGTGCAGGTACGCCGCCGACAATAGGCTGTCGAGGTCGTTGCCGATGATCATGCCCGAGACATAGTCAGGTCGGGCGAAGGGGAGAAAGTGGTCGGGGTGGGCCATATTTACAGAGACAGCCTTTTTTAGGCTGCACAAAAATATGGCAGGTGTTCTCAAAATTCCCCCTCGTTGCAACCAAACGCCCGCTGCCCCCATCTACCGGCCATTGTTTCACCGATAAATTTTTTAAAAACAACGTGGAACGCTACCAAACAAAAATAACAAGCAGATGAACACACTGGAAATTTTGTTGCTTTTTGCGGGCATCGCCGTGGGCGTGGCCGCTGTGCTGGTGCTCCGACACGCGCTTTTGGTACGGCGCAGGGTGCGGGAGATCGTGTAGTCTGGTACACTACGCCCCCACCATTCTTTTTTTCGCTTCCACGCACCAGAGCAGTTCGCCGATAAATCTCGCCGCCCGTTTATCGGTCGCCGCCTGATCCGTTGGGTTGCCGGCAATATCGAAGGCCTCCTGCACTTTGGGCACCGGGAACATTGCCGGCACCGTCCAGGCGCGGATTTTCCACAGCGAAAATTGCAGCGACGTGATGACTTGCGAGCCTCCGAAAATTCCGTCCGATGCGGTGGAAATGGCCACGGGTTTGCGCTGCCACTCCTCGTACAGCAGGTCAATGACGTTTTTCAGGCTTGCCGGGTACCCGCCGTTGTATTCGGGGGTGACAATCAAAACCCCGTCGGCGGATTTTATTTTCCCGGCAAAATCAAGCATCGCCTCCGTGGGGTTTTTAAACAAGCGCAAGCGCTCTTCGAACACCGGGAAGTTGTAGGCTTGCAAATCGAGAATCTCGGTTGTGGCAAGGGCATTCGTTTCCAAATAATTTTTGAAATACAACGCGACCCGGTGGCTGTTCCGGCCCGTTCGGACGCTGGATGAGATGATGGCGATATGCGGCATGTGTAGATTGGTTGTGTTGTCCGAACATGGAATGGGAGCAATAGTTTTCAAATCCGCACCCGTTCGCCCGCCCGCACCACTACTTCCGAGCCTTCGGCTAAAAAAACCGAGAGCGGCTCCGAATTCGACAAGGCAGCAAACGCGGCCCCGTACACCGCACCGAAATCTACCTGACAATGCCAGGCCCGAATCGGATGTACCTGCCAGCGCGGGTGCTCCACCTGGTATTCCGTGCTGCTGTGGGCATCCCGGCGGGAGTAGCCCCAGTAGTGCTCGGTGATGAATTCCGCTTCGCTGCCGGGTTTCAGTTCCAGGGGTTTCGGGTCGGCTTGTACCCCGAAGGATTGCCGAAGGCCCGCCTCCCGCCACGAGTACTCCACTTCGAGCAAATCCTGACTTTCCTCCCAACGGTGTGCCATGCGTCGGGCCACATAACGTTCCCGGTACAGGGTATTGGCCACCCAGGCAATGGCCGGTTTGGGGACAATTTCGCGCACAAACACCACGCCGCGTTTCCAACCGAGTTCGGGGTCAAATCGTCGGACGTAGAACCGCAGGTTTATTTCTTCAAAATTGACATGTCCGGGAATCCGGAACCCGCGCACCCGCGTGTTTTGAAACATAAACCCGACCAGGCTGGCGTAACAGGTATCGTTCCAGGTGTCCAGTTCTGTATGTGCCGGCAAGTAGGGTAGGAGAGCGTCGGGGCTGATTCGGTAGTTCAACAAAACAAGCCGTCGCCAGGCAGCGGTGAGGAAAACGGGTCGGGAAGTGTGGTTCATGTCGGGCATGCTATTCACTTTTTCTCCGCGATCTTCCGCAGTTCGTTCAACTTCCAGAGCGCATCCATCGGCGTCATGGTGTTCAAATCCAGGGCCATAAGTTCCTCGCGAATTTTGCGGGTGTACTCGTCGGCATCAAAAATTTGAAGTTGCATGCGGGGCTGCACGGCCTTTACCCGCTGTTTCAGTTCGGCGGAGGGTTGCCGCCTGCCGGTAGACGCAGTCTCTGCCCGCCGTCCCCCGTCGTCCGTCAAGCGCCCGCCGTCGGCCTCGAGGGTATGCAAAATCTCGCCGGCGCGCTCGACCACTTCGGCGGGCATGCCGGCCATGCGGGCGACGTGAATGCCGAAGGAGTGGTTGGAGCCGCCGGGCACGAGTTTGCGCAGGAAAATGACCTTGTGCCCGACCTCCCGGGTGCTGACGTGGTAGTTGTGGACACGCTCGTGCAGGTCGGCGAGTTCGTTGAGTTCGTGGTAGTGGGTGGCGAAAAGGGTTTTGGGGCGGGCCTTGCCGTTGTCGTGCAGGTACTCGGCCAAGCTCCAGGCGATGGAAATGCCGTCGTAGGTGCTGGTGCCCCGCCCGATCTCGTCGAGCAGGATGAGGGAGCGGTCGCTGAAGTTGTTCATAATGAGCGCCGTCTCGTTCATTTCGACCATGAAGGTGCTCTCGCCGCCGCTGATGTTGTCGCTGGCACCCACGCGGGTGAACACCTTGTCCACCATGCCGATGCGGGCCGACTGGGCGGGCACGAAACTGCCGATCTGAGCCATAAGCACGATTAGCGCCGTTTGGCGCAGCAGGGCTGATTTGCCGGACATGTTCGGTCCGGTGATCAGGATGATCTGCACGGTTTCGTTGTCGAGGTAAATGTCGTTGGGGATGTACGCCTCGCCCACAGGCAGTTGGGTTTCGATGACCGGATGCCGCCCGCCTTTGATTTCCAGGGAAAAGGAATCGTCCATCTCGGGCCGCAGGTAGTTTTGTTTGACAGCCACTTTAGCCAGCGATAACAGGCAGTCGAGCCTGGCAATGACCTGTGCGTTGTGCTGCACCGGAGAAATGTAGGCACCGGTTTCGTTCACCAGTTCCCGGAAAATACGCTCTTCCAGTTCCAATATTTTCTCCTCGGCGCCCAGGATTTTGCTTTCCAGTTCTTTCAGTTCAGGTGTAATGAAACGCTCGCCGTTGGCAATGGTCTGTTTGCGGATCCAATCGTCCGGCACCTGGTTTTTCCACTTGCTGGTGACTTCGAGGTAGTACCCGAACACGTTGTTGAACCCGATTTTCAGGCTCTGGATACCAGTGCGTTCCGTTTCGCGCTGCTGAATGGCCACCAGCAATTCGCGGCTGTGCCGCACGATATGGCGCAATTCGTCCAGTTCGGGGTGTGCGCCGTCGGCGATGGCGCCGCCCTTGCGTATGTCATTCGGTGGGTCTGGCGCGATGACGGCTTCGATGCGCTCGCGCAGGGTATGGCAGGGGTTTAATGCCTCGCCGAGGCGAAGCAGCGGCCCCACCCCCGACCCCTCCCCCCTGTGGAGGGGGGACGTAGCAGGTGTCGCCTCTCCCCTCCCCAGGGGGGAGGGGTCGGGGGTGGGGCCGAGCATCCGTTTGATCCCGTCCACCGCCATCAGCGCCCGCCGTAGTTGCATCACTTCGCGGGGGCTGATTTTGCCCATTGCCGTTTTGCTCATCAGCCGCTCGAGGTCGCCGACATGGCGGATATGCGGTTCCATTTGGCGGACAAATTCCTGATTGCCAACAAAAAAACCAACCGCTTCGTGGCGCTCCTCGATTTGGTGGATGTTGGTCAGCGGGAGTAAAATCCATTTTTTGAGCAAACGGGCGCCCATCGGACTGACGGTTTGGTCCAGCACTTGCAGAAGCGAAGTGCCGGTTTCGTGGTTGGACTGAATAAGTTCGAGGTTGCGCACGGTGAACCGGTCGAGCCAGACGTAGTTGTCGGTTTGCAGGCGACTCAGGCTGCGGATGTGGCTGATCTGGTTATTTTCGGTAGCAGCGAGGTAGTGCATGGCTGCCCCGGCGGCCGACTGGGCCAGGTCGAGGTCTTCGATGCCGAAGCCCTTGAGGCTGGCTGTTTGAAAATGCTGGAGCAGTTTTTCGCGCCCGAATTCGGAGGTGAAGATCCAGTCTTCGAGGGTGTAGGTGTAAAACTTGTCGCCGAAGTAGGCGGCAAATTCCTTCATGCGGCTTTTGGGCAGCACAATCTCGGCGGGTTTGAAGCCCTGGAGCAGTTTGTCCACGGTAGTCATGTTGCCCTCGGTGGCGAAAAACTCGCCGGTGCTCACGTCGAGGAACGCGATCCCGAACTGGTCGTTTTTACCGAAGGCAAGGGTGGCGAGAAAGTTGTTCTGGTTGTGCTCCAGCAGGGCATCGTCGGTGGTGACACCGGGAGTCACGATTTCCGTCACGGAGCGGCGCACCACCTTGCCCGGAACCGGTTTTTCCATTTGCTCACAAATCGCCACCCGGAAGCCTGCACGCACCAGCCGGGGCAGGTACACATCCATCGCGTGGTGCGGGAAGCCGGCCAGTTCGATGTCGGAACCGCCGTTGTTCCGGCTGGTGAGCGTGATACCCAGAGCGTTTGCGGCTTTGACCGCATCTTCGGCAAAGGTCTCGTAGAAGTCGCCCACCCGGAACAGCAGGATAGCGTCCGGGTATTTGGCCTTCACCGAGTTGTACTGCGCCATAAGGGGCGTAGTGGCGGGTGTTTTGTCGGAACCTGAATTTTTGCCGGGTCGAGCCATTGCGCTTGCTGGATGGTTAAGCGGGCAAAAATAGGTGTCGCATCGGGCTTGCCCAAGTATCCGACGAAATCAGATTGCCTTGACCCGGAATGACCGGGCAGGACCTTGCTTTGAAATGCAAAAAATTGACATTTGTCGCATCCATGCCTTTATGGTGGCCGTAATGTCGGCCAAACAAGCACGTCATCACAACCATGTTTTGTAACATTGCGGCTTCTTGCACGGCAATACCAATTCCTGTTGTTTCCCTTTTTTAATCCGAGGACGATTCAAAAAACCGATCGTTTTTTGCCTAACTCTCTGTGCTTACACAAATCACTACTGCTGCTATGGGTTTCAGGATTACTCTATTTCTGCTCGTCCCTGTTTTTTTTCTTCAAAATCTGACTGCTCAAAACGTCATTTCCGTTGACCTGGAAAAGCAGCGCCAGCGCATCCCGATGGATGTTGTCCTTGGGCAAAACCAGATTCAGGTTTGTGGACTTATTCCCGGCACTACATATTCAGTTGTGGCCGTGCCCGCCATGGCTGGCGAAAAGACGCAAATGGCGCTTACAATGACCGACGCGAATCTGGAAATAGAGGCAAAACACGTTTCCCGCCCCGACCGTCCGCAGCACCGGCAATTCGTGGCATCGGATGAATGCGTAAATTTCACACTTGTAGCGGGCGACAGTTCCCAAGACGGCAGCCTGCCGATATTTCTGTCCATTGGTTGTGTGGACTGCCCGGAGGCAGCGGCTTTCATGGAAAAATTTATGAACCAGTTGGAAAGCATGGGGATGGCCAACCTGACCACAACGGGAGGCACCTCGGCATCTTCCTTGGTGACAACCCTGATCGGGGGCGACTGCTTCCAAGTTTCGGGGGCATCCTCCACCGGGCCGGGCCAGTCGCGCGGTACGTTCAACAATGGAGGCACCAACATCGGTATCAACACCGGCGTGGTATTGGCCACCGGTAATGTAAGCAGCCTGCCCGGGCCGAACAACGCCAGCAATACCTCGGCAAACACAGCCGGCTTCAACGTGAACAGCCCGGACGACCCCGACCTGGATGGGCTTACAAGCGCAAACCAATGGGATGTGGTAAAATTAGAGTTCGACTTTACACCGACGGCTGAGTCTGTGTCTTTTGAGTATGTGTTTGGTTCGGAGGAGTATTGCGAGTTTGTGAACACGAACTTCAACGACGTGTTCGGTTTCTTCATCAGCGGCCCCGGCATTCCGGGTGGTGTCAAGAACATTGCGTTGCTGCCCGTGGGGGGAAATCCGCCCGTGGCAATCAACAACGTCAACCATTTGACGAATACCGCCTACTACGTCAACAACAATGCCTTCAATCCTTGTCAAGCCGTTGGCGCTTGCTGCCAGCCCGAGTGTGCGCTCGATGGCTGGACGACCGTGCTGACAGCCACTGCCGACAGTTTAATCCCATGCTCTACCTACCACATCAAATTGGCTATCGCCGACATTTCAGATGGGTTGCTTTTTTCTGCTGTCTTTCTCAAAGCCAACTCCTTCAACGCCGGTGGTGTGGTGAAGGCGGGCGCCATCTATCCTGCCGGTTTTCAGTATGTCCTAGAGGGCTGCAATGGGGGATTCATTCGATTTATCCGCGCGGGAGGAGACCTGAACGAACCCCTTGAAGTATCGTTTACGGTCGGCGGCACCGCTACCCCTGGTGACGATTATGAGCCTTTGCCTACCACTATTACTATACCAGCCGGTGATACTTATATTGACATTCCAATTTTGGTTATTTCGGATTTTATCATTGAAGGCCAGGAGACCATTGTTATCACGCTCAACAATCCCTGTTCCTGCAACTTGACACAAACGACGTTCAACATCCAGGACAAGGAGCCTTTGGAAATTGAACTGGAAGACGTTGACCTTTGTGGTGCAAACAGCGCCACGCTTACGCCAACGCTGATCAGCCCGGGCGCGCCGCCGCTCTCATACCTTTGGAGCACGAATGCGACCACACCGTCTATTACTGTCAACACTCCAGGAACGAATACCTACACCGTGACGGTGTCCGACAACTGCGGCGAAACGGCAACCGCTGAAGCCACCGTTACTTTGACCCCCAGTCCCACCGCCACCCTGACCGGCTCCGGCGCTTTTTGCGCCAATCAGCCGTCCTCGGTAAACCTGACCCTGACATTCACCGGCATCGGCCCCTGGGTGGTGGAAATTGACAACAACGGCAATACCGAGACCCACACCTTTACGACCAGTCCGGTGACGTACACCGTCAATGATCCCGGCACCTACGCGTTGGTTAGCGTGGCAACCCAGTCCGGCTGTACGGGTACCGCAACCGGTTCGGTGACGCTCAATGAGATTACTGTAACTCTGAGCGTTACTCCCACCGATCCGCCTTGTTTTGGGGCGAACAACGGTTCCGCAACGGCATCCGCCTCGGGCGGAAACGCCCCGTTTACCTACGCTTGGAGCAACAACGGCTCCGGCCCGAACCAAACCGGGCTTGCCCCGGGCACCTACTCGGTAACGGTTACAAATGGACAGGGCTGTACGGCCGAAGAAAGTTTTACCCTAACCGAACCGCCCCAACTCACGGCATCTGCCAATAACACCGGAAACATTGACTGCAACAACCCAACCGGCAGCGCCGACCTTGAAGTGGACGGCGGCACTCCTGGCTACAATTTCACCTGGAGCGGCGGCTCCGGCGGCCAAAACCCGACGTTCACCACGGGCGGCACCTACACCGTCACGGTGTCGGATGCCAACAACTGCACCGTCACGGCATCGGTCACCATAACGTCCAGCCTGACGCCGCCCGTGGCAGCGGCCACCGTCAACGGACAAATTGACTGCATCAACGCCGAAATCACGATCAATGGAAACGGCTCGTCCCAAGGGCCGAATTTCACCTACGAATGGAGTGGCCCCGGCCTCACCTGCTGCGAAACGACCCTGGAACCGACAGTAAATGCTGGCGGCACCTACACGCTCACCGTGACCAACAGCGACAACGGCTGCACCGCCACTGTGGCCGTGAGCGTGGTGCAAAACATCACCCCGCCCAACGCCGTCATTGCGCCGCCGCAAAACATCAGTTGCACCACGCCGACCCTTACCCTGAACGGCAACGGCTCTTCCTCGGGGCCGAACTTCTCGTTCGAGTGGAGCACCTCCGGCGGTAATTTTACCTGCTGTACCAATACCCTCAACCCACAAATTGACCAGGCGGGCACCTATACCATTGTGGTCACCAACACCAATAACGGCTGCACCGCCGAAGCCAGCGTCACCGTGGACGGAAACACCGACCCGCCGACAGCAACGATCGAACCGCCCGCCGTGGTGGATTGCAACAACCCGGAACTGGAACTGGATGCGAGCGGCTCTTCGCAGGGCGGCAATTTCACCTACCAATGGGCAGCGGGGGCCGGCGGCAACTTCACCTGTTGCACCAACACCACCAACCCGACCATTGACGCCGGCGGCACGTACACCATAACGGTCACAAACACAGACAACAACTGCACGGCCACAGCAAGCGTGTCCGTAACGGCCAGCCTTACCCCGCCGGTAGCTGTGGCCGCCACTCCGCCCACGCTGACCTGTGCCAACCCCGAAATCACGATCAACGGCAACGGCTCCTCGCAAGGATCGAACTTTACCTATGAATGGACGGCCAACCCGGGCAACATTGTCAGCGGCGACAACACGCTCAACCCTGTGGTGGATGAAGCCGGCTCGTACACGCTCGTCGTGACCAATACCGACAATGGTTGTACCAGTTCGACGACGGTCAACGTCAACTCAAACCAAGACTATCCCGATGCCGATGCCGGACCGGAACTTACCCTGAACTGCACCAGCCCCAACCTCCAGTTGCAAGGTTCCGGAAGCACCGGGAACGGGATCAATATTCAATGGACGGCCAACCCGGGCAACATCGTCAGCGGCGCAAACACCTACACGCCGACGATCAACCAACCAGGCACCTACACGCTCGTGGTCACCAACACCGCCAATGGTTGTTCCAGCACGTCCGAGGTGTCGATTTCTTCCAACTTTGACGTGCCTGTGGCCCAGATTGCTCCGCCGATAGTCGTGGACTGCAACAATCCGACCATCGAAATTGACGGCAGCGGCTCCTCGCAAGGGCCGGAATTTACCTACAACTGGACGGCCAACCCGGGCGGCTTCACGGGCGGCACCAACACCTCCAATCCGACCGTCAATCAGGCCGGCACGTACACCGTCACCGTCACCAACACCGACAATGGCTGTACCGCCACGGCCAGCGTGTCCGTCACCTCCAGCCTGACCCCTCCTGTGGCCGTGGCTGCCAACCCGCCCATACTGACCTGCACCAACCCGGAGATCACCATCAACGGCAACGGCTCCTCGCAAGGGCCGGATTTCACCTACGAATGGACTGCAAACCCCGGCAACATCGTCAGCGGGGAAAACACGCTCAACCCCGTCGTGGACGAGGCTGGCTCGTACACGCTTGTCGTCACCAATCAGGCCAACGGGTGCACCAGTTCAACCACGGTCAATGTCAATTCCAACCAGAATTACCCGAACGCCGATGCCGGCCCGGAACTTACGCTGAACTGCACCAACCCCAATCTGCAACTGCAAGGCTCCGGCAGTACCGGCAACGGTATCAACATTCAGTGGTCGGCCAACCCGGGCAACATCGTCAGCGGGGCCAATACCTACTCGCCGACGATCAACCAGCCGGGGACATACTCGCTCGTGGTCACCAATACTGCCAACGGCTGTTCGAGCACCTCCGAAGTCACCATTTCTTCCAACTTTGACGTGCCCACGGCACAAATCAACCCGCCTTTAGTGGTGGACTGCAACAACCCGACCGTCGAAATTGACGGCAGCGGTTCCTCGCAGGGACCGGAATTTACCTACAACTGGTCGGCCAACCCGGGCGGTTTTTCCGGCGGCACCAATACGACCAACCCGACTGTCAACCAGGCCGGCACCTACACGATCACTGTGACCAATACCGACAACGGATGCACGGCCACAGCCAGCGTTTCGGTGACATCCAGCCTGACCCCCCCCGTGGCCGTGGCCGCCAACCCGCCCCTGTTGACCTGTCAAAACCCGGAACTGACGCTCAACGGCAACGGCTCGTCCCAAGGCTCGGAATTCACCTACGAATGGACGACTGGTACCGGGAACATCGTCAGCGGGGAAACTACCCTCAACCCGGTCATTGACCAGACCGGCTCGTACACCCTCGTGGTGACCAACCAAACCAACGGCTGCACCAGTTCAACCACGGTGAACGTCAATTCGAACCAGAACTTCCCGACCGCCATCGCCGGCCCGGAACAGACGCTGAACTGCATCCATCCCAACCTCCAACTGCAAGGTTCCGGGACGAACCCGCCCGGCGTCACCATCCAATGGACGGCCAACCCAGGGAATATCGTCAGCGGCGCCAACACCTATTCGCCCACCGTCAACCAGCCGGGCACCTACACCCTTGTGGTCACCAATACCGCCAACGGATGTTCCAGCACCGATGAGGTGACCATCAGTGCCAACTTCGACGTGCCGGTAGCACAAATCGAACCGCCATTGGTGATCAACTGCTACAATCCCAGCGTCGAATTGGATGCCGGCGGCTCCTCCCAAGGCCCGGAATACGGCTACAACTGGACGGCCAACCCGGGCAATATTCAGTCCGGGGGGACAACGCCGTACCCGGTGATCAACCAGCCCGGTACCTATAATTTGACCGTCACAAACACCGAAAGCGGCTGTACTGCCACCGCCAGCGTGTCCGTGACCGCCAACCTTGCCCTTCCGACTGCCCTTGCCGCCGCACCGGGACTGCTCACCTGTCAAAACCCGGAACTGACGCTCAACGGCAACGGCTCGTCCCAAGGGCCGGAGTTCACCTACGAGTGGACGACCGCCAACGGCAACATCGTCAGCGGCGAAACCACCCTCAACCCGGTCATTGACCAGCCCGGGGCCTACACCTTGGTCGTGACCAATCAGGACAACGGTTGCACCAAAGCCGTGACCGTGACCGTCAACTCGAATCAAAATTTCCCCAATGTCAGCGCTGGGCCGGAATACCTGCTCAACTGCGTCAATCCAAGCCTCCAGTTGAACGGTTCCGGCAGCAGCGGCACCGGCATTGTGGTTCAGTGGACGGCCAACCCGGGCAACATCGTCAGCGGCGCCAACACCTACTCGCCCACGATCAACCAGCCCGGTGTGTACTATGTGGTGGTGACGAACACCGCCAACGGCTGCACCGCAGAAGATTTTGTGCAAATCGAGGCCAACTTCGACCAACCGGTTGCCGTGATAGCTGCACCGGATGTGATCAACTGCTATACCCCGGAGATCGAACTGGATGCAAGCGGTTCTTCCCAAGGCCCGGATGACGTGTTCGTCTGGACCACGGTGAACGGGAATATCCTTGGGGGAGCCAATACCCCCAACCCAATCGTGAACCAGGCCGGAACCTACAACCTGTTCATCTCCAATGTCGCGAGCGGCTGCACGGCGACGGCCAGCGTGATGGTGCAACAAAACCTGACCCTGCCCAATGCCAACGCTGGGCCAAGCGCGACGTTGAGCTGTACTGTTGCCCAATTGACCCTCAACGGTACCGGCTCTTCCGGCCCCAACTTTTCCTACGAATGGTGGACCGGCAGCGGAAACATCGTAAGTGGCGAGAACACCCTGAATCCGGTCATTGACCAACCGGGTTCCTATACGCTGTTGGTCACCAATGCCACAAACGGCTGCACGCGCGAAAGCACGGTGAACATTCTGGCCGACCAGAATGCCCCCACTGCATTTGGCGGTGGCGACAACGCGCTGACCTGCACCACGCCCAGCCTTCAGCTCAACGGTTTCGGCTCGTCCACCGGAAACGGCATCACGTACCAGTGGGTGGCCAACCCCGGCAATATCGTTTCCGGGGCAAATACGCTCACGCCAACCGTCAACGCTTTCGGTTTTTATACGCTCATCGTCACCAACACGGCCAATGGCTGTACCGACGAAGACGAAGTGTTCATTGACGACAACATCATCTTCCCCACCGCTTCGATTGCTCCCGCACAGCAACTCAACTGTGCGTTTACGAGCGTGGAACTGGATGCAAGCGGCTCCTCCGGCGACAACCTCGCGTTTGCCTGGACGCCGAACAACCTCATCCTCAGCGGGCAGGGAACCTCAAACCCCGAGGTGGCACAGGTGGGCACCTACAACCTCATCGTGACCAACACGGAAAACGGATGCACCGCCACCGCCTCGGTAACGGTCACCCAGGACATTGCCCCGCCCACGGCGGTCGCGGTGCCAACGGCATCCATCACCTGCCAGTCGCCGCAGACCACGCTCAACGGTACCGGCTCATCGTCCGGGTATCCGTTCTTCTACGAATGGACGACCACCAACGGCAACATCGTCAGCGGCTACCTGACCTTGAATCCCATCGTCAATCAGGTAGGCACGTACACGCTCACCGTGTCCAATATCGAAAACGGTTGCACCGCCACCACAACGGTGCAGGTCGTCACCCAGCAGACGTTCCCGACCGCCGATGCCGGCCCGGCCCAAACGCTCACCTGCACGACGCAGCAACTCAACCTCGACGGTACCGGCTCCTCGCAGGGGCAGCAGTACACCTATGTTTGGACGACCCAAAACGGCAACATCGTTTCCGGCGGCAATACCCTGAACCCGCTGGTAAATGCACCTGGCTTGTATGAACTTTCCGTGGTCAATACCCAAACCGGCTGCACTTCCACTGCCTCGGTATCGGTCGGCCAAAACATAGCCAACCCGCTTGCATCGGTTGCTCCGGGTGGTGAACTGAGTTGCACCATCACCACGCTTGTCCTTGACGGTACGAATTCCAGCACGGGCGGCGCCTTCACCTACAACTGGACTACCGCCTCCGGCAACATCGTTTCCGGCCAGGGCACGCTCAGCCCCGTGGTGGACGCCACGGGCACCTACACGCTTTTGGTGACCAACACGACCAATGGTTGCACGGCCTCTTCCAGTACCACCGTTACTGCCGATGCCGGCCTGCCCAACGCCAATGCCGGCCCGGCTACGACGCTGACCTGTCTGGTTTCGGAAATAACGCTCAACGCCACGGCTTCCAGTCAGGGCAGCGAATTTTCCTACAACTGGTCTGGGCCGGGAATCGTTTCGGGCGGGAACTCCCTCACACCGACGATCAATGCCGCCGGCACCTACACGCTGCTCATTTCCAATGCTTCCAACGGCTGTACGGCCAGTTCGAACGTGGTCATTCCGGCCGATGTGGCGCTGCCCATCGCCGCTGCCGGGCCGCCTGCCATCCTGAATTGTTTGGACACCCTGCTGACCCTGCAAGGCAACACATCCAGCACCGGACAGCAGTTCACCTATTTGTGGTCGGCTACTGCCGGAGGCAATATCGTGTCGGGCGCCAATACTCTTGTGCCACAGATTGACCAGCCGGGCACCTACACCCTGCTCGTATCCAACACGACCAACGGCTGTACCGCTACGGACGTGGTGAATATTTCCCAAAACATCACCTTGCCGACAGCCAATGCCGGCGCCCCCGGCCTGATCACCTGCACCAATGCCACCGTGACCTTGACGGGCAGCGGCAGCACCGGACAGGAATTTGCCTACGCGTGGACAACGCCCAACGGCAGCATCGCCACCGGCGCGAATACGCTCACGCCCGTGGTGGATGCCCCGGGAACGTACAATTTGTTAGTGACGAACACCGTAAACGGCTGCACGGCTGTCGCTGCAGTGGTCGTGACCAAAGACGATAACGTCCCGGTAGCCACGGCAGTCGCTCCCGGCCCATTGACCTGTGCCATCGCACAAATTCAGTTGAACGGCGCCGGCACGACCACCGGCCCGACCTTGCAATACACCTGGACGACTGCCAACGGCAACATTGTCGGTGGGGCAAACACGCTCAACCCTACGGTGAACCAGCCGGGCCAGTACACGCTGAACGTGTTCAACTCGGCCAACAACTGCGAAGCGCTCTTTACGGTCAATGTAGCCCAAGACTTGGCTCCACCGACAGCCAATGCCGGCGCGCCCGCGATTATTTCCTGCGCCAATCCGGTGCTGACGCTCAATGGCGGAAGTTCCAGCCAGGGCGCCAATTTCACCTATCAATGGAATACCGTCAACGGCAACGTCGTTTCCGGGGCAACTACGGTCAACCCGCAAATTGACCGTTCGGGGAACTACACGCTGGTAGTGACCAATACACAAAACGGTTGCACGGCATCGGCATCGGTGCAGATTTTGTTGGATCAAAACTCCCCGCAAGCGGAGGCCGGCCCGCAACAGCAACTCACCTGCGTAGCCAATAGCGTTGCCCTAAACGGCGCCGGCACCAGTATTGGGCCAAACTTTGTGTACCAATGGTCGGTATCGGGAGGCGGCAATATTGTCAGTGGGGAAACCTCACTGAATCCCGTGATTGATCAACCCGGGCAATACACCCTTTTGGTCACCAACCCGACCAATGGCTGCACCTCCGTTGATTCGGTAAATGTCATCGTGAACGTCACGCCTCCGGTTGCGGCCATTGCTTCACCGCCTACGCTGAACTGTCAACTCACCCAAACCACGCTCGTCACCACTGGAAGTAGTACGGGAGGCCAGTTCTCCTACGCGTGGAATACAGTTGGCGGCGGGTTTGTTTCCGGGATCAACAGCCCGGCGCCCGTGGTGAACAAACCCGGTACGTACAATTTGGTCATCACCAATACGTCCAACGGTTGTACTACAACAGCCTCCACCGTAGTTCTGCAAAACATTCAGCAGCCGACCACTGATGCCGGCGTGACGGCAGAACTGAACTGCGCCAACTCCTCGCTTTCGCTCAACGGAACAGCCGGAAACTTGGGCGGTAGCGGCGCCCAGATCGTCTGGACAACCCAAAACGGGAACATCGTTTCGGGCGCGACCACGCTCAATCCAGTGATTAATGCCCCGGGCACCTACATCCTGACCGTGACGAACACCACAAACTTCTGCACGGCAACCGACCAGGTGGCGATTTCCCAAAACACGACATCGCCGACGGCAGCCGTTGCCGCTGCGCCGACGTTGACCTGTGCGGTGCCGGTCGTTTCCCTGAATGGAAACGGCAGCAGTTCCGGGCCGCTGTTCGGGTACCAATGGGTGGCACAAGGTGGAGGCAACATCTTGTCGGGCGCAACCACCCTGTTGCCCACGGTGAATGCCCCCGGCACGTACCTGCTGACCATCACAAACAACAACAACAAGTGTACAACAACAGCATCTGTAACGGTGCCGCAAGACATTGTACAGCCTAATGCCGTGGCCGGAAATACCGTCACGCTCACCTGCACCACTCCGACGTTGCAACTTAGCGGCACCGGCAGCAGCACAGGAAGCCAGTTTTCCTACGAATGGAGCACCCTGAACGGGCAAATCCTTTCTGGCGCAACCACACTGCAACCGACGATCGGCGCACCGGGGCTGTACACTCTTTTGGTGACCAACGCGGCAAACGGCTGCACCCGGGATGCCAACGTGCAGGTGCTCCAGGATGCCAACGCACCCTTGGCCGCAGCAGCTCCTCCCGCCGAACTGACCTGCAAGACACAAACCGTGACGCTCAACGGGACGGGCAGCAGCGTGGGGAACAACTTCGGTTACCTGTGGAGCACGACCAACGGCCAAATCCTCAGCGGCGGCACCACGCTCCAACCGGTAGCAGGGGCGCCCGGTACCTACCAGTTGCTGGTCACCAACAGTCAGAACGGGTGCACTGCCATCCGGAACGTCACCGTTTCACAAAATATCACGCCACCCGATGTGGTGACCAATGCCGCCAATACGATCACTTGCACGACCACTTCGGTTTCGCTGAGTGCCTTTGGTACTGGAGGCAGCCAGGGGATTGGATATGCCTGGAGCACTACAAACGGCAATATCGTCGCGGGAGCCAATACGTCCAGCCCGACGGTAAACGCCGGGGGCTTGTACAACCTTGTCGTGACCGACCAGTATAATGGTTGCACCAACACGGCCCAGATACAGGTTCCGACGGATACGCAAGCGCCGCCTATTGCCATTGCGGCTCCCAACTTGTTGACTTGCGTAGTTCAACAGGTGATCGTGGATGCTTCCGCCAGCGCCCAAGGCAGCCAATACACTTATACTTGGTCTGGCCCTGGAATTGTTTCCGGCTCTGGATCCCTCACGCCGGTCGTCAACCAGCAGGGCAGTTACATACTGTCCATCGTGAACAGCCAGAACGGTTGCACCGCTTCCGCTACGGCTGTCGTTCAGCAAAACACGCAAGCGCCGGCAGCAGAGGCCGGTGGCGGCTTCGAGATCACCTGCACTGTGCTTGAGGGCGTGCTGAGTTCCGCAGGGTCGTCCAGTGGGGCCAATTTCAGTTACCTCTGGTCGTCGGCCAACGGCAACATCCTGTCGCCGCCGACGGTGGCCGCTCCGTCCGTGGACGCGCCCGGAACGTACAGCCTGTTGGTGACCAACTTACAAACCGGCTGCACGGCCACCGACAATGTGGTGGTCACCGAAAATACCAACTACCCGAGCAGCCTGGAGTTGTTTACGGAACCGCCGAGTTGCGACGGACAGCTCGGCACGATCCGAATCGTGGAGGTGCAAGGAGGCGTCGGGCCGTACCTGTACTCCATTGACGGCGGCAATACGTTCCTGACAGCCACCGACTTTCAGAACCTCAGTCCAGGCCAATACCAGTTGGTAGTGCAGGACGCGAACGGCTGCGAATACGAAGAGTCGCTCACGTTCCAAGTGCCGGTGGAGCCACAGATAGTCCTCGGGCCGGAAATCAAACTGAACTATGGGGAATCAGGCAAATTGACGGCGCTCTTCAACATTCCGCCATCCCAGGTGGACACGATCATTTGGTCGCCGATGGAGAGCCTGACACTGACCGACAAGCCGCACATCGTCCTAGCGCGTCCGTTCACGACCACGGAGTACACCGTACGGGTAGTGAACAAAGAAGGCTGCGAAGATCGGGCTACGATCATAGTCCGGGTGAATGACCCCAACCTGTGGGCGCCCAATGCGATCAGCCCGAACAAGGAGGACGGCAAAAACGACGTGTTCGTGATCTTCGCGGGGCCGAACACCGTCAACAAAATCAACTCGCTTCAGATTTACGACCGCTGGGGCAACCAGGTGTTCTACAAACAAAACATCGAACCGAACAACGAAAAGTACGGCTGGGACGGGCGTTTCCGCGGCCAGCCGATGAACCCGGCGGTGTTCGTGTGGTGGGCCGAAGTGGAACTGGTCAGCGGCCAGAAAATATTGATGAAAGGCGATTTGACGATCGTGGATTGATCTTTGCAGGAACAAAGGCAACACGGATTACACGGACCCGCGCGGATTTTCACGGAAAAATAAAATCTGTGGCGATCTGTTTAAATCTGTGTAATCCGCGTTGCCATTGTTCCTCCGTGCGGTTTACCTTCGCGCCATGGACAAAATGATCGCGCGTTTCCCCGAACAACTGGCCGAAGCATTGGAAATTGCCCAATCGGTTTCCATCAACAAACACACGTCTCCCATTCGGACCGTGCTCATCTCCGGCCTCGGGGGTAGCGGTATCGGCGGCAACTTTGTGCAGGACCTCGTCGGTTCCGAATGCAAGGCGCCCATCGTGGTCAACAAAGGCTACAATGCGCCGCATTGGGTCAACAAACACACCCTCGCCATCTGTTCCTCGTACAGCGGAAACACGGAGGAAACCTTGCAGGTGTTCGAACAGGTACGCGCCACCGGTGCAAAAATCGTTTGCGTGAGCTCCGGCGGCAAACTGCTCGAATTGGCCAAGCGGCACGGCTACGATTTTGTGCAGGTGCCCGCTGGCTGGAGCAGCCCGCGGGCCTGCCTCGGCTATTCCATCGTGGCACAGTTGGCTGTGCTGCGCGGCGCCAAACTGATCGGTGGCCGGGTTTTTCGGCATATTGAGGCGGCTCGAAAACTCTTGGTGCGCGACCAGGCCGACATCCAAAAACGCGCCCAAAAACTCGCCGGTTTTCTTGCCGACAAAACCCCCGTGCTCTACTGTGCCGACACTACCGAGGCGGTGGCCGTTCGCTGGCGCCAGCAGATCAACGAGAATGCCAAGATGTTGTGCTGGCACCATGTCCTGCCCGAGATGAACCACAACGAACTGGTCGGTTGGCGCACCGAACGCCCCGATGTGGCCGTGCTGTGGCTGCGCCACCGCGACGACTACGACCGCACCACCGTGCGCATGAACATCATCAAGGAGATCATCGAACATTTTTCCGGGGCATCCATCGAGGTGTATTCCAAGGGAAAATCTGCCGCCGAAAAAATGCTCTACCTCGTGCATCTCGGCGACTGGACCTCACTCTACCTGGCCCATGCCCGCCAGGTGGACCCCGTCGAGATCAAGGTGATCGAGTATCTGAAAAACGAACTTTCAAAAATCTGACCATCCGTGTCCAATCCGTGTTTATCCGTGTCCAATCCTGAATCTTGTAGGATTGGACACGGATAAACACGGATTGGACACGGATAAACACGGTATCAAAAAGCGCGAATCTATGTCCAACATCAAACTCGATCTTTCGCATACGCAGGCCTTCATCCGGCCTGAGGAGTTTTCAGCCATCGAGCCGCAGGTGCTTGCTGCCGCCAAAGTTTTGGACAACCGAACCGGCCCCGGGGCCGAATTTCTCGGTTGGTTAGATTTGCCCGCCAAGTACGATCGGGCGGAGTTTCGGCGCATCAAGGCAGCAGCCAAACGCATCCAGCGCCAAAGCGAGGTGCTGGTGGTGATCGGCATCGGCGGCTCGTACCTCGGCGCCAAGGCTGCCCTGGAATTTTGCAGACCCACGCCGCCGCTTGCGCCCGCGCCGAGCCGGAAAAAAGGACCCGTGCAGATTTGTTTTGCCGGCACCAACCTCAGTGGGCCGTACCTGGTGCAGTTGCTCGATGCGCTCGGCGACCGGGATTTTTCGGTGAATGTCATTTCCAAGTCCGGCACGACCACCGAACCTGCCATCGCATTTCGGATTTTCAAGAAAAAACTTGAAGAAAAGTACGGCAAAGATGGCGCTCGCTCCCGCATCTACGCCACGACGGACAAGTCTCGGGGCGCCCTCAAAACGCTGGCAGACCGGGAGGGCTACGAGACTTTTGTGGTGCCCGACAACGTGGGCGGGCGTTTTTCGGTGCTCACAGCAGTCGGCCTGCTGCCCATTGCAGTGGCCGGAATAGATGTGGACGCGCTCTTGCAAGGTGCTGCTGAGGCTCGGACCCGCTACCGGACCGCGCCGTTTGCCGACAACGATGTGCTGCAATACGTGGCCACCCGAAACATCCTCCACCGCAAAGGCAAGGATATCGAAATGCTCATCAACTACGAACCCCGGCTGCACTTTTTGGCCGAATGGTGGAAACAACTCTACGGCGAAAGCGAGGGCAAGGACGGCAAGGGGATTTTCACCGCAAGCGCCGATTTCACCTCCGACCTGCATTCGCTCGGTCAGTACATCCAGGATGGACGCCGTCACCTATTCGAAACCCTGCTGGACATCGAACACCCGGAGGCAGACATTACCCTTGAGGCCGGCCCCGACGACCTCGACGGGCTGAACTACTTGGCCGGGAAAACCCTGGACTTTGTGAACAAAAAAGCGGCTCAGGGCACACTCGAAGCGCACACCGACGGGGGCGTACCAAACCTCCGTATTGCGATACCCGAAGCCTCGCCGTACCACCTCGGCGAGTTGTTTTATTTTTTTGAAAAAGCCTGCGCTGTCAGCGGCTACCTGCTGGGCGTCAATCCGTTTGACCAACCGGGAGTGGAGGCCTACAAAAAAAACATGTTCAGGCTGCTGAAGGGCGGCGCATAGCCTTTCCAGGTCTGCCAGACCTGGAAAGGCTATGCGCTCCTCACCGCCGCACCACCACCTTTCCTGCATACCCCCTTCCCGCGACGTAGTAGTACATCCCCTCCGGAAGCCCCTCCACCGGCAGGTTGGTGTCAAGCCCTGCGAGCGTGCGTTGCAGGACCACCTGCCCCACCGAGTTGTACAGTATAAAGGGCAGGGGCCTTGCCGCCGCCGCCTCGCACTGCACATATAGCACCGTACTTGCTGGATTTGGCCACACCCGTACTCCCGCGCCCCGCCCTGCCGGTCCCGCCGACATACTCACCGTAGGGGTGCAGGGCTGGCCCGGATTACCCAGCGGTCCAAGCCGGTAGTTGGGGAAGTACGGGATGGACGCCCCGCTGGGCGTGGGCAGCACTAGACCGCGCTGCTCGAAGTTGCTAGCCAGGCCGGCCGAGTCGGGGCTGTGGATGACGTGGTAGTAGCGGGTGTCGCCGCCACCCATGACGTAGATTTTGCAGTCGGGACCGAGTTGAGCAAGATAAAAAGTGATAGCTACGGGATCAGCATAGCCATCCCACTCTGCAATGGTTGTTTGGGTAGCGGAAATATCGTCGGCCCAAAGATCAAACTGGTATGCCTTGAGCACGGCCATGATGTATAGGTATCTTCCGCTGGGCGAGATGGTGCAGCCGCCGTCGAATGCAAATACCGGATCCAAGGTTATTGGAGCCGTACGGTAGTTGGAAAACTGCCCGGTAGCCCGATCAAAAGTGTAAATCATAATGTCGTGGTAGGGGAAGTAGCGCACCAGTGTACTGCCATCGGGCGAGATGGTGGTTTGTCCGGAGCCTTCCTCTTGGGGCGGCGGCAGCCCGCCGATGGTCTGAGTAAGCGTATCCACGATACCATCTTCGGTAAATCGGAAGACGAAAAACTGGTTGCTGTTGCGCCGGGGCGTGAGGAGCCACCAATCGGTACCGTTGGCGTGTTTCACAGCGAGCATTTCGCCCGTGGCGAGGTTGTCTTCCATCACGGGTAAGTTTTTTTGCGTGACTATTTTTTGGTCGGCGGTGATTTTGACTACGGAGTAAAGGAGTTTGTCCACAAAAGCATCTTCAGGTGGCCCTGATACATATTTTACACTTTTATGGAAAAGATAGCTGAGACTGTCGTTGTTGGGAAGAGGCAGAATTACCATGCTTGGATAGCCCGCAAAATACCCGCGTTCTAACTCATCGCATAAACGGGTATGCCAATACCCTGGATTTAAATCGTTTCCATTGTCCAAATAAAGACCACTCCCGTCAGAGATATCGCAACCGTTGGAGTATAAAAGCAATTCGCCATTGGAATCACAAATTGATGCATTACAAGCGAACATATTCATGTTTATTGCTTGTTCAAAGTAACTTACTGTGGGTTTATCCCCCTTAAAGTTGATGATGGTGCTACCAAAAACAGAATCGTTGAAATTGTAATCGTGGCCGATCATCCAGACATAATCTTGCTTTTGAGCATTACATGTAAATGGTATGATGGCCCAGAGCAACACATATAGCTTATGCATAGGTACAAAATGTTGTTGCCCGTCAACCTTCTCGGTTGACGGGCAAGTTGCTGACAGATTTAGATTTAGTGTTGGATGGTTACTTTCCCGGAATGGCCGTTGCTCGTGAAGTAGTAGTACGTTCCATTGGATAAATGGCCGAGCGGCAGTGTCAAAGTCCCGGAACCATCCTTCAACTGCTCACGGGCAACGATCTGCCCAATCGCGTTGTAGAGGAAGAAAGTTGGCCTCGTACCCTGCTCGGTAATGTACTGAACGGACATGGTCTGATTCGCCGGATTCGGATACACCCGTACTCCCGCACCCGCCCCCGCCGGCCCCGCCGACACGCTCACCGTAGGCGTGCACGGCTGGCCCGGGTTGCCCAGCGGCCCCAACCGGTAGTTGGGGAAGTACGGGATGGAGGCCCCGCTGGGTGTGGGCAGCACAAGGCCGCGCTGCTCGACATTACAGGCCAAGCCTGGTTGATTCGGGCTATGAATAATATGGTAGTAGCGGGTATCGCCACCGGCGATAATGTATATTTTGCAGTCAGGCCCGAGTTGGCAGGTGTAAAAATTGGTGGCTATCGGCCCAACAAAACCGTCCCATTCTGCGACGGTCGTTTGAGTTGAGGAAATATCGTTTGCCCATAGGTCAAATTGGTAAATGCGTTTCATCGCAGCGATATACAAGTACTGCCCGCTGGGTGAAATAGCGCAACCGCCATCGAAAGCCCAGGCTGTACCGAAGTCAATGGCTATAGTCCGGTAGTTGGAAAACTGCCCGGTGGCCCGGTCGAAGTCGTACAGCATAGCCGGGTGGTAGGGGTAGTAACGCACCATCAAACTCCCATCCGGCGACAAAGTGTTTTGCCCCGACCCTTCCTCTTGCGGCGGCGGTAGGCCACCGATGGTCTGAGTAAGGGTATCCACGATGCCGTCGGCGGTAAAGCGGAAGATATAAAATTGGTTGCTGTTGCGCCGGGGCGTGATGAGCCACCAGTCCGTACCGTTGGCGTGTTTCACGGCGAGCATTTCACCCGTGGCAAGATCATCCTCAATCAGGGGAATATTTTTTTGGAGCACCTGTTTGTCTTCGCTTGTGGCAGAGATCACCGTGTACAGGAGTTTATCCACAAAGGCATCTGCAGGAGGCCCCGGCACATATTTTACACTTTTGTGGAAAAGATAGTAGAGGCTGTCGTTGTTGGGAAGAGGCAAGATTACCATGCTTGGATGGCCAGCAGAATACCCGTCTTTATTTTTGTCGCAAAGTGTCTCATGCCAATATCCTGGATTAATTCCATCGCCATTTTCAATGATCTTGTCTTGGGCATCGCCTATATCACAACCATTTGTATAAAAAAGTAACTCACCATTCCCGTTGCAAATGCTCGCATTGCAAGTTCTCATATTAATTTCGCGGTAACGGTAAGTCGCTTTTGGAGGTGCATAGTTAAAATCAATAATAATACCTCCGTGAGAAGTAGTATTTGGCGTGTTGCTGTCGCCAATAATCCAGATATGATCTTCTTTTTGAGCCTGCAACAACACTGGTGCTATAAAAAACAAAACGATCCATTTCATAACGGAAACAGTAAAGGCGCCTTCCGACACGAAGTCGGAAGGTGCTGGGTGAGAGACATGAAAAGAATTAGTGTTGTATGATCACTTTGCCGGAATGGCCCGTACTAACGATGTAGTAGTAAACCCCGTCAGGTAGTTCCCGGATGGGCAGGTCGGCTGAAAATGAGTCGCTTGTGATCGTCTTCCTTGTTACAAGTTGGCCCATAGCATTGAAGAGCGAAAAAACAACGGGCCAATCGGAGATCGTTTCGCAACGGATGTGCAAGACCTGACTTGCTGGATTCGGATACACCAAAATCCGCCCATAAGTCAGGTTTCCAAGCACACTTGAAGTCGTCTCCGGGCGCAAAAAATAACACGCCGTGGAGTCGTTGTAGGTCGCCGGGTCGGTGTTGTCGTACAAGGCAAGCAGGGCGCGTGCGTGTAGCACCGCCTCGCCGTCGGCCAGCGGGCACTGGGCTGCCACGGCTTCCAGGTTGCTTCGCTGCTGGCTGCTCAGGCTGTCCACGTTCCGGGCCAAGGTTTGCAGCACCACGGCATTTACGGTTTTTTCGTTCGTTTCGTAGGTCTCCGTAGCGGGCAGCGTTGTGTTTTGGGCGTAGAGCGCGGCCGTGCCGTTGGCGCGGGCAGCCTGAATGGTAGTACGCAGGGTATCCAGATCGGCGGCGTATTGTTCGATCTGTGTCTGCAAGCCTGCGCGCTCGGTCTCCAGGTCGGTACTGTCCTGTGTGCTCAGGCCTCCGGCGGCTAATTGGCTTTCCACGTCAGCCAATTCATCTAAGTACTCGAATATGCCCGCTTCGGTGGTATCCAACGCCGTCCAATTGGCTGGCGACACTGCAAAAAGGGCGCGCAGTCCCTCCTGTAAGGCGGCGTATTGGCCGGCAGAACCGGTCGCCTGTGTGCTCAGGAAGTTGTTATACACCGTCTGTCCGGTGTACGGATTGTCTTCGTAACTCAGGCGCCCGTACAAGCGTTTCTGCGCCAGCCACAGGGAATGGTTTTCATGTTCGAAGCCCGTCAGTGCCCCTGTCGCGGTGAGGCTGTCAATATCCGCCCCTTCGCCCCCCACCAGTCCCGGCGGGATGCGGCAGTTGGGGTTACAGATAAAAGACATTTCCGGGTCGTCTATATCCTGGAACCAACCAAACGGATCAAAGTCTACCGGCATGTACTCGGCATTTTCATTAGCATCAACGATAAATTTCGATTGTTCCGCCAGAATATTGGTACCCAAGTGCCTTGCCAGCGTCATCGAACTGGCATTGCTCCAGCGGTTTCCCCGGTGGGCTTGTGGGCCGATGAGGGCATTGGAGCCGAGCAGCAGGCCGGCGGTGGGGTTGTTGCGCATCTTGTTGTCGCCCACGAAAATAGTGGGCGTAGTACCGGTGAACACGCCGTCGAGGTACAGGCCGTAGTCGGGGCCGTCGGCGGTATTGCAGATGAAGTCGGTGCGACCTGCCATCTCGCCATAAATGCCCCTGCGTCCCGCGCCGAGCAGGTCGTTGCAGTTGACCACGTTTCGGTCGCCGCCATTCACCTCCACGCCGTACATTCTTGGCCCGGTACCGAGGAAATTGACGGTGTTGTCGGTAACGTTCACGCGGTTTGTGGCGTACAAGCGCACGCCGGCAAAGCCCCCGTTCAGTTTTATGGGATTTTGGTAAATGTCGGAGTTGTGGGCAGCGAGGTCTTTGTTGTACATTATCAGCACGCCATGCGATATGGGGCTGTTGAGCGTCAGCGCGTTTCCGCTAATGATACTCATGCCGGGCAGACCCGACTGGGCGGTGAGGTAAATCCCCTGTCCGTTGGCTTCGATGTCGTTGTTCTTGATCCGGTACCCGTGGAGGGGGGCGTTGTTCATTCGGATTCCGGTGCCCACATTGCGCATGTAGCAGGCCTGAGCGGTCAGGGTGCTGTATTCTGTCCAGATACCGTTGGTGGTGGTGAAAAATGCCACGGTCGGGTCGCCCGCCGCGATACCACTGCCCAGCACATCCACGGTGCAGTTTTCGGTGTAGATGCCCTTGCCAACTAAGTACGGTCCGGGGTAGCCGGTGGGTTTGTAGGTCTGTACAATATTGCTAAAATGGCTGCTGCGCACGGTGAATTTGGAGTTTCGGGCAAAGATGCCGTAGTGCAGGTTGGAGAAAAGGTTCGATGCGCCGGAACCGGCGTCCATCGTCAGGCCGTTCGTGACCCTGTCCATGTAAATGCCGGCAAAGCCAAGCGAGGAAGGCAGGGGCGACTGGTTGGTGTACGAAGGTCGGAATCCGTTACCGTCACTTTCAAAAGTATTTCCGCGCAAGATCATGTGATAAGGGCCGTTACCCGTCACGGCGTTGGTGTAGATGCCGTAGGTATTGTTGACAAAACGGCTCCGGGTGGCGGTCACTCGGCCATTTACGTTCAGCCGGACGGCTTCCTGGGCATCTTTGATAGTTACAACTTCGAGTTCGAGTTGGGCATTCGATTGTACCCGGATGCCTTGCCACATATCCGTGCAACCTTCGATGACCGGGGCTGCTGGTTGGAATGTACCACGCTTAATGTGAGCGTTGGAATTGGTGGGAATGGTAATAGAGCCTCCCGAAGATACAAGGATGGAAGAGTTGGTTATCGTGAACAGAGAAGAAGTAAGCGTCACGTCTCCGTTTATGAATATCGGTTCGTTCGGGAAAAAACTCATTGTCCCGGATACTGTCGTGTACACTTGTTGATTGGAATGAGCGCTCGAAGTGTTTCCGTTGGACAATATCAAGTCGCCATACACCCAGGTTTGGTTACTTGTAGGCGTAAACCCTACATCCGGGTTGAACGAAAGCATAAAATTGAACGTACGGCTTTCAAACTCTGCCAGATCGAAGGTCTTTTCCACATTGTTTTCCAGTATGCGCAGTTCGTTGTGGTACGGATCGCTTGTGACCTCACTGTTGAAGTCAATACCCATAGTGGACAAATTTATGTCGTATGTTTTTTTGAGGTACCTAGCACGCACTTTCACGCCGGTGGCACCGCCGGTGCCGCCTGTAATCGTAAGTGTGTACATGGGCAGGCTACGGTCGGGCGTACAACCTCGGATGAGGTAGAGCTGGTCGGTAGTGATGCCGACACCGTTAGGGAAAGTTGTAGGACAAGTGTAATTATCGGGCCGTTCTTCTGTAATATCTTTCCAGGAGTTGCAATGTCCAATGGTATAGACATTATCTGGCATTAGCTCCATTAAGTGGTCGGTAAAATGAACAGGCCCTTCGATAGGGCACATAAAAGACCAGTTTTGGATACAATCGGCATCGCTAGCGTGTGCCAAACCGAGGCCATGCATAATCTCGTGAGCAACACTTCTGGGATCATTAAGATGGCCATTTGCAATCAGCGCTACATTATTGCGCCCCTGCGAATGGCCGCTGCCTGCTTTAGGAATAACAATCAAATCAATGGGTATGCAGGGCCATTGATTTGAGAATTGTGTTTTAACACCTATAGTATAAGTGTCAAGGTTACTCCCTGGTTCGGGTGCTACCGAGGTGTTCGGGAAAAAAACGATATTAATCTGAGTATGCAGGTTTCGCACATTGAATGCGATATTTAAAGCATTCACTCCCTCACGAACGAATTCGCGGGCACTTTCACGGGCGGCGCTTTCGCTTGGATATGAGTTGATGAACCCCTGCGTTGGCCAAATAGCCACATTAATAATCGACGGCACAGCCATGTTATTTTGCATACACTGGGCCATTAAAGCAGGCGGCGGAAGGAAGGCGAACAGGGTAATGAGCAGTACTGTTTTCATAATGAAAAAGATTTTGAGTGAAAAAAATTGGTGAATGGCATCAAACGTACAAAACTGGAAAAAACAGTTCCGACAAAGTTTTTGGATAAGTCAGATTTCCGGCAGCCTGCTTGAAGGCTGTCTTTTAGTATTTTGCATTGGGTCAGAACCTCTCACGTTATTAGCCTTTCCAGGTCTGCCAGACCTGAAAAGGCTAAGCGCCCCAACTCACCGCACCAGGGCCACATCCCCTCGAAACACTTCCGTTACCCCGTCCACAAACTCGATCTCTGCGAAATAGACAAACACGGCGGGCGGCGCTTTGTCGCCGTTGATCCGCCCGTCCCAGCCGAGCGCGGGGTCGTTCGGCGCGAGGTCGTTTTGGTCCACCAGCAAACGCCCCCAGCGGCTGTACACCCGGAAGGCCCGTACCCGCGCCACGTCGGTACCACATTGCATTCGGAACACGGCATTCTCAAACGGCGACTCCGGCGCGAACACGTTTGGGATGTACACCCGCCGGTCGCGCGCTACCGTCACCGTGCGTGCGTCTGTGGCGCGGCAGCCGTTGGAGTCCAGCACCGTCACCTCGTAGCGGAACGAGGCCATGGGGCGGTATAGGCAGGTGTCGCACAACAAGTCGGGCTGCAAGGGCGCGGTCACGAGCGTTTGCTTGCGGCGACTGGGGTCGCTGACGGCATCGTCGCGCCACAGACCGATGGAATCACCGAGGTGTATGGTGATGTCCGGCGGCAAGGTCAGCACCAGGTCGTCGGGTTCGAGCATGGTGAACAGGGTATCTTTTTCGCAGCCGTCGGAGGCCTGTACGGTCAGTACGTGATCGCCAGGTGGCAAGTGCCGAAACTCGGTTGCCACCTGGAACGGGCCGCCGTCCACCGCGTACACAAACGGCGGTGCTCCATCAGTGACGGCTCCAATGGTCAAAATGCCGTCGTTTTTTCCGAAACAAGAAACGTGGCGCAGGTCAAGCCCGACACCCGCCGGGTATTCCGGCTCGCCGACGCGCACGGAGATGGTGCTCGAACATCCCGTCACTGAATTGGTCGCTGCAAACATGTACATTCCGGTCTGGTTTGCCCGTGCCTGCGGGCTGTTTGCGCCCGACAGGATGTTGCCCGTACTGTCGGGCGTCCATTGGAAACTGTAATTTGCCGGAGGCGAAACCTCCACTCGCAGTCGGGCAGTACCATCGGTACAACCGATGCCCACTACCGTGTCGGTAGCCAATACCGGCCGGTGCGAGTCGTCGAGAATGGTGACGAAAATGCTGCCCGAACACGGCGGGTTGGCAGTACAGGAGTTGGCGGCTTGTACGCACAGGTTGCCGCTTTCGGTTCCGAGGGTGACCTGCACCACGTTTCCGCCATTGGCTGCCGGCACGGTGACGGGCACGGAGTCGCCGTTCACCAATGTGCCCGGCGGGCCGTCCCAGATATACGCGCCTGCTCCGAACACGGGCGCCACGGCATACGAAAACACCGCCCCCGGACAGCCTTCGATTTTTCCCTGAATATCCTGCTGCACCATACCGAGCGGGGGTTCGTACACGGCCTCCTTGGGCGACACGCTGACGGAAAAGTCGCACTGGTCGCCAGCATAGCCGTCTATCAGGAGAAAGTAGTTGTGCCCCGGCGTGAGCGGCACGGTGATGGACACCGGGATGTTGCCGCCGTTTTCCTGGCCTTTGTTGCAGGCAAGAGGCGGTTGGGTGCAGTCTTTGTACAGCGCGATTTGCACGCCCTTGCCGTCGCTGCAATCAATCGGCGACACGGTGAACGTCGCCTGGGCGGCGCCGGCGATGAAGCCCATCCATTGGGCGTTTTCGACCGTGCCGCAATAGGCTGTGGCCGGTCCAGAGGGATAGCCCTGCGTGGAGCCGACGTAGCCGTCGAAATTGCAGGAAATGCAGACCTGTTCGCAAATGGTGGCCGAGTAGGTGCCGTTGCAGGCGGCAGGAAGTTGGGCGTGAGCAAGGCTTGGGGCGAAGGCGATGAGAAGGAAGATTAGTCGGTACATATTTAGCGATGAGTGATGAGCGATGAGTGATGAGCGGCGGCTGCTTCGTCCGACGAATTCGTCGTCGGACGAATACGAAACCGCGAGAGCCAAAACGAAACTTCCGTTAGGCTGTGCACTCGTCCGACGACAAACTCGTCGGACGAGGCCAGGCTAAAGTCCCAAGTGGCATGACGAACGGTGCATGGAAAATCCTTACCGCGCCACGTTCAGTTTGACCACCTCGGCCTTGCCTGTCCGCGTGTTTTCGAGCCGGATGAAGTACGGCCCCGTCGGCAGGTTCGATACGTCGAAGTGGTACATGTTGGCGCCGGTTCGTATGCGCACCCGTTGGGCAGCCACCATTGCGCCGCCCAGACTGTGCAGGGTCAGTAGCGCGTCGCCCTCGACCGAACTTTGCAGCGACACCTGAGTGCGGTAGTTGGCCGGATTCGGGAATACCCGCATGGCGCGCAGGTCGGAAACTGGATCGAACACATTCGTGGCGATGTAGCAGTCGGGCGGCACCGTGTAAGCGCTGCTCACAATGGGCATTTTCAGGTACCCTTCGAACATGGTTTGTTCCAGTACGTAGTCGCTGGCGCCAAGCCAGTCTTGCAGCAGGGTGGTGAACACCTGCCGGTAGTCGAACTGCTGCCCCTGCAACTGGTTGTCATTTGTCAGGTTGCTCAGATTTACATTCGTGCCGTGAATGCCGCCCGATAGCGCTTTGCCGACGATGAACATGGGCGCCAACGTGCCGTGGTCGGTGCCCGCAGAGCCGTTTTCCTTGGCCGTTCGGCCAAACTCCGAGAAGGTGCAGGACACCACTTTGTCCGCCAAGTCCATGCCGTCGAGATCGTCAAAAAACGTTTTGACCGCCTCGGAAAGGATGCGCAACAGGTCGGCATGGCGGCCCAGCACGACGGTGCCCTCCGGCGGGATCTGCGAGCCGTGGGTATCGAACCCGCCCATGGAGCAGAGGTACATCTTGGTTTTGCAACCGCCCTTGATAAGCCGCGCCACGGTTTTCAACTGATCTGCCAAGCCCGACTGTGGGTATGCCGTGATCGCGTTGCTGCCCGCCGCGAAGGCCTGGGTGATGTACTGCGAATATTGGTCCACGCTGTCCTCCACGCCCATGATGTAGCGCAGTTCGTCGCCGTACTCGGAAGCGGGCACGTTTTGTAGCGGCGCCCCGCCGATGGTCTGTACCAGCGAGTAAAAACCATCTGGATCCTGGCCGTACAGGTTTATGGAGTTCTGGTGCTCGGTTTCGGTGTGAAACCCGAGGGAAGGGTAGGGGTCGCCGATCTGGATGCCGAGCGGGTAAAGCATGTCCGGGATTGGGGTGCCTTTCACGTCGGGAAACATGGCGTTGAGGGCGCGGCCCATCCAGCCGGAGCGGATTTTGGAGCCTTCGAGTGTGCCGTCGCCGCCGGAGAGCCAGAGGTCGGTGCTCTTGAAGTGCGACTGGTTCAGGCTCTCGTAGCCAACGCCCTGCACGATGTTGAGCCAGCCCTTGTCGTACAGCGCCTTGAAACCGGCCATGACCGGGTGCAGGCCCACCTGATCGGGGCCGGGCAGGGTGTTGTCCAATTTGATGAACCGCTCCAGTCCGGTGTCCGGGATTTTGATGACGGGCCGAAGCAGGGCGTACGCGTCGTATTGCGCGATGGGGATGACGGTGTTCACCCCGTCGTTGCCGCCCTTGAGTTGGATGAGGACGAGTACACGGTCTTCCACGTCCTCGCAGTCGGCCATGACGCGAGCGATTTTGGAATTGGAAAAAGGCCGCATGGCGTGGCCGTTGACCACGAAAGAGGAGAGGCCTGCTATTTTGAGAAAGTTGCGTCGTTGCATGCTGAAAAAGGTTTGAAGGTTTCTGGTTTGAAGGTTTCGGGTTTGGGGGTAGGATTGATATATGGGGTTTATTTAAATTTCTAACCAGTAAACCCTTAGTTGAGTAATGGATTTAGTTTTGAACACTTTTTTCACAAAAACCTGAAATATGACTTTTAAACGCTTTGAAGAAATTGATGCCTGGAAATTGGCCCGCGAACTTTGTAAAATGGTCAAGCAACACACCGAAAAGGAGGCGTTTTCGAGAGATTGGGAGTTGCGCAGGCAAATCCGAAATTCGTCAGGTTCGGCTATGGATTGCATTGCGGAAGGTTTTGAGCGCGGCAGCAACCGGGAGTTCAGGTACTTCCTTGGTATCGCCAAAGGCTCCTGCGGAGAAGTGCGATCTCAAGGATACCGGGCATTAGACTACGGCTACATCACCGAGGAAGAACGATCCGGATTGGATCATTTAGCCAACCGAGCCAGTGCTGCAATTCAAGGATTGATTGATTACCTGAATAAGACAGAAATCAAAGGACAGCGCCACTTCATTCGCCCTCAATCTTCCGACCCATATTTCCCAGCAACCCCTAACCCCTAACCCGTAACCCCTAACCCGAAACCTTCTAACCCGTAACCCCTAACCTTCTAACCCCCCTAACCCGAAACCTAAAAAACCTGATACTCCGGCGCATAAAGCATCGCATTGAACAGCCGCCGTAGCGGGATTTGCACTTCGAAATCGTCGCCGGAGCTCACATAGTTGAGCCATTCGTAATTCCAGTCGGATGCCGGTAGGCCGTCGAGGAAAATTACGTCGTGGAAGTAGTCGTACCGGTCCAGGTCGGGTTCTTCCGGGAACAGGTAGCGCAGCAATTCCTGCACGAGGATGGTGGAATTGCTCGGTTCGCTGATGACCCCGCTGTCGCGCAGCCAGGCGGCGAAGTCGAACTTGGTGCCGAGTGGTTCCGAGGCCCCCGGCCCCCAGGCGTGCGTGCCGGTGAGGAGCATTTCCGGCCATTTGTAGCGGGCCACGATAGTGGCAGAATTGAAAAACTGCCGGTTGAAATCGGGATCCTGATAGTAGCCCGGGTATCCGGCCACATCGGGCGGGTAAAACATGAACATGCCCGACCAGTCCATCAGGCGGCCCATGATGCCCTTGTCCCAAAGGGTATCGTAATGCGCCACGGTGTCGCCCACGGGATCGGGGATTGGCACTTGAAAAAACGAAAGCGTTTGCAAGGCCAGGTCGAGCGGCGAGCGGATGAGCGCCCCTGTATTTTCGTCGGCGTCGTTGGCGTCATCGCCATCGAAAAAATGCTCGCTCTGGAGCAGTTGCGCCACCACGGGTTTGATTTCAAAATTGCCGGCGATAAACGCCTGCGCAAGCGGGCCGATGATGTCCGTCTCGATCTCGGTGGGAATGTCTCGTCCGGTAAAAAACCGGTACAGGCGGCGGCAGAAATTGCGGGCAGTTTCCTCTTGGGCAAACACCATGTCCACCAGTGCGTTCAGTTCGGCGTTCATGCCGTCGAGGTCGTTGGTGGGCGGCTGGATGGTGGCGCCGTTGAAACGTGCGCTAAACGTTTTTGCCCCAAAGTCGTGGCTTTGCGGGTAGCCGCGCCCTGCCGGAATGCCCGTTTCCGGGTCTGCGTACTGGTGGCGCTTGGCATTGCTGAAGCCGGTGAAAACACGTGCCGCCTGTTGAATATCGGCTTCGGTGTAGTTGGTGTAGTCGCCCGGCCCGGCCGCGGGGCCGGCGCCGATGGTGTGCAGTTCGAAAAACTCGCGAGCGTAGTTCAGGTTTGGATTGTTGACGAAGTTCTGGTTGTTGTCAATGTAGTCGAGCATGACGTTGTCCAGGATCATCTTGGTCACCAGTTTTTTGAAATTCCCGAGACAACCCCAGCGCAGGAGCATGAGGTAATCGTGGAAGGACATGCTGCTGCCGTAGTCGGGCGTGACGGCGAGGAACTGGTGGAAGAAAAACTCCAGCCGGTGCCCGGCGCCGGGGTCGTGCAGCGCCTCGTTGAGCCACCAGCCCATGACGAAACGGCGCAAGTCGTTGTCGTCGGCGGGCAAAGGCGTGGTGGAGGGTTGCGGTGGGTTGATCCAGGTGACCGGAGTGGCGCCGGATGTAGCGGCATACACGGGCTGGTCGAGTTGAAGGGGGGCGGGTTGGAGCAGGGCGGCCACCGCGTCGGGAGCGGACAGGGCGGCCAACTCGTCCACACGGGCGCGGGTGTAGCGGAAACTCGTGCGGCGCAACAAATGCGCGGCACGCCGCTGCCCCAGGATGCCCTGGAGGGGATTCAAAGAAGCCATGATGAGAGTAAAATGTTGATGAGAAAATCGGTTTGTTACGCAGATTCAAAATACTGGCAGGAATTCCGGGCGGGATGGATGTCGTCTGACGAGCGTCAGCGAGAACTGCGTAGCGGATTATTTTGGCTATTGGTTGTTGGCCGTTGGCTATTGGCCCGGCCGACCGAAGGATTAAACTTGGGCTTTAACGCGCAGTCTGGAAAAAATATGCGCGGAAGCCAATGTTAAATTTTGGACTGTCAAAAAACAATTGCCGAGGCACTGTTTGCCCCCTTTTGTCACCCCGAAGGGGCCTGTCCGCTCTACGCGGGCTATCGCGCTCGATTGCCCACTTAGAGCGGACAGGCCCCTTCGGGGTGACAAAAGAAGAGTGGGCGTAGAGCGGACAGGCCCCTTCGGGGTGACAAAGTGGAGGAGGCCAACAGCCAAAAAAAAGGCTGCCCCGAAACCGGGACAGCCTCGTTCAATAACACGGAAAGTTTAATTTTTCTGGACGTTGTAGGTGTAAATGGGGCCGCCAAGGAGCAGGTCAATGGTGTAGTTGCCGGCAGCAGCGATGGAAATGTCTGCTCCGCCGTACTCCAGTGTTTTGTTTGCTTGGTCGTCACCGAAGTTGACGGCCCAGTCGTCGTTTGCGCGGAACTTGATTTTTCCCGCGACGAGATCGAGCGTGATGGTCCACTTATTGGTGACCGGATCGAATGTCATGTTCTGATCACTGCCCCAGCCGCCCGGGGTCGCATCGCCGATGAGGCCCCAGTCCGTGCGCAGGTTGGAGTGTGTCTTGGTGTTCAGGTTGACGTTCAGGCGATACACGCCAGCTGTGGCAACTTTGATGTTGGCACCATTTGCATCTTCAAGGGTACCGTCGGCTCCAGTATCTCCATAGCTCAATAACCACTTCCGTTCGGGCGCATACTTAAATTCGGTATTGTCATCTTTGAAATAGAGATAGCCTTCATACCTCTTATCTTTTTTCAAGGAGAACAGCACACCGATAGGTAAGTTTAGTTCTTCAAGTTTCCAGTCTTGATAGCTGCCCGGTACATACAACGTGTCCGGGATCACTACAATGGTGTACGGCGTGACCAGCAACTTGACTACTTGTGAGTACACCGTAGGAACATCCGGATGGACTGTGGCCGCCAAGCGCATTTCCACCTCGGAAACTTGCTCGCCGATCAAACCAACCCCGGCAAACAAGGCGGTATTCAAAGCCCCTACCGTCGAGTTGAGCGCGAGGCCCGTGCTCGTGCCGAGCGTGACGGCTTTCGAAAAGTCGTTGCCGACGCGGTCTATTTCAACAGCGTAGGTGGTTGCCGCCCGGAAGCCGTATTCGGCTGCGGTCCAGGTGACTTCAAATGCATCGCCGGCATCTGCTTCAGTCAAGACGAGGGCACTACCCTCTGTAGGGCTGGTAATCACCGGAGCATCGCCGATCTTGAGTGTAGGATTGGGCGAAAACTCGGCTTTTTGACAGCCGGCGACCAGGAAAAGGGTCGCCAGTAGAGTCGGGAAAAAGAGTTTTTTATTCATTGTCTTAATCAATTTTAGAATTTAGTAACCGGTGTTTTGCCGCAGGTTGGGGTTGGCGCCGATGTCCGAGTTCGGTATCGGGAACACGTCGTAGAACGCCGGGCGGGTAACGCCATCGGGCACCCCGCCTTTCCAGGGCCACAGGTATGTGGTGGAACTGAATTTTTTGAACCGCACGAGGTCGGTACGGCGGTGGCCTTCCCAGAAGAGTTCGCGGGCGCGTTCGTCGAGGATGAAATCCTCCGTCAGTTCAATCGGCGTAATGTTTCCGGCCGGGCCTGCGTACGCGCGTGCGCGGATTTGATTGACGAGGTTAACTGCCGTAGTGATGTCGCCCCCGCTACCGTTCCGTAACACGGCTTCGGCATACATCAGGTAGGCATCTTCGACGCGGAATACGGGGAAGTCTGTGTCTGGAAATTCCAGGTCCGAACCCGGCGTCCCGTCGGATTTCAGGTTGGTGAACTTGGTGACCGCATAACCTTCCGTGAACTGCGAAATGTCGGCAATATCCAGGTTCTGGCCGGCTGTGTAGAACATGGCTCGGCGGTCGAAGATCGGGCGTTCGATGGAATAGGTGTAGTCGGGCTTTTTCAGGTACAGGTTGATCTTGTAGGTGCCAGCCGTAGCGATTGCGATATTGCTGGGGGCGTCGAACTCGAGCAGGGCGTCCGCGCCGTTGTCCCCGTAGTTCAAGGCCCAACCGTCGTTTGCGCGGAACTTGAACGAACCGGACACGAGGTTGGCCGTGATCGTCCAGGCGCCGAGGGCAGCATCGTATGTCATCGGCGTTTCGCTGCCCCAACCGCCTGCCGTGGCGTCGCCGATGATGGCCCAGGTTGTTTTCTGGAGCGTGTAGGTGAGGGCGTTCAGGTCCACATTGATTTTGTAAAAACCTGCTGTCGCGACCTTAAGGTTCTGCGGGTGGCCGGCGTCGAGGGTGCCGTCTGCGCCAGCATCCCCAAAATCACCGCTGGCCCAGCTCGGGCCAAGCGTGAATTTGAACTCTGAGCCGTCCGTCGGGAAATAGACATAGCCTTCGTACGTGTTGTCGTTGTTCTTCGACGACAGTTGATTGGCGGTAGGGGCACCGGGGTCCCAGCCCTGATACCCGCCCGGGACGTAAATGACCGGGTAGGTAGCGCCCGGGTTGGCTGCCACGACCACGTTGTTGCCTATTGCAGGGAATTTTTGCACGAGTGCCTTGGTGGTGCGCGTGCCGCCCCAGCCGCCGTTCAGGCCGAAGTCGCCGGGTTTCATGCTACCGCCGACGGCTGCGTGGCACAGGAACGTGGTGCCGCCATAGGTCTGAGTGCGTTTGCCGTCGAAGTTGACGGACCAAATGATACCGTCAGCCGTATGGTTGTCGGCCATGAACATCCGGGCATAGTTCGATTCCAGCGTGTAGCCGGCGCTGATGATCTTGTTGCAATAGGTGATGCAATCTGTGTAGCGGTTGGTGCCGATGTACGTCTCGGCGTTCAGGTACAGCTTGGCTAAAACCATCCAGGCAGCGGCCTGATCGGCGCGTCCATACTCGTTTTGTCGGGCGGGCACAAGCAGGCTTTCGATTGCTTTCAACTCGCTTTCCACATAGTTGAAGATTTCATTGGCAGAGGCCTGGCGCGGGAAGAAGGCACCGGGGGCATCTGCTTCGGTGACAAAGGGCACGTTGCGGAACATGTCCAATGCGTGCCAGTAGCACAAGGCGCGAATAAACCTTGCTTCTGCGCGGAACTTCTCAATGTCCGAGCGCAGCGCACCACTCACGCTCCGGCTGTCCAATTTGGCATCGGAGGTTTCCCGGATGTACTCGTTGCATGCGGAGATCTGGTAAAAAATCCGGTTGTACATGGCCGTGATGAACTCGCTGTTGGCATCCCAGTCTTGCTGGTGAAAGTCCTGGATCGTGCCGTCGTTCCAGGCGATCACGGCCTCGTCCGTCGTCAGCTCTTGGGCTTTCCAGTACTGACGCAGGTAGTTGGAGAAGCCTTCGTCAATGCCGCTGATGTCGGGTTGGCCGGAAGGGCCTTGCTGACCACTGATGGCAAATCCGGCATAAAGTTTTGCCAACACCTGTTTGTATGCAGCCGGATCGTTGAAGGCTGTGGCGGCGGTGATTTCGTTGGGGCTGAGGGGCACGGTATCCAGGTCTTTGAAACAGGACACGGCAAACAGGGTGATGCCCAACAAAAGGAGCGAACCTGATTTGTATGATTTGAAACGCATGGGTGGTAAATTTTTTTAGTTTAGAAACTTGCGTTGAGTCCGAAAAGGTACGTCGTGGCACGCGGATACGAGTTGTTGTCAATACCGTTGAACACTTCCGGGTCAATGCCTTGATAGTCGGTGAATACGAACGGATTTTGAACAGAACCAGTGATGCGAAGGTTGCGGACAAAACCGAGGTTTGAAAAATTATAGCCAACCGTGATGTGGTCGAAACGGACAAAAGACGCGTCCTGTACAAAATGATCGCTAAAATAGCGGGGGACGGTGAATTGGGTGCCCGTATAATCGGACTGGATGTTGTTCAGGTACCCCGTGGATTGGTACAGGTTGTTGAACGCGGTGCGGTTGGATTGTCCGTTGTTGTACAAGAAGTTGCCAAAGCTCGCGCGTCCGCCTGCGGAAATATCCAACCGGCCCAGCGATACCGAGGTGTAAAAACCCATGAGGACGTCGGCAAAGGGCGATTTGAACTGATACTGGTCGGCAGGGGTGACCTGCCCGTCGCCGTTGCGATCCACATACAATCCCTCGATGGGAAGGCCATCTTCGCTGTACACTTGTTCGTACACATAAAACGACCTAGCGGGGAATCCCACGCTGTGTATTTCGATGGGGTTCCCTACGCCGCCGTCAATGTAGTCCGTGACTGCCACACCTCTGAAATTGGGGTCATCAATAGCCCGTAGTTTCGTGATTTCGTTGCGGTTGATGGTGAAGTTTGCCCCAAGTTCCCAGGTTGCTTTATCGCTTTCGTATGGAATGGTGTTGATGGACAATTCCACGCCACGGTTTTCCATTTCACCGATATTCCCATCAACAAAATTGCTCAGGTTGGATCCGGCAGGGACAGGGCTGAACACGAGCATGTCGGCGGTTTGGCGAATGTAATATTCCACCGAGCCAAAAACACGTCCGCCGAAAAACTCATAGTCCAAACCGGCATTGTAAGTGGTGGTCTCTTCCCATTTCAGGGTTGCATTGTACGCGTTTGCGCGTAAGGTGGGGTAGAACGTAGAACCAAACTGGTATTGTGCTGTGGACGTGCCCCTCTGATAGCGGGCAAGGTAAGGGAAGTAGTTGCTTCCGACATCTTGTTGCCCCGTAATCCCCCAGCTCAAGCGCAATTTTAGTTTGCTCAGGATACCGGACTCATTGTCGAGCGCTTTCCAGGCAAATGCAGCGGAGGGGAAGTTGCCCCAGCGGGAGTCTTCGCCAAAACGCGACGTGCCGTCGCGGCGCAGGGTGAAGGTAAACAGGTAACGATCGTTGATGCCGAGGTTCAAGCGCCCAAAGATGGATTGGATGTTGAGCGGGTTGATGAACTGTGTTAGGGTGGTGTCTGGTTGGTATATGCGATTGATCCGGTTGTTGTAGTCATCGAACAGCCAGTCCTGCCAAGAGTAGCCCGCCATAGCGTCCACCTTGATCTTGTTCAACGTTTTGGTATAGTTCAGATAAAATTCCAGCAATTGGTTTTCGGTTTCGTTTGTGTAGTTTTCCCTAAAACCTCCGCCATCTTTGCCTAAGGTATCGCGCCGATATCCACCTGCATAGTTAATGGGTGTTCCTTTGTTCCCGTCGCTGCTGGATTGGTCCATCCCTACGTTCAAGTTTGCCCGCAGGTCAGGCAAGAACCACAGACGATAATCCACTTGGATGTTCCCAATAAAACGGTTCACGCTTGACTCGTCCGTTTGCATATTCAATTGTGCCACAGGATTAATGAGAGCCAGGGTGTTGGGGTCACCGTTCGGTTGCGTGATGGTGTAATACCCGCCATAAGGGCTGTTCGGGTCCAAAACAGGTTTGGTCGGATCAAACTGTACGGCCGACCCGATAGCGCCCCGGTTGGCAAAGAAGTTTTCCGTCTTCATATATTTGGCGTTCGCGTTGATCTGCAGCGTGTTGTTGAGGAACGTAGGCGACAGGTTGACGGCACCGGTCAAACGGTTGAAGTTGTCCGTTTTCAGGATACCGTCGCGGTCGGTGTAGCCAAGGGAAACACGGTAAGGCATCGGCCCGACACCGCCCGAAATGGCGAGGTTGTGGTCCATACCAAAGCCGGTCTGGTATATTTCATCCTGCCAGTCCGTATTGGCGGTGCCGAGCAGAGCGCGGGCAGGATGGCCGTCGGCAAAACGCGCGTTGATGAGGGCGCGGTATTCGTCGCCGCTCAGCACATCAATTTTGTTCTGCGGGGTACTGAACGAGAAGTTGTTGGAGTAGTCCAATCCGATCTTGCGCTTCAGCGAGCCTTTTTTGGTCGTGATGATGATCACGCCGTTGGATGCCCGGGAACCGTAGATAGCGGTGGCGGAGGCATCCTTGAGCACCGTGAACGTTTCGATGTCGTTCGGGTTGACGATGTTCAGGGGGTTACGTTCGCCAGCGATGTTGTTATTGGCTACGGGCACCCCGTCAATCACGATGAGTGGGTCGTTGCTGGCACTGAGCGAGGAACCGCCGCGGATGCGGATGGTGCCGCCGCCGCCCGGGTCGGCGTTGGGAGTGACTTGTACGCCCGCGATCTTGCCGACGATCAGTTCCTGCGGCGAGTTGATGGCGCCCTTGTTGAACTCTTTTGGCCCCACGGCCAGAATGGCGCCGGTGGCATCCTCTTTCTTGACGATGCCGTAGCCGATGACCACGGTCTCCTCCAAAAGCAGGCCGGGACGAAGTGCCACGTTGGCCACGCCGCTCGCATCAATGTCGAATACCTGGGAGGTGTAGCCCGTGTACGACACTTCGAGCTGGGTCACGCCCTCGGGGACCGAGAAGTTGTACCGGCCGTCAATATCCGTGATGCCGCCGGCAGGAGCGCCCACGGCACGCACACTGGCACCGATGAGCGGTTCGCCGTTTTCGCCATCGGTAACGGTACCGCTGACTTGCCTCTGCGCAAAGGCAATACTGCTGCCCAATAGCACAAAACAGGCTAAGGCAAATAATGACTTGAGTTTAAAATACTTCATACAAATTAAAATTAGGTTGGTGATCTTTCCCGATACATAGCAAGCCCCAAAACCGGAGCAGTGGCTTTGGATACCTTGGGGGGGTCATTTGAAATGACAAATCAACAGGGAAGAGGCGTTTTTTCTAAAAAAACGACAGCCAATTTGGACGTACCAGGTGAGGACAAAAGAAAGTCGTGTAATCGTGGTGGCGACTTTCGCGGCGCAATATCCGCAGATTTTCAGAAAATGAAAATTTGGTGTGGTGTTTCTGTTAATTTTTTTCAAAAAAACTGCTTGTCCGGTTTACGCGCCATTGTTACTGGTTGAGGCATCTGGATTGCCGGTTCAGAGAACTTCGTTTGGCGCTGCAGCACGTGCCTTCCCATCTTTGTCTCCAGAACAACGGATCGTTCATCATTTCCGAAAACAAACACTACTGCACCATGCACGCACCACGATTGAGTTTAAAAATCTTGATTTACCTCCCGCTTCTGGGGCTGCTGTTCGCCGCAGCGTGTGGAAAGGACAACTCCACACCAAGCGGCAACAATCCGCCTGCGGCCGGGCCTTGGAAAATCACCTACTTTTTTGACAAACAGGAAAAAACGTCGAACTACACGGGGTACACGTTTGAGTTTAAAACAGATGGTACCCTTGTGGCCCAGAATGGCGGCCAGACCTGGAGCGGCACCTGGTCTGCCAACTGTGATGACAGCGCCGACAAGTTCTGCATCCATTTTGGCGTATCAGGATCGGTGCCAGGTGTGCTTGGGGAACTGCAGGAGGATTGGCGCATCATCAAGATGGAAAGCGCGTTCATGCACTTCGAGCATACGAGTGGCGGCAATGGGGACACGGACATCGTCCATTTTTCGAAGCAGTAGCCGCCGCGCACAAAAGAGGTTTTCATTTGGTTTTTTGGGGTTTATTGGCCGTCGCTCCGCAAGGAGCGGCGGCTTTTTTGTTATTTCAACACGGAGAGTTTTCGCACGGCTTGTCCCTGTCCGTTCTGCAGCACCACGAGATATATGCCGTTTTCCAAGTCGCCGGGGGCGAGGTCTGCCTGGTTGTCGCCCTCGGAAAACAGCAGCCCGGTTTGTTCGAACACTTGCCGTCCGGCAAGGTCGTAAATACGGGCCGTGGCCTCAAAACTGCGCTCGGACTGCACGAACAGTTTAACCGCAGCACCCTCGCGCACCGGATTAGGGGCTACTTGCCAGCCGGTCAGGCCCTCGATGGTCTGCACGGCTGAGGTGAGCGGCGTTTTGAAACTGGCTTGTCGGGATGTCGCACAGGTGACGTACTCGTTGAAAGGCCGTATCCGCCAAAAGTAGGTTCGGTTGGACAGCAGGCTGGTGACCAACTTGGAGGTACCTGTGACGACAAACGATTGGGAAAGAGGCGAAACAAAGGTGTTCACCAGATCGAATTCGAGCAGGTAATAGGTGGCTCCCGGTACTGCCTTCCACTCCAACAGGATCTCGTCGTAGTACGGAACGGTGGCGCCGTTTGCCGGTGCCGTGAGCAAATCGGTCGGCGTATCAATTGTTGTGGAAACGGGGGTAAACGTATTGTTCAGGTAGTTCCGCGCAGAGGTAGCGCGATCTGCGATGACCACATTGCGTTGTTGGGGGGTGAAGGCGTACACGTTGCAAAAGTTGAAGTAGCCCATCATGTTGTTCTCCATAGGATCCACCAACGTTCCGTTGGGGTCTTTGGCACCGTCGGAATAGGCGCAATCGTTGCTCCCATAACCAAAGTTGTAGTCGGGCGGGGTGTCGCACAGTTTATCGGCAGCGGTGGTGCAGTTGGTTTGGTTCACCCGTTCCGTTGCAACACCACCCGGAGAAGTTGCCGGAGCTGTAGGCCAGCCCGGATAGGTATCATCGAATGGATCGCTTTCCCAGCCGAGGAAGGTGTGCTGAAGGCTGAAGAAGTGGCCAAACTCGTGGGGAAGCGTGGAGTTGTTGCTGACCCCGCTGATCTGGTCGCGCCGGCACACGACCCAGTCCCGTGGCGGGCTGTAATAGGCCAATGTGAGGCCTTGTTGATTACCGCCCGAATTGGCCACATCCACGATGTACACATTCAATGCGTTGGGGTGGCGCTGGGCATTCATGGTCGTCCAGGCCGACTGGTTGCTGTAGATATTGTTGTTGTTGAGTGTGTAGTTGAAGATCGTGCCGTGGACGGGGTGGGGGCGCAGGTAGAACCGGAACTCCATTGGCGCGAACGCGGTGTTCAAGGCGCAAAGTTGGTCGAGCACTCGGGATTCCTTCACTTTTCCGTTCCCCGAGGCGTCGCCCACGAGGTGAAAATGCACGGGGATGTACTGAATGGCATCGCGTTCAGTTGCCACTTGGCCGGAATTTGCTTTTTCAATGTTGTCCAATAGTCTGCTTTCAAATAGCAACTGGTCGTCAAGCGTGGTACCGCAAATGCCTCTTTGCTCCTGAGCATTCGCAGTTGACATGGCCAGTAAACCTGCGACTAGGATGATTGCACTTTTTTTCATGATATATAACATTAGGTGTGTGTCGCCGAAACGTCCGTCGTCGGCATGGCGTTGAAATTTGAGCACAAAAATAGTATGCCCCACGCTCTTGGTTGGAATCCGCGCCATATTTGGCCGTCATTGACAAAAAAGTTGCCGGTATTGTTCAAAAAACGGACGAGGAAGCATTTGCTTAAAAACCAGTTGTTTTGGAACATAATCTTGTAACGGGGTGTTAATTGTCCAATAATTTTGCAATCGGCTTGATTCTTGGTTTTGATCGGAATATAATTTCAGGTACATTTGCAAGAACTTCAAGCCGAGTACGACGCGGTTGCTCCGATGATACTCGATCAAATTCCACGACCATGACCATATTTTTCAAGTTTTTACCATATCCAGGGATACTTCTGGCTTTATTTTTTGCCCCGATATTGGGATTCAGCCAGAAGCCCACAAAGGCAAAAACGATTTTTGAGCATATCGCTCCTGTTGACGGAAGTCCGATTACCCTGGAAACCGACATGACCACCATCCTGGCCAATCGGTTCAGCACAGAATACCAATCAGCCAAACTGACACTTTCCGACGGGAAGTCTTTCCTTGTCAAGGTACAGCCTAAGGGCAAATATCGTCGCAAGACCGCAGAGGTGCCGCCGCTCAAAATCAAATTTGCCAAAAAAACGCTTGTCGAGATGGGTTTGGATACCCTGAACGAGGTTCGCCTAGTCTTTCCCGGAAAGGACAGCCATCAAGGCGACCGGTTAATAGCCAAAGAGTACTTGGTTTATCGGATGTTCGAGCATTTGACAAACAATTGCGTGCGGGCTCGGTTGGTCAAGGTGTCCCTGCGTGACAACCACGTGGAAACTTCTAGCAAACAAATGTTCGGCCTGCTCGTGGAAGACAACGAAGAAACCGCCGCCCGTTTGAGTGGTACCGAAGTGGAGCAATACGGATTGCCTTACGACAGCATGAACATGGACCAGGCCGCTCTGGCGGCAGTTTTTCAGTACATGATCGGGAACACAGATTGGGATCTGGCCATGATGCGGAACGTGCGGCTCATTCGCCCGAACGACTCGGAAAAAATCCTCTTGGTGCCGTATGACTTTGATTTTTCCGGCCTGGTGGCGGCCCCGTACGCCAGCCCGTCCTCGGAAAGCGGGTTGATGACTGTGCGCGACCGGTTTTTGATGGCAAACGGAATCCCCAAATCGGCGCTACGCCAAGCAGTTCAAACACTGAAGAAAGCCGAACGCGACCTGTACGATATTTGCTACACGAAGCACATCACCCGCGAAACCAGCATCGAAATGATCCGTTACTTGGAGACCTTTTTTCTGAGCATTGACAAAAGTTTCGATGTCCCGGTGCGTGCTGTTTTGTCATCATCTGATTAAGGCATACATATTTTTTTACCTTTGCCCCGCTTCGGAGGAGTGGCAGAGCGGTTGAATGCACTGGTCTTGAAAACCGGCGTACTCGTAAGGGTACCGGGGGTTCGAATCCCTCCTCCTCCGCAACCGTTTGACCTGGCTTTCAGCGTAATATGCGCTGAAAGCCATTTTTGTCTTCGATTCCATGGAGAAAGATCAATCCTTTTTGCTCCGCTGCAACGGGCGTTTACTCGACTTGGCGAGACCCGTTGTCATGGGAATTCTCAATGTCACCCCCGACTCGTTTTACGACGGCGGACGGCTGACGACAACAGAGGATATAGTCCGTAAGGCCGGCCGGATGTTGGACGAAGGGGCTTCCCTGCTGGACATTGGCGGGGCTTCTTCTAGGCCGGGCGCCGAGGAAGTGGCTGAGCAGGAGGAAATGCGTCGCGTGCTGCCGGCCATTGAATCCGTCCGCAAACATTTTCCCGAGGCATTTCTTTCGGTAGACACCTGGCGGGCATCGGTGGCAAAAGCCGCCCTGGATGCAGGAGCCGGCATTGTAAACGACATTTCCGCCGGACACTGGGATCCAGCTCTTTACGAGGTGGTTGCGCGAGCCGGGTATCCGTACATCCTCATGCATACCCAAGGAACCCCTCAAAACATGCAAACATCTCCGCAATACGGGGATGTGGTGCAGGAGGTTCTCGATTTTTTTGTGCAGGAAGTGGGCAAACTGCGCGCACTCGGCGTTCGGGATATTGTACTTGATCCCGGTTTTGGTTTTGGAAAAACAGTGGCGCACAATTATGCCTTGCTGAAAAGCCTTTGCGTTTTTTCAACAGTACTCGGATTGCCCGTGCTGGCGGGGATTTCCAGAAAATCCATGATTTGCAACGTGTTAGGAGTCAAGCCCGAACATGCGCTGAACGGCACTACGGCTTTACACATGGTGGCACTCCAGCAAGGTGCGCGCATCTTGCGGGCGCATGATGTGCGGGAGGCACTGGAAGTAATCCGCCTCTACGAGCAACTGGGGTGAAGAAATACTACGCGTCCTTGGGTTTGTCCGACGAAATGTCTCGTGCCTTGTCCCAAAAATCCTTGCCTTTCTCGACCAGCTCGTTCGCTTCTTCTTTGGCTTCGCCGATAAGCTCTTTTGCCTTGTCCGACAGGAAGCCCAGCGCGCCACCTTCGTGGGCTGTTATTTTTTCCTTGGCAGCCTGAAGTTCGGCGGCTTTTTCGGCGGCTTCTGCGCGGGCTTCGGCTGCCATCTGTTCGGCCTTGTCGCTCCACTCGGCAAGTTTTTCGCCAGCGGCATCTTTCAGTTGTCCGAATTTTTCGCCGGCAGCGTCCACGATGGGGGCGATTTTTTCAGCCGCCTCGTCGCGGAGGTGTTCCAATTGCTCTCCGGCTTTGCCGGCCAATTCCCGGGCGCTGTCCAGGAGTTCCTGCAATTTGTCTTTCTCTTCCATGTGTTGTAATTAAGTGTTTTAGTGTTTTTGTGTTTTAGTCAAATGGCGAATCCAGCCGAGAGTGAGGTTAAGGGTATTGTCTGTTAATTTGGCCAACGTGACCAATTGATCTTGAGTAAGGTAATTTACGTCTTCAAGGACATAAAGCATACTTTTGATTTCGTAGTTTGAGGCTTTTGCAATATCGTAGAATCGTAAACTGTCTTGTGCTCCAAACCTTCCAAACCCTTCGGCAATGTTGTTCATCACAGAAAGCGCGGCACGTTTTATTTGGCTTTTGGTATCCCAGTCTCTGGACAATTCACCCGTTTGCGAATAAACATAGACTTCTTTTACAAGTAGCCGGGCTGCTTTCCAGCATTCGAGATCTTCAAATCTTTTTATAGGTTCCATAGCATCAATATTTTGTGAAAAATGAGGCTACGAATTTAAGGCAAAAAAATTTCTGGAGGACCTCCTCATGCCCAATCCAGCACATTTATTTAAATCATATACGACAACCAAAACACCAAAACACTAAAACACTAAAACACTAAAACACTAAAACACTCCCTCCTCCCAAACCTGGGCCAAGTGTACGATTGTTTCCGCCGCTTTTTCCATGTCCTGCACCGATACCCACTCATATTTCGAGTGAAAAGCGTGTTCGCCGGCAAACAAGTTGGGACAGGGCAGGCCCATGAACGACAGGCGGGAACCGTCGGTGCCGCCGCGAATGGAACTTTGGATCGGGTTGGCAAATCCGGCGCGTTTTAGCGCTTCCACAGCGTTGCCCACCACCTGCGGGTAACGGCGCAACACTTTGCCCATGTTGCGGTATTGCTCGGTCACTTTTACCTCGGCGCGGGAGTTCGGGTAGTTTTTCAACACCCCGTCCACGATTTTTTGAAGGGTTCGGGCGTGGCGCTTGAGGCCACCCTCGGTGAAGTCGCGCAGGATGAACTTGATCGTGGCTTTTTCCAGGCCGCCCTCGATGGCGGTGGGGTGGATGAAGCCCTGGCGACCCTCGGTGTGCTCCGGGCTGAACTTGTCCGGCATTTTGGCCAGGATTTTTCCGGCGATTTTTAGTGCGTGCTCCATTTTGCCTTTGGCAAATCCGGGGTGGGCCGACACCCCGTGGATGGTGACCACGGCCCCGTCGGCACTGAAGGTTTCGTTCTCGATGCTGCCGGCCGTTTCACCGTCTATGGTGTAGCCGAATCGGGCGCCGAGTTTTTTCATGTTCAACTTGTTCACGCCCCGACCGATCTCTTCGTCGGGCGTGAACAGGATGCGGATTTTGCCGTGTTTGATCGAAGGGTTGTTGATGAGGATGTGTGCAGCGTCCATGATGGCGGCCACACCGGCTTTATTGTCGGCTCCAAGCAGGGTAGTGCCGCTGGCCGTGATGATGTCATTGCCGTGCTGGTGTTTCAGGTCCGGGTGTTCGCTTTCCCGGATAATGATGGTCGGGTCGTCGGGCAGCACGAGGTCCTGGCCTTTGTACTTGGGGTGAACGATCGGTTTCACACCGGTGCCGGAGCAGTCGGGCGCGGTATCCACGTGGGAGCAGATGCAAATAACGGGCACTTTTTTGTCGGTAGTGGCCGGAATGGTGGCGTACACATACCCGAATTCGTCCAGTTCGGCATCGGAAATGCCCATGTCGAGCAGTTCCTGTACGAGGATGCGGCTGAGGTCTTTTTGTTTTTCGGTACTGGGGATGGTGGTGCTGGCGGGATCGCTCTGGGTGTCAATCTGGACGTAGCGGAGGAAACGTTCCTTGGAAGTGTGTTTGAACATGAATGGTTTGCTGTTGATAACAAGTTTAATTTCGGTGCGAATTTCGCGTAAAACCAACAGACCGTGCGGTTCCGGGCAAACATTTTTCCAACAACATCCCCAGAGGGCTACTCCTTGACATTCAGGATGAACCCCACCCGAAACACGTTGTCAATGCTCACCCCGGGGTCATCCTTGAGCAACTTGCGCAAACGCGAGATAAACACATCAAAACTGCGGCCCAGGAAGTAGTCGTACTTACCGTAGATTTTTTCCACGGCCTCTTCGCGGCGCAGGATGCGATTTTGGTGCCGGCACAGCAGGTGTAGCACCTCGTTCTCCTTTTCGGTCAGGCGCATGATTTGTTCCCCAAAGCGCAGTTCCTGGCGCGTGGGGTCGAAATGGTAGCGGCCCACCTGCAGGGGTTGGGGCGGAGCGGGTTCGCCGGTGTTTGCCTGAGCAGTACGGCGCAGCACGACGTTGATCTTGCAAAGCAATTCCGCTTCGTCGAACGGCTTGGTGAGGTAGTCCTCGGCGCCAAGGGCGTACCCTTTCATTTTGTCCTCCTGGAGCAGCCGTGCTGTCAGGAACAGAAAGGGCAGGGTGGGGTGCTGCTCCCGCAAGTTTTTGGCAAGGCTGAACCCGTCCATGCCGGGCATCATCACGTCGAGGATGCACAGGTCGAACGGTTGGCGGCGGGCCTGCTGCAAGCCGCCGAGTCCGTCGCGGCGCCAGCAAACCTGCAAGCCCTCGGATTCGAGGTAGTCCATGAGCAACAAGCCGAGGTTCAGGTCGTCTTCTACGAGCAGGATGCGTTTGTCGTGGTGCATGGTCGGACGTGCGGATTATTTTGCAGCTGGAAAAAACAAATCGAACCGGGCGCCCTGGCCATCCGGGCTGCTCACGGCAATACTGCCGCGGTGCATTTCCACGATTTTTTTTACGTACGCCAAGCCGAGGCCGAACCCCTTTTTGCCGGAGCGCAGGGCATTGTCGCAGCGGTGGAATTTTTGAAAAACACCGCGCCTGTCTTTGGCCGACAACCCGGTACCATTGTCCGTGAAACTAACGCGATACCCTTCAGCGCCCGATTCGATGCCGATGCGCACCACGGGCTGGTCGCTACCGTACTTGAGGGCGTTGTCGAGGATGTTCCGAAAGGCGTTGCCGAGGTGGAGCGGGTCGCCCTCGATGGCGCCGCCCGGTCCGTCGGCGGTCACCTCCACGCTGGCGCCGTATTCGCGAATCTGGATGTCCATGTCGGCCACCACGTCGTTGGCTAAGTGGCGCAGGTCCACAGGTTGTTTGTTTAATTGGTACTCGCCCTTTTCAAACCCTCCGAGGTGCAGGACATTTTCGACCTGGTGCGACAGTTGGCTGCACTCGCGCCGAATGATGCCGAGGTATTTGTTGCTGGCCAGTTCGGGGTCTTTTCGGGCAAGCATATTTCCGGCGAGCCGGATGTTGGTCAACGGCGTTCGGAACTCGTGGGTCATCAGATTGAAATAATCGCGATTGTGGTCGCTCAGGCGTTTTTGGCGCAACAGGTAATAGGCGCCAAGGCCGAACACGATGCAAATAAGTCCCAGAATCGCCACCGAGGCGACAACCATAAGGCCCATACGCCGAAGAAAATACTCGGTTTTGCCGGCAAATTCGAGTTGCAGGTGGTGGGTGTCGTTTTCGAGGATCGGCCCGAGGGAGCAGGAATAGAGTTGCTGGGCGCTGCAACTCGCGCTGTCGTTGGGCACAATGCTGATTTGGTAAGGCAGGTTGATTTGGTAAAATTGCAAGGCTTCGGCGAGGGTGGACTCCATCTCCGGTTTTTGCAACAACACCTCAAAGTTGGTGCTGCAGGTCTCCGAATCGGCCCCTTCCATGCAGCAGGCACGCAGCCCGTCGGAGCAGGCGGGGTCGGACGCAAGACGCTCCACCGTGGAGCACAGCGCCATGTTCACGCGGTTGTTGAATTGCTCCTCCAGCAGTTTGCGGGAATGTTGCATCCACAATACCTGAAAAACGATGAGGCCCAATATGCCAAGCGCAGAAGCGCCGATAAGCCACGCGATGTGGTTGATTTTCATGCCGGATAAGTTAACGGGCACAAAAATCCGTTTTTTTGATCGAGCAACGAGGGGGTTTAACAGGTGGCTAACAACTGCCTAACGCCCGCAAAACAATCCGACACACCCGGCAGGCCGCACCTTTGTCCCGTCAGCCGCGAACATCGTTTCCCGACCGACCCGCCAGCCCGGCGGATCCGGGTGCAACTACCAATTCTGTTTATTCGATGAAACAAGTCCTTATGATCTCCGCTCTTCTCGTATTGGGTTGCTGCTTCGGCGGCACGTTGTATGCCCAGGCCCCTTGCTGCAAACCCACCCCGGATTGCAAAAAGGTGTGCGCACCATCCTCCGCAAGCACAAACGCCGGCGAAGCATCGGTGGCGGTGGTGCCCGCTTCCATGGGCGCTAAAGCCTGCTCGGGCCAAACAGCCAAAACCGCTTCTGCTCGCACAACGGGCTACATGGTGTCGAACAACCAATCCGAAGGCGCTGCCGCCAAGGTAAATTGCGTTCCCGCCAACTGTGACCTGTCCAAGTGCGATCCGACCAATTGCGACTGGACAAAATGCCTGCCGCCCGGCTGCGACCCGTCGAAATGTGATCTGTCCAAGTGTATGCCCGCCAGCAAAGCCGCAACAGGAAAAGCCTCCAGGGCCGTCCGGCTGTGATCGTCCATTCGCTATGAAAACAAAAACATGAGTCATCCCGAATTTTGAGCCAGACAAAAAAGCAGGCAATTTGAGATGGCCAAACGTAGGCGGTAGATCGGTATCGAAGCAATTCGGTACCGATTTCCTGTTCTATGGCACCAATATG
>Ga0268299_1000471_pt1 | contig 124112 bp, 124 predicted proteins | sample NOBtaG_FD_193484 | JGI IMG/M metagenome (GOLD analysis project Ga0268299, IMG submission 193484) | Activated sludge microbial communities from bioreactor in Nijmegen, Gelderland, Netherland - NOB reactor | ecosystem: Engineered > Bioreactor > Aerobic > Activated sludge | place: Netherlands...
TCAACCCTCTACCACTACCTGCACGCGGACGGGTCGCTGAAGACGTCGGGCCATGATCTGCTCGAAAACGCCGGGAAGGAAGAAGCGGCAACTTGACGGGTGAACCGCGATTAGACAACGCGGGCATAGCCGATCAGGGGCATGGCAACGGCCGTTTCAGGGGTCGGGCGGCGCCAATAGATGCGGGCCGGCAGATGAAAGCAAGAACAGGCGCGGCGGCAGGGGGCAGAGAAAACGCTTGGGCCGGCGCGCAGGCTGCGTATCTTGCGGCTATGAACCCGAACCGGCCCGTACCTTCCGATCATCCCGACCAGCCGGCCGGGGATGCGGCTCTGCCGGACGACGGTGACCTGTGGTTTCTGCCCGGCCCGGATCAGGATGAGCCCGGCGATCCCTTGGCCCCCGCAACCGCTCAACCCCTTGAATTCCCGGTCCTGGCAGACTGGGCGCGGGCCGAGGCCGGCTGCGCCGCGCGGTTGGCCCGGGTGACCTGGCGGCTGGGCGCGCTGGACGAACGGCTGCGGCGCGGCCCCGAGGGGTGGCGGCACCGGCTGGCCCTGATTGAGGCCGCAGACCTCAGCTGGTTCGCCGGCGACAGGGTGGGGCCTGACCGGCTGGCGCTTTGGTTGTCATTGCGCCTGTCGGGCGCGGGGGATGACAGCGGCGCCTTGGCGCGGGTGGGATGGGCGGCCCGGCGGCTGACGGGCGGGCCGGGACCGCAGGCCGATCTTGCTGCCTTTCTCGACCGCCGCGATCCCGAAGCGGTCGCTGCGGATGCCGAGCCTTTCGCCGACCGTGTCGGTGCGTGGCTGAATCTGATGGCCGCCGCACAGGGCCTGCACCCGGTCACCCGCGCCTGCATGGGGTTCCACCTGTGGAGCCTTGCCGGAATGGGTCAGCAGGGCGACCGGATGGAAGCGGCGGTCACAGCCGCCCGGATCGCCGCCACCGAAGCGAAGGGGCTGGTCTTCGCGCCTTTGGCCATGGGCGGCGCATCCGCGCTGCGGGCCGGCGGCAAGCCGGATGAGCGTCTGCTGCGCTGGCTGGACGGTATGGAAACGGCCTGCCAGACGGCGATGCGCCAACTTGATGATGTCGAGGCGTGGGGCGCGCGGGCTGCGGCCGCCATGGCCGGCCTGTCCGGGCGCACCCCGCCGGCGCTGCGCAAGGCGCTGGCGGACTGGCCGCTAATCTCTGCCCCCATGGCCGAGGCGCTGAGCGGTGCCAGCCGTGCCGCCGTTCAGCGCAATCTGGCGTGGATGGAGGAACGGGGCCTGATCCGAGAGGTGACCGGGCAGGGACGCTTCCGCATGTGGCGCATCGCGATCTGATCCGCCGGCAGCCTGTGGCCGGCGCCGCTCAGGCCGGGGCCATGCCAGAACGGATGGCCTCGGCTGTGCGCAGGTAGTGGTCACGCAGCAAGGCTTCGGCCCGGGGCGTATCGCGGGCAAGGACGGCATCGGCAATCGCGCCATGTTCGGCGTCGATGTCGCGCTTCTGCGGCCCGGCAGACAGCAGGGCGGGAATGCGGTATCGCTCTGTCGCCGCATAAAGCCGCTCAAAGAAATCCAGCAGCCAGTCCGATCCGCAGGCCGCCAGCAACGCGCGGTGGAAGGTGTGGTGACGCAGCTTCAGTTCATCCACATCGCCGCCCTGCCGCCGGGTCTGCAGCCGCAGCGCATAAAGCGCGGCAACCACCGAAGCCTCCCAGGCGTCATCGCCCTTCGCCATCGACTGGCGCAGCGCCTCGGTCTCGATCAGAAGGCGGGCCTGCAGCGCATCCTCGAACTCGGCCAGAGATTGGGCGGACACACGAAAGCCGCGCAGGGACTCGGCAGTGACAAGGCGCTCGGCCTGCAGCCGGTTCAGCGCCTCGCGCAGGGGCGAAAAACCCATGCCGTAGCGTTCGCTCAGGTCGGCAAGCCGCAGCGGGCTTTCCGGTGCAAAGCAGCCTTCGACGATGTCTTTCCGCAGGGAAACATAGGCTTTTTCGGCCAGGGTCATGATCGCGTCCTTGTCTGGCCGCAGCTTATCCAGCGCCGCTTCAACCTGCAATTCTATAATTTTCGAAGATTATTATTGTCATCGAAAATACTGACTGGCATAGTCCCCCCATCACCCCCGTCGAAAGAAGGAGTCGCCCCATGGCCAATGGACGCGAGAACCACCGCGAAGACGTCATCGGCCGCGCCAATGTCGAAGATACGCCCGAGCTTCTGGCCTATTATGACCAGCTAGAAGGCTTTCACGCCGGCGCGCTCTGGACCGTTGCCAACAAGATCGAACCCTGGGCGCCCAAAAGCCAGTCGGTTCCCGTGGTCTGGCGCTATAAGGATCTGCGCGATCATGTGATCCGCTCGGTCGATCTGGTCACGCCGGAAAAGGCGGGGCGGCGGGTGATCTACCTGAACAACCCCGGGCGGCAGGATGTGGCGGCGGCGGTCGGCTGGGTTTACGCGGGGCTTCAGGTGATGAACCCGGGCGAGGTCGCGGGCGCGCACCGCCATTCAGCCAGCGCGATCCGCTTCATCATGGAAGGCCGCGGCGCCTATACCGTGGTCGATGGCCACAAGATGACGCTGGGCGCGAACGATTTCGTGCTGACCCCCAACGGCACCTGGCATGAACATGGCGTCGCCGAAGACGGCGCGCTTTGCCTCTGGCAGGACGGGCTGGATATTCCCTTCGTCAACGCGATGGAGGCGAATTTCTATGAGGTTCACCCCGACCTCAATCAGGCCGTGGGCTATGCCGTGGACGACATGACCAAGACCTGGGGCAATCCGGGCCTGACGCCCTATGGCGAAAGCTGGAAAAAGGGCTACAGCCCGATGTTCAAATACGAATGGGCGCCGACCTATGAGTCGCTGGGCAAATACGCCGGTTGCACGGCGGGCAGCCCGTTCGACGGCGTGCTGATGGAATACGTCAATCCGGTTACCAACGGCCCGGTGATGCAGACGCTGGGCGCTTCGATGCAGATGCTGCGCCCGGGCGAGGCGACGAAGGCCCATCGCCATACCGGCAGCTATCTTTACCACGTCGCCAAGGGGCGCGGCCATTCCATCATCAACGGCAAGCGGTTCGACTGGCAGGAACGCGACATCTTCTGCGTGCCCTCCTGGGCCTGGCATGAACATGTCAACGCCTCGGATCGTGAGGATGCGTGCCTCTTCTGCCTCAGCGATCTGCCGGTGATGCGCGCCCTTGGCCTCTATCGTGAAGAGGCATTCGGCGAAAACGGCGGCCATCAGCCCCTGCTTTAAGGACGGATTATGAAACTTGTGACCTATCGCGCCTCGGTCGAGGCAGCGGCCCGGCTGGGCGTGCTTCATCAGGAACTTGTCGTCGATGTCGCCCGCCTGGGGGCTGATCATGGCGAAACCCTGCCCGATTCCATGCTGGGCCTGATCGACACGGGCCGCCCCGGCCTTGAAACCCTCCAGGCCTGCCTTGATCAGTCGAAGGGCCGCTTCCGGCCCGGCACGGCGACGGCACTGGCCAATGTGAAGCTTCTTGCGCCCATCCCGCGCCCGCGCAAGAACATCTTCGGCATCGGCCTGAACTATGTCGAACACGTCGCCGAAAGTGCGGCCTCGCTCGACACGTCCAAAGACCTGCCGAAACAGCCGGTGGTGTTTTCCAAGCCGCCGACCACTGTGATCGGCCCCGACGATGCGATTGAGCATGACAGCAGCATCACCCGGCAACTGGACTGGGAGGTCGAGCTTGCCGTGATCATCGGCACCACCGCCCGCCGCATCCGCCGGGATCAGGCACTGGCCCATGTCTTCGGCTATTCGGTGATGATCGACGTTTCAGCCCGCGACAACCGCCGCGCCGGGCAATGGATCTTCTCCAAGGGGATGGACAGCTATGCTCCCTTCGGTCCGGTGATCGTCACCGCCGATGAAATCCCCGATCCGCAGTGCCTTGACCTCTGGCTGACCGTCAACGGCGTCGAAAAGCAGCGTTCCAACACCCGCCACATGCTCTTCAAGGTCGATCACCTGATCGCCGACATTTCGTCGGGCATCACGCTGGAACCCGGTGACATCATCGCTTCGGGCACACCAGAAGGCGTCGGCGCGGGCCGGACGCCGCAGGAATGGCTGCATCCGGGCGATGTGGTAGTGGGCCACGTCGAAGGCATCGGCACGCTGAGGAACCCGGTGGTAAACTCCACCCCCGAAGCCTGAGCCCCCATCCTCTCTCTGAAAAATTTCCCACGGGGGTCCGGGGGTGTGAAACCCCCGGCGCTTTCAACCGAAAGGACCGCCTGCCATGTCCACCCCCTTCACCGCCGCTGTCGTGCAGATGGCCTCGCTTCCCGACGATCCGCTGGCCACCGCCGAAAAGGCTGCCGCCCGCCTGCGTGAGGCAGCGGCCCGCGGCGCAAAGCTCGCGGTTTTCCCCGAAGCGCTGATCGGCGGCTACCCCAAGGGCGCCAGTTTCGGCGCCCCGATCGGGATGCGCAAACCCGAAGGCCGCGCGGCCTTCGCGCGTTATCACGCCGCCGCTATCGACCTTGACGGACCCGAAGTTGCCCTGCTGGCCGAAGCGACGGCCGAGACCGGCATCTTCGCCGTTGTGGGCGTGATCGAACGCGATGGCGCCACGCTTTATTGCACGGTGCTTTACTTCGACGGCGAGAAGGGCCTTGTCGGCAAGCACCGCAAGCTGATGCCCACGGCGGGCGAACGGCTGATCTGGGGTTTCGGCGACGGCTCTACCATGCCCGCTTTCAAGACTGCTCTCGGCACCATCGGCGCGGTGATCTGCTGGGAAAACTACATGCCGGCGCTGCGGATGCACATGTATCATCAGGGCGTCAGCCTCTATTGCGCCCCCACCGCCGATGACCGCGACACCTGGCTGCCTACCATGCAGCACATAGCACTGGAGGGCCGCACCTTCGTTCTGACCGCCTGCCAGCACATCACCCGCGCCGCCTACGGCCCCGACCATGAAAGCGCGCTGGGCGATGAACCTGACCGCGTGATGATGCGCGGCGGGTCGGCGATCATCTCGCCCTTGGGCCGGGTTCTGGCCGGGCCGGATTTCAGCGGCGAAACAATCCTTTATGCTGAGATCGACCCCGATGAGGTCATGCGCGCCAAGTTCGATTTCGACGTGACCGGCCATTACGCCCGGCCCGATGTCTTTGAGATCCGTGTGGACACGCGCCCCAAATCCGCGGTGCGAGAGGTCTGATGCGCTACGATCTGGATCAGGTTCCCCAGCCCATCGCCTACAAGCTTCTGGCCGCAACGGTCATTCCAAGGCCCATCGCCTGGGTGGTGACGCAGGGGAAGGATGGCCTCAACGCCGCGCCCTATTCCTTCTTCAACGTCATGGGCTCGGCGCCGCCCACCATCGCGCTGGGTCTGATGGCGGCCCCGGACCGGGGCTTCAAGGACACCGCGCTGAACATCCTGGAAACCGGCGAGTTCGTGGTGAATCTGGTGCCCGAACGGCTGGTGCAGGCGATGAACCTGACCGCCGCCGATGCGCCGCGCGGGGTGGATGAGCTGCAGCTGGCCGGATTGGCCACGCTGCCCTCAACCCACGTTACCCCGCCGCGCATTGCCGAAAGTCCGGTCGCCTTCGAATGCCGCGTGCTGTCCTCGGTGGTGACCGGGCCTTGTCAGACGGTGGTGATCGGGCGGGTGCTGTCGGTCCATATCGAGGACCGCTATCTGCTGAATGCCGACCGCGCCCATATCGACACCGACGCGCTGGACCTTGTCGCGCGCAGCTTCGGCTCGGAATACATTCGCAGCCATGACCGGTTCGAGCTTGCCCGCCCCACCTGGGCCGGGCTGAACGCCGCAGGAAAGCCCTGATTTCCCGATAGATAATCGAAAGTCGTACGATTTTCGAAAATTATGTTGACAGGGTTAAGTGCCGCGCTGAAACTTAACTCACAAGTAAAGAAATTCGCGAAACTGCGAATCGTCAACATGGGATTTCGAAATGCTTCAGGAGCGGGTCGAAGGAAAATGGCTAGCCGCGTTCCGGCGGGTGCTGGCCTTGAACGGGATCGGCAAGGGCACGCCCATCGCCATCCTGTCGGAAACGCAATCCCGGCCGGTGCTGGTGCATCTGTGTGAACTGGCAGCCTATGACCTTGGCGCCGACTTCTGCATGATCCAGATGCCGACGCCGGCCCAGACGGCGCCGGTTCCGGTGAAATCCACCGGCACAAGCTGGGCCATCCAGGGCAACCGCGCGGTGATCGAGGCGCTGAAGCGCGTCGATGTGATCGTGGACTGCACCGTGGAAGGCCTGATCCACGCCCCCGAATGGCCCGAGATCGAAGAGGCCGGGCGCACGCGCCTTCTGGTCATCACCAACGAACACCCCGAGATTCTGGAACGGACCGAGCCCAAGGCCGAACACGGGCCGAAGGTGCAGCTGGGCATCCAGATGCTGCGCGAAGCCTCGGAAATGCGGGTCACCTCGGCCCTTGGCACCGACCTGACGGTCAACCTGCGCGGCGCCCCTTGCGGCGGCACGGCCGGCTTTGGCACCACGCCCGGCTCGGTCGCGCATTGGCCGGGTGGATTGTGCCTGGCCTTCCCGGGTCAGAACGCGGTCAACGGCCGCATCGTGATGGGGGTCGGTGACATGAACCTGACCTTCAAGACCTATCTGACCAGCCAGATCGACTTCACCATCGAGAACGACTTCGTCACCGCCATCAAGGGCGACGGCATCGATGCGCTCCACTTCCGCGAATACATGGAAGCCTGGGACGACCGGAACGCCTACGGCTTCAGCCATGTCGGTTGGGGCATGCACCCCGGCGCCCGCTGGGTTTCGGCTGCCATGTACGACAAGCGCGACATGCAGGCGGTCGAGTTCCGGGCGCTTGCCGGTTCGTTCCTGTGGTCGACCGGCGCCAACCAGTATGCCGGGCGCTACACGCTCGGCCATTTCGACCTTCCCATGCGCAACTGCACCATCGCCCTCGACGGGCGCGTCGTCGTGCGTGACGGCGTCCTGCAAGGAGACCTCGCCCTATGAACGTCCAGACCCCCTCTGCCACCGTCATGCCGATGAGCAGCCCGGCCGACTATTACGACATGACCCGCGTCCGCCCCGAGGTCGCCGCCGCCATGGCGAAGATCAACGAATTGGGTCCGCTTTTCGCCGCGCGCGCCAAGGCGGTGGATGACGAGGCGTCCTTCCCGACGGCGAACTACAAGGATCTGGCCGATGCGGGCTTCCTCGGCCTGTCGATCCCGCAGGAATTCGGCGGCTGGGGCTTTTCGATGGGCGAATACGCCATGGTCGGGGCCGAGATCGCCAAGTACTGCGGCGCGACCGCGCTGACCTTCAACATGCACAATTCGTCCATGGCCTGGTCGCGCTTCATGTTCGACATGCCGAACCTGACCGCCGAGGAGAAGGCCGAGTTCGCCCCCCTGCGCGCGCGCCAGTTCACCCGGGCGATGAAGGAACGCGCGATCTACTCGCAGCCGATTTCGGAAGGCGGGCAGAACTGGACCTCGAAACCGAACCAGACCCAGTGCCGCGCCACCGAAGGCGGCTGGAAGATCAACGGGTTCAAGAAGTTCGCCAGCCTTGCGGGCTATTGCGACTATTACACCATCGTCTGCACCGAGGTCTTCGAAGGTATCGAGCCGCGGCATGAGGACACCATGCTGTTCGTCGTCCACAAGGACGCGCCGGGCCTGACCGTCAAGGGCGACTGGGACCCTCTGGGCATGCGGGGCACCAACAGCCGCGACCTGATCCTGAAGGATGTCTTCGTCACGGCCGATGACCTGCTGATGCCGCGCGGCATCTTCGGCAAGACGCTGCCCAACTGGCCGCACATGATGGCCACCCTGTCGCCCACCTACATGGGGGTTGCCCAGGGCGCCTATGATTTCACCATTGCCTATCTGAAGGGCAAGGTTCCGGGCCAGCCGCCGATCGACCGGCGCATGTATGCGACCAAGCGCGTGGCGATTTCAAAGATGTATGCCCGCCTTGCCAACATGCGGGCGCTGTGGTGGCAGGCTTTCTCGGAAGCCAAGGGCATGCCGTCCAAGGCCGAAGTGATGCGGATGTATGCCGCGCAGTACAACGTGATGGAGGGCGTGCAGGAAATCACCGCGCTGGCCATCCGCACCTGTGGCGGCCAGTCGATGCTGAAATCCCTGCCGCTGGAGCGGATGTACCGCGACAGCCGCTGCGGTGCGCTGATGCTGCCCTACACCTCTGAAATCATGGAGGACTATATCGGCCTTCTCTCGCTTTATGAGATGGACGAACTGGACAGCGCGCCGGGCGACGAAGGCGGGGCGCGCAGCTCGCTCTGGCGCGGCGATGCCGGCAGCCTGCGGGGCCTGCGCTGATGGGCCGCGACGTCGTTCAGGTTCAGGGCCATCTGCCCCATGCGCCGGACGACGTCTGGCAGACCTTGCGCGATTTCTGCGGTGTCTGGCATCCGTGGATCGCGACCATGCGGGAAGAACGCGGCCCGGGCGGCGCCCGCATCCGCGCCTTCACCGTGACGGGAGAGGACACGCTTTACCGCGAGCAGCAGACCTATCTTTCCGACAGCGACCGGGTGCTGGGATACACCCATCTTCAGGGGATCAGGGAATGTGAGGCCTATGACGCCCGCGTCACCGTGACCCCTGCCGAAACCGGCGGTTGCCACGTCGGCTGGACGGCCCGGGTCAAGGCGCCTGCCGGCAGGCTGCGTCAGATCTGCGACGGCACGCGCGCGGTGTTCGAGGCGGGCATCGCAGCCCTGGCACAGCTTCCGGCGCGGGCGCCGGAGCCGAGGGCGGCCCTGCCGGCGCCTGTGGCGGTCGAGACGCTGATCTTTGACGACCTTCCGCGTCTGGCGCTGAGCGTGACACCAGAGCGCGGCGACGACCGGCTGTGCCTGTTCCTGCACGGCATCGGCGGCGCGCGGACGAACTGGCTGGATCAGTTGCAGGCCGTGGGCGGCACGATCCGCGCCGCCGCGCTGGACCTGCGCGGCTATGGCGACAGCAGCCTGGGCGCCCGGCAATCAACGGTCGATGACTATTGCGCGGACATCCTGCGGGTGGCCGCGCGGCTGGGCGCGCGGCGGCTGGTGCTGGTGGGCCTGTCCTACGGGTCGTGGATCGCCACGTCCTTTGCCATGCATCACCCCGAGATGCTGGATGCCCTTGTCCTGTCGGGCGGCTGCACCGGCATGTCCGAAGCCGGCCCCGATGAACGCGAGGCCTTCCGTCTTAGCCGCGAGGTGCCGCTGAACGCCGGTCAGGTGCCGGCCGATTTCGCTCCCGCAGTGGTCAAGGTGCTGGCCAGCCCCGGCGCTGGCGAAGCGGTCCGCCAACGGCTTTATGACAGCATGGCGGCAATTCCCGCCGCGACCTACCGCGATGCGCTGAACTGCTTCACCAATCCGCTTGAGCGCTTTGACTTTTCCCGCCTGACCATGCCGGTCCTGCTGATGACGGGTGAGCATGACCGGCTGGCCCCGCCGGCCGAAATCCGTGGCGTTGCCGGGCGCATCTGGGACGCCGCGCCGCGCCCCGATGTCCGGTTTGAGGTGATCGCGGGCGCGGGCCATGTCTGCAACATCGAAGCGCCCGAAACCTTCTCACGCCACCTTCTGGACCTGATCGGCCGCCTGCCATGACCAAACTGCCCCGCCGCGAACAGAACCGCCTGAACCGTGAGCGCCAGATTCTGGACGCCGCGCTGAAGATCTTCGGTGCGACCGGCTATACCGGCGCCACGATGGATGCCGTCGCGGCCGAGGCCGGGGTGACGAAGCCCACGCTTTATTCCTACTTCCCGTCGAAAGAGTCGCTTTTCCAGGCGATGATGCTGGGCAAGCGCGACCTGATGCTGGATGTGTTCGAACATCCTTCCAAGGCGGGCATGGTCGCGGATCTTCTGGTTTTCGCCTGGGCCTATGCCGATACGGTCATGCGGCCAGAAATGCTGTCGCTGGCCCGTCTGATCATCGGCGAGGTGCAGCGTTTCCCGGAGATCGGCCGGGCCTATCAGGCCAGCGGTCCCGATCACCTTCTGCGGGGGATCATGCGCTATCTGGAAGGGCAGCGCCGTGCCGGGCGGCTGGCATTCGACGATGCCGAACTGGCCGCGCAGGACCTGTGGGGCCTGATCCTGTCGGCGCCGCGGACCCAGGCGCTTTACATGCCCGATGCCCTTCCCGACCGGGCCACGCTTGAACGCTATATCCTGAATGGTCTGCGGGTCTTTCTGAAGGCCTACTCGACCACGCCAGCGCCCGATCTTGAACAACTTGAAGCGCTTAAAGGCGCCCCTTCCCAACAGGTGAACCATGACGCTTGACGACTTCCTCGCCGACCCCGGCAGCCGATTTGCCACGGTCGCGATGACGGATACCAACGGCCTTCTGCGCGGTCAGATGGTTTCGGCCCGCAGCCTGAAGGGCGTGGCCAAGGCCGGCATGGGCATGGCCCCGGCGCAGCTGGCGCTGGACCCGACCGACGTGCATCTGAACCTGCCGGGCGTGAATGACGACTCGGGCGACTTCCACGACGATCCGCTGGTCCTTGATCCGGCCAGCGTCCGCCGCCTGCCGTGGTCGAAGCCGGGTCATGACCTTCTGGTGCTGTCGAACTTTACCGGCCAGTCCGGGGAGCTTTGCCCGCGCTCGATCCTGTCAAAGGTTCTGGCCCGGGCGGCCGAGGCCGGGTTCTTCCCGAAATACGGGATGGAGCTGGAATACACCCTGTTCGATGAAACGCCGGAAAGCGCCAAGGCCAAGGGTTATCGCCATCTCAAGCCCGCGACGCTGCATGCCAGCCATGACCTGATCATCTATCAGGCGGTTCAGACCGAATGGTATGAGGCGCTGGCCGCGATCTGCGAGCCGCTGAAGATCGACCTTGCTAAGATGCACGAGGAAATCGGCGCGGGCTTCATGGAATGCTGCATCGGCGCGGGTGAGGGGCTGGAACCCGCTGACCAGCTGGTGCTGCTGAAGAACTTCCTGCGGGCGCTGGCCCTGCGACAGGGCAAATCGGTCACCTTCATGCCGCGCTGGAACGAAGAGGCCGACAGCCAATCGATCCACCTGCACATGAGCCTGAAGGACAAGGCCGGAACCCCGCTGTTCTGGGACGCCAGCCAGAAGAACGGGGTCAGCCAGCTGTTCCGCTGGTTCTTGGGCGGGCTGCAGGCCTACATCGGCGACATGACCCTGGTCTTCCAGCCCACGGTCAACAGCTATCGCCGCTTTGCGCCGGGCACCTTCGCGCCGCCCGGGCTGACCTGGGGGTATGAGAACCGCACCACCTGCTTCCGGCTTGTGGGCCATGATCCGGGGTCGCTGCGGGTGGAAAACCGCCTGCCGGGCGCCGATACCAACCCCTACCTGACCGCCGCTGCCACCCTTGCGGCCGGGATCGCCGGCATCCTTGGCAAGGTCGAACCCGAGCCCGAGGTCATCGGTTCGGGCTATGCGCAGGCCCCGTCGCGGGACTTTGCCCGCTCGATGCCCGAGGCGATCAGCCGGTTGCGCGGGTCGGCTTTCGCCCGCGACTGGCTGGGCGACCGCTTCGTCGACGGCTTCACCGCCACCCGCGAAAGCCAGCATGACGAATTCCGCCGCCGGGTTCCCGATGTGGAACTGCAGCGCTTCTTCGATCTGGGTTAGGCCATGGATCTGCGCGCCGCATTCCTTGAAGGCATGAGCCGGGCCGCAACCTTCGTCGCGGTCGCCACGACCGACGGTGAGGGCGGGCGTTTCGGTGTCACCGTCTCGTCGCTGACCTCGGTTTCGGCCGACGGCGATCACCCCTCGCTTCTGCTGTGTATCCACCATCTGTCGCCGGTGGGGGCCGCGATCCTGAAGAACCGGTATTTCTGTGCCAATCTTCTGGCCGAACCTCAGCAGGATGTGGCGAACCTCTTCGCGGGGCGCGGCGGTTCGGGCGACCACGCCGACCGTTTCACCCGCGCCGCATGGCAGCCGGGCGAACATGGTCAGCCCCTTCTGGCCGGCGCCACCGCCACTTTCGAATGCCGTCTGGCGACGGCGCTTCTGTGGGAGACCCATCACATCATTGTCGGCCGCGCCACCTCGGTGCGGCTGTCGGACAATTCCTCGGCGCTGCTCTACGGGCAGCGCGCCTACCGCAAGGCCATCCACCTGACGACTGACACCTGAAAGCTGACCCCGCGGCCACTCCGGCCGCGACAACCGCATTCCGGCACCAAGACCGGACTCTGCGCAACACGGAGGGACGCATGTCTGACACTACCGGAATCGGAACCAACAGGCTTCGACGCAATTCGCTGGGGCTTGTCGCCGTCACCTTCATGGTGATCTCGGCCGCCGCTCCGCTGACGGGGGTCGCTGGCGCCATGCCGCTGGCCTTCCTCCTGGGCAACGGCACGGGCGTGCCGCTGACCTTCATCCTTCTGACGCTGGTCATGCTGGCCTTCGCCGCCGGCTATGTCGCGATGAGCCGCCATGTGATCAATGCCGGCGCCTTCTACGCCTATGCCGCGCGCGGCCTTGGCGGCAACGCGGGCGGGGCCGTCGCCCTGATCGCGCTGGTGGCCTACAACGCCATGCAGTTCGGCCTGATCGGACTTCTGGGCGGGATATCCGCCGGGGTCTTCAGCCAGTTCGGTCTGACGCTGGACTGGTGGGTTTACAGCCTGATCGCCGTCGTTCTGGTCGGGATTCTGGGCTATCGTCAGGTCGATCTGTCGGCCAAGGTGATGGTGGTTCTGGTCGGCCTTGAATACCTGATCGTGCTGATCGTCGACTTCGCCATCCTCGGGTCGGGCGGGGCCGAAGGTTCGGGGCTTGCCGTCAACATCTTCGACGTCTCGGCCCTGACATCGGGTTCGCTGACGGCCGCGGTGCTGTTCTGCCTTGGCTCGTTCATCGGCATCGAGGCGACGACGATCTACGGTGAAGAGGCCCGTGACCCCGAGCGTACGATCCCGCGCGCGACTTATCTGTCGATCCTGATGATCGGCGTCTTCTTCGTCTTCACCACCTGGCTGATGATCGCCGGCACCGGTGCCGACAAGCTGATTGAAACCATCGGCGGCCTGCCCGACCCGACGATCCACTTCTTCGTTCTGGCCGAAACCTACACCAATCCGACCGTTTCGATGATTGCCGGTCTCTTGCTGGTCTCCAGCCTTTTCGCCGCACTTTCGGCCTTCCACAACTACATCGCCCGCTATTCCTATGTCGCGGGCCGCGACGGACTGCTGCCGGCGGCTTTCGGCCGGACCCATGACGCGCACCAAAGCCCGCATATCGGCTCGGTCGTGCAGACCATCGGCGCGCTGATCGTTCTGGCCGTCTTTGCCGGGCTGGGTCTGGACCCGATCCTGAACATGTTCACCTGGGTCAGCCAGGTCGGCACGCTGGGCGTGATCGGGATGATGGCCATCACCTCGCTGTCGGTGATCGTGTTCTTCACGAAGAAGGGCGGGGGTTCGGCGCTGTCAACCCTGATCCTGCCCACCATCGCAGGGCTGATCATGCTGGCGCTGTTCGTCTATATCTTCGTGAACTACGGCGATCTGACCGGCACCACCGGCGGCGGGCTGAGCGTGATCCTGCCTTCGCTGATCCCGGCGGGCGGTGTTCTTGGCCTTCTGCTGGCCCGGCGGCTGAATGCGGTGGACCCGGCGCGCTTTACCCGGATGGGAACCACGCTGCCCGACTGACCCTGGGGGAAACGACAAGGCCGGCCGGACGCAAGTCCGGCCGGCCTTGCCTTGTTCAGGCAAACCGCTTTAGCCGCCCTTCAGCGCCTGCAGCAGGAAGATCTCGGCATCCGGCGCGATGGTGGCGTGACGGTTCGGCATGACTTCACCGTTCACCACCACCGAAACGCCGCCCTTCAGAATCGGCTCCAGCCCCGGATGCAGGGCGACAAGCGCCTGCAAGGCTTCGGCGATGGTTGCAGCCTGCACCTCGACCACGCGGGCACCATCGGTGAACCGCGCAAGGCTGGACCACAGGTTGACCGCAACCATCCTGCCTCAGCCCTTCGTCTTCATCGCCGCAAGGATCTTGGGAGGCGTCATCGGCAGATGGCGCAGCCGGACGCCTGTTGCCGCGTGGATTGCATTGGCAATCGCCGGCAGGGGCGGGGTGATGCCGGTTTCGCCCACGCCGCGCACGCCATAGGGATGGCCGGGGTTCGGCACCTCGACAATCACCGTATCAATCGGCGGCAGGTCCGAGGCGACGGGAATCCGGTAGTCCAGGAAGACCGTGTTCTGCAACCGGCCGTCCTTGCCGTAGATGTATTCCTCGTTCAGCGCCCAGCCGATGCCCTGCGCCGCGCCGCCCTGATACTGGCCTTCCACATAAGCGGGGTGAATGGCCCGACCGGCATCCTGCACCACCAGATAGCGCAGAACCGTCGTGCGCCCCGTTTCGGGGTCCACCTCGACATCGACGACATGGGCACCGAAGCTGGCGCCAAAGCCATCCGGCACCGATTCATGGTGGCCCGAGATCGGGCCGCCGGTGCCGCCCATCTTGGAGGCGATCTCGGCGATGCTCATGGGCGGGAACTTGCCGGCGTTGGGCCCGGCCGGCTGCGCCGCGCCCTGCACCCATTCGACAGCCTCGGGTTCGATCCCCCATTCGGCGGCAGCGCGGTTGCACATCTCGCGGATGGCGGCCTCGGCGGCGATCACGGCGGCCTTGCCGCTGGCAAAAGTGGCGCGGCTGCCATGCGTCGGTTCGTTCACGCCAAGCGCGCCGGTTTCGACGATGTTCACCCGCACATCCTCATAGCGGATGCCCAGCGTCTCGGCCGTCATCAGCGCGATGGACGCGCGGCTGCCGCCGATGTCCGGCGTGCCGACCGAAACCGTCGCCGTGCCATCCTCGCCGATGGCCAGCGTGACCGAGGTTTCGCCGGCATGGTTGAACCAGAAGCCCGATGCGATGCCGCGCCCCTGATTAGGCCCCAGCGGCACCGCCAGATTGGGATGCGCGGCGGTGGCTTCCAGCGTCTCGATCAGCCCGATCGAGCCGAAGGTGGCGCCGTAGCTGGCGGTGTCCCCCTCACGCACGGCGTTCTTCAGCCGCACCGCCATGGGGTCCAGCCCCAGTTCACGGCACATCTCGTCAATCAGGCTTTCCACCGCAAAGGCGCCCATGGGCGAGCCGGGGGCACGGTAGGCCGCGCATTTCGGCCGGTTGGCCAGCACGTCATAGCCGATGTGCTGAAGCGCCGGGATGGCATAGGGCGCGAAGGCGCAGTACAGCCCCTCGGCCACCGGCGAGCCGGGGAAGGCGCCGCCCTGCATGCGGAACTCGGCCCGGCCGGCGGTGATCGTGCCGTCCTTCTTCATGCCGATCTTCACATCCATCGAGGCCGAGGCTGTCGGCCCCGTCGCCCGCAGCACCTCGGACCGGCTCATGACAATCTTGACCGGCCGGCCGCCTGCCTTGCGCGACAGCGCCAGCGACAGGGGCTCCATGAAGATCGTGGTCTTGCCGCCGAAGCCGCCGCCGATCTCGGAGGGGGTCACGCGCAGCTGTGCGGCCTCAAGCCCCAGAACGGCGCTGCACATCTTGCGGATATACCACTGACCCTGGGTGCAGACCCACATCTCGCCCTTGCCGTCCGCGCCAAGCTGGCCGACGCAGGCATGCGGCTCGATATAGCCCTGATGGGTGGCTTCGGTCTTGTAGGTCTGTTCGCGCACCAGATCGGCCGCGGCAAAGCCTGCGTCGATATCGCCGCGCCCGAAGTCCAGATAGCGCACCACATTCGGCGGCATCCCCGGGGGGACCGAGGCATCGGCCGCACCTTCGCGGATTACCGGGGCGTCGGGACGGATCGCGTCATCGACGTCGATCACATGGGGCAGCACCTCATAGGTCACCTCGACCAGCCGCGCCGCCTCTTCCGCCAGAAGGCGTGAGGTGGCAGCCACGGCGGCCACCGCATGACCGTCATACAGCGCCTTTTCCCCGGCAAGGGTGTTTTCCTGAAGGTTCCAGTCTTCGCCCGTCAGGCCGGTGGGCAGGTCGGCGCGCGTGACCACGGCCTTCACCCCGTCCAGCGCCAGCGCCTTCGACGCGTCGATCTTCACGATCTTCGCATGGGCATGCGGCGAACGCACCACGGCGCCCCACAGCATCCCCGGCAGGGTGGCATCGGCGCCATAGCGGGCGCGGCCCGTCACCTTGTCCAGCCCGTCGGGCCGGTTGGGGCGGGTGCCGACAAGACGGAATTCGGCCTTCAACTCATCCTTCGGCATCAGGCGGCTCCTCTCATTTCGGCGGCGGCATCCTGCACCGCGCGGATGATCTTGTCATAACCCGTGCAGCGGCAGAGGTTCCCGGCCAGCCAGTAGCGGATTTCGGTATCGGTCGGGTTGGCGTTCTTTTCCAGAAGCGCCTTCGCCGCCACCAGAATGCCCGGCGTGCAGAAGCCGCATTGCAGGGCGGCATGTTCGATGAACTTGCGCTGCAGCGGGTGCAGTTCGCCCCCTGTCGCCATTCCTTCGATGGTTTCGACCGTGCGGCCCTGCGCTTCAACCCCCAGCACAAGGCAGGAACAGACCAGCGTGCCGTCCAGCCGCACCGAACAGGCGCCGCAATCGCCGGTGCCGCAGCCTTCCTTGGAACCGGTCAGCCCGACATGGTCGCGCAGGCAGTCCAGCAGCGTCTCGCGCGGGTCGGCAAGAAACTCGACCGTATCGCCGTTGACGGTGGTGGTGACGTGTATCCTGCTCATTGCTTGCCTCCCCGGGCGCGGTCATAGGCGATCCTGGCGGCGCGTCTTGCCAGAACGCCGGCCACTTCGGTGCGGAACGCGATGGTGCCGCGCTTGTCGTCGATCGGGCTGCAGGCGGCTTCGGCGGCCTTGGTCAGGGCTGCCAGCGCCGCATCGTCCAGCGCCGTGCCGATGATGGCCTTCGCCGCATCCGGCACAAGGCGCACGGTCGGCGCCACCGCCCCCAGCACCACGCGGGCGGCGGTGATCGTGGCGCCTTCGACCGTCAGGCTGACAGCGCAGCCCACCACGGCAATATCCATCTCGGTGCGCGGGATGAAACGCAGATAGGCGTCGCCCCCATGGGCACCCCGCGGCGGCAGCAGCAGGGCCGAGATCACTTCCCCCTTGGTCAACGAGGTGCGGCCCGGCCCGGTGGGAATATCCTCAACCGCGACGGTCCGCTTGCCCGTCGGACCGGTGATTTCCGCCACGGCGCCGGCCGCGACCAGACCCGGCACCGAATCTGCTGCCGGCGAGCCGTTGCACAGGTTGCCGGTCAGCGTCGCGCGTCCCTGCACCTGGGTCGAGCCCACCAGCTCCATCCCCTCGACCACGCCCGGCCAGTCGGCCTTCAGCCCGGCATGGGCGCCCAGCTGCGCGCCGGCAACCGCCACGCCGATCCGCCAGCCCTCGTCGGCAGTGCGGGAAATCTCGGCGGTGCCGGGAATTTTCTTGATGTCGATCAGGTCGTCGGGCCGGACCATGGCGGCGCGCAGCTGCACCAGAACATCGGTCCCTCCGGCCAGAAATCGGGTCACCCCCGGCGCCTGCGCGGCAAGCTGCGCGGCCTCCTCGAAGGTTTGTGGGGCGTGATAGCGCATGTGTTCTCCCTCGCTCGGGCGGCTGGCCGACGGGCCGCCGCATCTTGCTCGGCACCGAAGCTAGCCTGAGGGCACGGCGCTGTCACACCCGAAAACGGCATCGGGCGGGCCTGTTCGGCCGGTCGCCTATCCGTGATGGGCCGAAGCGCGGCTCTGCTGCAGCATACGCTGTGCAAGCGCTGCAATGAAGACCGCCGTCAGGATCAGAACGATGGTCGGCGCCGGCGCGCTGTCAAGATGGAAGCTGGCATAGACCCCCGCCAGCATCGAGGCCACGCAGACCACCACCGCCACCGCCAACATTCGCCCGAAGCTGCGCACCATCAGAAACGCGATGGCCCCCGGCGCGATCAGCAGACCCACCGCGAGAATCAGCCCCGTTGCCGTCATGGTGGCGACGATGGTCAGCGACAGGATGGTCAGCAGCCCGTAATGCAGCAGCCCCACCGGCAACCCCGCCGCCCGCGCCTGCGCCGGATCAAAGGCATGCAGCATCAGATCCTTCCATTTCACCAGCAGCGCGGCCGAGACGGGAACGGCGATCCACAGCGCGGTGGAAATATCCTCGGGCCCCACGCCCAGCATGTTGCCAAACAGGATATGGTCCAGATGCACGTCCGAGGTGATGGCGGTGTAGATCACGATGCCCAGCCCGAACATGCCGGAAAAGACCACGCCCATCACCGTGTCCTGCTTGACCCGGCTGTTGTCCGACAGATAGCCGGTGGCCAGCGCCGTCAGCATTCCGGCGGCAAAGGCCCCCAGGATCAGCGGGAAGCCCAGGATATAGGCCAGCACCACCCCCGGCAGCACCGCGTGGCTGACCGCATCGCCCATCAGCGCCCAGCCTTTCAGCACCAGAAAGCACGACAGAAGCGCCGTGGGGACGGACACGATCACCGCAATCAGGAAGGCATCGCGCATGAAGCCGAACTGGAAGGGCAACAGCAGCGCCTCGGTCATGGCCGCACCTCATCGGCCAGTGCCGCCCGCGCCTTGGCCCGGGCCGCCAGAAGCCCGTGCTTCGGCGCCCAGACAAAGGCCGCCAGAAACAGCAGCGTCTGCAGGACCACGATGATCCCGCCCGTCGCACCGTCCAGAAAATAGCTCAGATAGGCGCCGCTAAAGCTGGTCAGCGTGCCGATCGCCACCGACAGCGCGATCAGTCGCGGAAAGCGGTCGCACAGCAGATAGGCCGTGGCGCCGGGCGTCACCACCATGGCGATCACCAGAAAGGCCCCCACCGTCTGCATCGCCGCCACCACGCAGGCCGCCAGCAACGCAAAGAAGATGCCTTTCAGAAGACCCGGCCGCAGCCCGATCGACCTTGCATGGCTTTCGTCGAAGAAGACCACCATCAGGTCTTTCCATTTGGCCAGCAGCACGACCAGCGAGACAAGGCCGATGATGGCCAGTTGCACCGTGTCTTCGGGCGTGATGGCAAGGATGTTGCCCATGGTGATGGTCTGGACCGAAACCGACATCGGGCTGAGCGAGACCATGAACAGCCCCAGCCCGAAGAACGCGGTAAAGATCAGCCCGATCACCACATCAACCTTCAGCCCCGACCGGTCCGACAGGAACAGCATGGCCGCCGCCGCCAGCCCGCCCGACAGGAAGGCCCCCAGCGCGAAGGGCAGGCCCAGCATGTAGGCCCCCGCCACCCCGGGCACCACCGAATGCGAAAGAGCATCGCCGATCAGCGACCAGCCCTTCAGCATCAGATAGGATGACAGGAACCCGCAGACCGCGCCGACAAGGGCCGAGACCCACATCGCATTGGTCATGTAGCCATAGCTGAAGGGTTCCAGCAGCACGCTCATCGCGGCGCCTCGCCGGCCTTGGTGTGGGTGCGGTCGCCGTATTGCACCAGCGGGCGTTCGTCATCGGTCAGAATGGTCACCCGCCGCGCGTCGGCATCATCGTGCAGCGCGTCGCCGCCCAGCGTGAAGTGCCGCAGCACGCCGCCGAAGGCCGCCTCAAGGTTTTCGCGCGTGAAGGTGGTTTCGGTCGGGCCAAAGCCCAGCACCGTGCCCTTCACCAGAATGACCCGGTCGCAGAACTCGGGCACCGAGCCGAGGTTGTGGGTGGAAACCAGCATCACCCGGCCTTCGTCGCGCAATTCGCGCAGCAGCGTCACGATCTGGTCTTCGGTCTTCACATCCACCCCGGTGAAGGGTTCGTCCAACAGGATCACCCTGCCGTCCTGCGCCAGGGCACGGGCCAGGAAGACGCGCTTCTTCTGCCCGCCCGACAATTCTCCGATCTGGCGGTGGCGCAGGTCCTGCAGGTTCACCCGGCGCAGGGCGGCATCAACCGCATCACGGTCGGCCTTGGCGGGGCGGCGCAGGAAACCCATGTGGCCGTAGCGGCCCATCATCACCACATCCTCGACCAGCACCGGAAAGGACCAGTCCACCTCTTCCGACTGGGGAACGTAAGAGACGAGGTTTTTCTTCAGCGCCTCGGCCACGGTCATGCCCAGAAGCCGTATTTCGCCCTTCGCCACGGGCACAAAGCCCATGATCGCCTTGAACAGGGTCGATTTCCCCGCACCGTTCACCCCCACCAGCGCGGTGATCGTGCCGGTCGGAATTTCGAAACTGGCGTTGCGCACGGCGGTATGGCCATTGCGGTAGGTCACCGTGACATCGCGCGCCAGAATGCCGCTGCCCGTGGTGTCCGAGGTGTCGTCGCGCATGTTCGCTCTTCTCTGCCGCCGCTCAGTTCGCGCCGGCGGTCAGGCCTTTGACCACGGTTTCGGTCGTGACCCGCAACAGGTCAAGATAGGTCGGCACCGGGCCATCAGGTTCCGACAGGCTGTCCACATAAAGCACACCGCCGAAGGCCGCGCCAGTTTCCCGCGCCACCTGTTCGGCCGGGGCGCTGTTGACGGTGCTTTCGCAGAAAACCACGCCGATGCCGTTGTCGCGCACCCCGTCGATCACCGCGCGCACCTGTTGCGGCGTGCCCATCTGGTCGGCGTTGATCGGCCAGAGGTACAGCTCTTTCAGCCCCAGATCGCGCGCCAGATAGCTGAAGGCGCCCTCACAGGTGACAAGCCAGCGCTGCGCCTCGGGGATGGCGGCGATCTCGGCCTTCAGCGGGTCAAGCGCCGCCCGCAGTTCCGCCTTGTAGGCGGCGGCGTTGCTTTCATAGGTCGTGGCATTCGCGGGGTCATGGGCGGCAAAGGCGGCCGCGATGTTGTCGACATAGATCAGCGCATTCTCCAGCCCCATCCAGGCATGGGGATTGGGCTTGCCCTCATAGGCGCCGCCGGCAATCGCGATGGGGGCGATGCCCTCGCTGACGGTGACGGCGGGCACATCGCCCAGATTGGCCAGGAACTGTTCAAACCAGCGTTCCAGGTTCATCCCGTTCCACAGGATCAGATCGGCCCCCTGCGCGCGGACGATGTCTTGCGGCGTCGGTTCATAGCCGTGAATCTCGGCCCCCGGTTTGGTGATCGAGACCACGTCCGCCGCATCGCCCGCCACCCGCCCGGCCATGTCGGCGATCACCGTGAAGGTGGTGACCACCTTCATCCGCCCTTCGGCCGCAGCGGTCCCCGCCAGCAGCAGTGCCGCTGCCATCACGCCCAGCAGCCGCGTCAGGTTCAAAGCCATCGGTTGTCCTTTCCTGCATCGGGCACCCGGGGCCGCAGCCATGGTGCCGGACTTGCGAACGAGTCGCATACAGAAATAGCGGGCGCCCGGCGCAATGCAAGTGCAAATCATTTGCAAGATGATCGCGAACGGAAAACAGCCGACCCTTCGCCACGGGCCGGCTGTTCGAGGTACCCCGTCAGACGCTGACTTCGATGGCGGTTCCGCGACGTTCGGCAAGGGTTACCACCGCGGCGGCGACGGCCAGATCCTGCAGGCCAACGCCGGTGCCGTCGAACAGGGTGATCTGGTCGGCCGAGGTGCGGCCGGGGTGGCTGCCGTTGATCACGGCACCCAGCTGCGTGATGTCGGTTTCCGCAATCAGCCCGGCGGCCACCGCGTGCTGCGCTTCGCCGATGGTCACCGATTGCGCGACCTCATCGGCAAAGACCGTCGCCCGCGCCAGCAGGGCGGGGTCAAGCTCCTGCTTGCCCTTCGTGTCGGTGCCCATGCAGGCGATATGGGTGCCGGGGCTGACATGCCCCGCCATCAGCACTGGCGCGAAGGACGACATGATGGTGATGATCACATCCGCCGCGCGCATGCCGTCCAGTTCCACCGGTTCAAACGGCAGGCCGGCCTCGGCCGCCACTTCGGCCAGCCCCGGCAGCATCTCGGGGTGCAGGTTCCAGCCGATCACCTTGTCAAAGTTGCCGTGCTTCAAGGCCGCCCGCAGCTGGAACTTCGCCTGATGGCCGGCGCCCACCATGCCCAGCACCCGCGCATCCTTGCGCGCCAGATGCCGGATCGACACGGATGAGGCCGCGGCCGTGCGCAGCGCGGTCAGAAGGTTGCCCCCCACCATTGCCCGGACCATGCCGGAATCGGCATCGAACAGGAAGATGGTGGACTGATGGTTGATCAGCCCGCGCTTCGCCAGATTGTCGGGCCAGTAGCCGCCCGCCTTCAGGCCCAGCGTCAGGCCCGACCGGTCAAACCCGCCCTTGAAGCCGTAAAGCGCGTTTTCATGGCCAATGGCCTCACGCACCACGGGAAAATTGTAGGCCGCGCCCGAGGCCATGGCCGCAAAAACGCTTTCCACCGCCTCGAAGGCGGCTTCGGGGGTCATCAGATCGGCAATGTCGCGTTCGGGAACGATCAGCATGGCTTCCTCGTGTCAGCAGGTCGGTGTGGTGCCGGCGGGCTGGCCGGCACCAAAGAGTGGCGGTGCCTCAGTAGGCCTTGCCGCGGGCCGACACCGGCCAGACGACCTCAACCTTGCCGCCCCGCACGCCGACATACCAGTCATGCACGTTGCAGGTCGGGTCGCAGTGGCCGGGCACAAGGCGCAGCTTGTCGTTGACCTTCAGCACGCCATCGGGGTCTTCGACCACGCCATGTTCGTCGCTGCACTTGACGTATTTCACGTCCGTCCGCCCAAAGACCACCGGCAGGCCGCTGTCCACCGACTGCGCCTTGAGGCCGGCATCCACAATCGCCTTGTCGGCCTTGGCGTGGCTCATGACGCTGGTCAGGATGAACAGCGCATTCTCCCACTCGCCCCGGTCGATGCGGTTGCCGTCCTTGTCCAGGATGCGGCCATAGTCGGCATCCATGAAGGCATAGCTGCCGCACTGAAGTTCGTTGTAAACACCCGAGGCGCTTTCGAAATAATAGCTGCCGGTGCCGCCGCCCGAGACGAGTTCAGGCTTCAGGCCCACCGCCTCCAGCCCTGCGACACAGTCCTTCACCTGCGCGATGGCGGCATCCAGCTTGGCCTTGCGGTCTTCGTAGCGGTCCATGTGCTGCATGGCACCCTGATAGGCCTGAATGCCTGTGAACTTCAGGCCCGGCGCGGCGGCGACGGCCTGGGCGATGGCCACCACCTCGTCGGGCGTCTTCACGCCGCAGCGGCCCGCGCCGCAGTCGATCTCGACGAAAACCTCGATCTGCGTCCCGTGCTTCACCGCCGCCGCCGACAGATCGGCGACGTTCGCCACATCATCCACACAGACGATCGTCCGCGCTCCCAGCTTGGGCAGCCGCGCCAGCCGGTCGATCTTGGCCGGGTCGCGCACCTGATTGCTGACCAGCACATCCCTGATCCCGCCGCGGGCAAAGACTTCGGCCTCGCTGACCTTCTGGCAGCAGACGCCCACGGCGCCGCCCAGCCGTTCCTGCAGCTTGGCCACATCCACCGACTTGTGCATCTTGCCATGCACCCGGTGGCGCATGCCGTGGGCGCGGGCATAGTCGCCCATCTTGACGATGTTGCGTTCAAGCGCGTCCAGATCAAGGATCAGGCAGGGCGTCTGGATGTCGGCCTCGGCCATGCCCGGCAGGGCGGGAATGTCATAGCCGACTTCCATGTTCTCGAAGGTGGCGGATGCGTTCATGGCTCAGACTCCTTGAATCCAGGGCAGCTTGTCCAGATCGACATTGCCGCCGGTAATGATGATGCCCACCCGCTTGCCGCGGAAGGCGCCGGGGTTTTTCAGCACGGTGGCCAGCGGAACCGCGCTGGACGGTTCCATCACCACGCGCAGATGCTTCCAGATCAGCTTCATCGCCGTGACGATTTCCGCGTCCGAGGCCGTGTAGATCTCGCTGACATGGGTCTTCACGAAATGCCAGGTCAGGTCTTTCAGCGGCACCAGAAGCCCGTCGGCAATGGTCTTTGGCGCGTCGTCGGCAATGATATGGCCGGCCTTGAAGCTGCGATAGGCGTCGTCGGCCTGCTCGGGCTCGGCCGCGATGACCTGCGTTTCGGGCGCCAGCCGCGACAGCGTCAGGCAGGTACCCGAGATCATGCCGCCCCCGCCGATCGGCGCCACCACCATGTCCAGCCCGCCGGTCTGTTCCATGAACTCACGCGCGCAGGTGCCCTGACCGGCAATCACCCGGGGATCGTTGTAGGGATGCACGAAGTCGCCCCCCGTCGCCTCCTGCACCTTGGCAAAGGTCGCCTCGCGGCTGGAGGTCGAAGGCTCGCATTCGGTGATCACCCCGCCATAGCGGCGGACGGTGTCTTTCTTGGCCTGCGGCGCGGTGCGCGGCATCACCACGTTGCAGGGAATGCCGCGCAGCATGGCGGCATAGGACAGGCAAGAGGCATGGTTGCCCGAGGAATGGGTGGCCACGCCGCGCCGCGCCTGTTCGTCGCTCAGCCCGAAGACGGCATTCGCCGCGCCGCGCACCTTGAAGGCGCCGGGTTCCTGAAAGTTCTCGCATTTGAAGAACAGCTGCGCCCCGGTCAGCTCGTTCAGAAAGTCCGAGCTGCGGACCGGCGTCTGCCGGATATGCGGCCGGACGCGGTCATGGGCCGCCAGCATGTCCTCATAGGTCGGAATATACATGGGTCCCCCTCAGGCAGCGGTGCTGCGGTAATGGTCCTGCGCCGCGGCCACGCCCGAGCCCAGCCGGATGCTCAGGCCCAGGTCGGCCATGCACATCTCGGCCGTGGCGATGCCGGACAGCGCCATCACATCGGTCAGCATGCCCAGATGGCCGATGCGGAACACCTTGCCCGCCACTTCACCCAGACCCACACCGAAGGCCACGCCGTATTTCGTGGCGGCATGGGTCACGATTCTGGTGGCGTTGAAGCCTTCGGGCGTGCGGATGGCGCTGACCGTATCGGAATAAACCTCGGGCCCCGCCGCGCACAGTTGCAGCCCCCAGGCTGCAACAGCGCGGCGCACGCCCTCGGCAATGCGGTGGTGACGGGCGAAGACATTCTCCAGCCCCTCATCCAGCAGCATCTGCGAGGTCAGCTTCAGCCCGTTCAGCAGACCCACCGGCGGCGTATAGGGAAAGGCATTGGCGGCATAGCTGCGCGTCATGTCGGCAATGTCAAAGAAGGTGCGCGGCAGCCGCGCGGTCTTCGACGCCTCAACCGCCCGGTCGGAAAAGCCCAGGATCGCCAGCCCGGCCGGCAGCATGAAGCCCTTCTGGCTGCCCGTCACCGCCACATCGACGCCCCAGTCGTCAAAGCGGAAATCCATCGAGGCGATCGAGGACACGCCATCGACAAACAGCAGCGCCGGATGGCCCGCCGCATCCAGCGCGCGACGCACCGCGGCGATGTCCGACTTCACGCCGGTCGCGGTTTCGTTATGGGTGGCCAGCACCGCCTTGATCCGGTGCCCCTTGTCGGCCGCCAGCGCCTCGGCATAGCGGTCGGCCGGCAGGCCCTGACCCCAGGGGGTTTCGACGATCTGCACATCCAGCCCGTGACGCTGGCACAGGTCGATCCAGCGGTGGCTGAACATGCCGTTGCGCGCCGCCAGCACGGTGTCACCCGGCGAAAGGGTATTGCTGATCGCGGTCTCCCAGCCCCCGGTTCCGGTGGACGGGTAAACGAAGATATGCGCGCTGTCAGACTTCAGGACCTTGCGGACATTCTCAAGGCAGGGGTTCAGGATACCTGCAAAGGCCGGTGAGCGGTGGTCGATCGTCGGCACATAGCAGGCGTTGCGCACCTCTTCGGGAATGTTCGTCGGGCCGGGAATGAACACGGGGTTCTGAAGGCTCATGGCGGTCTCCTCGCATCGTTTTCCGCAGGCTAGCGGGTGTTCCGCGCCGATGAAATAATTTCGAAACCGCGCCACGGACTGTCTGGAATCTGAATAATGTAGTGTTGCCAGTGGCTTATATTTTTCATATCGTGAAATCGTTTTTCTTACGTATCCGGAGGCATCATATGGAAAGCGCTGACAATGCCGCACTTGCCCCCCGCAGGGCGCGCGGCAGGCCCCGCAGCTGGGCCGATACGACCGATCAGACCCTGATCAAGTCGCTGGACCGCGCGATGGTCGTGCTGGATCATGTCAGCCAGGGCCGCGGCCAGACCCTGACCGCGATTTCGGACGATCTGGGGCAGTCGCCCGCCACCGTCTACCGCATCCTCGTCACGCTGGAAGGCCGGGGTCTGGTTGAGTTCGAGGCCCCCGAACAGCTTTGGCACATTGGCGCCCGCGCCTTTGAAATCGGCGCGCGCTTCCTGCGACGCACCAGCCTTGTGGAACGGGCGCGGCCGATCATGCGCCGGCTGATGGAGGAAACCGGCGAAACTGCCAATCTGGGGATCGAGCGGGACGGCTCGGTGCTGTTCGTCAGCCAGGTTGAAACCCACGAAAGCATTCGCGCCTTCTTCCCGCCCGGTACGCTTTCGCCGCTGCATGCCTCGGGCATCGGCAAGGCGCTTCTGGCGCATATGGACGGCGACCGGCGGCGGCGGCATCTGGCCTCGGCCCCGCGTCAGGCCTTCACCGACCGCACCCTGACCGACCGCGCCGCGATAGAGGCCGAGATGGCGCTGATCCGCGGCCGGGGCTATGCCGTGGATGATGAAGAACGCACGCGCGGCATGCGCTGCATCGCCGCCCCGGTCTTTGACCTGAACGGCGAGGTGGTGGCCGGAATCTCGGTCTCGGGGCCGACAACGCGGGTCAGCGGCCCGGCGGCCACCGCCCTGTCGCGCCCGGTGATTGTGGCTGCGGCCGAACTGACCGCGGCCATCGGCGGCAGGGGGCCGGCCCCGCCCGGCTGAACGCCCCGTGGTCATCGGAATAAGGGATTCCCGCCCCACGCCGCGCTTGATCGGCCGGGGCCTTTCGCACATGATCCGCGCATTCCAGGCGCCGTCAGGCATCACATTTCTGTTGAAGGAGGCGGACCATGGCCGGTCCCGTCATTACTGAAGACTACCAGCGCAAGCTTGAGAATTTCATCACCGCGGTGCCGCTTTATTACGGCGACAAACCTGGTGAGACGGGTGAGGTGCGGTCGATGGGCAAGGGGTCAAAGACCCTGAACACCCAGAACGGCAAGTTCACCGCCGACGATGTCGATGCGATCAAGGCCGACATCAAGACCAACGCCGACTTTCAGCGGATGACGGGCTACACCCATTACGACCTGCTGAAGAAATGGGTGAACGACCGCACCACCACCTGCAACGAGTTCTGCTCGAAATGCGCGGTGGCGATGGGCTACACGTCGAAGGACGGCGTCGGCAAGTTCGACATCGCCGACTGGCTGACGCGCTATGGCCTTGGCCACTGCTGGGTGCCCGCCTCGACCGGGGCCGAGCCGAAATATGGTGATGTGTTCCGCATGTTCGCCAAGTCGCTGGACCGCAACGGCGTGAACCTGAACCACATGGGCGTCTCGCTCTATATCGACGGCAAGAACTGGTACACGGTGGAATCGGGGCAGGGCGGCCCCACCACCGGCTATGACGTGATCAAGCGCAAGCGCCATGACTGGAAGCCGGATTCGCTGCAGGGCTGGGTGAACATGAAGGCCCTGATCGACGCCGAAAAGCCCATCCCGCACTGGCTGGGCGGCTGGTGGGAGGTTGAGGAAGGCGCCTACGAAGTCTGGTATTATTACTTCGGCGCGCCCAACAAGGTCTATTACAGCCAGGAGGCGCCGACCAGCCTTTACGCCCCGCCGAACCGCCCCGGAACCATCGGGTCGTTCTCGATGAAGGGGATGTTCGGCGTCCAGATCAGCTGGAACAGCGCCGATGTGGACGAAGAACTGACCGCCGGCATCCAGGACCCGAAGAAGCGCCGCTTCACCATGGCCGGCAAAAGCGCCAACGGCGTGCCGATCAAGGCCGAACGGATGATGATTCAGGGTCTGCTCTGACGCGGCGGAATGGTCGGGCTTTCGCCGGTCGGCGCGGGCGGCGGTTGACCCCCGCCCCCCGCCGGGTCTATCGAGACACGACCCTTTCAGACGGACGCCCGCCTTGGCCATCTTCCTCCACCAGAACGACCTTCCCGACGGGCTGACCCTTGGTCCCGTCGTCGCCATCGACACCGAGACGATGGGCCTTGACCCGCGCCGCGACCGGCTTTGCGTGGTGCAACTGTCTGCAGGCGACGGAAACGCCCATCTGGTGCAGATCGCCCGGGGCCAGACGGCGGCGCCCAACCTGTGCCGCATGCTGGCCGATCCTTCGGTGCTGAAGCTGTTCCATTTCGGCCGTTTTGACGTGGCCGCCCTTCAGCGCGCCTTCGGGGTGCGCACCGCGCCGGTCTGGTGCACCAAGATCGCCTCGAAGCTGATCCGCACCTACACCGACCGTCACGGGCTGAAATACCTGCTGGCCGAATATGCCGGCGTCGACGTCTCAAAGGCGCAGCAGACCAGCGACTGGGGTTCGCCCGTGCTGACCGACGCGCAGAAGGAATATGCGGCGTCAGACGTGCTGTACCTGCACAAGCTGAAAGACGCGCTTGAAGCCATCCTGATCCGTGAGGGGCGGCTGGACCTTGCGCAAAGCTGTTTTGATTTCCTGCCGGCCCGGGCCGAACTGGACCTTCTGGGATGGGAAGAGCCGAATGACATCTTCCACCACTGATTTCCTGGCCACCGCCCGCCGCGTCATCGCGCGTGAGGCCGAGGCGCTGGGCGCCCTGGGCGCGGGGCTGGGTGAAGGCTTTGCCGATGCCGTCCGGCTGATCCTGGGCACCGAGGGGCGGGTGATCGTTTCCGGCATGGGCAAGTCGGGCCATATCGCCCGCAAGATTGCTGCAACGCTGGCCTCAACCGGCACACCCGCGCATTTCGTGCATCCGGCCGAGGCCAGCCATGGCGATCTGGGCATGGTGACCAAGGGCGACGTGGCGCTGGTCATCTCGAACTCGGGCGAGACGCCGGAACTCTCGGACATCATCGCCCATACCCGCCGCTTCGGCATTCCGATGATCGGCATCACCGCCCGGGCGGACTCGACGCTGGGCCGGCAGGCCGACGTGGTGTTGGTGCTGCCCCCGGTGCCCGAAGCCTGCGAGACGGGGATCGTGCCCACCACCTCGACCACCATGACGCTGGCCCTGGGCGATGCCCTTGCCATCGCGCTGATGGAGCACCGGCAGTTCACGCCCGAACATTTCCGCATGTTCCACCCCGGCGGCAAGCTGGGGGCGAAGCTTCTGAAGGTGCGCGACCTGATGCACACCGACATGCCGCTGATCGCCGAAACCGCGCCCATGAGCGAGGCCCTGCTGGAAATCAGCCGCAAGGGTTTTGGCATGGTGGGGGTGACCGATGCCGATGGCCGGCTGGCCGGCATCATCACCGACGGCGACCTGCGCCGCCACATGCAGGGCCTGCTGGACCAGACGGCCGGCGCCGTGATGACGCGCAATCCCCGCACCATCGCGCCCGATGCCTTCTCGGAAACCGCCGTGGCAGTGATGAACGACCGCAAGATCACCTGCCTTTTCGTCGTCTCGCCCGACGATCCGGGCCGGGCGCAGGGCATCCTGCACATCCACGATTTTCTGCGCGCCGGGGTGGTCTAGGATGGCGGGGGCCGCGCGCGACAACCTGCATTCGCGTGTCGTGGCGCTGTTGAAAGTGGTGATGCCGCTGGCGGCGCTGGCCATCCTGTCGTCGCTGTTCCTGTTTTCCCGCACCATCGACCCGCAGGACGCCATTCCTTACGCCGATGTCGATGTCGAAGACCGTCTGCGCCAGCCCCGGCTGACCGATGCCGGCTATTCCGGCATGACCGAGGATGGCGCCGCGCTGACCCTGACCGCGGCCGAGGCGCGGCCGGATGAAACCGGCGGCACGGCGACGGGGCTTTCCGGGGTTCTCAGCACCGCCGACGGTGCCACGACCCGCATCATCGCGCCGCAGGCCGTGATCGACAGCAAGGCCCGCCGGATCGAGCTTTCGGGCGGGGTGCAGCTTGTCTCGTCCTCGGGCTATCAGATCGACAGCACCGGCTTCGGGCTGGCGCTGGACCGGACCTGGATGGAAAGCCGCGGGCCTGTCACCGCCCTTGGCCCGATGGGCGATATTCGCGCCGACAGCCTGCGGCTTGACCGCAACGCTGACGGCGCGAGCTATCTTCTGGTTTTCAACGGCGCTGTGCGGCTGGTATATCAACCGGCGAAATGACGGATTTTCCCATGACCAAGCCCCTTCTGTTCCTTGCCCTTGCCGCCGCCCTTGCCCTGACCGGCCCCGCCGGCGCGCAGGGCACGGATGTCCGCTTCGGCGGGCTGAAGGCCGACACCACGCTGCCGGTGGAACTGAAGGCCGACAGCCTGACGGTCGATCAGGCCAGCGGTCAGGCGGTCTTTGCCGGCAATGTCGTGGTCTCGCAGGGCGAGATGAAGCTTTCGGCCGACACGATCCGCGTCGAATACGCCGAGGGCAGCCAGAAGATCGAACGCCTGCACGCCAGCGGCAACGTGCTGCTGGTCAATGCCAGCGACGCCGCGCAGGCGTCAGAGGCCGTCTATACCATCGACAGCGGCGAAGTGGTGATGACGGGCGACGTTCTTCTCACGCAGGGCCAGGCCGCCATCCGCGGCGGGCGTCTGGTGATCGACCTCAAATCCGGCGCCGGCCGGATGGAGGGCGGGGTGACCACCACCTTCGTCCCGGGGGGCAACTGATGGCTTCCCCCGAACTGACCGTGACGCCCGGTGGCGGCGGGCTTGCCATCCGCAACCTGCGCAAAAGCTACAAGCGCCGCCCGGTGATCCGCGATGTCACGCTGCAGCTGAACCGGGGCGAGGTGGTGGCGCTGCTGGGCCCCAACGGCTGCGGCAAGACCACGACCTTCTACGCCATCGCCGGGCTGATCACCCCCGAAGGCGGGCAGGTGCTGATTGACGGACGCGACGTGACGGCGCTGCCGATGTATCGCCGCGCGCGCCTTGGCATCGGCTATCTGCCGCAAGAGGTTTCGATCTTCCGGGGCCTTTCGGTCGAAGACAACATCCTTGCCGTGCTGGAGATTCGCGAACCCGACCGTCACAAGCGGCGCGAGCGGCTGGAAGAACTGCTGGGCGAATTCTCGATCACCCACATCCGCCGCGCACCTGCGCTGGCGCTGTCGGGCGGCGAACGCCGCCGGGTTGAGATTGCGCGCTGCCTGGCGGCTGATCCGAAATACCTGTTGCTGGACGAACCCTTCGCCGGGGTCGATCCCATCGCCGTGGGCGAAATCCGCCATCTGGTGCATGATCTGAAAAGCCGCGGAATCGGCGTTCTGATTACCGACCACAACGTGCGCGAGACGCTCGACATCGTGGACCGCGCCTACATCCTGCATGACGGCGGGGTGCTGAAGACCGGCACCGCGGATGAGATCGTGAAGGACGAAATGGTGCGCCGGGTCTATCTGGGCGAGAATTTCCGCATCATTTGAAACCGGCCGCAGACCGCGGTTGACAACCGGGCGGCGCCGTTCCCAAATGAAAGGGATGAGAGCGACAACCGCCCCCCTCCATCCTGCATCTGCGGCCGAAACCCGGCCCCGCCACGATGGAGACTGCTGCTTTTCCTGCCATGGAAAGAAGGGCCCGGCGCGTCCCGCGTCCGGGTTGGAATGACGACCGAGAAGGAGGCATCATGCGCTATCAGATCAGCGGCAAACAGATCGACATCGGCGAGGCGCTGCAGACCCATGTGAAGGCCGAACTGGGCGAGGTGGTTGAAAAATACGCCCAACGCCCGACCGAGGCGGTCGTGGTCTTTTCGCGCTCGGCGCATGAGTATGTCTGCGAGGCGGTCATCCATCTGGCGACCGGCCTGACCGCGCAGGCCAAGGGCCATGCCACTGAAATCTATGCTGCTTTTGAAAGCTGCCGCGAGAAAATGGACAAGCAGCTGCGCCGCTACAAACGGCGTTTGCGCAACCATCACGCAGATCGTTCACAACCTGTTGAATTCGGCGAAGGCGCCGCCTATATCCTCGCGCCATCCGACGAGCCCGAGGATAATGACGCCGACACGCTGCAGCCGGTCGTCATTGCCGAGATGGAGACGAAGATTCCTTCGATCACCGTGGGCGAGGCGGTCATGCAGCTTGATCTGGCGGGCCAGCGTCTTCTGGTCTTCCGGAATGAGGGGCATGGCGGGGTGAATGTGGTGTATCGCCGGGATGACGGCAACATCGGCTGGATCGACCCGCGCAACAGCAAGTAACCCCGAGAGGGGAAGGAAACGGGCAGGGCGATGGACCTATCGAAGCTTCTGATCCCCGGAGCGGTGCGCGTGCTTGGTCAGATGACCAGCAAGAAGCGGCTGTTTCAGGAACTTGGCGAGATCGCGGCGCAGGCCTACGGGCTGAACGGCGCGCAGGCTTTCGACGGGCTGCAAGAGCGCGAAAGCCTTGGTCCGACCGGGGTCGGCAATGGCATCGCCCTGCCACATGCGCGGCTTGAGGGGCTGGAAAAGATTGTCGGTCTTTTCGTGCGCCTCGAAAAGCCGCTGGAATATGACAGTGTCGATCGCCAGCCGATCGACCTGGTCTTCTGCCTGCTGGCGCCGAAGGATTCGGGGGTGGACCACCTCAAGGCGCTGGCGCTGGTCAGCCGCACCATGCGCGACGCCGCGGTCTGCGCCAAGCTGCGCGCCAACAACGACCCGGCCAAGCTTTACGCCATCCTGACCGAAGCCCGCACCACGCAAGCCGCCTGATCAGGCGGCCGGCGCCCAGTTGGCAAAGCCGTAGCCCGCATAGTCGCGCCAGTAGGCGGCGCGCGCGGCCTCTTCCAGATCGGGGCCGTAAAGGGCCGCCAGCGGGAAGGGGCCGGCATCCTCTTCGGGGGGCAAGGGCGGCAGGTCCTGGCCGGTTTCGGCGGCAAGCCATTGGCGCCCCTGCTCCAGCCGGTCTTCGCGCAGCACCACGTCAGGCCCTTGCACCCCGGCAAAGCCCTGCAGGATGGCGCCCTGCGTGGCGAACTGCGGCGGTATCCGCAGCTCGGTTCGGCCGTTCAGGATGTGCTTGATCAGCTCCAGAAACACCACCAGCCCCTCACGGAACTCGGCCGCGGTGTCAAAGCCCTTGCCCTTAGGGGGCAGCTGGAACTTGTGGACCCGTTTCAGATAGGGCCGCAGCTCGGGCATCCATTCCTTGCGCAGGAAGTCGGCATAGGCGGCATGGGCGCGCGCCAGCGGGTGGCGGATCACGGTAAAGCTGCGGTGGCCCGGATGGGCCTCACGCCAGCGGCGCAGCGTCTGGCGGTCCATCCCGGTCTGCACCGGACCCATGCCGTTCAGCCATTTGCGCAGCCGCGCCTCGGGCGCAGATTTCACCGGCAGGAACAAAAGCGGCGCGGCGTTTGACGCGATGTACTGCGGCACCGATCCGGCGCGGCGCGGCTCAAAATTCGGGGTCTGCGACAGGCCGAAGAAGTCGATGCTGGCCAGACCGGCCCGCATCTCTTCAGGGTTGGCCACCTTGTCTTCGATCGCTTCGGGGTTCTGCTTCTTGAAGCGGAAGTTCAGCTCTTTCAGCCGCCCCTCAACCCCCAGAAACCCCGCCAGCCCGTTCAGCACATCCAGATCCAGGATGTCGTCATAGTCAATGTAGAAGGCCGTCTGACCGGTGGCCTGCAGCCGGTGCAGAAGCCGGCGCTGGAACTGCTGCAACACCTCAAGCCGATGCTCGAACTCTGCCAGATCGAAGGGGGGGCGGACGGTCTTCAGATGCTTGGTGTTGGCCAGCCACCACTGGTCGCTTTCCATCGCGATCTTCCAGCTGATGTAGCTGTCCAGATGGTTCCGCGTCAGGATGATCTTGGCCACCGAGGGGTCATCGGCCACGATGTCGAACACCCGCGGGTCGTGATCGTGGAAATAGCGGAAACCCGGCATCCCTTCGGTCTGGCTGCGCATCGCGGCCAGAAGAACGCGGGGGTCGGCATTGCGGGCGGCAATCGGCACACCCAGCATTTCCTCCTTGCCCTCGCCGCCCATGAAGAAGGGGTTGAACGCCTCACCGTGGCACCTGACCCCGGCAATCGCGTTCAGGTTCGCCTCAAGAAAGTTCGACCCGGTGCGCATTTCTGCGAACACGACAAAGCTCGTGAACGGCGTCTTCGTCATGGGTCACTTCACCAGATAGGGGCGGCCGCGCCGCGTGGTTGGCGGGCGCAGGTCACCCGAGGCCGGGAAATCGCCCATCAGCACCGGCTGCATGCCCTGATTGCGCAGATTCTGCAGGAACTGGCCAAAGCCGGTCAGGTCGTTCAGCCGCGGCACTTCGGTCAGTCGCCGCATCGACCGCGGGCTGATCTCATCCACGATGGTCTGCAGGGGCTCCATCGGGTTTTCGACGAACTCGGCCAAGGTCCAGGTCCGCACCCGCGCCTTCACCCAGGGGCTGCGCAGCACCGACAGGAAATCGGCCTCGATCTTCTGCAACTGCGCCGCCTCGCGCCGGATGTCGCCGAAATTGCGGTTCGACTGGAACAGCGGAATGGCCCAGGCGCCCGAGACGACAGAGATCTGCGCGTTCGGATCGCCCGCCATGAACCAGTTCAGCGTCTGATTGTCGCCGGGGCCGAACTGAAAGCACTGCCTCTCGCCCCTGGTGTTCCACAACAGGCTGGTCAGGAAGCTTTTCGGGTTGTAGTCGCGCAGCTTGGCGCTGGCCGACAGCGCGCCGTTGTAGATCGCCTCTCCCCCGGCAAAATCCACGCGGTCAGGGGCGAACAGATGGCCATGCACCCGCGTTCCGGTGGTCTTGCCCAGCCAGATCTCAAAATTCTCGAAGACATCCGAGAAACCCTCGAACACCGAATAGGGTGCGGCGGTGCGGCCGTTCTCCCAGTTCTCATTCGGATGGCGGGACTGCATGTAAAGGCCGGCGCGGCCCTTGGTCCGCCGTTCCACCGCCTTGGCAAACAGCCGGTCGATCTTGCCGGGGTTCGGTTCGGTCGCCTGACTGGCGGGGGTGTCGGTCAGGAAGCTGCGGTAAAGCTTGTCGGCATGCGGCCAGATCTTGCGCGCCACGAAACAGTCCGACCGCCGCAGGATCTGCAGGTGGTCGTCATAGAAGATATGCGGCTTGCCCTGAAAGTCGAACTTCGACAGCGTCAGCGACCGGCTTTCGACCTGCCCCGAGACCAGCCGCACCAGCGTCTGGAAATAGCTTTCGTCGGGAATCCACACGCGGCGGAAATAGCCGTCGATCTCATCCCGGTCGGGATTGTCGAGGATGGCCGACAGCGTCTGCCGGGTCAGGCACCACCACTGGCTGCCCAGATGCGGCACCAGCCCCGCCGGAATGCGCCGGCGAAAGCCGATGCGGCGCTGCACCCGCACATACCAGTCGAACAGCCGCCGCTGCTTGCGCCAGCTGAAGGGGAAGCGCAGGGTGAAGCGTTCGACATCCAGCCCGCCGATGGTCCAGCCGACATCTTCGGTCGTGACGCTTTCGATGAAATCGGTCTTGGGCCGCTCGTCCAGATAGCGCACCAGCTCTTCCACGGGCCGCAGGGGCAGGCAGGACCCCGAGGCCAGATAGACATGCCGCACCCCCGGAAAGCTGTGCAGCATCACCGTCGCCGCTTCCTGCGTGGCGGCCACCAGCCCCCAGGTGCCCCATTCGCAGGCGTGCCGGCCGGAAAAGCGGATGTTCTTCAGATCGGCCAGTGCCTTGACCAACCCGTTATAGGCCCGCCGACGCACCCGCCGGTCCACATGGATGACCACAGGGCAATCCCGTTCCGCCCAGTGACGCGCCACCTGCGCCGCGCGGTCCAGCGCGGTGTGGCACAGCATCACGAAGCCGACGGTGCCGCTTGTCATGCCCAGTTCCCCTTGGACATGAGGCCGAGGATCTCAAGCTGGCGCCAGTTGATGTATTTCTCGCTCCACTTGCACCACAGGTCGGGCTCTTTCGAGACGGCCAGCCGGTAGGCGCGGTATTCGTGGCTGTTGGCGTAGTGCTGCTTGCGCTCCATCTCTTCTTCCGCCTTGCGCGCGAAAGTGTCGAGGAACTTGGCATGCAACAGCACGCCCGAGGCCTTTTCGCCCCCCCATTCGTCATAGACCTGATTCAGCCCGCGCGGCAGCAGCATATGGGTCGAGCTGACATAGGCATAATCGCGGTGCCACTTCACCAGCGGGATCTTGTTCAGCGCCGGCGCCCGTTCCGGCGCATCGGCAAAGAACATCCGCATCCGCGGCCCGCCCTGAATCCACAGGTTGCCGTATTTGTGGTTGCGGCTGATCACATAGTTGCCGCTGTCGAACCAGGGCGCGATTTCAAACGGGTCCTGCCCCTCACGGTAAGGCGTCACGTCGAAGGGGCCCTTGGGATACATGTCCAGAAGCATCGCCGAGAAGGACTTGATCGACGAAGCATCCAGCCAGTCGGTCAGCGCGCGCAGGGGCCGGGTATCGCAGAACGGATAGACAAAGAATTCATCCGGATCGACCACAAGGCACCAGTGGCCGTGGCCGTGGCGCATCTGCAGCCAGTTCAGCCAATCGACGCCGAAGCGCGACCGCTTGTAGCTGGCGGGCGTGGTCCACAGCGACACGTCGGGCTGTTCGGCCAGATATTCGGCCCCGCCATCGTCGCTGTCATTGTCGACCATCAGGAAGTGGTTCACCCCAAGGTCGCGGTAGTATTTCAGGAAGAACGGCAGGCGGACCCGTTCGTTGCGGAAGGTGGTGAAGACAAGGATATGGTCGCCCTTGATCAGGTCTGTCCTGTCGATCACCGGCCGCAGCTCACGCCGTTTGCGGAACGCGCGGATGCGCCACCGCTTGCGGGCCAGTCGCAGCATGTATCTGGACAGAAAGCTCAACCCCAACCTTTCCTTGTCGCCGGAAACGTCCTGCGGGCTGGCGTATCATTCAAGGCTTAAGACCCGGTTGAAGTGGTCTTCCCAAGCGGGAAGCGCCCGTCCCATGCCTTGCCCACGCAACCTGCCCGGGTTTTCCGTGCGTTCTTCTATCTTGTGCTGCCAAGGATACCGGTCCTCAAGGGGCAGGTAAACCGCATAGTCGCCCAAAAGTTCTTTGGTCACAGCCAGATCGCCGGCAATCACCGGCGTGCCAAGCGCAGCGGCTTCCAGCGGGGGCAGACCGAAGCCTTCGGCCATGCTGGGGAACAAAAGCGCCTCGGCGCCGGCCAAAAGGGCGGCCACCGCGCCATCGCCCAGTCCCTGCAGCACCCGCACCGGCCCGTCGGGCGGCAGCGCGTCCAGCCGGGCCAGCAAGTCGGCCCCCGCCCAGCCCCGGCCGCCCAGGATGAACAGCCCGGGCGGGGCGCGCCCCGCGGCCACCATCGCCTCCCACACATCCAGCAGCAGCCCGATGTTCTTGCGCGGCTCGATGGTGCCCAGTGCCACGAACCATGGCCGGTCCAGCGGCAGCCCGGGCGGCAGGGCGGCAGGGGCCGGCGCGGCTGGAGTCACGCCGATCGGGGCCACGATGCCCGGCGGCACCCGGCCCAGCCGGGCCATCTGCGCCTCGGTCCGGGCGCGGGCGTCGGCGGTGATGTGGATCACGCGGCGGGCATGGGCCGACACGGCGGCCAGCCTTGCGCGGAACGGTTCGACCGTGCCGGGGCGGGCGAATTCGGGGTGGTCCAGCGGGATGGTGTCGTGGATCATCACCACGATCTCCAGCCCTGGCACGGCCCGCAGCGCCCGCAGCATCCGGCCCGACAGGTTGCTGTGCCCGACGTTGTAATACCCCACCCGCCGGCCTGCGAAGGCCCGGCGCAGCGCCACCCCCGCCAGCGCCATCGGCGCGCGGCGCAGGGCAAAGCCCCGCAGCGCGGTTTCCACCGCCCCCTGCACCGGATTGCCCCGCCGCGTCAGCCGCGCCAGCAGATCGCGCCGCGCGGGCAGGCGCGCGCCTTCTGCCCGCTCGGCGATCCAGCGCAGCGCCCCGGCGCGCAGCACCACGACCCCCGCCGCGGTGCGCAGCAGGGCCAGAGCCGGCACATTCCCTTCAAGAAACCGCCGGGCATAGGCCAGTTCCACCCGGTCAATGCCCGTCAACGCCCCGCGCCCAAGGCGCGAGGCCAGCCGTGTCACATCCAGAACCCGCAGGTCATGCGGCACGGCCGCCGCTTACTGTGCCGCCTTCTGCAGCGCGATCATGTCGTGCAGATAGGCGTTGAACTCTTCGCTCAGATCGGGGCGCGCCAGACCGAAGGCCACCGTCGCCTGCAGGAACCCCGCCTTCGATCCGCAGTCATAGCGCTGCCCGCGGAAGCGGAAGCCAAAGACGTTGCCATCCGGCACTTCCTCGGCAATCGCGTCGGTCAGCTGGATTTCCCCGCCGGCGCCCTGCTTCATCTTGTTCAGGTTGTTCATCACCTTGGGCGACAGGATATAGCGCCCGATCACCGCAAGGTTCGACGGCGCTTCACCTTGCTTGGGCTTTTCCACCATGCCCTTGGCGCGCACGATGGCGCCCATGTCTTCGCCGATGTCCAGCACCCCGTAGGACGAGGCCTTTTCGGGCGCCACTTCCATCGCGGCCACCACATTGCCGCCGGTCTGTTCATAGGCCTCGACCATCTGGGCAAGGCAGGGCTTGTCGGCCGCGATCACGTCATCGGGCAGCAGCACCGCAAAGGGTTCATCCCCCACCAGACGGCGGGCGCACCAGACGGCATGGCCAAGGCCCATCGGGCGGTTCTGGCGCACATAGGCGATGGCGCCGGAATCCATGTTGGTATCCTTCAGGATCTCCAGCAGGTCGGACTTGCCGGCCTTGCGCAGGGTGTTTTCCAGCTCGGGCGAGTGATCGAAGTAATCCTCAAGCGCCGATTTCCCGCGCGAGGTGACAAAGATGAATTCCTTGATCCCGGCCGCCCGCGCTTCGTCGATGGCGTATTGGATCAGCGGGCGGTCCACCAGCGTCATGATCTCTTTCGGGATCGACTTGGTGGCGGGCAGGAAACGGGTGCCCATGCCGGCGACGGGGAAAATGGCTTTGGTGACTTTTTTGGTCTTCATGGATTTTCTCTTGGACGTCTCTTTCGCCATCGTCGGTCCTCTCCGGCGGAACTGTCTTCGGCCTGCAATGGCAGGATCATAGCCGATGCGGGCTGCGGATAGCACAGATTTTCGACGGTGTTCAGGGGGAATTGCGTCGTTAACCGATCTCTGCCGGTTCGCCGCCTCCGACCGGGCGGCATCCTGCCAGTCGCGCCCGCTCGGCGGCGATGCGCCGGACAAAGATCCACAGCCGCAGGCGGGGGCCCTGCCGCAAGGCACGGCCGAACAGCCCGCCCTCCTGCAGCCAGAACCCGTCAGGGTGCAGCCGGTGCCAGTGCGGCCGGGCGGTGGGTGACAGGCACAGGACGGTCACAACCTCGCCCGCCGCCACCGCCCGCCGGGCGGTATCCATCAGCCGGCGGCGCTGCCAGAAGCGGCCCGCGATCAGCCGCCCCGGGCGCGGCCCGGTGCCGGGCAGGGGGGCAAAGCCCGATGCGGCGGCGATCGGCGGCGGCGGGGGAATGGGACGCTGGCCGCCCTCATCCAGTCCGTCAAGCAGGCTTTGCATCAGCCGGGCCGCCGCTTCGGCCCCGATCCTGCCGGCCCCGCTCAGCGCCTGCACCCGGTCGGCCTGTGCCGCGATAAGCCCGGCCACCTCGGCCGCGATGTTGCCCCCGGGCATATGCCGCCGCCAGAGGCACATGGAAGACGCACCGATATCGTGCAGCGACAGCGGTACCCGGTCGGCCCGGCGCCGCGCGCTTTCAGCAAAGCCATGCACCACCTGCGCCAGCGGCACCACCACCGTCACCGCCTGCATCCGCAGGTTCACATCCACCTCGTCCAGATAGAAGCGGAAGGCCGGGTCAAACCCGCCCGCCGCCAGCAGCGCATCGCGCCGGAAGGCGCAGTTGGTGCCCTGCGTCTTGATCACCCGCCCGTCCCCGGGCGCAAAAACCCCGCCGTCATCGGGCAGATCAAACGGATGATCCCGCCCGGCGCCATCCACCCAAGCCGCGCCCCATTGCAGCGAGATCCCGTTGCGCCCGCGCACGAACCCCGTCGCCGCGCCCACCGCCGCGTCGGCAAAGGGCGCGGTCAGACGCGAAAGCCATGTCGGTTCGGCGCAGGCATCGTCGTCGATGAAGGCCACCACCGGCGCCCCCGCCAGCGCCAGCCCCGCATTCCGCGCGGCCGAGATATTGGCCTCGTCAAACGTCACCAGCCGCAGCGGCAGCCCGGTGGACTGCGCGGCGGCGATCCCCGCCGGGTCGGCCACCACGATCACCTCGAATTCGGGATGGTCCTGCTGCCCCAGCGCCGTCAGGCACAGCCGCAGCGCCGCGGCCCGGTGGCGGCTGACCACGATCACGCTGGCCGGAACGGGGCGGGCGGCAGGCGTCATCCCATGGCGGCCAGCATGGCCTCGATCACCGGCACGTCCGAGGGGTTGTTCAGTTCCCAGAACTGCCGCCCGCGCGCCTGAACCTGCACGCACAGCACCTTGCGGCCGTTTTCCAGAAACCGCAGCTGCTCCAGCCCCTCAAGCGTTTCCAGCGGCCCGACCGGCCACGAAGGATAGGCCGCCAGCGCCGCGGGCCGGTAGGCATAGACGCCGACATGGTGAAAGACCGGGGTCGGGTCTTCATCCGCCCAGGTCTTGCCGGTGTAGGGGATCACTTCCTTCGAGAAGTATAGCGCCCGCCCGCCCGCGCCGAAGACCGCCGTCGTGCCGCCCACGCGCCCCGCACGCCGGTCGGCCAGAAAGCCCGCCACCGCCCGCCCGTCACAGCGCAGGACCGGCGTGGCGATATCGGCCCCCGGATCGGCGCGCAGCCCGGCGACCAGTTCCTCGACGAACCACGCCGGCGTCAGCGGCGCATCGCCCTGCAGGTTCACCACCACCTCATAGCCGGGCAGGGCGGCGGCCACCTCGGCGCAGCGTTCGGTGCCGTTCTGGCAGGCCGAAGAGGTCATCACCACCTCGGCCCCGAAGCCCGCCGCGTGATCGGCGATGCGCGCGTCATCGGTTGCCACCACCACCCGGTCCACCCCGCGCACCGCCACCGCCGCTTCCCAGCTGCGGCGGATCAGGGTCTTTTCGCCATCCGGCCCCTTCAGGGAAACCAGCGGCTTGCCCGGATAGCGGGTGCTTGCATAGCGGGCGGGAATGGCAACCAGAACGCTCATTTCTTCAGACCGACCCCCGGCGACAGCGCGATGAAGAACGGATTGTCCCAACCCGGCTTGCCATAGGCAAGGGGGCTGTGGTCGTCAAAACGCACCACCTGCCCGCCCGCGCCGCGCAGAACGGCATCGCCGGCAGCGGTATCCCATTCCATGGTGCGGCCCAGACGGGGGTAAAGATCGGCCTCGCCGGTGGCGACAAGGCAGAATTTCAGGCTGGAACCGGCCGATTTCATGTCCTTGACCGCGTATTTCCCGATGTAATCGTCGGTCGCCTGATCGCGGTGGCTTTTCGACGCCACCACCATCAGCGCGCCGTTGTCGGGCTGGCTGACCGTGATGCGGCGCAGGTTGCCGGGGCGGTCCTTGTCCAGCGCGCCGGTTTCCTCGACCGCCGTGCCGTCGGACTGGGTGTAGAACAGCCGCCCCTGCGCCGGGGCATAGACCACGCCGCGCAACGGAACCCCGTCCTGCACATAGGCGATGTTCACCGTGAAATCGCCGCGGCGCTGCACGAATTCCTTGGTGCCATCCAGCGGATCGACGATCAGGAAGGTCTTCGCGCTCAGCGCATGGCTGGCCGCCTGTTCCTCGGTGATCAGCACCACATCGGGAAAGGCCGCCCGCAGCCCGGCCGAGATCAGCGCATCCGCTGCCTCATCGGCCACGGTCACCGGGCTGGCGTCGCCCTTGGCCTTCACCTCGAAATCGGGGCCGTTATAGACCTCCATGATGCGGTCACCGGCCTCAAGCGCAAGGCGGCGGATGGTCGGAATCAGGCGGTCAAAATCCATTGCAGCTCCTTCGCGGGCGGCAAGAGACCCGCAACGTTGATTAAATCTCCCCGCGCCCTTATCATCGCTTGCTAAGGGAACGGCAAGATTTCCTGACCATACCGGTCGTCAGACCCATGAGGATGCGCAGATGTTCCGCGGTGAAGTCAGGAAAGGCCCTGTTCAAAGCGGCTTTGCGCTGCTGGAACTGATCTTCCATTCCGCCGTCCGCCATGTCCGCAAGTCGAACGGCAACGCCGTGGTGGGGCTGCTGAAGTCCATCGCCCAGTCGATCATCGGCATCGGCATCATGTTCCTTCTGTTCCACCTGATCGGCAACAGCAATGCCCCGGTGCGCGGCGACCGCATGCTGTATATCATGTCGGGCATCTTCAGCTTCATGACGCATACCAAGGCCATCCGCGCCGTCAGCGCCGCCGAAGGCCCGACCTCGGCGATGATGAAGCACACGCCGATGAATTCGCTGGTCTCGATCTGCTCATCCGCGCTCAGCGCGCTTTACCTGCAGACGCTGTCGGCGGCGGTGATCCTTTACGCCTACCACGTCCTTTGGAACCCCATCACCATCGACGAACCCGTCGGCGTCCTGACGATGTATCTGATGGCCTGGCTGTCGGGCTGCGCCATCGGCCTGTGCTTCAAGGCGCTGACACCCTGGGCCCCGGATTTCTTCGGGGTGGCGACCATGGCCTATTCGCGGGCCAACATGGTGTTTTCGGGCAAGCTGTTCCTGGCCAACGCGACGCCCATGTACATCCTGCAGCTTTTCATGTGGAACCCGCTGTTCCATGTCATCGACCAGACGCGGGGCTTCATGTTCCTGAACTACACGCCGCGCTACAGCTCGCCCACCTATCCGGTGATCGTCACCGCGATCCTGATCGTCGTCGGGCTGATGGGCGAACGCTATACCTCGCGTCACGCTTCGGTCAGCTGGAACGCCCGCAGATGAGGGGGCTTGCGCTGATCCTTGCGCTTCTGGCCGGGCCTGCCGCCGCCGACAGCCTGCCCGCGCTTTATGACGTCTCGGGCGTTGCCGCCGGCGACCTGCTGAACATCCGCGCCGAGGGCAAGGCCGAAGCGGCTGTGGTCGGCACCCTGCCGCCCGACGCGAAATCCGTCGAAGTGGTCGAAGAAAGCGGCAACTGGGGCCTTGTGAACACGGGTGAGGGTTCGGGCTGGGTCAACCTGCGCTTCATGGCCCGTCAGCCCGGCCCCGACTGGTTCGCGCTTGAAACACCGCTGCGCTGCCTGGGGACGGAACCCTTCTGGTCGCTGGGCATCGAACCGGCCACGGGTGTCGCGGTCTATTCCACCCCCGAAGGCGGCGACCGCTTTACCACCGTCACCGCCCGCTGGCCCGGCACCCCCTACAGCGCCAGCGCGGCCATCGCCCTGCCCGAAGGCTTTGCCGTCCTGACCGGCGGCTATTGCAGCGACGGCATGTCGGACCGCGCCTTCGGCATCCGGGCCGATCTGTTCCTGACCGGCGATCCCGCCGCGCGGATGGCCGGCTGCTGCACCCTTGCCCCCTGAACCCGCAAGGCCGCGCAGGCGACAGGTTCCGTCGGATTCGTCCGATCTGGCGCAGCACAGCGCTTGCAGCCCCAAATCCGCCCCCCTATATACGCCCAGAAGCCGGATCGGGCGGCCGCCCGGCCGGATCTTTCATGGGATCGGGACGGGATGCCTGAATGGGTTCCGCCCCATAACATCGCCGAAGGAAAGGGACCACACATGGCCAAAGTCATTGGTATTGACCTCGGGACGACCAACTCCTGCGTCGCCATCATGGACGGCTCGCAGCCCCGCGTCATCGAGAACTCGGAAGGCGCGCGTACCACGCCCTCCATCGTCGGTTTCACCGAAACCGAACGCCTTGTCGGCCAGGCTGCCAAGCGGCAGGCCGTCACCAACGCCTCGAACACCGTCTTCGCGGTCAAGCGCCTGATCGGCCGCCGCATCGGCGACGCCGAGGTGGAAAAGGACAAGAAGCTTGTCCCCTACAAGATCGTTGACGGCGGCAACGGCGACGCCTGGGTTGAAGTGCGCGGCGAGAAATATTCGCCCAGCCAGGTTTCGGCCTTCATCCTGCAGAAGATGAAGGAAACGGCCGAGTCGTATCTGGGTGAAACCGTCAGCCAGGCGGTCATCACCGTTCCCGCCTATTTCAACGACGCCCAGCGTCAGGCCACCAAGGACGCCGGCAAGATCGCCGGTCTGGAAGTGCTGCGGATCATCAACGAACCGACGGCGGCCGCGCTGGCCTATGGTCTGGACAAGAAGGAAACCCGCACCATCGCGGTCTATGACCTTGGCGGCGGCACCTTCGACATCACCATCCTGGAAATCGACGACGGCCTCTTCGAAGTCAAATCCACCAACGGCGACACCTTCCTGGGTGGCGAAGACTTCGACATGCGCATCGTCAACTACCTGGCGGATGAGTTCAAGAAAGAGCATGGCGTTGACCTGACGCTGGACAAGATGGCGCTTCAGCGCCTGAAGGAAGCGGCGGAAAAGGCCAAGATCGAGCTGTCGTCCTCCAGCCAGACCGAGATCAACCAGCCCTTCATCAGCATGGATCGCAACACCGGGCAGCCCCTGCACCTGGTGGTCAAGCTGACGCGCGCCAAGCTGGAAAGCCTGGTCGAAGACCTGATCAAGAAGTCGATGAAGCCCTGCGCCGCCGCGCTGAAAGACGCCGGCGTCACCGTGGGCGACATTGACGAAGTGGTTCTGGTCGGCGGCATGACCCGCATGCCCCGCGTGATCGAAGAGGTCACCAAGTTCTTCGGGAAAGAGCCCCACAAGGGCGTGAACCCCGATGAAGTCGTGGCCGCCGGCGCCGCCATTCAGGCGGGCGTGCTGCAGGGCGACGTCAAGGACGTCGTGCTGCTGGACGTGACGCCGCTGTCCTTGGGCATCGAAACGCTGGGTGGCGTCTTCACCCGGCTGATCGACCGCAACACCACGATCCCGACCAAGAAGAGCCAGATCTTCTCGACCGCCGAAGACAACCAGAACGCGGTGACGATCCGGGTCTTCCAGGGCGAGCGCGAGATGGCGGCCGACAACAAGATGCTTGGCCAGTTCAATCTGGAAAACATCCCGCCCGCGCCCCGCGGCGTGCCCCAGATCGAGGTGACCTTCGACATCGACGCCAACGGCATCGTGTCGGTGAAAGCCAAGGACAAGGGCACGAACAAAGAGCAGGCCATCACCATTCAGGCTTCCGGCGGCCTCAGCGATGAGGACATCGAGAAGATGGTGAAGGACGCCGAGGCGAACGCCGACGCCGACAAGAAGCGCAAGGAACTGGTCGAGGCCAAGAACCAGGGCGAAAGCCTGCTGCACTCGACCAAGAAGTCGCTGGCCGAACACTCGGACAAGGTCGATCCCTCGACCGTCGAGGCGATCGAACTGGCGATGGGTGCGCTGGAAGAAACGCTCAAGTCCGACGATGCCGGCAAGATCAAGGGCGGCATCCAGAACCTGACCGAAGCGGCGATGAAGCTGGGCGAGGCGATCTACAAGGCGCAGGCCGAAGCCTCGGACGGCGGCGACGAATCCGGGCCGCGCGACGTGGATGATGACATCATCGACGCCGACTTCGAGGACATGGGCAACAACAAGCGGAAATAAGCCGCTTGGGAACCGACCGGGGGCGGCCCAAGTGGCCGCCCTCAGCGTTCCCCTCAACGGGGTTTTGCCATGGCAAAGCGCGATTACTATGAGACTCTGGGTGTCAGCAAAGGCGCTTCTGCGGAAGAGCTGAAGAAGGCCTACCGCCAGAAGGCGAAAGAGCTGCACCCCGACCGCAACTCTGACAACCCGCAGGCCGAAGCCCAGTTCAAGGAAGTGAATGAGGCCTATGAGGTCCTGAAGGACGCCGACAAGAAGGCGGCCTATGACCGCTACGGCCACGCGGCTTTCGAAGGCGGCATGGGCGGCGGCGGTGGCGGCCCGCGCGGCGGCTTCGCCCAGGGCGATTTCGCCAGCGCCTTCTCGGACGTGTTCGAAGACCTGTTCGGCGATTTCATGGGCGGGCGCGGCGGTGGCGGCGGCGGCCGGTCGCGGGCGCAACGCGGCTCGGACCTGCGCTACAACCTGCGCGTCAGCCTGGAAGAGGCGTTCGCGGGCGTGCAGAAGACCATCAGCGTGCCCACGTCAGTCTCCTGCGACACCTGCCACGGCACCGGTGCCGAAGGCGGGGCCGAACCCGTCACCTGCCCGACCTGTTCGGGCATGGGCAAGGTGCGGGCGCAGCAGGGCTTCTTCACGGTCGAACGCACCTGCCCGACCTGCGGCGGCGCCGGCCAGATCGTCAAGAACCCCTGCAAGGTCTGCGGCGGCGCCGGCCGGGTGGAACGCGAGCGGTCGCTTTCGGTGAACATCCCTGCCGGGGTGGAAACCGGCACCCGCATCCGTCTGGCGGGTGAGGGCGAGGCGGGTCTGCGCGGCGGTCCGACCGGCGACCTTTACATCTTCATCGAGGTCAAGGACCACCCGATCTTTCAGCGCGACGGCGTCACGCTGTTCTGCCGGGTGCCGATCAGCTTCACCACCGCCGCTCTGGGCGGCGAGGTCGAGGTGCCGACGATCGACGGCGGCCGCAGCCGCGTCCGCGTGCCCGCCGGCAGCCAGACCGGCAAGCAGATGCGGCTCCGCTCCAAGGGCATGCCGGCCCTGCGCGGCGGCGGCGTGGGCGACATGCTGATCGAGATGGCGGTGGAAACCCCGGTCAACCTCTCGGCCCGCCAGAAAGAGCTTCTGCGTGAGTTCGAGGCGCTCTCCGAGGAAAACCACCCCGAGGGCCAAAGCTTCTTCACCAAGGTGAAGGGCTTCTGGGACGGAATGAAGGGCGCCTGAGGCGCCCTTCTTCATGGCCGACCCCACGCCCGCCGTAGGGTGCGTGCTCGCACGCACCACCACCGGCCGCTACCTCGCCCCCCCGATTCGCTCCCATGGTTAACCCCGGCCCCCTCCGGGCCGCGTCTTCCGCTTTGGAAGACGGAAGGAAGACAAAAGGAAGACGCAAGGAAGACGCCCGGAACCTGCCAAATTTCCCCAATTAACGGCGCGATTCCAGTGCCTTACTTGCCGCAACCCGCCAAACGGTTCCGCACCCGTTAACCTTTCCTTCACCCTGCCGCCCCAGACTGCCCGCATGGTGAAACCCGGCTTTCAGGATCAGGCCCTGCCGCTCTTCCCGCCTCCGGGGGATGAGGATGAGGCCGCCATTACCCCGCTGACCGGCCGGCTGCCCTCTTACATCGCCGATCACCGCAAGCGCCTGCGCGACCGCTTCACCCAAGGCGGCGCCCAAGCCCTGCCGGATTATGAGATGCTGGAACTGGTGCTGTTCCGCGCCATTCCCCGGCAGGACGTGAAGCCGCTGGCGCATCTGCTTCTGGAAACCTTCGGCGATTTCAACCGCGTCATCTCGGCACCGGTTCCCCGGCTGATGATGGTCAAGGGCGTGGGCGAAGCCGTTGTTCTGGAACTGAAAATCGTCGAAGCCGCCGCACAGCGCCTGATGCGCGCCCGCGTCATGCACAAACCCGTCCTGTCCAGCTGGAACGCGCTGCTCGACTACTGCCACACCGCCATGGCGCACCGTGAGACCGAGCAGTTCCGCATCCTCTACCTTGACCGCAAGAACCTGCTGATCGCCGATGAAGAGCAGGCGAAAGGCACGGTCGATCATGTGCCCGTCTATCCGCGAGAGGTGGTGAAACGCGCGCTGGAACTGAACGCCAGCGCCCTGATCATGGTTCACAACCACCCCTCGGGCGACCCCACGCCTTCGGATGCCGACATCTCGATGACGCTGCAGGTGCAGGAGGCTGCGCAGGTGCTGGGGCTGACCCTGCATGACCATCTGATCATCGGCAAAAGCCGGGAAGTCAGCTTCAGATCAATGGGTTACATCTAGCGCTTCGCCTGACGCCCCGCCCGCGCGGCCTTCGCCGCCTCTCCCAGCGCCACCAGTTCGGCGCAGGGCTCCACCCGCTCGGGCCCCTGCAAAGGCTTGGTCAGGAACCACGAGGCATAGCGGTTATAGCTGTCCTCGCCCACCTGATCGGTCACCGAAACCCCCACCCCCAGCCGGGCCGCCAGATGGTGCACGGCCCAGATCACCAGCGGCCATTTCTCGGCGTCATAATCATCGCCCGCCAGAATCCCGCCGGGCTTCAGCTTGGGATACCAGTCGCACAGGGTGCGCCCGCCCTCCTCTCCGGTATGGGCGTAGCCGTCGATGTAGATGAAGTCGAAGAAGCGGTCGGGAAACAGCTCCAGCGCCTCTTCGAAGGTCATGCGCAAAAGCTGATAATTCGCCAGAATCCCCACATGATTCAATGCCTTGCGATACTCGCGGATGTCGTGGCGGTCGCCATAGACATCGACCCCGAAGAACTTGGCGAACTTCCCCGAAGCCACCATCCGGGCCGAAAATGACCCGCCGGCCACCCCCAGTTCGATCCCCAGACTGCCCTGCGGCGGCAAGCCGTCGATCACGTTCCAGCGCCGGGTGCCTTCGGCCAGCGTCACCGGAACCTGCGGAATTCGTTCAAAGATTTCCAGGTGATCCATGGGGCCTCAGGGGTCGGGGGCGGGTTCGAACCCCGGCCGCAGCCACAGTTCGACCCGCCGGTTCAGCCGCCTTCCGGCGGCGGTTTCATCGCAGGCCATCGGCATCGCCTCGCCAAAGGCGGCGACAAGCGGCAGGCGGTCTTCGGTCAGGCCGGGGGCGGCATCCTTCAGCGCCAGAAGGACCCGCAGCGCCCGGTCGCGCGACAGGTCAAGATTGGCCAAAGCGGCGCCTGACCCGTCCGAAAAGCCCGCAAGGATCAGCCGGTCATCGCGGAACTGCCCGGCCTCCAGCAGCCGGGCCAGGTCGGCCAGATTCTCGCGGCTGTGGCGGTCAAGCTCGGTCGAGCCGTCCTGAAAGCGGAAGGTGAAGGACAGCCGGTCGGCACCGTCCATCAGATCGACCAGCCGCTTCAGGTCATCGAGCGTGGTTTCCTCGCCCGCGCCCTGAATGGCGTTGATCAGGCGCAGCCCGTCCTGCGTCATCGGCGCGCGTTCCGCCCCGCGGTCGATATAGCCGCCGGCGGCCACCGCAGCCTGCGCCTTTGGCGTCGGCAGGAAGTCCAGCAGCGCCCGACCGGCCAGCGGCAGGCGGCGGCGCGGTGTCAGCAGATAGACCGGCAGGGTCAGCGGGTAGTCTTCGGCCTTCACCGCCAGCGGATCAGGCAGCAGCGGAAAGCCGCAACTGTCCGACAAGGGCAGGCGGCGGGCCGGGCCGGCGCTGGCCTGCCCGGTCACGGCAATCGCCCAGGGGTCGCGCGCCACGGCTTCGGCAAGGCTGGCAAGGTCGGGGTGGGTCACGGTGGCGACGACCTCGCGCCCCAGACGGGCGCCAAGGGCCGCCGCAAGGTCGCTGTCCGGCGCCAGCCCGTGCAGGACAACCGGCATGTCCGGCCCGCCGATCTGGTTCCAGTTCGTCACCTCACCGGCCAGCACCCGCGCCAGATCGGGGGTCGAGATGCCGGGGGTGGGGTTGTCGGGCGCGACGATGGGCACCAGCGCATCCAGCGCCAGCGCGCGGCTGCCAAAGTCGGGCTCGGTCGCGGCGGCCAGCATCAGCTCGGCCCGCCCGGCCAGAAGTTCGGCGCGCGCGGCCTGCGGTGGCAGGGGAATAAAGGTGAACTCGGCCAATACCTTGCCGGTTTCTGGGTCGGTCAGGATGGTGGGGCCGCCGGGGGTGGCGGGCGGTGTCAGGTCAAGCCCCTGCGCCCTTGCATAGGCCGCGATCAGCCCCGGCAGGATCAGCCGCCCGGGATCGGCCGCGCCAACGATCCGCACCACCGATTTCGGCGCCGTCAGGTCGGGGCAGGCGGGGCCGTCGCAGATCACCCCGGCGGCATCCACCGTCAGCGGGCCATAGGCGGTGTCAATCCGGTAGAATTCGCCGTCAAAGCCCTGAAGGCTGCCCTCGATCGACAGCGCGCCATCGTGCGAGGTCAGCGTCACATCCTGTGCCGCTGCCGCACCGGCAAAAAGAAGCGCGGCGAAGATCGCCGCGCGTCCTGCAAAGGCTGTCATAAGTGCCCGCCTGACCCTTCAGTTCACAGAGGCGATATTCATGTCAGGGGCAAGATTCTTCAACACCAGATAGCCGCCCGCGCTGTCACATTCGGGCATCGCGACCGTCAGATCCTGCACTTCGGCCCGGCCGGCGGCCGAGGCGAGCGTTTCGCCCAGAATCTCACGCCCGCAGGTCTTGTCGGTCACGCCGGCCTCGACCACGATTTCGGGCTTGGCGGCGGGGTCGGCGGGGTAGGTATAGACCTCGGCCAGCAGGGGGGCGGGGGCGGCGGGGTCGCCCAGCTGCATCAGATAGCCCTGCGCGGCAGGCAGCGCGGCCGAAGCGGCGCGGGGATTGGCGGCCGAGACATCGCCCGGCTGGCCATAATAGGGGCCGGTTTCAAAGGCATGAAGCTGGAAGGCATCGTCGCCCTGCCACTGCACGCCAAAGCGGCGCAGGCCGGCAAGGTCGGGCACGGTCAGCTGCGCCTCGGCCCGGGTGCCGTCGGCCAGAACGGCGGTCACGGTGGCATCGGCCTCAAGCGCCGGCAGGTCGGTGAACAGCGATCCGGTGGCCGAGGTCATGCCGGTTACCGCCAGCCCCGCGTGCTGCAGCACGACGCGGCTGTCGGGCTGGCAGGGGGCGGTCAGCGTCAGGCCGATGATCGCGCCGGGCACCGCCAGAACGTCAAGCGTCACCGGGCAGGCATCGGCCAGCGCGGCGGGTTCCATCGGCTGCGGCTCGGCCTCGGGGGCCAGGGCTGCGGGCGCGGGCTGCGGCAGGACCGGCGGCGCCAGGATCACCAGCGGCAGCTTCGGCATGGCCACATCGGCCACCACCGGCGCGGCGGGCTTGACCGCCTCGGGGCCGGCGGCCACGGTCTGCACGTCTTTCGGCTGTTCCCGCAGCGCGGCAGAGGGCCGCGGCGCCGGGTCTTTCCCGGCGGCCATGGTCTGCACCAGATGGCCGGCACCCAGCGCCACGGCCAGCACGGCAACCACCCTTGCGATTCGGCGTTTCGTTTCCATTGTCGCCCCCATCCAGGCATTTGGCCTGACGACACTGCCGCTCAAACCGGGCGAAGCCGTGGCGAAACCGGGGAATGTTTCCAGCCGAGGTGGTTGAATCGTGGCAGGGGCGGCACTGTTGCCGCCCCGTCGCGTTCAGGTCAGGCCAGCCGGCCGTGGCAATGCTTGAACTTCTCGCCCGAGCCGCAGGGGCACGGGTCATTGCGCGAGGGGTTGCCCCAGGTCGTCGGGTCGGCCTCATCAAATCCGGCAAGGCGGGGCGCGGCTTCGGCGCCCGCCATTTCCGGCACGGGGGCCGGGGCGGGGACGGCGACGGGTTCCCGCGCCTTCTGCAGCGCGGCCTGCTGCGCCTGAATCTGGGCCATCATGGCGGCCTGTTCCTCGGGCGTGATCGGGCGGATCATCGACAGCTTCTGGCTGACTTCCTGCCGCAGCGAATCAAGCATGTGTTCGAACAGCGTGAAGGCCTCGGTCTTGTATTCGCTCAGCGGGTCGCGCTGGGCATAGCCGCGGAAGCCCACGACCGAGCGCAGGTGTTCCAGCCGCAGCAGATGTTCGCGCCACTTGCCGTCGATGGTCTGCAGCAGCAGCTGCTTTTCGATGTTGCGCATGGTTTCGGGGCCGAAGGCGGCCTCTTTTTCCGCCATCATGCTGTCGGAAGCCTCGACCACGCGGGCGCGCAGCGCGTCCTGATCAACGCCCTCTTCGGCGGCCCATTGCGCGACCGGCAGCGCAAGGTTCAGCTTTTCGCGCAGCGCGGCGTCAAGGCCGGGCAGGTCCCACTGATCGGGATAGGACTTGGCGGGCATATGCGCCTCGACGACATCGTCGATCACGGCGTGCCGCATGTCCTGGGTGATTTCCGAAAGCTCGTCGGACTGCATGATCTCCATGCGCTGGCCGAAGATCGCCTTGCGCTGGTCGTTCATCACATCGTCGAACTTCAGAAGCTGCTTGCGGATGTCGAAGTTGCGGCCTTCCACCTTGGCCTGCGCGCGTTCCAGCGACTTGTTGACCCAAGGGTGAACGATGGCCTCGCCTTCCTTCATGCCCAGCGTCGAAAGCACCTTGTCCAGACGTTCGCTGCCGAAGATGCGCATCAGGTCGTCTTCCAGCGACAGGAAGAACGACGACCGCCCCGGGTCGCCCTGACGGCCCGAGCGGCCGCGCAGCTGGTTGTCGATCCGCCGCGATTCATGACGTTCGGTGGCCAGAACGAACAGGCCGCCGGCGGCTTTCACCGCCTCTTCATCGGCCTGATGTTCGGCTTCGATGCGCGCGCGCACCTCGTCGGGGTGGGCTTCGGGATTGGCGGCGATGGCCTCCATCACCTTGAATTCCACGTTACCGCCCAGTTTGATGTCGGTGCCGCGGCCGGCCATGTTGGTGGCGATGGTCACCGCGCCCAGCTTGCCGGCGTCGGCGACGATCTGGGCTTCCTGTTCGTGCTGGCGGGCGTTCAGCACGTTGTGCGGCACGCCGGCGGCCTTCAGAAGCCCCGAGAGGAATTCCGATTTCTCGATCGAGGTGGTGCCGACAAGGATCGGCTGACCCAGGGCATGCGCCTCTTGAATGGTCTTGACGATGCCTTCGTATTTCTCGCGCGCGGTGCGATAGACCTGATCGTGGTCGTCCTTGCGCGAGACGGGGCGGTTCGTGGGCACTTCCACAACGCCCAGCTTGTAGATCTCCATGAACTCGTCGGCCTCGGTGGCCGCGGTGCCGGTCATGCCGGCCAGCTTTTCGTAAAGGCGGAAGTAGTTCTGGAAGGTCACGCTGGCCAGCGTCACGTTTTCTGGCTGGATCGCCACGCCTTCCTTGGCTTCGATGGCCTGATGCAGGCCTTCCGACAGCCGGCGGCCGCGCATCATGCGGCCGGTGAATTCGTCGATCAGCATCACCTCGCCGTCGCGGACGATATACTGCTGGTCGCGGTGGAACAGCTTGTGCGCCCGCAGCGCCTGCGTGACATGGTGGACCAGCGTTGCGCTTTCGGGTTCGTACAGGCTCTGCCCCTCGGGCAGCAGGCCCGACTCGACCAGAAGACGCTCGATCAGCTCGTTGCCTTCTTCGGTATAGGTGACGTTGCGGGTCTTTTCGTCCAGCTTGTAATGCTCATCCGTCAGGTTCGGGATCAGCGCATCGACCTTCTGATAAAGGTCGCTGCGGTCCTGCGAGGGGCCCGAGATGATCAGCGGCGTCCGCGCCTCGTCGATCAGGATCGAGTCGACCTCGTCCACGATGGCGAAGAAATGCCCGCGCTGGGCCATCTCGTCGATGGACCCTTTCATGTTGTCGCGCAGGTAATCGAAGCCCAGTTCGTTGTTGGTGGCATAGGTGATGTCACAGCGGTAGGCGGCGCGCTTTTCGGCATCCTGCTGATAGGGATAGACGACACCGGTCGTCAGGCCCAGATGACCATAGACCTTGCCCATCCATTCCGCGTCGCGCTTGGCCAGATAGTCGTTCACCGTGACGACATGTACGCCCTTGCCGGTCAGCGCGTTCAGATAGGCCGGGAAGGTGGCGACAAGGGTCTTGCCTTCACCCGTCCGCATCTCGGCGATGTTGCCCTGATGCAGGAAGATGCCGCCCATCAGCTGCACGTCGAAGGCGCGCAGGCCAAGCGCACGCTTGGCCGCCTCACGGCAGTTGGCAAAGGCTTCGGGCAGCAGATCGTCCAGATCCTCGCCGCCTTCCTGCACGCGCTTCTGGAATTCGCGGGTCTTGGCGATGATGCCCTCATCGCTCAGCGCGGCGAATTCAGGCTCGAGCGCGTTGATCTGCGCCACAAGCGGGCGCGCCGATTTTACCTTGCGGTCATTCGGCGTGCCGAAAACCTTCCGCGCGAGCGCACCGATACCCAGCATGTTCTCTCCAGCCTGGCCATTCCTGACATGATCGTGTGAGGCTCTGGCCTTGCCCGCCCCTTCGGCCTTGCCTAGAAGGGCATTCAGACCGGGCGGCCCCGTCGCACGCGACCTGTGCGATGTAAGGGGAAGGCCCCGGATAGTCAACGCTGCGCCGGGTCGCAGCCTCATCAGGAGAGTGTGACATGGCAAAAGCGATGCGGTTTCTGGGCGGAGCCGTGCTGGCCCTGGGCCTGGCCTTCCCCGCCCTGGCCGAAGATGCGCCTACCGCCGACACGGTGATTGCCACCGTCAACGGCACCGCCATCACGCTGGGGCACATGATCGCCGCGCGGGAAACCCTGCCCGAGCAATACAAGACCCTGCCGCCGGACGTGCTGTTCAAGGGCATCCTGGAACAGCTGATCCAGCAGACCGTGCTGCAGCAGTCGGTCGAGGGGCAGATGACCAAGGGCCAGACCCTGCAGCTTGAGAATGAAAACCGCGGCTTCGTGTCGGGCGTGGCGCTGCAGCAGGTGGTGACCGGCGCCGTCACGGATGAGGCGCTTCAGGCCGCCTATGACGCGCGCTTCAAGGATGCCGTGCCGCAGACCGAATACAACGCCGCCCATATCCTGGTGGAAACCAAGGAAAAGGCCGACGAACTTAAGGCGCAGATCGAAGGCGGCGCCGACTTTGCCGAACTGGCCAAGGCCAATTCGACCGATCCGGGTTCGGGCGCCAATGGCGGCGATCTGGGCTGGTTCGGCCCGGGCATGATGGTGAAGCCTTTCGAGGATGCCGTCGTCGCGGCCGAAGTCGGCAAGGTCGCCGGCCCGATCGAGACGCAGTTCGGCTGGCACCTGATCCTCGTCAAGGAAACCCGCGCGGCGGCCCAGCCGACGCTGGACGACCTGCGCGAGGAACTGGCGGCCGAGATCGAGCAGAAGGCCATCGAGGCCAAGGTCACCGAACTGACCGCCGCCGCCAAGGTCGAGAAACCCGGTGAGGGGATTGACCCGGCGCTGATCGCCGACACTACTCTTCTCGACAAGTAATCGGCCCGGCGGGAGGCGCGGAATGGACAAGAAGCAGTGGAAGGCCAAGGCCAAGGCGCTGAAGAAAGAGCTGAAGGCGCTGGCCGAAACCGGCATGGCGGCCGTGGGTGAGGCGGTGGAAACCGCCGCCGCCGCGGTGGCGAAGGCGGCCAAGCCCGTCTCGCCCCTTGCGCCGGCCAGCTTCCCCGATCTGCCGCGCATCGCCGGCGTCGAATTTGCCGCCGCCGAAGCCGGGGTGAAGTACAAGAACCGCCGTGACGTGATGCTGGTGCGGCTTGCGCCCGGCACCGCGATTGCCGGCGCCTTCACCCGGTCTTCGACCCGCTCGGGCTGCGTGCGCGACTGTCAGGCCAAGCTTGCCGCCCGCGTGCCCGAAGGCGCCGGGGCAGCGGTCATCGTCAACTCGGGCAACTCGAACGCCTTCACCGGCGCCGTGGGCGACAAGGCCGTGGCCGAGGTCACCGGCGGCGTGGCGGCGGCGCTGGGCATTCCGGCCTCGCGCGTCTTCTCTTCCTCGACCGGCGTTATCGGTGAGCCGCTGCCCTATGAGAAGATCACCGCGAAGATCCCCGAGATGGCGGCTACCCTCGGCGAAGAGGGCATCGCCTGGGCGGCCGAGGCGATCATGACCACCGACACTTTCGCCAAGGGCGCCGCGGCGACCCTTCAGGGCGAAGGCGGCACGATTTCCATTTCCGGCATCGCCAAGGGTTCGGGCATGATCGCCCCCGACATGGCGACGATGCTGGTCTATATCTTCACCGACGCCCGCATCAGCCCGGCCGCGCTGCAAAAGATTGTCTCGCGCAATGTGGGCGACACGTTCAACGCCATCACGGTGGACAGCGACACCTCGACCTCGGACACGCTGCTGGTGGCGGCCACCGGCCGTTCCGCGGCGGCCGAGGTGAAGGGGCAGGTGGCCAAGGATTTTGAGGCCGCGCTGCGCGGCGTGATGATGAACCTGGCCCATCAGGTGGTCCGCGATGGCGAGGGCGCCACGAAATTCGTCGAGGTCCGCGTGACCGGCGCCGCCAGCACCGAAGATGCCGGGAAGGTGGCGCTTTCCATCGCCAACTCGCCGCTGGTCAAGACGGCGGTGGCAGGAGAAGATCCGAACTGGGGCCGCATCGTCGCCGCCGTCGGCAAGTCCGGCGCCGCCGCCGACCGTGACCGGCTGACCATCCGCTTCGGCGATATTCTGGTGGCGCATAACGGCTGGCGCGCGCCGAAATACCGCGAAGAGGATGGCGCGGCCTATATGAAGCGGTCCGAACTGGTGATCGCGGTCGATCTGGGGCTTGGCAAGGCCCGCCGCACCGTCTGGACCTGCGACCTGACCAGCCGCTACATCGAGATCAACGCCGACTACCGCTCCTGATCCTGCGCATTTGCACCTTTCGAAATACTCCGGGGGTCCGGGGGCTGGCCCCCGGGCGTTCCGACAGGAGCACCGATGAAACTTCTTCTCGTCACCGCCGTCGCGCTGATCGACCCCGAGGGCCGGGTGCTGCTGGCCCAGCGGCCCGAGGGCAAGTCCTTGGCAGGACTGTGGGAGTTTCCGGGCGGCAAGGTGGAACCCGGCGAAACCCCTGAATCCGCGCTGATCCGCGAGCTGAAGGAAGAACTGGGCATCGACACCTGGAAATCCTGTCTGGCGCCGCTGACCTTTGCCAGCCACAGCTATGACGATTTCCACCTGCTGATGCCCCTGTTCGCCTGCCGCCGGTGGGAGGGAATCGTGCAGGGGCGTGAGGGGCAGAATCTGGCCTGGGTAAAGCCCGCAAAGCTGCGCGATTACCCGATGCCGCCGGCCGACCTGCCGCTGATTCCCATCCTGCGCGACTGGCTTTAGGGTTTCTTAACCCCCGCGCCGTTACAAAACCGACAAGATTCCAGTAGCCCGGCGCCCGGACTGCGTTAGTATCAGTCAGGGACGGCAATCCTGGGGGGGATATTGCATGCTTCGGACGATTCTGGTTGGCAGCTGCGTTTCGGTGCAGGGGCTGCTTGTCGGCAAGCTGGCTGACGGCAACATCGTTGTGCGGGTCGATGACAAGACCTTCGTGGGCAAGCCCGTTCCGACCATCCGCGCCGCCTAGGCCGCACCCCTTGCGGGGCGCGGCCTGCCGGGGTCAGACCTCTACCGTCACTGCGCCCAGCGGTTTCGAACAGCAGGCCAGAATATAGCCCTCGGCGACGTCCTCGTCGCTGATGCCGCCGTTGTGGACCATATGCACCTCGCCCGCGGTCTTCTTCACGCGGCAGGTGCCGCACAGGCCGAAGGTGCAGCCCGAGGGGATGTTCAGCCCGTTCGCCCGCGCCACCGCCAGCACCGTATCGGTCTGGGTGCAGGCGGCGGTCTTGCCGGACAGGGCAAAGGTGACCTCGGCGCTGGCGGCTTCATCCGGCACGATGTCGCCCGCGATCTGGGCATCGGCCTCGGCCTGGGTTTCAGCGGCGGCCTGAAAGCTTTCCTGATGATAGCGGCTCATGTCATAGCCAAGCGCGTTCAGCATGTCGCGCACGGCCTGCATGAAGGGTTCCGGCCCGCAGCAGAACACCTCACGCTCCAGATAATCCGGCGCCATCAGGCCCAGCATGATCTGGCTCAGCCGGCCGCGGTAGCCCGGCCAGGCGCGGAATTCGTCCAGGCCCTCGACCACGAAATGCAGCTGGATGCCGGGGGTGCGGTTGGCCATATGCTCCAGCCGTTCGCGGAACAGAATGTCCGACGGGCGGCGCGCGGCATGGACAAAGCAGATGTCGGGCTGCTGGCCGGTGTCCCACAGCCAGGTGGTCATCGACATGACGGGGGTGATACCCGATCCGGCCGAGATGAAGAGGTATTTCTTCGCCGGATGGTGGGCAAAGCTGAACACGCCCGCCGGCCCGAAGGCCTTGATGCGCACCCCCGGCTTCAGATGCTCCAGCATCCAGCGGGTGCCGATGCTGTCCTTCTGCGCCTTGACCGTCAGCGAGATCGACAGCGGGCGTGAGGGGCTGGATGAAAGGGTATAGGTCCGGTGCACCGGCCCGCCCGGCACCGGCAGTTCCAGCGTGATGAACTGGCCGGGCTTGTAGTCAAACCACGCGCCCGAAGGCGCGCGGAAGGTGAAGGTGGCCGAATCCGCGGTTTCGGGAACCACCATGGCGCATTCAAGCGGCTCGGCATCCCGCCAGGCGGCCGAACCGAAGGACTGGAACTGCGGCAGGCTCATCGCTTACTCCGCCGCCAGCGCGGGGCGGGGCGCCAGCCGGCCCGCCAGGGTCTTGCAATACCAGTCGATGAACTGGATGACGCCTTCCTCCTGGATGGTCGAATAGGGGCCGGGCTCATAGGCGGGCGACAGGATGCCAAGCTGGTTCTCCTCGACCACCCGGCGGTCTTCGTCATTGGTGTTCAGCCAGACGGTGGTCAGGTCTTCCAGATTGTAGTCCACGCCTTCGACCGCATCCTTGTGAACCAGCCATTTCGTGGTGACCTCGGTTTCCGTTGGGCTGATCGGCAGCACGCGGAAGACGATGGCATGGTCGCCAAGGAAGTGGTTCCAGGTGTTCGGATAGTGGAAGAACAGCAGGCTGCCGGCGTCGTAGAAGGGCATGGTGCCCATCTTCTTCTGCACCGCGTGCTTCGTGGACATGGTGTAGCTTTCGGCGTTGTTCAGCAGCGGAATCCGCGCCAGCCGCCACTGCGAATCCGCATGCATGATGAAGCGTGAGGGCAGGCCCGCCGCCTCGCAGCGCTCCCAATGGGCCAGGATTTCGGGGCTGGCCGAATGCGGGCCGTCCATCGCGCCGATCTTGGGGTTGTCCGAGAAGGTGCGGCACAGCGAAGGGTGTGACCCGCCGCAGTGATAGCATTCGCGGTTGTTCTCGATCACCAGTTTCCAGTTGCCGTTCTCGACGATGGTCGAGGTGAAGGCCACCTTGGCATCCTGCAGCATCGACGGCGCCATGTAGCGCGCCATATGCGCCGCCACCTCGTCGAACGAGGGCGGGGTGTCGGCGACGCAGACGAACACCATCCCCCCCGCCTCGCGGCAGGCGACGGGCTTCAGGCCATGATCGGCGGGCTTGAAATCGGGGCCCATGTCGCGCGCGAACAACAGCCGCCCGTCCAGTTCATAGGTCCACTGGTGATAGGGGCAGACCAGCTTGGGGGTCGATCCGACCATCTTGGAACACAGCCGCTGCCCGCGGTGGCGGCAGACATTGTGAAAGGCGCGGATGGCCCCGTCGGCGCCGCGCACGACCACCACCGGATAGGCACCGACGTTGAAGGTGACAAAGTTGCCGGTCTTCGGAATCTCGCAGGCGGGCAGGGCGAACAGCCATTCGCGATACCAGATCTGGTCTAGGTCGGTCTGGAAGACGCCCGGATCGCAGTAAAGCGCGCGCGACAGGGCATGATCGGGCTTGCGGGCGGAAATCTCGCCCAAGGTATCGGCTGCGGACAGCATGGCTTCGGTCCTGTTCTGCCGCGCAACCCCGCGCGGCTTTGGCTGGCTGAATGCGGGCAAGGCAGGACGGGCGGGCAGCGCCCGGGGGCCTGCCTGCTCCGCCGCCACCGCCACCCGCGGCTTGACGTCTTTGTCCGGGCTGGTTTCCGGGCTTCAGGCGGGTCTTGCGGACCCGGAACGGCGCCTTCCCAAGGGCTCCTCCCCCCAGTGGCAATAGCCGTTCCTGCACCTGCTACCGTTGCGGGGGCAGCGCCGGTTTCTGACCGGCTTCCCAATTCTCCGCTGCGTCCAGCGGCACCCTGACGACGCGAAGATACATCTGCGCCCCCGCTTTCAGGGTCGGTTTCCGACCTTGGCGTGCGGATTGCGACCTGCGGGCAGATCGCCGCAAAAGCAAGGGGCGCGGCCGCTTTCGCAGGCCGCGCCCCCATGTCTGATTGCCCGGAAAACGGGCAGGCCGCAAATCAGGCCAGCGTGCGCTTCACTTCTTCGCGCTCGAAGATTTCGATCACGTCGCCCGCGCGGATGTCTTCGTAGCGTTCGAAGGCCATGCCGCATTCCTGACCGGACTGCACTTCCTTGACCTCGTCCTTGAAGCGCTTGAGCGTCTTGAGCGTGCCTTCGTGGATGACCACGTTGTCGCGCAGCAGACGCACCCCGGCCGAACGCCGTGCCACGCCTTCGGTGACAAGGCAGCCCGCGACGTTGCCGATACCGGTGATGCGGAAGACTTCCTGAATCTTCGCATAGCCGATGAAGTTCTCGCGCACTTCGGCCTTCAGAAGCCCCGAGGCCGCCGCCTTGATGTCGTCGATCAGGTCGTAGATGATCGAGTAGTAGCGGATCTCGACGCCCTTCTGCTGGGCGGCGTTGCGGGCGGTGGCATTGGCGCGGACGTTGAAGCCGATGATCGGCGCGCCCGAGGCTTCGGCAAGGCCCACGTCCGAATCGGTGATCGCGCCGACGCCGTAGTGCAGAACCCGCACTCGGACCTCGTCGTTGCCCACCTTTTCCAGCGCCTGCACGATGGCTTCGGCCGAACCCTGCACGTCGGCCTTCACCAGAACCGGCAGTTCGGCCACGTCGGCATCGGCCTTGGCCTTGGCCATCAGCTGTTCCAGCGTGGTGGCAGCACCGGCCGCCGCGCGCTTGTCCTTGGCGGCTTTCTCGCGGTAGTCGGCGATTTCGCGCGCCTGCGCTTCGGTATCGACCACGTTCAGCACGTCGCCCGCTTCGGGCGTGCCGTTCAGGCCCAGCACCTCGACCGGAACCGAGGGGCCGGCTTCGGTGACGGTTTCACCCTTGTCGTTGATCAGCGCGCGGACCTTGCCCCACTTCTCGCCGACGACAAAGATATCGCCCTTCTTCAGCGTGCCGTTCTGCACCAGAACCGTGGCCACCGGGCCGCGGCCCACGTCCAGCTTGGCTTCGATCACCGCGCCCATGGCCGCCCGTTTCGGGTTGGCCTTCAGTTCCAGGATTTCCGCCTGCAGCGCGATGGCTTCCAGAAGGTTGTCCAGGCCCTTGCCGGTCTTGGCCGAAACCTCGACGTCCTGCACGTCGCCCGACATCTCTTCGACAACCACTTCGTGCTGCAGAAGGTCAGTCCGCACTTTCTGCGGGTTGGCGTCGGGCTTGTCGCATTTGTTGATGGCGACGATCATCGGCACCTTGGCGGCCTTGGCGTGATTGATCGCCTCGACCGTCTGGGGCATCACGGCGTCATCGGCCGCAACCACCAGCACCACGATATCCGTCACCTGCGCGCCACGGGCCCGCATGCTGGTAAAGGCCGCGTGGCCGGGCGTATCGAGGAACGACACCAGCGAGCCGTTGGGCGTGGCCACCTGATAGGCGCCGATATGCTGGGTGATGCCGCCGGCTTCGCCCGCCACCACGTTGGCATGGCGAATCGCGTCCAGAAGGCTGGTCTTGCCGTGGTCCACGTGGCCCATGATGGTCACGATCGGCGGACGCGGCTGCAGGTCTTCGGCCTTGTCCTGAACCGTGTCGATCGCCTGTTCAACGTCGGCATCGGTGACGCGGACGGCCCGGTGGCCGAATTCCTCGATCACCAGTTCGGCGGTGTCGGCGTCGATGGTCTGGTTCATGGTGACCATCATGCCCATCTTCATCAGCGCCTTGACCACATCGGCGGCCCGTTCGGCCATCCGGTTGGCAAGTTCGCTGACCACGATGGTTTCGGGCAGCTGCACGTCGCGGCTTTGCTTTTCGGGCTTGTTGAAGCCCATCGCCTTCTGGCGTGCCTTTTCCTGCTTGCGCTTCATCGCGGCAAGGCTGCGCTGACGGCCGCCCTCGTCCGAGATGGCGTCCGACAGGGTCAGCTTGCCGGCGCGGCGGCCTTCGTCGCCCTTGCCCTTGGCGCCGCGGTCGCGGTCTTCACGCTCACGGTCGGTCTTGCGGGGCGAGAGGCCCGGCTTCGAGCCGCCGCCCGAACGGTCGTCCTGCGGCGCTTCGGCGGGGGCCGCAGCCGCGCCGGGGCGCGGACGGCTGGCGCCGCGTTCGGCGGGCTTGTCGGCCGCGGGCGCGGCATCGGCGGCAGGTGCCGCCGGCTGACGGCGCTGGGTGCCCAGCACGTCGGCCTTGCGCTGGGCGGCCTTTGCGGCAGCCTCGGCGATGGCTTCCTGACGGACGCGCTCTTCTTCTTCGGCCTTGGCGCGCAGGGCAGCCTCGCGGGCGCGCTCTTCGCGTTCCTTGGCCTCGATCTCTTCGCGGCGGCGCTGGCGGTCTTCCTCGCGCTGGCGTTCTTCCTCGGCGCGGCGGGCAGCATCTTCCTGCTCACGCGCCTTGGCCTGACGCAGCGCGGCCAGACGGCGTTCCATCTCGGCATCCGAAATGCCGGCCGGACGCTTTGCCGGGTCGCCCAGATGCGAGGCCGAGCCGCCGGCCGAACCGCCCGCAGCCCCCTTCGCGCCGGGGGCCGGCACGACCACGCGCTTGCGCTTGGTCTCGACCACGACTGCATGGGTGCGCCCGTGGGAGAAGCTTTGCTTCACCTGCCCCGAACGCGGTGCCCCACCCAGACCGAGGGGTTTCTTGCCATCCGTATCGCTCATGCGTCCTTCGTATCCTTCCCGGCGGGTTTTCCGCCGACCGCGCCTTCGGTCTGAACACGCAGACCGGAAAGCCTTGCCGCTTCCTCTACAACACGGGTCGTGAGTCCACCAGCCGCAAGCGCGGCGTGTATCGCACGTTCCCGGCCGAATGCCAAACCCAATTCCCCGGCGCTGAGAAAGCCAATAAACGTGCCTTCTCCGCCGGGCGGGTGCAGCTTTTCCTTGCCGCGTTCCGACCCGTCGCTGGCCTGGATCAGCACCTTGGCGCGACCCTTCACCAGCCAGTCCTTCACCTTCTCGAACCCGGTCACCGCATCGCCCGCCTTGCGCGCCATCGAGACCAGATCCACCACCCGCCGGGCCAGAAGCGCCTCGACCAGATCGGCCAGACCTTCGGGCACCTTCACCGGCTGCCGCGCCGCCCGGGCGAAAAGCCCCTTCGACGCCGCCTTCGTGATCGCCGCCCTGTCGGCCGCAACGTAAAATCCGCGGCCGGGCAGGCGGTTCAGAAGGTCCGGCACCACCTGACCTTCGGGGTCAAGGCAGAAGCGGACCAGACCACCCTTCGGCTGGCTTTCGCCCGAGACGATGCATTTCCGCTCGGGCGTGTCGCGCTCTTTGTCCCGGCCGCCGCGAGTCACGGGCGTTGCTCCGAGGCCCCCGATCAGGCCTCGGCCTCCTCTTCGGTTTCGTCGTCGCCGGCTTCGGCCAGCGTCGGATCGACCCAGCCCAGCATCACGCGGGCGGTCATCACCAGGGTCTGGGCTTCCTCAAGGCTCATCTCGAACTTCTCAAGGATGCCTTCGTCCTTCTTGCGCTGGCCGTTCTCGGTCGTCCAGCCGCCGGCCAGTTCCCAGTCGGCGCAGGTGGCGAAGTCTTCCAGCGTCTTGATGCCTTCCTTGCCAAGCGCTTCCAGCATCTGGGGCGTCAGCCCCTCGAACCCGATCAGGCTGTCATCGACACCCATCGCGCGGGCGTTTTCCAGCGCCTTGCGGCTTTGCTCTTCCAGGAAGTCGCGGGCGCGGGCCTGCAGTTCCTCGGCGGTGCCTTCGTCGAAACCGTCGATCGACAGAAGCTCGTCCTGATCGACATAGGCCACTTCTTCCAGATTGGTGAAGCCTTCGGCGACCAGAAGCTGGGCCATCATCTCATCGACGTCCAGCGTATCCATGAACAGCTTGGTGCGCTCGGCAAACTCGGCCTGACGGCGCTGGCTTTCCTCGGCCTCGGTCATGATGTCGATGTCCATGCCGGTCAGCTGGCTGGCCAGGCGCACGTTCTGGCCGCGGCGGCCGATGGCCAGCGACAGCTGTTCATCCGGCACCACGACTTCGATCTTGCCGGCTTCCTCGTCAAACACGACCTTGGAAACCTCGGCCGGCTGCAGCGCGTTCACAAGGAAGGTCGCCTGATCGCCGTTCCACGGAATGATGTCGATCTTCTCGCCCTGCAACTCGTTCACCACGGCCTGCACACGGCTGCCGCGCATACCCACGCAGGCGCCGACCGGGTCGATCGAGTTGTCATAGCTGATCACGGCAATCTTGGCGCGGCTGCCCGGGTCGCGGGCAACGGCCTTGATCTCGATGATGCCGTCATAGATTTCCGGCACTTCCATCTTGAAGAGTTCGGCCATGAACTGCGGGTCGGTCCGCGACAGGAAGACCTGCGGCCCGCGCGGTTCGCGGCGCACATCCTTGATATAGCAGCGGATGCGGTCGCCGGGGCGGTAGGCTTCGCGGCCGATCTTCTCGTTGCGGCGCAGGATGGCTTCGCCCCGGCCGATATCGACGATGATGTTGCCGTATTCCTCGCGCTTGACCTGACCGTTGATGATCTGGCCCTTGCGGTCCTTGAATTCCTCGAACTGGCGGTCACGCTCGGCTTCGCGCACCTTCTGCAGGATCACCTGCTTGGCCGACTGGGCGGCGATGCGGCCCAGATCGACGGGCGGAACCTCATCCACGATCTCATCCCCGATCTGGGGATCGGCCAGATAGGACTTGGCCTGCTTGACGGTCATCTGGGCGTGGTGGTTTTCCAGCGCCTCATCTTCCACCACGGTGCGCACACGGGCAAAGGTGGCGCGGCCGGTCTTGCGGTCGATCTTCACCCGGATGTCCATGTCGGCGCCGTAGCGCGACTTGGCGGCACGGGCGAGGCTGTCTTCCATCGCCTGAATGACCAGATCGGGGTCGATCATCTTCTCGCGCGCAACCGCCTCGGCGGTCTGGAGAAGTTCAAGCTGGTTGGCAGAGGTGATGGCCATTGGGTCTCTCCCGGCTGTCTTCAGTGTTTCGTCGGTTCGGGGGATTCGTCGTCGTCCCCCTCGATTTCGTCGATCTCGTCGAACTGGCCCTCGGCCGGTTCATGCGCCTTCTTCTGGCGCAGCATCTCGGCGATCAGTTCATCGGTCAGGATCAGCTTGGCGTCCGACAGCCAGTCGAACCGCAGGCCGATGGTCAGGTCCTGGCCGCCTTCCTCGATCTCGATCAGAACCTCGTCGCCCTCAACGCCCATCAGCCCGCCCTTGAAGCGGCGGCGGCCGTCGATCAGTTCGGTGGTCTCGATCCGGGCTTCCCAGCCCTTCCAGGTCTCGAAATCCTTCAGCCGGGTCAGCGGACGGTCGATGCCGGGGGAGGAGACTTCAAGAACATAGTTCTCTTCGATCGGGTCTTCAACGTCCAGCACGGCGGAAACCGCGGTCGAGATATCGCCGCATTCATCCACGCCGATCCCGCCTTCGGGCCGGTCGGCCATGATCTGCAGCGTGCGCGTGGCCCCGCCCATCAGGCGGATGCGCACCAGTTCGAACCCCAGCCCCTCGATGACGGGGCCGACGATATCCGCGAGGCGGCGGTCGATGGCGGTCTTGGCGATCAGGTCAGACATGGGATTCCAGAAATGAAAAAGCGGGCCCAGCGGCCCGCACATTCCGTTCGGTCGCTTCGAGTTTGGACCCCGAAGCCGCTGTTGTTGAGGCGCATATACGCCTGCGCTCCCGAGTCTGCAAGGGCGGATGTCTGCAAGGGCAGATGTCACACCCGGCGGAACACCATCGCCAGGCCACGGTCGTCCTTGTGGGGATGGCCGGCGCCTTCATAGATCGGGATGTCGCGGAAGGCCACCGGGGTGATCAGCCCCTGCGCCACCATCCGCGCCAGGGCGGAACCAAAGCCGGCGCCGTCCAGCACCGGCGCGATGGTGCCGCAGACGAACAGCGCCCCCGGCCGGGTGATGCGCAGTAGCTCGGGAAAGCAGACCGGCCCGACATGGCCATGGGTGAAGGTGCCGCACGAGATGACGGCGTCATAGCTGCCATCGGCAATCTCCAGCCGCGCCGTCAGGTCGCCCTGCATCAGATGCCGGTAAAGGCCCTTGCCGCGCGCGACCTCCAGCATCTCGGGCGTGATGTCCAAGGCGTCCACCACCCGGCCGCGCAGGTGTTCGGCCACAAGCCCCGTGCCGGCGCCGATATCAAGGATCTCGTCCGAAGGGTCGGCCATGCCGTTCAGGATCGCGGCAATCTCGCGCGGGGCGATGTAACCCCAGGCGCGGCCGAAGCTGTCGTCATAGGTGGCGGCCCAGGCGCCATACATGCGGCGCGCATCTTCGGGGCCGTCGATTTCATAGGCTTCGTCCAGATCATATCCGTCGAGTGACATGGCATCCTCGTGTCAGGGGTGCCGGAACGGTCCGGCACGCCCATTGATCACGGCGCCATGACGGGCGGATGACGGCGGTCAGACCGCGAAGAACCCGCCGCGCGCAGGCTCATACTGTTCCAGCAACCCCTCGCCGGTGTTGTTCCACAGCCCGTGCAGCGTCAGGGTTTCGCGCTCGACCGCGGCGGCGACGAAGGGGAAGGTCATCAGGTTTTCCAGGCTGACGACCACCGCTTCCTTTTCCAGCGCGCGCAGGATGGCATCGTCGGGCAGATGCGCCACGCGCTCGAACCCCGGTTTCAGGATGTCCATCCAGCGGCCGACGAAGCTGGTCTTTTCCTCAAGCTGCGGCGCATGGCCCCGGCACATGTCATGGCAGCCCTTGACGCCGCCGCAGTTCGAATGGCCCAGCACCACGATATGCGCGACCCCCAGCGAGGTGACGGCATATTCCACCGCGGCCGAGGTGCCGTGGCGTTCGCCGTCGGGCGTATAGGGCGGCACCAGATTGGCGATGTTGCGGTGAATGAAGAACTCGCCTTCATCCGCCCCGAAGATCGAGGTGACGTGAACCCGGCTGTCACAGCAGGAAATCACCATGGCGCGGGGGTGCTGCCCGCTTTCGGCAAGGCGGCGGTACCAGGCCTTGTTGTCCTGGTAGGTCGTCGCGCGCCAGCCCTGAAACCGGGCGACAAGATAATGCGGCAACGGGCGGGCAGGGTTCATGTGCGGTATCCCCATCTGGCGTTGTCTGGTGACCGAGCATCTAGGATGCAATCGCAGAAAATTCGAGCCTTTTCTTGCCCCGCCGGCAACCTTTTCTTCAGCCTGACCTTCCATCCTGTGAACGGGTGTGGAGTTTCGGGGTGTAACATGATGGCGGGCAATGTGGTGGCCCTTCGGCCAAAGGAATGCGTGCGTCAGGATGCCGAGCCGATCGCGGCGATCTACCGCAACCTTGGCACGGCTTCGGCCGAACAGGTGGTGACGCGCGAACTGGGGGAACTGGCGCTGACCATGGCGGGTCTGGCGCAGCAGGTGCGGGCCCATCAGGTGCAGGACATGGCGCGGCAGTTGCGCCGGCTGCAGCGGATGGCCGAAGGGCTGGGCATGGTGTCGCTGGGCGCCGTGGCGGGCGATGTGCGGCAATGCCTTGAGCGGGCGGATGTCACCGCCTTTGCTGCGGTCTGGGCGCGGCTTCTGCGGATCGCCGAACAATCGCTGGCGCCCGACAAGGCGCTTCTGGACCAGACCTTCAGCTGACCCTTGCGGGCGGCGCGGCGTGGGGTAGGGTTCCGTCACGGAACCGAAGGAAACCGCATGACCCCCGCATTCGCCGAAGCCGCCGCCCCCTCGCGCGCCCTGCATCTGATCCGGGCCGAGGAACTGGGTGATTTTCTGGCCAGCCAGCCCGATGCCACCCGCAACTGGCTGACCGCCACGGGGTTTGAGGCCGGGGCGGGCGATCTGCGGCTGGTGCCCGATGCGGCGGGCGGTGTTGCGGCCGCCGTGGCCGGTCTGGGCAGCGCGAAAGCGCGGGCGCGGGGCCGCTTTGCCGTAGCGCGCGCGGCGGCCGGGCTGCCGGCGGGGGCGTGGCATCTGACGGGCGATCTGTCGCCCGCCGACCGGGCCGAGGCGGCGCTGGCCTTTCTGCTGCAATCCTACCGGTTTGACCGCTATCGCCCCGGCAAGACCGTGGCTGAGCCCGCCCGTCTGAAGGCGCCCGAAGGCCTTGATGCCGAACGGCTTCTGGCCATGGCAGAAGGCGAGTTCCTGACCCGCGACCTGATCAACACCCCCGCGCTTGACCTTGGCCCGGCTGAGCTTGAGGCCGCCTTCCTTGCGCTGGCCGAACGCTTTGGCGCGCAGACCCGCGTGGTGCGCGGCGATGAGCTGCTGGCGCAGAATTTCCCGATGATCCACGCCGTCGGCCGCGCCTCGACCCGCGCGCCCCGGTTGATGGAAATGGCATGGGGCGACCAGGGTCCGCATCTGACGCTGGTGGGCAAGGGCGTGTGCTTTGACACCGGGGGGCTGAACATCAAGCCTTCGAACGGCATGCTTCTGATGAAGAAGGACATGGGCGGCGCGGCAACAGTGATGGGGCTGGCGCATATGATCATGCGGCTGGGCCTGCGCCTGCGCCTGCGGGTGCTGGTACCGGCGGTCGAAAACGTGATTGCGGGCAACGCCCAGCGGCCCAAGGATATCCTGACCAGCCGCAAGGGCCTGACGGTTGAGGTGAATGACACCGACGCCGAGGGCCGGCTGGTGCTGGCCGATGCGCTGGCCTATGCCTGTGAGGCGCCGACCGATGCCGTGATCTCGATGGCCACGCTGACCGGCGCGGCGCGCGTGGCCGTGGGGCCAGACCTTGCGCCCTATTACTGCGACGATGAGGCGATGGTTCAGGCGCTTGAGGCCGGGGCGGCGGCGGGGTTTGATCCGGTCTGGCGCCTGCCGTTCTGGACCCCCTATGAGCATATCATCGAGCCGGGGATCGCCGATCTGGACAACGCCCCGGGCTGGGGCTTTGCCGGGTCGGTCACGGCGGCGCTGTTCCTGCGCCGCTTCGTCGAAGGCCCGCGCTACATGCATTTCGACATCTACGGCCACAGCCCGGCCGACCTGCCCGCCCGGCCCAAGGGCGGGGTGGGGCAGGGGGCGCGTGCCATTCTGGGCGCGCTGCCGGCGATGCTGGACCTCTGATCGCGGAAGGAACCCCGGATGGACCGCCGCCTGACCCCCGCCACGACCCGCGCCGCCCATACCTCATTGCGCGGCCGCATCGATTCGCCCCTGTTCACCGAAGGGCAGACCCTGCGGCTGACCGTGCCGCTGGCCGATCTGCGGCGCGCGCCGGGTGATGCGCGGGAACGGCAGTTGCTTCTGGGCGAAAGCTTTACCGTGATCGACCGCGATCAGGGCCATGCCTTTGGTTTCGCGGTGAAGGACGGCTATTGCGGCTGGCTGGAAGAATCCGCGCTGGCTGATACGCCGCAGCCGACCCATTGGGTGGCCAGCCCCGCGACGCATCTTTACCCCGAACCGCGGGTGCAGGCGCCGGAACTGTCGGCCCTGTCTCTGGGCTGCCGGCTGTCGGTGCTGTCGGCCAGCGGCAAATGGGCCGAAACCTCGCAGGGTTTCGTGCCCGCCAGCCACCTGCGCCCCCTGGGTGACTGGCTGGACGATCCGGTGACGGTGGCCGAGGGACTTCTGGGCACGCCCTACCTTTGGGGGGGCAACAGCCGGGCGGGGCTGGATTGTTCCGGTCTGGTGCAACTGGCCCATGCCGCCTGCGGCATCGGCCTGCCGGGTGACAGCGACCTTCAGGAAAGCGCGGGCGACGAACTGCCCGAAGCTGCGCCCCTGCAACGCGGCGACCTTCTGTTCTGGAAGGGCCATGTGGCGATGGCCACCGATCCGGCGCGGCTGATCCATGCCAATGGTCACACGATGTCGGTGGCCTATGAACCGGTAGAGGCCTGCATCGCCCGCGTCATGGCGCAGGAAGGCCGGCCGGTGACGCATCGCCGGCGGCTGGCCTGATCATTCAACCGGGCGCACCTTTTCCAGCACGCGCAGCACCGCCGCAAGGTCATGCCCGCGCCGCAGCACCTGCCCGTCGGCCCCCACAACGGCATACATGCCCTGACGGTTGCGCAGGCGCGGCTTCTTCTCGATCCGGTACAGCGGGTATTCGGCGGTGCGGCGGAAGACCGAAAACACCGCCATGTCGCGCAGCGCGGCAATCCCGTAGTCGCGCCATTCGCCGGCGGCCACCATCCGGCCATAGAGGCCCAGAATCTGCCCAAGCTCATGACGGTCAAAGCTGACCTGCTCGGGCAGGCGGGCGGACAGGGGGAAGGGTGTCGGCGGCTGAACCGTCATGACCCGAATCTTACCCCCGGCCCCGCATTAATCAAGCCCCCGGCGCGCTTTGGCACTCTGCCCCGAAGTTGCCGCGAAATCACCGCGCGCTTTCCACGCCGGAACCCGCAGAACGCCGCGATCGGGCGTCAGGTTGATGGTGTAGCAAGTGAGACGGCGCCTGTGATGTGCCCCCTGAGCGGGCGGCCGCTGTTGGTTACGAAGTCGGGGCCCCTGTCGGCAGGCAGGGGCCTGCGACCTCAGGCAAAGCCGGCCGACAGGCGCAACTCGCCCGTATGCAGACCGCGCCAGTTGCGCTGATCCGCCGGAAGACGCTTCTGCGCCATCGGATGGGCGGCATCCAGCACCCCGATCCGCGCCAGCAGCGCCACGATGGCTGCCTCGGATGCGCGCGAGTTTCCGTCTTCGATCTTCAGCGCGATGCCCAGCTTCTTTTCGGGGATGATGGCGACGAACACCGCTTCGGCGCCGGTCTTGATCGCCACGCGGCCCTCCATGGCGCGCATCAGTTCGGTGCAGGCGCGGCCTTCGCCCGCGACCAGTTCGGGATGGGCCGCCATCGCCCGGGTCAGCCGGTGCATCGCCTTCTGCCGGGTCGTGCCGCCTTCGGGCGCCGCCGCGAAAGCCGCCATCGACCGTGCCAGCCCGTGAACCGAAGCGGCAAAGTTCGGCGCCGAACAGCCGTCGATCCCCCAGCCGGCCGAGGTTTCGTCGGTCACTTCCTCAAACGCCGCCTTGATCGCCACCTGCAAGGGATGGTCCAGTTCCACATATTCCGGCCCGGCCTTCAGGTGCTTCACCACCGTCAGAAAGCCCGAATGTTTGCCCGAACAGTTGTTGTGCAGCTGGCACGGGCCATCATGGGCACCGATCAGGCGGTCACGCTCGGCGCGGTCCAGCGGTTCATGCGCGCCGCAGCGCAGGTCGGGTTCCGCCAGCCCCAGATCGGCCAGCCAGCGGCCCGCCATTTCCACATGCAGCGCCGCGCCCTGATGGCTGGCGCAGGCCAGCGCCAGATGCCGGTCGGTCAGCCCATGGGCCGCCGCCGCGCCGGTTTCGATCAGCGGCAGCGCCTGCAGCATCTTGCACGACGACCGCGGAAAGATGATCCGGCCGGGGTCACCCCAGGCTTCGACAATCTCACCCGCCTCATCGCAGATCACCGCGTGGCCAAGATGGGTGCTTTCCAGCAAGCCGCCCCGCCACAATTCCACCATCGGAACTGCACCTGCCATGAACACCTCCCGTCACGCGTGCGCGATTTGTTGCCCAAGGGTCTTTCGCGCAATGGCCTTTTCCGGTTACCATGGGTTATCGAGCAAAGGAAACCCGCGTCATCGGAAAAGCCGCGCCAAGCGGACGTTCGGCGGGAGAGGCATTGACAGCTTGGAGGCTGTGACGAGATGAAAAGCCTGATGGTGCGCACGCTTTGCGGAGCTGCTCTTGCGTTGTCCGCGCAGGCGGCGGTGGCGCAGGATTCGACCAACCGGGTCGCAACCAAGACCGACTGGAGCGTCTTTACCGAAGAAAGCCCCAAGGAATGCTGGGGCGTGTCTTCGCCGCGTGAAACGGTGAACAGCCGCGATGGCCAGCCGGTTTCGGTGCGGCGCGGTGACATCCTGTTGTTCGTCACCTTCCGCCCCGGCGCGGCGGGCGAGGTTTCGTTCACCGGCGGCTACCCCTTCGCGGGCGGCTCGACGGTGTCGATCAACGTCGATGGCACGACGTTTGAGCTGTTCACCGATGGCGAATGGGCCTGGCCGGGCACCAAGGAAGACGACGCGGCGCTGCTGGCGGCCATGAAAAAGGGAGCCTCGGCGGTTCTGACCGCGCGGTCGGGCAAGGGCACCCAGACCAAGGATACCTTCAGCCTGCGCGGCTTCACCGCCGCCATGACCGAAGCCGAAACGCGCTGCAAGTAAGCACCGCCGACAGATTTCGCGCCCCGGCCGCCGGCCGGGGCGCTTTCGTTTTGCCGGGGAATCATGTATGGCCCCCGCATCGCAGCCAGATCGCCTGTCGCAAGGCCAACCCGAAGGATCTGCCATGAACCTGCCCGCCGCCCCTGTCACGCAGGACGTTCTGACCATTCCGCGCAAGCTGCCCGAAGGCGGCAAGACCAACCTGATCGGGCTGACGCGCGAGCAGCTGCGCGCCGCGCTGATCGCCGCCGGCACGCCCGAACGTCAGGCGAAGATGCGGCTCGGCCAGGTCTGGCAGTGGGTCTATCACTGGGGCGTGCGTGACTTCGGCGCCATGACCAATCTGGCCAAGGATTACCGCGCCTTTCTGGACGCCCATTTCACCATCGAGATTCCGCAGGTTGTGAACCGTCAGGTCTCGGCCGACGGCACCCGCAAGTATCTGGTGCGCATCGCCGGCGGGCATGAGGTGGAGGTGGTCTATATCCCCGAGGAAAACCGCGGGACGCTGTGCATCTCAAGTCAGGTCGGCTGCACGCTGACCTGTTCCTTCTGCCACACCGGCACGCAAAAGCTGGTGCGCAACCTGACGGCCGGCGAGATTGTGGGGCAGGTGATGCTGGCCCGCGACGACCTGAACGAATGGCCCCAGCCCGGCGCGCCCAAGGATGAAACCCGGCTGGTGTCGAACGTGGTCCTGATGGGCATGGGCGAGCCGCTTTACAACTTCGACGCCGTCCGCGACGCGATGAAGGTGGTGCGCGACGATGAGGGCATCGCCCTTGGCCGCCGCCGGATCACCCTTTCGACCAGCGGCGTCGTGCCCGAGATCGCCCGCTGCGCCGAGGAGATCGGCTGCCAGCTGGCCGTCAGTTTCCACGCCACCACCGATGAGGTGCGCGACCGTCTGGTGCCGATCAACAAGCGCTGGAACATCGCCACGCTCTTGGGCGCGCTGCGCGACTATCCGCGCCTGTCGAACAGTGAACGGATCACCTTTGAATATGTCATGCTGAAGGACGTGAACGACAGCGACGCCGATGCGCGCCGTCTGGTCAAGCTGATCGCCGGCATCCCTGCGAAGATCAACCTGATCCCCTTCAACGAATGGCCCGGCAGCCCCTATGAACGCTCGGACTGGGAGCGGATCGAGGCCTTTGCCGACATCATCTACAAGGCCGGTTACGCCAGCCCCATCCGCACCCCGCGCGGTGAAGACATCATGGCGGCCTGCGGTCAGCTGAAATCGGCCACCGAACGCGCCCGCAAGAGCCGGGCCGAGATTGCCGCCGAGGCGGGGCTTTAAGCCCCGACCTCAGCCCGCCTGAAACCGCTCATCCACCGGAATCTGCAGCGCATTGGCCAGCGCATTGGTCTGGCTGGCCATGGCGATGACCGACAAAAGCTCACCATGCTGCGCCTCGGTCATACCCTTGGCCCTGGCGGCTGCGGTGTGGGAATGGACGCAATAGCTGCAGCCATTGGCCGCCGAAACCGCCAAGTAGATCATCTCTTTCACCATCGGGTCCAGCGTGCCCGGCCCCATCACCACGGCCAGCCTGTCCCATGTGGCGCGCAGCAGCGCCGGGTCATGCGCCAGCACCCGCCAGAAGTTGTTGATGAAATCGGTCTGCCGGGCCGCGCGGATTTCGGTTAAGACGGCCAGCGCCTCGGCGCTGACCTCCTCGTCGCTCAGGGGGTGCAGGACCGCCATCAGATCATCGCCAGCACGCGCGTCGGGCCGCCGGTGCCGCCGCGATGCTTGGGCGCGCCGATGAACACCGTCGCCCCCTTGACCGGAAGCTGATCCAGATTGGCCAGCCCCTCAATCCCGAACCGGCCCGAAGGCAGCCAGCTGTAATGCACCGCGAAATCGGCGGAATTGCCCGGGTCCAGCGACATCGTATCCACGCCGATCGACGCCGCGCCGGTTTCCATCAACAGATCGGTCGCCGATTTGGCAAAGCCCGGGAAAGCCAGCTTGCCCTCGGCATCGTTGCGCCATGAAGGGTCGCCCATCTTCTTCGTCCAGCCCGAGTTCATCGCCACGCAGGCGCCCGCCGGAATCTCTCCGTTCGCGCTGATCCAGGCTTCGATATCGGCCGCCTCGACCATGGCGTTGGCGTCGTCAGCGGCCTTGGCGGTGATGTCGATGATGCACAGCGGCGCCACCAGATTTTCGACCGGCAGCGCATCGACCGAAGTGCCGTCCTTCGAGAAATGCAGCGGCGTGTCGATATGGGTGCCGGTGTGTTCAAAGATCGTCAGCTTGAAAAGCTGATAACCGTCCGTGTCGAACACCTTGTCCTGCTCAAAGATGATCCCCGGCTTGCCGTCAAACGTAGGAAAATCGCTGTCATAGGCATAGGTCAGGTCAACCACCTTGCCCGAGGCCTGCGCCAGGGCCGGTTTGGCCGTGATCAGCCCGGCGCCAAGGCTGGCTGCCCCGGCCGCCGCAGCCGCCCCGAACAGCGACCGGCGCGACAGCATGTGGGCTTTCACCCCTTCGATGATGCAGGCGTTGCACATTCTGCGTTCCTTCCTGTTGATGTCCCCCTTGCCGCAGTGGACCCCCTTTCGCCCGAGTCGATCAAGCCAGATGATCGCAGACGAATGAACAAATCATAAACATTCGGTAGACAGCCCCGGCCTTGCCTTGCTAGGCCTTTGGCATGACCGTGCCCGTCCTGACCAACCCGCTTGCCCGCCGCCTGTTCCTGCACCGCCACGCGCTGGCCGAGGCGCCGTCCGGCCCGGCCAAGGGTGCCGCGCTGGCCGCGCTGATCGACCGCATCGGCTTTGTGCAGGTGGACAGCATCAACACCGTGGAACGCGCGCATCACATGATCCTGTGGTCGCGCCGGCAAAGCTACCGGCCCGAAGCGCTGAAGCGGCTGGCCGAACGCGACCGGCTGTTGTGGGAGCATTGGACGCATGACGCCTCGATCCTGCCCATTGCGCATTATCCGCACTGGAAGCACCGCTTCGCCCGCGACGCCGGCCGGCTGCATGCCAACTGGCGCCGCTGGTTCCGTGAGGGGTATGAGGCGCAGTTCGACACCATCCTGAAGCGGATCGAGGCCGATGGCCCCGTCACCTCGGCCGATGTGGGAGAGGGGGAAGAGCGCGGCAAGGGCGGCTGGTGGGACTGGCATCCTTCGAAGACGGCTCTGGAGTGGCTGTGGCGCACCGGGCAACTGGCCGTGGCGCGGCGCGACGGGTTCCGCAAGGTCTATGACTTGTCCGAACGGGTGATTCCCGACGCCCATCGCCTGCCGGCCGTTGAGGCCGAAGATCATGTGGACTGGGCCTGCGGCAGCGCGCTGGACCAGTTGGGCTTCGGCGCTTCGGGCGAATTGCAGGCCTACTGGAACGCCGTCACGCCGGATGAGGCCAAGGCCTGGTGCCGCGCCGGTCTGGCGGCCGGCACTCTGGCTGAGGTTGATGTCGAAGGCGCCGATGGCCGGCTGCGGCGGTCGTTCGCGCGGCCGGGCGTGGCTGAGGCGGCGGAGGGCCTGCCCCCGGTTCCCGACCGGCTGCGCATCCTGTCGCCTTTCGATCCTGCGCTGCGCGACCGGGCGCGGGCCGAACGGTTGTTCGGCTTCTACTACCGGATCGAGGTTTTCGTGCCCGAACCGCAGCGGATCTTCGGCTATTACGTCTTTCCGGTGCTGGAGGGCGACCGCCTTATCGGCCGGATCGACGCCAAGGCCCACCGCGACGCAGGCGCGCTGCGGGTTCGCGCCTTCTGGCCCGAACCCGGGGTGCGGCTGGGCAAGGGCCGCCTTCAGCGGCTTGCGGCCGAGACAGAGCGGCTTGCGGTTTTCGCCGGCTGTGACAGGGTTGAATATCTAGATGGCTGGCAGCGTCTGCCGGTGCCGGGCGGGGGGAAAGATGCCACCGGATGACCTGCCGCCTCCGGCCGAGGCCGGCCCGCGCAAGCAGCCGCGCGACACCCGCCGCCTGCAACTGATCGAGGCGACCATCCGCACGCTGGCGCGCAGCGGCTTTGCCCGGATGACGCTGGCCGAGGTGACGCGCGCGGCGGGGCTGTCGCAGGGGCTGGCCAACTTTCACTTCGCCAGCAAGGAACGGCTGCTGACCGAAACCCTGCTGTTTCTGGCCGAAGAATACCGGCTGAACTGGACCGGCGCGCTGGCCGCCGCCGGCAGCGCGCCCGCCGCCCAGCTTGAGGCGCTGTTGCGTGCCGATTTCCACCCCGCGATCTGCACGCCCGAACGGCTGGCCGCCTGGTGCTCCTTCTGGGGCGAGGCGCAAAGTCGGCCGATCTATCAGGAACGCTGCGGCGCCAACGACGATACGTATATCGCCACGCTGGAAGGCATCGTCAGCCGGCTGATGGCCGAGGGTGGCTATGCCGGCAATCCGCAGCGGGTGGCGCGCGTCCTGCGCAACTCGGTCGAGGGGACCTGGCTCGACATGATGACGATGACCGCGCCCTACGGCCGGGAAGAGGCGCAGGCGACGGTGCTGACCTGCGCCAGCCTGATCTTTCCGCGCCATTTCGGCCCCGAAGGCCGGCTGGTGGCCTGACGGGCGCCCGGCGCTGTGGCCGGACGCCGGTTGGTCAGTGTGCCCCGAACTTCTGTTCCACCTCGCGCCGGTGCAGGACGTAGGACGCATCGCTGCGCGAGATCAGGGTGTAGAACATCGGCACCACGAACAGGGTGAACATCGTGCCCACCAGCAGGCCGGTGAAGATCACCAGACCCATCGCCTGACGCGCGGCGGCGCCGGCGCCCTCGGCGATGATCAGCGGCACCACGGCCAGCGCCATGGCCGCCGTCGTCATCAGGATCGGCCGCAGGCGGGTCTTGGCGGCGGCGACGATGGCGGCGCGGCGGGACAATCCGCGCTCTTCCCGCTGCTGGTTGGCGAATTCCACCATCAGGATGCCGTGCTTGGTGATCAGGCCGATCAGCGTGATCAGGCCGACCTGCGTGTAGATGTTCAGCGTGCTGACACCCAGATACAGCGGCAGAAGCGCGCCGAAGATCGACAGCGGCACCGACATCATGATGATGAACGGGTCGCGGAAGCTTTCGAACTGCGCCGCCAGCACCAGATAGATCACGATCAGCGCCGCCCCGAAGGCCAGCAGGATGGTGTTGCCCTCGGTCTTTTCCAGCCGCGACTGGCCGGAATAGTCGATGAAGAAGCCGTCGGGCAGCACCTCGGCCGTGATCCGCTCCAGTTCGGCCAGCGCGACGCCGGTCGACAGGCCGATCATCGGCATGCCGGACAGGGTGGCGGCGTTCAGCTGGTTGAACTGCTCGATCGAGGCGGCGGTGACGCCCGGCGTCAGCTTCACGACCGAGGACAGCGGCACCATCTTGCCCGAACCCGACCGCACGAAGAATTCCGACAGCCGTTCGGGGTTGTCGCGCCATTCGCGCGGCACCTGCATGATCACGTCATAGCTGTTCGAATCGCGGTCGAACTGCGCCACCGCCCCGCCGCCGACCAGAAGGCCCAGCGTGTTGCCGATCTCGGCCACCGAAACGCCCAGCTCGGCCGCGCGTTCGCGGTCGATCGTCACGCGGACCTGCGGCGCGTCGAACGACAGGCTGCTTTGCAGCACGATGAACATGCCGCTTTGCATGGCCTTGGCGGTGATTTCATTGGCAATCTCGACCACCCGGTCGGGCGAGTGGATCGACTGGATCACCATGGAAATCGGCAACCCGCCCCCGGCGCCGGGCAGCGAGGGCGGGGCAAAGACATAGCCCTGCAGGCCGGGCGTGCCGTCCAGCGTGCCCTGAATCTGCTGCTGAATCTCGGACTGGCTGCGGCTGCGTTCCGACCAGTCCTTCAGCGCCCAGATATAGAAGCCGGTATTCGCCGCCCCGCCCATCCCCGCCACCGAGAATGAGGTCTGCACTTCGGCGATGTCCGCCGTGCGCTTGCCGATCTCGGCCGTGAATGCGTCGGTGTATTCCAGCGAGGCATAGCGCGGCCCGTTCAGGATGGCGAAAAGCGCGCCCTGATCTTCTTCGGGCGCCAGCTCGGACGAGGTGTTCAGGAACATGAACCCCGTCGCCCCCAGAAGCGACACGACCATCAGCAGCGTCACCGGCCGGTAATCCAGCGAAGACGACACCCGGCGTTCGTACCAGTTCGACACCCCGTTCAGCACGCGGTCCACGATGCGCTGGAACCGCCCCGGCGCATCGTGGCTCAACAGCCGGGCCGACATGGTGGGGGTGATGGTCAGCGCCACCACGCCCGAGATCACCACCGAACCGGCCAGAGTCAGCGCGAATTCGGTGAACAGCGACCCGGTCAGACCGCCGGTGAAGGCCAGAGGCGACAGCACGGCGGCCAGCGTGATCGTCATGGCGACGACCGGCCCGGTGATTTCCTTCATGCCGTTGATCGCGGCGCGTGCCGGGGTCTGGCCTTCGTCGATATGGCGGTGGATGTTCTCCACCACGACGATGGCGTCATCGACCACCAGACCGATGGCCAGAACCATGGCCAGTAGCGTCAGCAGGTTGATCGAATAGCCCAAGGCCAGCATCACCGCGCAGACGCCCACCAGCGACAGTGGAATCGTGATGATGGGCATGACCACCGACCGGAGCGAGCCTAGGAACAGCAGGATCACCACCACCACGATGGCGACGGCCTCGGCGATGGTCTTGAACACCTCTTCGATGGATGCCGCGATGGTTTCGGTCGAATCGTAAACCAGCTTGATCGTCATACCGTCGGGCAGCGTTTCGTTCAGGCGCGGCAGGTCGGCCAGCACATTCGCCGCCACATCCAGCTGGTTTTCCCCCGGCGCCGGAATGATGCCGATGAAGGTGCCGGGTTCGCCCGCAAAGGTCACGATGGCATCGGTCGAACCCGAGGCCAGTTCGATCCGCGCCACGTCGCGCAGCCGCACCACGCCGTTCGCCCCCTGCACCAGCGGCAGGGCGCCGAACGCTTCGGCCGACTGCACGGTAGATTCCAGCGTCAGCGAGTAGACGAAATACTCGTTCTCGGTCTTGCCCGGCGCCGACAGGAAGTTCGACGACCGGATCGCCGCCAGCACCTCTGACGCCGTCACGCCGCGGGCCGACAGTTGCAGCGGGTCCAGCCAGATGCGCATGGCATATTCGGCCGCGCCCATGATCTGCATTTGCGCCACGCCGTCGATATTGGTCACGCGCGGACTGACCACGCGCTCCAGATACTCGGTCAGCTGTTCGGGCGTCATGTTGGGGTTCTGGACGGCCAGATACATCAGGGCAAAGGTCATCCCCGTGCCCTTGACGATCACCGGGTCCTCGGCATCGGGCGGCAACTGGCCGCGGACCTGCTGCACCTTCGACATCACCTCGGTCAGGGCGATGTCGGGGTCGGCCCCCAGCTTCATCTGCACCGTCACGACCGAGGCCGAGGGCGTGGACTGGCTGGTCACATAGTCGATATTCTCGGTCGTCGAGACGGCCGAGGCGATGGGCGCGGTCACGAAGCCCTGAATCAGGTCGGGCGCGGCGCCCGGGTAGATCGTGGTGACGGTGATCACCGTCTCTTCCACTTCCGGATATTGCCGCACCGGCAGGTTCACGGCCGCGGCAAGGCCCAGAAACAGGATCAGCGCGGCCAGAACGGTCGACAGGACCGGGCGGCGGATGAAGATTTCCGAAAAATGCATCGCCTGTTCCTATTCGCCCGCGGGTGCGTCAAGCACGACCGAGTTGTCGATCTTTACCTTCGCGCCGTTCGAAAGCCGGTTCTGCCCCGAGGTCACGATCTGATCGCCCGCCGCCAGCCCCTCGACCACCTCGATCCGCGCGCCGGACCGGCGGCCCAGCTTGACGAAGACCTGTTCCACCTTCAGCTCTTCCGCCGTTTCGCCCGGGCGGATCACATAGATCGTGTCGCCGTAAAGCGAGGATGTCACCGCGGTCTGCGGCACGGCGATCACGCCTTCCTCGGTCGGCAGCGCGATGCGCACGCGCAGGAACTGGCCGGGGAACAGCGCGCCGTCGGTGTTTGCCACCTCGGCCCGCACCGATACCATGCGCGAGTTCGGATCGACCCGCGGCTCAATCGCGATGATGCTGCCCTCGGCGCTGAAGCCGCCTACCTCGGTCGTCACCGACACCGCGCCGCCCAGTTTCAGCGCGGTGATCTGCTGTTCGGGAACGGCGAAATCGACCCGCATGCTGCCAAGGTCCTGCAGGGTCGCAAAGATCGTGCCGGGGGTCACATACTGGCCGACCTCGATCTGCGGAATGCCGATCACGCCGGCGAAGGGCGCGGTCAGCTTCTTGCTGTCCAGCGCGGTCTGCACCTGCGCCACCTGGGCGCGGGCGCTTTCAACCTGCGCATTGGCGCTTTCCACCGTGTTCGCGGCGCCGACGCCGCGTTCCTGCAGGGTCAGCGCGCGGTTGGCTTCGGCCACGGCGACGGTCAGCGCGGCCTGGGCTGCCACCAGCGCGGCCTTCTCGCTGTCGTCGTCGATCTGCACCAGATACTGGTCAGCGGTGATCTGGTCGTTCGCGGCAAAGCGCAGCTCACGCACCAGCCCGCCGGATTCGATGGCCAGGTCCACCCCGCGCACCGACAGCGCGGTGCCGATGGCGTCGATGCCGGGGTTCCAGGTGACCGGCTCGACCGTTTCGGACGAAACGGGAACCGGCGGCGGAACCATGCCGCCCAGGAACTGCGCGATCATCTCGTCGCGGAAGAACTTGAACCAGACAATCCCCCCGACGATCAGCCCCAGAAGTACGACTGCAATGAAAAGACGCTTGAACATCAGATACTCCTGTGCGGCGCGGGCCCGGCGGGCCGATCAGACCCCCGCAGTCTAACTGCGGCGATGCGACGCAATCGTCAACTCCTCCACACATATTTTCTGCCCTGACCTTGCGACGAAACATCGGCCGCAAGCCGTTGTGTCACATCCTTGCCTGCGCTGCGGGCGCTGGTCCGGCGCGGGCTACATCAGCCGTTCCAGCACCGGCAGCAGGGCCGCGGCGGCTTCGGCGTGGTGCAGCGGGCCGGGCAGCCGGGCGGCGGCGGGGCCTTCCAGCGGGCCATAGGCCATGCCGTCGCAGCCCGAGGACCGCGCGGCGACACTGGGCGGCACCATGACCAGATCATGCGCCGCCTGCCGAAGCGCCGACAGCATCGCGGCATCGACCAGCACCGGCTCCCGCCCCAGATCGGCGCGCTGGCCGGGCGGCGGCGGCGGATCGGCCATCCACAGCAGGATGACCGGGCAGGCCAGCCGCGCCAGCAACAACTGCATCCGGCTGACCCAGGCCGCCCGCAACTCGGCCGCGACCAGTTCAAACCGCTCGGCCGAAGCCGCCTGCAGGGTGGTCAGCAAGTGGCGGGTAAAGGTGAACTCGGTAAAGTCGATCTCGCGGAACAGGCCGCGCAGCAGGGGCGTGGCCCCCAGAAAGCGGTCATTCCGGCGGGGATGCACGGCGTAATAGCGGTTCGACAGGTTCTGCGCCCCGGAAAGCTGCAGGATGACCGCCTGCGCCCGCCCGGCCAGCGCGATGATCCCCTCTTCCGCCAGATAGGCATCGGGGCCGGCATTGGCGCAGGCCAGATTGGCGACGGGCAGGCCAAGGCCCGCCTCGACCAGATCGGGGAAGGGGCGCGGGACGAACTTGCCATAGGCTTCGGTCCCGCCAAGGCAGGCCACGAAAACCCCGTTTGTCGCCCGTGGCGGGCCGCGGAATGTCAGCCGCGATCCCCCGTAATGACACGGCGAATAGTCAAGCGCGCCTGCGCCTGGAAAGGCATAGACCATGGCCCCACCCCGAATTTCATCACACCCGCGACCAGCCTGACCGATTCTGCTTGCCGAAAAGCTAAAGTCGGCATTTGCGGCAAATCCTTGCGGTTCGGTCCCGGGCAGGCAGCCTTGCCCGGGGGGGCGGGACTGCCTATGGTGCCGCAGGAAATGATCGGAGGCGGCATGGATATCCGGACGGTTGGCATCGTTGGGGCGGGTCAGATGGGCAACGGCATCGCCCATGTCTTTGCGCTGGCAGGCTATGACGTGCTGCTGAACGACATCAGCGCCGAGGGGCTTGAGAAGGCGGTTGCGACCATCGACAAGAACCTGGAACGCCAGGTTTCCCGCGGCAAGATCAGCGGCGAGGAAAAGGCCGCCACGCTGGCCCGCATCCGCACCACGCTGACCCTGGCCGATCTTGGCCCCTGCGACCTGATCATCGAGGCCGCGACCGAGCGGGAAGAGATAAAACAGAAGATTTTCGAAGGACTTGCCGCCCATCTGGCGCCGCAGACCATCCTGACCTCGAACACCTCTTCCATCTCGATCACCCGTCTGGCCAGCCGCACCGACCGGCCGGAAAAGTTCATGGGTTTCCACTTCATGAACCCCGTGCCGGTGATGCAGCTGGTGGAGCTGATCCGGGGCATCGCCACCGACAAGGAAACCTATGACACGCTGCTGGCGGTGGTCGGGCGGCTGGGCAAGACGGCGGCCAGCGCTGAGGATTTCCCGGCCTTCATCGTCAACCGCATCCTGATGCCGATGATCAACGAGGCGGTTTACACCTTGTATGAAGGGGTCGGGAACGTCCGGTCGATCGACGAGTCGATGAAGCTGGGCGCGAACCACCCGATGGGGCCGCTGGAACTGGCCGATTTCATCGGTCTGGACACCTGCCTTGCCATCATGAACGTGCTGCATGACGGCTTGGGCGATACCAAGTACCGGCCCTGCCCGCTGCTGTCGAAATATGTCGAGGCCGGATGGCTGGGGCGCAAGACGCAGCGGGGGTTTTATGACTACCGCGGCGAGGTGCCGGTTCCGACGCGGTGAGGGGCACCCGCGCTTACCTTGGGTAAGGCCCTGAGAACGCTGGCTTAATCCGGGCGGTTCGGCCCGGATGCGACGTCTTTTCCGCGTCTTCTTTCTGTCTTTCTTCCGTCTCTACGCGCGGTGGCTTCGGGGCCTGTTAACCACGTTTGAGAATCGGCCTGCAGCCTAGGCTCGATCTGCCAAAGAAAGCGTGTGTTCCCGCAGCCAGGCGAGGAAGCCGCGCGGGTTGCCTTCCCAGTTGGCAAGTTCGCTGGCCGGGATCGGGTGGCCGATCACCGGGCGCTGGGGTTTGAACAGGCTGCGCTTGATTTCGTAAAGCAAGAGGCCCTGGCGCAGCGTGTCGCTGATCTGGTTGGCGATCTGGAAGGCGCGCGAGTTCTGGCCGGGGAAGTAGATCGGCAGGATGGTCGCGCCCGAGGACCGAACGATCTTGTGGGTGAAGACGTTCCATTCGGCCTCGACCGCGGGGCCCCACCAGCCTTCGGACATCGCCACCTTGCCGGCGGGGAACAGGATGATGACCCCCCCGGCCTTGAGGTGCCGCATCGTTTCGTCCCGCATCTGCAGACCCAGTTCGCGCGCGTTGTCTTCGTGCGGGAAGGGGACGGGGATCATGAATTCTTCGACTTCGGGAATCCCGGTCAGCAGGCTGCGGGTCAGGATGCGGAAGTCGGACCGGACGCGGTTGATCATCTCGGCCATGACCATGCCATCGACCAGCCCCGAGGGGTGGTTGGCCACGACGACCAGCGGCCCGGTCGGCGGGATGCGGGCGATCTCTTCTGCCGGCGTGTCGATCCGGATGCCCATGTGGCGGATGGCCTTGGGCCAGAACGGCGCGCCAAAGGGGGCGCCCGATTTTTCAAAGCTGCGGATCAGGCGCAGAAGCTGAACCTTGGCCGTCAGCCATTCGATGGTGCGGATGGTCTGGGCCTTGAGCGGGTTCTTGAACGTGCCGGCATAGGACAGCCGGCGCATGTCGTATTTCCGCCCGGACGCGGCCCGCTGCGCAGCACCCCGCGCCAGCACCTCTGCCTCGTTCTGCGGCTGATCGGTCGCCAAGATGTCTTGCCTTCCCTTCCGCGGTCCCGGCCTAGCGGTCTTCCCCGAACCGGTTGGCCACAAGCGCATCCAGCGCGGCGGCAAGGGCCTCGGCCTGCGCTCCGCTGGTCTGGACCTCAATAGAGGTTCCGCGCGAGGCTGCCAACATCAAAAGCCCCATGATGGAATCGCCCGAAACGGTCATTCCGTCGCGGGTGACCTGTGCCGTTGCGTCATGGGCTTCGACGACCTCGACGAACTTGGCCGAAGCGCGGGCATGCAGGCCCTTTTCGTTGACGATGCGCAGAACCTGACTGACCACTTACGCCCCTCCGCCCAGATCGAGGCTGTTGATGTATTTGCGCCCCGCCTCCAGCGCCGCCGAGACTGCCTCGGCCACCGGAAGGTCGCGTGATTTCGCCAGCTTGATCAGCATGGGCAGGTTGGCGCCATAGACGATCCGCCGTTCGGCGCCGGCGCAGGCCATCAGCGACAGGTTCGAGGGCGAGCCGCCGAACATGTCGGTGACAACGACCACGCCGGAGCCGGAATCCACCGAATCGGCGGCGGCACAAATCTCGGCCTGCTTGGCGGAACGGTCATGCACATCCTCGATGGTGATGGCACGCATCTGGGTCTGCGGACCCACCACATGCTCCACCGCCGAGAGATACTCGCGTGCCAGTCCGCCATGTGCGACGATCACGATACCGATCACGCGCCCTTCACCCCGTCTGCGTGGGGGGCGTTGCCGCCGCCCTGCGTTCCAGTTCCCGGTGCCGTTTTGACACCGGCCATCCCGCTTCGGCAAGCAGTTTGCCCAGTTTTTCTGCAACTGCAACAGAGCGGTGTTGCCCGCCGGTACAGCCGAAGCCGATCGACAGATGCGCCTTGCCCTCTTCGATCTGGGCCGGAAGCAGAAAGCGGACCATCTCCTGCAACCTGTGGAAGAATTCGGCAAAGCGCGGATCGGCCGCGACATAGTCGGCGACCGCCGCGTCGCGGCCGTCAAGCCCGCGCAGTTCGGGCACCCAGTGCGGGTTGCGCAGGAAGCGGCAGTCAAAGACCATGTCCACCCCGCGCGGCAGGCCGCGGCGATAGCTGAAGGACTGCACCGACACGGCCATGCCGGCGCTGCCCTTCTTGCCGAACCAGCGGGCGAGTTCTGCCTTCAGGTCATGCGGCGACATTTCGGTGGTGTCGATCAGGTGGTCGGCGCGCACGCGGACCGGGGCCAGAAGGTCGGTCTCACGCGCGATGCCTTCGGCGGGGCTGTCTTCGGGGGCCATCGGGTGCCGGCGGCGGGTCTGGCTGTAGCGGCGGATCAGCTCACCGGCCGAACAGTCGAGAAACAGCAGTTCCAGCGCCACGCGCGGATCGCGGGTCAGCGCATCGACCAGTTCGATCAGCGCGGTGGCCGAAAACTCACGGTTGCGCACGTCGATGCCAAGGGCCACGGGGCGGGCCAGCGGCGGGCCTTCCAGCAGGCGCGGCACCAGCGAGATCGGCAGGTTGTCGATGGTTTCATACCCCAGATCCTCAAGCGCGCCGATGGCGGTGGACCGCCCGGCGCCCGAAGGCCCGGTGACAAGCACCAGCCGCAATTCCTGCCCCTGATCCGCCGGACCCGACATCTGCGCCCCTTTCAGGCATCCCGCCCATGGCTGAGATAGCACAGGAGCGAAGAAGGAAAATGGGCGCTTCTCTGGCCATGCACAAGCGCGATCGGCTGTCCCAACAGCGTGATGTGACGTAACGGCGGCAGGCGTTCGGTTTCCTCATGCCCCAGATCGACGGCCAGGATCAGCCGGGCGCGGGGCAGGGGATCGGCCCGCAGGATGCCCAGGCCCCGCGCCTCGATCCGGCCCAGGATGGCGGCGGGGCAGGTGGCGGTGACGGCGCCGTCCTGAAGCGTCAGCAGTGTCTGGTCATCGGCCACCAGCCGGGCCCCCAGCGCCATCAGCTGCAGCGCCAGCGCCGATTTCCCGCTGCCCGAAGGCCCCAGAACAAGAAGCCCCCGGTCTTCACCGAGGGCCACCGTTGTTGCATGCAGGGCGCGCGGGCCGGTCATGGCGGCCGGTCACACCGGCAGGCCCACCACGAAACGCGCGCCCAGCGGGTCCGAGGTGGGATCGGCGTTGGTGGGGCGGATGTTCTCGGCCCAGATCACGCCGCCATGCGCCTCGACGATCTGTTTCGAGATGGCAAGGCCAAGGCCCGAATGGTTGCCGAACTGCTTTTCGGGGCGCTCTGAATAGAAGCGCTTGAAGATTTTGGTCAGCGCCTGTTCGGGAATGCCGGGGCCGGTATCCTCGACCACGATCAGCACGCGGTTTTCGCGGCGCCGGGCCCAGACGCGCACCGCGTCGCCGTCTTCGCAGAAGCTGATGGCATTGGTGATCAGGTTGACGAAGACCTGCGCCAGCCGCGCCTCAAGCCCGCGGATGCGGATGGGGTCGGCGGGGAAGTCGGTGATGAAGTCCACACCCTTTTCGCCCGCCTGCTGGCCCAGATATTCGGTCAGGTTCGACAGGGTCTTGATCAGGTTGAATTCTTCTTCCTCTTCCTTGACCAGTTCGCTGTCCAGCCGCGAGGCGTTGGAAATGTCGCTGACCAGACGGTCCAGACGGCGCACGTCATGGTCGATCACGTCCAGCAGCTTTTCGCGGTGCTCTTCCTTCTTCACCATGCGCAGGCTGCCGACGGCCGAGCGGAGTGAGGCGAGAGGGTTCTTGATCTCGTGCGCCACGTCGGCGGCGAATTGTTCGTTGGCGTCGATGCGGTCATACAGCGCCGCCACCATGCCGCGCATGGCCACCGAGAGCCGGCCGATTTCATCGGGGCGGGCGGCAAGATCGGGAATGCGGACGCGGCCGGGCGACATGTGGCGCGCATCGCGGTCGCGGCCCAGTTCGGCCGCCGCCGCCAGATCGGACAGCGGGTTGGCGATGGTTGAGGCCAGAACCAGCGACAGGCCGAATGAGACCAGAAGCGCGATGACGAACATCTGCAGGATCTGCTCGCGCTCATAGCGCACCAGCCGGTCAATCTCACCCTCGGCCGAGGTTACGGCGACAACGCCGAGGGCGCCGGCAGGGCCGGTGACCGGGGTGGCCACGGCAAACATCGCGCCGCCGTTGGGGCCCTGCGCGGTATCGACGGCGGTTTCGCCGTTCAGCGCGATATCCAGCCGCGCCCGCGCCAGTTCTTCGCTGGTCAGGGCGCCCGGGCCTTCGCCCTTGCGCACCATCAGGCCCGAGACGCTTTCCCAGATGCCGTTCAGGAAATCGGTGATGATCGTCGGCCGTTTGCCCGGCAGCGCGGCATCGCCCTGCGGCGCCTGACCGATGGCCGTGGCGCGCAGTTGGCCGGTGGCGTCGAACAGGAAAACCTCAACCCCCGGGCCGATGTTGATGCCGGCAAAGTCCTGCGGCAGGGTGCCGGCATCGGCCCGCGCCTCGATCACCCGGGCGATCAGCTGGGCTTCGGTGACAAGCGCCTGTTCGCGCTGCAGCACAAGGCTGTCACGGAAGGGGTTCAGGAACAGCACGCCCGCGACCAGAACCACCAGCGCCATCAGGTTGAAGACGATGATCTTGCGCGCCAGCGGCGAGCGGTTCAGCGAGACGATGCCCCGCCGCACCCGCCCCGCGCGCAGCACGGGATCGGCCACTGCATCGGGCGAAATCCAGTCTTCGCCCAGAAGCAGCTCACCGGGTTTTGCGGGACGCGCCTTGTCCATGTCGATTTTCGCGGTGGCGGTCATTCTTCGTTGTAACGATAGCCGATGCCGTAAAGCGTTTCGATCGCCGAGAAGTCGTCATCGACCGCGCGCATCTTCTTGCGCAGGCGCTTGATGTGGCTGTCGATCGTGCGGTCATCGACATAGACCTGATCGTCATAGGCCACGTCCATCAGCTGATCGCGCGATTTCACGAAGCCGGGGCGCTGGGCCAGAGCCTGCAACAGCATGAATTCGGTCACGGTCAGCGACACGTCGCGGCCCTTCCAGCTGACCGAATGGCGCAGCGGGTCCATCCGCAGGTTCCCGCGCTCCATGATCTTGTTTTCTTCGGTGACGGCCACCTCGCCATGGGTGATCGCATCCTGACGGCGCAGCAGCGCGCGGATGCGTTCGACCAGAAGCCGCTGGCTGAAGGGCTTCTTCACATAGTCGTCGGCGCCCATGCGCAGGCCCAGAACCTCGTCGATTTCGTCATCTTTCGAGGTCAGGAAGATCACCGGCATCGAGGTTTTCTGCCGCAGGCGCTGCAACAGGTCCATGCCGTCCATGCGGGGCATCTTGATGTCCAGCACCGCCATGTCGGGCATGCGGCGGTTGAAGGCGTCCAGCGCCGACTGGCCGTCGTTGTAGGTCTCTACTTCGAAACCTTCGGCTTCGAGAGTCATCGAAACCGACGTCAGGATATTCCTGTCGTCGTCCACAAGGGCGATCCTTGCCATGTCGGGCTTCCCTTTTTCTGCTCGGCTTGCCTGTTTTCGCACATGATCGGGGTTTGGACCCATGGAATCAACAACAATGTGCGAATCACCCGCCCGCCGTGACTCCATGACCCGCGAAATTCCCGAACAACTGACTAATTTGCCGCAGTATTTCGCCGGATCGTTACAGATGGCAGGGCATGATGCCGCCTGCGGGTCAACTGGTTGCGCTAAACCTTGGGTGGTTGCGCTAACTGTGCCAATGCGTCCTATTCCTGCATTTTGACCCATGTTATAGCGCCCGAACATCGCCGGCGCATCGCGGCGGTGGGCGCCCCTGGCCCGGGCGCCGCATCGGGAACTTCACCGCCTTCGGGCGGAAACGGGAGCTTGCAGGACATGAACGGACGGGTGAACCCCAAAGCCACGCTTGAAATTCAAGGCATTACGGGTCTGGGCAACGTCTATTACAACTTCATCGAGCCTGCGCTGGTTGAAGCTGCCGTCAGCCGCGGAGAAGGGCGTCTGGGCAAGGGGGGCGCGTTCCTGTGCTCGACCGGGCAGTTCACCGGACGTTCGCCCAAGGACAAGTTCGTTGTGCGGACCCCTTCGGTTGAACACACGATCTGGTGGGAAAACAACGCGCCGATGGCGCCCGAGGCCTTTGACCGGCTGGAAGCCGACATGCTGGCCCATATGAAGGGCGGCGACTATTTCGTGCAGGATCTTTACGCCGGCGCCGATCCGGCCCACCGCCTTGACGTGCGGGTGGTGACGGAACTGGCCTGGCATGGCCTGTTCATCCGCCATCTGCTGCGCCGCCCCGAGCGGGCGGAACTGGACAGCTTCACCCCGGAATGGACGATCATCAACTGCCCGTCCTTCAAGGCCGACCCGGCGAAGCACGGCTGCCGGACCGAGACGGTGATCGCGCTGAACTTCGACAAGAAGCGCATCCTGATCGGCAACACAGCCTACGCGGGCGAAAACAAGAAGTCGGTCTTCACGCTGCTGAACTACCTTCTGCCCGAAAAGGGCGTGATGGCGATGCACTGCTCGGCCAACCACGCGCCGGGCGATCTGTCGGAAACGGCGGTGTTCTTCGGTCTGTCGGGCACCGGCAAGACCACGCTTTCGGCCGCGCCCGACCGCACGCTGATCGGCGATGATGAGCATGGCTGGTCGGACAACGGCACCTTCAACTTCGAAGGCGGCTGCTATGCCAAGACCATCAACCTGTCGGCCGAGGCCGAGCCCGAGATCTATGCCACGACCCACCGCTTTGCGACCGTGGTCGAGAACATGGTCTATGATCCCGAGACGCTGGAACTGGACTTCGCCGACAAGAGCCTGACTGAGAACACCCGCTGCGCCTATCCGCTGGACTATATCTCGAACGCTTCGGCGACGGGGCTGGGCGGGCATCCGAAGAATGTCATCATGCTGACCTGCGATGCCTTCGGGGTGCTGCCGCCGATCTCGCGGCTGACGCCGGCGCAGGCGATGTATCACTTCCTGTCGGGCTTCACCTCGAAGACCGCGGGGACCGAGCGCGGGATCACCGAGCCGACGCCGACCTTCTCGACCTGCTTCGGCGCGCCCTTCATGCCGCGCCGGCCCGAGGTTTACGGCAAGCTGCTGCAGGAAAAGATTGCACAGTACGGCGCGACCTGCTGGCTGGTGAACACCGGCTGGACCGGCGGGGCCTATGGCACGGGCAAGCGCATGCCGATCAAGGCGACGCGGGCGCTTCTGTCGGCGGCGCTGGACGGGTCGCTGGCCAAGGTGCAGTTCCGCAAGGACCCGAACTTCGGCTTTGAAGTGCCGGTGGCGGTGCCGGGCGTGGATGCGGGCCTGCTGAACCCGCGCGACACCTGGGCCGACAAGGCGGCCTATGACGCGCAGGCGGCCAAACTGGTGAAGATGTTCGCCGACAACTTCGGGCAATATGTGCCCTTCATCGACGCCGACGTGAAGGCGGCCGCGATCGGCTGAGCCGGCTTAAGATGCATGATTGACGGGGGCGGCGCTGCGGTGCCGCCCTTTTTCTATCGGCTCAGCGTCTGCCAGACCATGTTCAGCCCGGTCAGCACCAAGAGGCCCTGCGTCCAGCGGCGAAAGCGCGTCTGGTCCAGCCGGTTCTGCACCGCAAGGCCCAAGGCCTGCCCGGCCATGGCGGGCAGCACCAGCAGGGCCGAGAAGACAAGGTTTGCGCCGCCCAGGATGCCGGTTGTCAGATGCGCGGCGGTCAGGGTGACGGCGCCCAGAAGGAAGATCACGCCCTGGACCCGCACCGCCTCATCCTTCGGGGCGTTGACCGACAGGAGGTAGACCAGAAGCGGCGGCCCCCAGACGCCCGAAATGCCGCCGTAAAGCCCGCCGATGGCGCCCAGCACCCATTCGGCCCGGCTGCGGTGTTCCAGCCGCAGCGCCAGTTTGCGCCCGGCCAGTTGCAGCGCGGCAAAGGCGGTGATCGGCAGGCCCAGGAACAGAAGGAACGCGGCCTCGGGCACTTCATCGACGAACTGGGCCGAGATCACCAGCAGGATCAGCGTTGCCGTCAGGAAGCGGCGGTAGTCGCGGGCCGATTGCACCGCCGGCCCCACGCCCTGCCTGAAGGCCTGCGAGATGTTGGTGACCAGCGTCGGCAGGATCAGCCCGGCAAGCGCCTGATGCGGCGTGAGGAATCCCGAAAAGGCGGAAATCATGATCAGCGGCATGGCAAAGCCCACCGCGCCTTTCACGAAACCGGCAAAGGCCGTCACGGCGACGGCGGCCAGAAGGATCAGCGGCGGGTAGCTGGCAAGAAAACTGTCCATGGCACTGGATAGCCCGTCCGCGCCGCCGGTGCATCTGCGAATTCTTCGCGACATTTTCGTTCGCTTGGTTGCGCGCCTGCGAAATGTAATTGCGCTGCAATTGCAAACAAGCTAGGCATTCGCAGACGCAGAATCCCTGGGGGAAGTGATGATGGCCCATGATGGACAGGCGCTGATCGCCGCGCCGCAGATTGACGACCTGTTGTCCCTGACGGCCGAGGCGGTGCCCGAGACCGAGGCGCTTTTCGCCCGCGCGCGTGAGGCGCTGCGTGCGGCGGTGACGGTGGGCGGCAAGGTCAGCGGGGCGGCGCTGGAAACCCATCAGTTCGCGGCGCATGCCCTGTCATGGCTGGCCACCTATACCGAGGCCCTGCGCCAGATGCGGGCCTGGGCGGGCCGGCTTGCCGACACTGGCCGCTTTGGCGAGATGGAGGCGCTGATCCTGCAGATCGCCTTCGGGGAATATCTGAACCAGATCCATGGCGGCATTCCGATGAGCCAGGGCGAGATCGCACGCTTGCAGGATCTTGGCCTTGACCCGGCGGCGCCGGGTGCGGCGGTGTCGGCCCTGATGGCCCGGGGCAACACCGCCGCCGCCCGCGCGCGTCTGGTGGCGCTGATGCGCGACAATCACGGGCGGGCGACGTTTGGCGCGACCGGGCTGGACGAAGAGCTGGAGATGATCCGCGACCAGTTCCGCCGCTATGCCGATGAGAAGGTGATCCCCTTCGCCCACGGTTGGCATCTCAACGACGAGTTGATCCCCATGGGGATCATCGAGGAGTTGGCCGAGATGGGCGTCTTCGGCCTGACCATCCCCGAGGAATACGGCGGCTTCGGCCTGTCGAAGGCCAGCATGGTGGTGGTCAGCGAGGAACTGTCGCGCGGCTATATCGGGGTGGGTTCGCTTGGCACGCGGTCCGAGATCGCGGCGGAACTGATCCTGTGCGGCGGCACCGATGAGCAGAAGGCCAAATGGCTGCCCCGGCTGGCCAGCGGGGAAACCCTGCCGACGGCGGTTTTCACCGAGCCGAACACCGGATCGGACCTTGGCAGCTTGCGCACCCGGGCGGTGAAGGCGGGGGATGACTGGGAGGTCACCGGCAACAAGACCTGGATCACCCATGCTGCGCGCACCCATGTCATGACGCTGCTGGCCCGGACCGACCCCGAGACCACAGATTACCGGGGCCTCTCGATGTTTCTGGCCGAAAAGACCCCCGGCACCGATGCCGAGCCCTTCCCCACCCCCGGCATGACCGGCGGCGAGATTGAGGTGCTGGGTTACCGGGGGATGAAGGAATACGAACTGGGCTTTGACGGCTTCAAGGTGAAGGGTGAAAACCTGCTGGGCGGTGTGCCGGGGCAGGGCTTCAAGCAGCTGATGCAGACCTTTGAAAGCGCCCGCATCCAGACCGGCGCGCGGGCGATCGGCGTGGCGCAGTCGGCGCTGGAGACGGGCATGCAATACGCCGAGGACCGCAAGCAGTTCGGCAAGCCGCTGATCGAGTTTCCGCGCATCGCCGGCAAGCTGGCGATGATGGCGGTCGAGATCATGGTGGCGCGGCAGCTGACCTATTTCAGCGCCTGGCAGAAGGACCATGACAAACGCTGCGATCTTGAGGCGGGGATGGCCAAGCTTCTGGGCGCGCGGGTGGCCTGGGCGGCGGCGGACAATGCGCTGCAGATCCATGGCGGCAACGGCTTTGCGCTGGAATACCGGATCAGCCGGATCCTGTGTGATGCCCGCATCCTGAATATCTTCGAAGGGGCGGCGGAGATTCAGGCGCAGGTGATTGCCCGCCGATTGCTGGACTAAAGCTTGCCCGGCCGCGGGGTGCGTGGCAGCCTTCGGCAAGGTCAACCGGAGGCAACCATGCGCCGCGCCCTGCTTTTGCCCCTGATGCTGGCGGCCTGTGTTGCGGCGCCTTCGCCCGGTGCGCCGGCCGAATGGCGGCTGGCCTCGATTGACGGACAACCCTTTGCCGCCCGGGCCACCATCGCTTTTGCGCCGGACGGGGCGCAGGCCTTTGGTCAGGCGCCCTGCAACCGCTGGTCGGGGCAGGTGACGCGCGGCGCGGGCGATGCCTGGCGCGTCGGCAAGGTGGTGGCGACCGAGATGGCCTGCGATCAGCTTGCCGCCGAGGGGCAGTTCTTTGCCGCGCTTCAGGCGATGACGCGGCAGAGGATCAGCGGCGATGTGCTTGAACTGTCGGACGGTGCCGGTCGGGTGATGCTGTTCCGGCCGGCGGAGGGCTAGGCGCCCGCTCCGCCGCGCGAGGGGCGCAGCGCGCCAAGGCGCGGATGCAGCCGCCCGCCGATCAGCCAGGCCGCCCCCAGCCCCAGCCCTGCTGCGGCGAAGACGCCCGGCAGCGGCGCGACCAGCAGCACCAGCCAGGCGGCGCCCGGCGTCAGGATGCCCGACACGTCTCGGAAGCTGGAATAGACCGCCGACATCTCGGTGCGTTCCGAGGGTTTGACGGCCATCAGGAAGGGCAGGCCGCCCACCACATCCAGGAAGACCAGAAAGACCGAGGCCGCCATGACGCAGCCCACCGCGAGCCATGGCAGGGGCGCGACAAGGGCTGCGGCCAGAAACCCCGCCGCGCAGCAGCCGAAGCCGAAGCGCACGGCGCGGCGGACGGTGCCGCGCCGCGACAGGTGCAGCATGACCGGGGCGAAGAACAGCAGCGCGTTGGTCATCGACAGGGCGGTGCCGCCGACCTTGTCGCCCAGACCGGCCTCGATGCAGAAGATCGGCAGGTAGACGACATAGACCCACCAGCCGCAGGAGCGCATCACCGCAAAGAGCCATCCGGCGATCAGCCGGGGCTGGGCGAAGAACCGGCCAAGGAAGGCCAGCGGGTTCAGCGCCGGGCCTTTGGCGCGGGCGATCTGCTTGCCGTTGCCCAGCCGCAGGCTCCAGAAGGTCGCCAGCAGAAGAAGCGCGAAGAAGCCTGCCAGCAGGAAGGGCGCGGGTTCCCAGAAGCTGTGCAGCCAGACGCCGGTCAGCGGCCCGATGGCCCAGGGGGCGGCGGCAAAGACCATCTGCATCGACTGGCTGCGGCCCAGATCCTCACGGTCCACATAGTCCAGCACATAGGCGTTGAAGCAGACAAAGGTGGTGGCCGTCGCCATGGCGTTGCAGACGACCGACAGCAGAGTAAGTTCCGCGCGCCCGGTGACGGCCAGCGCCATGCCGATCACATAGAGCAGGCAGCCGGCGGTATAGGCCCAGCGGCGGGGGATCTTGCGGGTCGCCCAGGGCACCATCAGCCCCCACACGAGCGCGATGACCCCGGCCGTGAAATAGGCGACCGAGGTGGCATCGGCAGACCCCAGCGCCTGATAGACCGCCAGCGGCATGGCCGAGATCAGCGTGCCGCGCACTGCCGCCTCAAGCCCGGCAAGAAGGGCGAAATGCATCACCTTGGGGGCGGGTGCCTGGGTCAGCGGCAGGGGAAGTTCATTGATGGCCATGGCGGCAAGATCGCTGCGAAACGGCCGGCGGGCTGCGCCATCCGCGACGGCGCCCGGCCTGCCGGCGACGGCTTATCCCCGCGCCAGAAGATCGGCCAGCCGCGCGCGGGCCTCGGGCAGGGGGCGGCCCTGCAGCACCGGTTCAAGCCCGCGGGTCAGGAAATGGCCGGTCAGGGCCATGGCGGGGGCATAGTCCTGCGGGCCGCCGGCGCCCAGAAGGATGGGCGGCAGCGGCAGAAGCCGCGACGCCCATTCGCCCGCGCCCTCGGCGCTGACCGCCCGGCCGCTGCGGGGCGAGACATAGGCCAGCGCGTCGCGCCGGCCGGTCACGGCGCAGGCGGTCAGGTCCAGACCGAAGCCAAGCTCTTCCAGCAGCAGAAGTTCCCAGCGCAGATAGCCTGTCTCCCACCCCGGGCCGGCGGCAAGGGCATCGGCCAGCGCGACCGTGGCGGCATAAAGCGCGGGATGGGGTTCGCGTTCGGGAAGGGCCACATGCAGCAGCGCGCAGACCGCGTTCAGCCCGGCCAGCGCGCGGCGGTCCGACAGGATGGCGGCGCGGGACCGCAGGGGTTCGGGCCGGAAATGGCCAAGGTGATCGTCCAGCCGCGCCCGCCATTCCAGCGCAAGCTGCTGGCCCGGCTGCAGCATCGGCGCCATGCGGCGCGAGCCGCCGCCGGGCACCACGCCGGCATGGCGGCCATGGGCGGCGGTAAAGACCTCGATGATCGCGGCCGCCTCGCCATGCGCCCGCGCCGAGATCAGCATGCCTTCATCGCGCCATTCCATTGCGTCACTATCGGCCGCCAGTCCTTGCGCGGCAAGGGGCCGCCGCCTAGCTTCGCGCCATGCAGGACCGCGCCCGCACCCCCGTTCCCGAACGTCTTGCGGCGCTGGCCGTTGCAACGCTTGCGATGGCCGCGCTACGGGCGCAGTTCGATGCAATAGGTCCCGATGCCGGCAGCGCGGGCGTGCGGCTTTGGGCCATGGCGGGTTATTTCACCATCCTGACCAATGCCTTGGTCGCGGCGCATATGCTGCTGGTGGCGCTGCATTGGCGGATCAGCGCGGCGCGGGCGGCGGGGCTGCTGCTGTCGATCGTCATGGTGGGGCTGGTCTATCACACGCTGCTGGCGCGGCTGTGGCAGCCTGACGGGCTGTTGGCCTGGGCCGATCTGGGGCTGCATACCGGGGTGCCGCTGGCCTATGCCCTGTGGTGGGCGGTGCTGGCGCCGAAGGATGTGCGGCCGGGCGATCTGAAATGGTGGCTGGTCTGGCCGCTGGGCTATGGCGTCTATGCGCTGATCCGGGGGGCGCTGACCGGGTTCTGGCCCTATCCGTTCCTGAACGCCGACGCGTTGGGCTGGCCCCGGGTGGCGGTGCATCTGGTGCTGCTGGCGGGGGTCTTTGCGCTGGGCGGGCTGGCGATCCGCCGGGCGGCGGGGCGGCTGGCGCGCTAGTCCAGCCCCGGTTCACCCAGAAGGCTGCGGCCGGCGCGGTCTTCGACCTCGATCAGCCACAGATCGGGGTCGCGCCGGCGCTGGCGGGCCAAAGCCTGATCCACCTCGGCCTCATCCCCTTCGGCCAGAACCACCCATTTCCGGCTGTCGGTCATCATGTCGTAGCTGCGCTGAAAGGCCTGCGCACGGCCGTCGAGTGTCGCGACCTTCACCACCACCGCGCCCGCCGTGGCGTCGCCCCGCGCCATGACATAGGCCGGAATATCGGCCAGCCGCAGCCGCGCCAGATAGGCGGAAACCCAAAGATCGGCGGTCAGGCGCAGGGACATGGTGACGGAGCTTGTCATTTGACGGCAGGCCGGCGGGCGGCCAAGGTGGCGCCAACCTTCAGGAGAGAACCAGAAATGTCCAGCCCGACCTACCGCGCCTCGCTTGCCCCCCGCATTGTTGTTCTTCTGGGGGCGGTGGCGATGGTGGCCTCGAACTTCGTGAAGGGCGACGACACGCTGAAGGCGGCGCTGCAACTGGGCGGCGGCGTGGTGGCGCTGGCCGGTCTGGTCTGGTTCCTGCTGGCGATGCGCCGCGCCCGGTCCGGCCGGGGCTAAGGCCTCAGGCGTCGCCGTCCTTGAAATCAAGGCCCATTTCCGAATAGCGCTCGGCCTCTTCCAGCCAGTTGGGGCGGACCTTGACGGTCAGGAACAGGTGGACCTCACGATCAAGGAAGGTCGAGATTTCGGCGCGGGCGGCCTGACCGATCTGCTTGATCGTCTCGCCCTTGGCGCCTAAGACAATGCCCTTGTGCCCGTCGCGCGCGACATAGACCACCTGATCGATCCGGGTCGAGCCATCGGCCCGGTCTTCCCATTTCTCGGTCTCGACGGTCAGCTGGTAGGGCAGTTCTTCGTGAAGGCGCAGCGTCAGCTTCTCGCGCGTCATTTCGGCGGCGATCATCCGCATCGGCAGGTCGGCGATCTGGTCTTCGGGATAGAACCACGGGCCTTCGGGCAGTTCGGCCGCCAGCCATTCGCGCAGGTCGTCAACGCCGTAGCCGCGCTCGGCGCTGATCATGAAGGTGCGGGCGAAGGGGAAGGCTTCGTTCAGCTTCTCGGTCAGGGCCAGCAGGGTTTCGGCCTTGACCCGGTCGATCTTGTTGATGGCCAGCGCCACCGTCTTGCCGCGCGGCATTTCTTCGGCCAGCCGGTCGATGATGGCCTGCGCGCCTTCGGTCAGGCCGCGGTGCGCCTCGATCAGGAGAACGATGATATCGGCGTCCGACGCCCCGCCCCAGGCCGCCTTGACCATGCTGCGGTCCAGCCGCCGCCGGGGCCGGAAGATGCCGGGTGTATCGACAAAGACGATCTGGGCATTGCCCTCCATGCAGACGCCGCGGATGCGGGCGCGCGTCGTCTGCACCTTGTGGGTGACGATCGAGACCTTGGCCCCGACCATGCGGTTCAGAAGGGTCGATTTCCCGGCATTCGGCTCGCCGATCAGGGCGACGAATCCGGCGCGGGTGGGGGTGGTCATGGGCTGGCCTCGATAAACTGCAACTTGCCTTACGGGATACTGGCCGGGAATTCCAGTTGGCATTCTGACATTGTCCGATACATGCTGATTGCGGTCACTGATCGCGGGGCGGCATTCGTGGGCCTTCTGAGATTTCTCTTTCGCGGGTTGTTCGGCCGCCGCCGGCGCAGGACCGTCTTCCGGCCCGAGCGGGTGACGGTTTCGGAACGGCTGGCGATCCGGACGGCCAGCCACCCCCGGGCCGGCACCGAGATCAGCATCGTTCAGGAAACCGAGATCCTCGGGCGGTGCTGGGTGATTGACGGCGACACGATCGACATCAGCGGCACGCGCATCCGCCTTGCGGGCATTGACGCCCCCGAACTGGACGATCCTTACGGAATGGCCGCGAAGGGCGCGCTGATGCGGCTGTGCAAGGGGGCCGTCATCCGTGCCGTGACCTCGGGTGATCTGTCGCATGACCGCCTGGTTGCGTTCTGCTACCTGCCCGATGGGCGCGATCTGTCGGCAGAGATGGTCCGCATGGGGCTGGCGATTGACTGGACCAAGTTCTCGGGCGGCAAATACCGTCACCTTGAACCGCCGGGCGTACGCAGGAAGCTTTGGCGCTGTGATGCGCGCCAGAAGGGACGGGCGCCGGCCAGATTGCCGGACTAACTGCCGGAATCCTGTTCCAACCGGGCCAGAAGGCTGCGGGCTGCGGCCTGTTCGGCGGCGCGTTTTGATGTGGCGCGGGCGGTTTCGGCGGCGCCGTTGGCGAGGGTGACGGTGACGGTGAAGACCGGCGCATGGTCGGGGCCTTCGCGGCCGGCTTCGGCATAGGCGGGGGGCGCCATGCCGCGGGCCTGCGCCCATTCCTGAAGGGCGGTCTTCGCGTCGCGGGCGTCGGGGGCCACAGTGCCAATGCGTGCGCCCCAGAGGCGCAGCACAAGGCCGCGCGCCGCATCAAACCCGGCGTCCAGATAGACGGCGGCGATCACCGCCTCCATCGCGTCGCCCAGAAGCGCGTCCTTGCGGCGGCCGCCCGACATCATCTCGGACCGGCCGAGCTTCAGCGCCTCGCCCAGGGCGATTTCGCGGGCCACTTCGGCGCAGCTTTCCTTGCGGACCAGCGCGTTGAAGCGGGGGGCAAGCTGGCCCTCGCTGGCCTGCATGTCGGCGGCCAGAAGCGCCTCGGCCATCACCAGCCCCAGAACCCGGTCGCCCAGAAACTCAAGCCGCTGGTTGTCGGGCCGGGTGGGCGACGAGATCGAGGAATGGGTGACCGCGCGCACCAGAAGCTCCGGCTTGCGGAACTGATGCCCCAGGCGCCCCTCAAGGGCCTTGAGATCGGCCGCGAGCCTCACTCCACCGCCTTGAAGAACCGGTCGGACCGCCAGGTCCAGAAAAACAGCATCGAGCGGCCGGCCGAGGAGAAGATGACGCGATCCACCTTGCCGATGATGTTCGAGGTCGGAACGAAGCCCAATCCCCCCGCTACCACCGCAAACCGGCTGTCATTGCTGTTGTCGCGGTTGTCGCCCATCACGAAGACATAACCTTCGGGCACGGTGAAGATGTCGGTGTCGTCACTGAAACTGCCTTCTTCGATGCTCAGAATCTCGTAGCTTGCCCCGTCGGGCAGGGTCTCACGCAGCCGGAATTTCTCGCAGGTCTGACCGATGCCAACCGGAGAGTTGCTGCAACGGGGTATCATCGCGTTGGGGCCCTGCGGCCCCATGACTTCGGTGAAAGGTGCCAAAGGTTCCTGCACCGCCGCGACACCGTTGATATAGGGGACGCCGCCGCGCAACTGCACGCGGTCACCGGCAAGGCCGATGATCCGATCAATGTAGTCCGATCCGTTGGTCGGGTGCTGCAGGGCGATCACGGAACCGCGCGGATAGTCGCCGGGGCCGGTCAGCCGAACCACGATGAAATCGCCGACCAGAAGCGTCGGCTTGCCGGATTCGCTGGGCACCCAGTAGGGCTGCCAGAAGACGCGCAGCAGAAACAGCACCGCCAGCAGCGCCATGGCGCCGGTCCCGATGCTGCGGGCCATGTTCGGGCCGGGGTCATAAGCGGCGCGGCGCGGCAGCAGGACGATGACAAGCGCCGCAATGACGCCGAGAAACGGAGCGAAAGTCGTCAGCACCCAAAGCCCGGAACGGCCGGCGTCATGAAGGCGCCGGACCAGTGTGGCCCACCAGTAGATCGAGACAAGGCCCACGACCGGCAGGAGAAAGCGGCTTACGCCCGGAGGTGCAAGTTCTGCGACGGTGATCCCAAGGACGATGGCGCCGATCAGCAAGGCCAGGGCAGCCAGCGCCTTTCGGCGCGAGGCCGTCCCCGACATATCGAAGAGTGCCTTCAGAAGTCTGGACAAGCCTTACTCCACCGCCTTGAAGAACCGGTCGGACCGCCAGGTCCAGAAATACAGCATCGAGCGGCCGGCCGAGGAGAAGATGACGCGGTCGGCGCGGCCGATCAGGTATTCGGCCGGCACGAAGCCCACGCCACTGACGGCGGTCGAGAAGCGGCTGTCCTGGCTGTTGTCGCGGTTGTCGCCCATGAAGAAATACTGGCCTTCGGGCACGGTGAAGACATCGGTGTTGTCGGCATATCCGCCATCCTCGATGTTCAGCACGGCATGGCGCAGGCCGCCCGGCAGGGTTTCGATGAAGGCTTCCTTTTCGCAGAGGCCGCCGGTGCCGACCGGATCATTGGCGCAGCGCGGCAAGTTGCCCTGGGGCCCCTGCGGTTCCTTCACCTCGGTGAAGGTGCCGGCGGGTTCCTGCGGCACTTCGGCGCCGTTGATGTAGAGGATGCCGTTCTTCATCTGGATCTTGTCACCCGGCAGGCCGATCAGCCGCTTGATGAAATCCGATCCGTTGCCGGGGTGGCGGAAGACCACCACGTCGCCGCGCTGGGGTTCGGATGCCAGGATGCGGCCCGAGAAGGGGCACATCGCAAAGGGGCAGGAATAGCGCGAATAGCCGTAGGCCATCTTGTTGACGAAGATGAAGTCGCCGATCAGCAGGGTGGATTTCATCGATTCCGAGGGAATCCAGAAGGGCTGGAAGAACAGCGTGCGGAACACGCCCGCGATGACCAGCGCCCAGAACACCGTCTTGATGGTCTCGACGATGCCGCCTTCGGATTTCGCCATGGGAGAAGCCTTTCGATATTGAGGGCGCTACATGCGCGCGGGGCGCCGGGGAGTCAAGTTTCGCCGGCGGGAAGCGGCCGGGCCTCGATCACGACGAAGGCCTGCGCCCAGGGGTGATCATCGGTCAGGGTGACATGGACGATGGCGCGGTGGCCGGGCGGGGTCATCTGTGCCAGACGCTCGGCGGCCCAGCCGGTCAGCTGCATCACCGGTTGGCCGCTGCGCAGGTTGGACACCGCCATGTCCTTCCAGGCGATGCCCATGCGCAGCCCGGTTCCCAGCGCCTTCGAGCAGGCCTCCTTCGCGGCCCAGCGTTTGGCATAGGTCGCGGCCACGGCGCGGGGGCGGCTGTCGGCCTTGCGCTGTTCGCGTTCGGTGAAGACCCGGTCGCGGAAGCGGTCACCGAAGCGGGCGAGGGTGCCCTCGATCCGTTCGATGTTGCACAGGTCGGTGCCGATGCCGAGGATCATGGCCTGACGGGCGCGTTCATCCGCGCGCCTCATCCATCCGGCGGCGCATTTCACCGATGGAGTCTTCCAGCCCCATGAAGATCGCCTCGCCGATCAGGAAATGGCCGATGTTCAGTTCCCGCAGTTCGGGAATGGCGGCGACGGGGGCAACATTGTCATAGGTCAGGCCGTGGCCGGCATGCACCTCAAGCCCCAGCGCATGGGCCAGGGTGGCGCCGCGGCGCAGGGCGTCCAGTTCGGCGGCGGCTTCATCGAGCCGTCCTTCGGCGTGCAGGTCGGAATAATGCCCGGTGTGCAGTTCCACCACCGCCGCGCCGATCCGGGCCGAGGCGCGGATCTGGCGTTCGTCATGGCCGATGAACATGCTGACGCGGCAACCGGCATCGCGCAGGGGGGCGATGTAATGGGCCAGCCGGTTTTCATCGCCCGCCACGTCCAGCCCGCCTTCGGTGGTCCGCTCTTCGCGCTTTTCGGGCACAAGGCAGACGGCATGGGGTTTCAGCCGCAGGACGATGGCCGCCATTTCATCGGTCGCGGCGCATTCGAAGTTCAGGGGAATGCCGAGGCCGGCGCGCAGCGCCTCCATATCCGTGTCGCGGATGTGGCGGCGGTCTTCGCGCAGGTGGGCGGTGATGCCGTCAGCGCCGGCGGCTTCGGCCAGAAGGGCCGCGCGCAGCGGGTCGGGCCAGGCCGAGCCGCGGGCGTTGCGCACGGTTGCGACGTGGTCGATGTTCACGCCCAGTCTGAGCTTTTCCAGTGCCATGACATCCCTTTCCGGCAATTCCGCCCGCAGACTAGGGCTCTCCGGGGCGGGAGTCATCCCCCGCGGCGGCGGCGCTTTCGCGGGGGTGTTTCAGCCGGTTCGCAGCCTCGGCCAGCGCGGCCTTCAGCTTGCGCCGGCGCTCGCTGCGTTCCTTGGACTTGGCGGCGCGGGATTTCTGATAGGCTTCGACCAGCGGGATCGTGATGTAATAGGCGATCAGCGACAGGATGATGCCCGGCCCCAGCGCCCCGATGAAATAGGGCACATAAATCTCGTGCCAGAAGTTGATCAGCCCGCCCCAGCGCGCCTTTTCGGGGCCGAAGATCGCCATGACGTTGAACCACAGATCCCCGCCGGCATCGGCAAAGGCGCGGCCGATGTATTCGGCGTTCAGCGGCGCCTCGATGCCCATGATCCAGTGGCCCAGAGTCATGGCCAGCACGGCAAAGAAGGGCGTGGTGATCGGGTTGGTGTTGAAGGTTGCCAGCAGGGCGGCCAGCAGGTTGCCCTTCATGATCCGCGCCAGCAGCCAGGCGCCGACGAATTGCAGGCCGGGCAGGGGCAGGAAACCGATCAGGCTGCCGGCAAACATGCCGCGCGCGACGCGGTGCGGGGTGTCCGGCACGCGGCGCATCCGGTGGATGACATAGCGTGTCGCGCGCTTGAAGCCCCCTTTCGGATAGACCATCTCGCGCAGCCAGGGCAGCCAGCCCATCCTGTCTCGTCTTTTGAAGACCACCCTCTTCCCCGTTCTTCCCGCGACCGGACCCGCCAGGGCACCCGCGCCGCCCGCTTACAAAACTTCCTCGCCACCGTCACCTGTGGACGGACGCGGCAAATTCAACCCTTGTCCCGTTCACCACCATGTTCCTGCGGCGGCAATTTCATGACCGCGCGCAGGTTCTTTCGCCTAGCGCGGGTCCGCCGCCCGTTCGCGACGCGCCTGCCGCCGCTTGTCGCGCAGGGCCTGATAGGCCGTGATCATCGGCAGGCTGGCAAAATAGCCTGCCGTGGCCGCCACCACTCCGGGAATGATCCCGCCGACGAGATAGGGCAAGAAGAAACCGTCGTAAAAGCCGTAAAGCTTGCTCCACCGTGTCGGTTCGGTCGTGAAGACCGCCATGACGTTGGCCCAGAACTCACCCCCCGCCTGGGCGAAGGCGACAAGGATATGCGCCGCAGCCGGCGCCTCGGCCGCATTGCCCAGAAGCAGGTGGCCAAGCTGCATCGAGGTGACGGCGATCAGCGGAAAGGTCAGCGGGTTGCCGACCAGTGTCGCCAGAAGCGAGGCCAGGATGTTGCCGCGCATGATCCAGGCCAGAATGGCACCGGCCAGGATGTGCAGCCCGAAGAGCGGCGTGAACGACACGAATATCCCCGCCCAGATGCCCCGTGCGATCCGATGCGGCGGGTCGGGCAGGCGGGTCAGCCGGACCCAGACATAGCGCAGCCCGCGCCGCCAGCCGCCCCGCGGCCAGACCAGCGCCTGCAGCCGCCCGGTCCATGTCAGTCTGTCGCGGCGCTTGAAGACCACGCTTGTCGCACCTTTCGTTCGTCGGGTTGCGCTATCCCTAGGGTCTGCGCGTCTTGTCACGATGGCGTGACACCTGCGCGACATCGGTTTCCGCCTCTAGCGCGGTCATGACCATGTGCAGATGTTCGACATCGCGAAGGTCCACATCCACGATCAGCCGGTAGAAGTCCGGCTTGCGTTCGGTAAAGCGCAGGTCCGAGATATTCGCCTTCTGCTCGCCGATCAGGGTGCAGATGCGGCCCAGAACACCCGCATCGTTCGAGATGGTCAATTCCAGGCTGACGGTGTTCACCGCCTTGTGACGCCCGGCGTGCCAGTGCAGGTCAACCCAGCGGTTCGGCTGTTCTTCGAATTCCTCAAGCGCGGGGCAGTCGATGGCATGAACCACCACGCCCTGCCCGCGATAGGTGATGCCGACGATGCGTTCGCCCGGCAACGGCTGGCAGCAGGGCGCACGGCGCACCGATTGGTCATCGGGCAGACCCAGCACCGGGCGGGCCGGTTCAACCTCGTCCGTCACCGACAGCGTCAGTTCGGGGTACAGCGTTTCCACCACCTTGCGGGCGGTCAGTTCGGCGCTGCCGAGCCGCGCCAGAAGCTCGGCCTCGTCCGGTACGCCCAGCATCTTGGCGGCGGTGCGCAGGGCCTTTTCGGTGGCCTTCTTGCCGACATGCTCAAAGGCCGCGCGGGCCAGTTCCTGCCCCAGCCGCACGAAGCGCCCGCGGTCTTCTTCGCGCAGGGACCGCCGGATGGCGGCCTTGGCGCGGCCGGTGGTGACGATATCGACCCAGCTCGCCTGCGGGCGCTGACCTTCGGCGGTGATGATCTCGACCGACTGGCCGTTCTTCAGCCGTGTCCACAGGGGCACGCGGATGCCGTCGATCTTGGCCGAAACCGTGCTGTTGCCGATGCGGGTGTGGATCGCATAGGCGAAATCCAGCGGCGTCGCGCCGCGCGGCAACTGCACCACATCGCCCTTGGGGGTGAAGCAGAAGACCTGATCGGAATACATCTCAAGCTTCACGTTCTCGAGAAACTCGTCGTGGTCGCCTTCGTCGAAGCGTTCCGTCAGCGTGGCGATCCACTTGGCCGGATCGACGGCGAAGGGGTTCTTGGCGCGCACGCCTTCGCGATAGGACCAGTGGGCGGCCACCCCCGCCTCGGCCACCTCGTGCATTTCGCGGGTGCGGATCTGCACCTCGACCCGCTTGCCGTCGCGGCCCGAAACGGTGGTGTGGATGGACCGGTAGCCGTTGGTCTTGGGCTGGCTGATATAATCCTTGAAGCGCCCCGGCACCGCGCGCCAGCGCTGATGGATGACGCCCAGGATGCGGTAGCAGTCGGCCACGCTGCCGCAGATCACGCGGAAGCCGTAGATGTCGGACAGGCGCGAGAAGGCCAGGTCCTTCTCCTGCATCTTGCGCCAGATCGAATAGGGCTTCTTGGCGCGGCCATAGACCGAAGCCTCGATCTGCACCTTGTCCAGTTCCAGCCGGATGTCAGCGGTGATCTTGTGAACCACATCGCCCGATTCGCGCTGCAACAGCAGGAAGCGGCGCATGATGGAATTGCGCGCCTCGGGGTTCAGCACCTTGAAGGACAGATCTTCCAGTTCCTCGCGCATCCACTGCATGCCCATGCGGCCGGCGAGGGGGGCGAAGATTTCCATGGTCTCGCGGGCCTTCTGGGCCTGCTTTTCCGGCTTCATCGACTTGATCGTCCGCATGTTGTGCAGACGGTCGGCCAGCTTGACCAGAATGACGCGCAGGTCCTTGGACATCGCCATGAACAGCTTGCGGAAGTTCTCGGCCTGCTGGGTATGGGTCGATGACAGCTGAAGGTTGGTCAGCTTGGTCACGCCGTCGACCAGTTCGGCAACCTCATTGCCAAAGAGGCGCGCGACCTCGGAGTAGGTGGATTTGGTGTCTTCGATCGTGTCGTGCAGAAGCGCCGTGATGATCGTGGCATCGTCCAGATGCTGTTCGGTCAGGATGGCGGCGACGGCGACGGGATGGGTGAAATAGGGCTCGCCCGACTTGCGGAACTGGCCCTCATGCATCTTCATCCCGTAGGCATAGGCCTGACGGATCAATTCGGCATTGCAGCGCGGATTGTAGTTGCGGACAAGGGCGATGAGGTCTTCGACGTCGATCATCACCGCCCCTTGGGGCCCTTTCCGGCCTTAAAGCTCGCCTTGCGCTTCCATCAGCGCGCGGAGCAGTTTTTCCTCGGACATGTCGTCCTGCATCGGGCGGTCGATCTCGCCCGACATCAGAAGCGCCATCTGATCCTCTTCGGGTTCGTCCACCTCGATCTGGGTCTGATAGCTTTCGATCATCCGCTCACGCAGGACCGAGGCGATCTGCGTTTCCTCGGCGATTTCGCGCAGGGCGACCACCGGGTTCTTGTCGTTGTCGCGGTCCACAGAGGGGGCAGAGCCGGAAGCGATCTCACGCGCACGGTGGGCGGCAAGCATCACCAGCTCGAACCGGTTCGGGACCTTGTCAACGCAATCTTCAACCGTCACGCGGGCCATCTGAAACTCCAGTCGGGCAGGGGATCGGGAAACGCCTGTTTAGGCGCCATACGAGGGCTTGACAAGCGCATAATCAGAGGTTTGCGGCAGAGTCAAGCGGCACCACCTCGGCCAGAAGGCTGGCGGGCAACGCATCGCGCATCTGTGTGACGGTGCGGCCCAGCACCGGATGGCGCCAATCGGGCGCCACATCGGCCAGCGGCACCAGCACGAAAGCGCGGTCCTGCATGCGGGGGTGGGGGAGGATCAGCCGGTCGGGCGCCTCATGCGACTGCGCCTCGGGCGGCAGGTCCAGCCAGTGGCGGAAGCCGGCAAGGTCGGGCAGGACGGAATCACCCAGCGCGATCAGGTCCAGATCCAGCGTGCGCATGCCCCAGCGGCGATTCCTTTCGCGGCCGAACTGCGTTTCGATTGCATGCAGACTACGCAATACGTCTTCTGCGACCATTTCGTGACGCAACGTTACGACAGCGGCGGCGTTCACATAGTCGGGGCCGGCACCCGGGGGGAAGCAGGGGGTGCGGTAAAGCCGGCTGAGGCGCAGAACCTGCGTTCCGGCGCCATCAAGTGCCGCTGCTGCTGCAAGAATCGTCGCTTCCGGCATGTGCCCCGCGTGGGGCAGATTTGCGCCGAAGGCCACCAGCGCCTGCTTTTCCAATGCCTGCTCCTTTGCTACCCTTGCCGCTGTGGCAGCATGCTGTTCATTTGTCGGTCTTGTCGTCACGACGGCTGCCAGCCATATCCGACTTGTTCACCGTCGATTTCGCTACATTACGTTGGTCACTCACGGAGCGCGATTGGTGGATATCGATTTCGAGGGGAAGACCGAATGTTTTACAAGGACGAACGGCTTGCGCTGTTCATCGATGGATCGAACCTGTATGCGGCCGCCAAGGCGCTGGGCTTCGACATCGACTACAAGCTGCTCCGCCAAGAATTCATGCGGCGCGGCAAGCTTCTGCGGGCCTTCTACTATACGGCCCTTCTGGAAAACGACGATTATTCGCCGATCCGTCCGCTGGTGGACTGGCTGCACTACAACGGCTTCACCATGGTCACCAAGCCGGCCAAGGAATACACCGACAGCCAGGGTCGCCGGAAGGTGAAGGGCAACATGGACATCGAGCTGACGGTCGATGCCATGGAGCTTGCGCCGCGCGTCGATCACATCGTGCTGTTCTCGGGCGACGGCGATTTCCGGCCGCTGGTGGAAAGCTTGCAGCGGCAGGGCGTGCGGGTTTCGGTGGTTTCGACCATCCGCAGCCAGCCGCCGATGATCGCCGACGAGTTGCGCCGTCAGGCCGACAACTTCATCGAGCTGGACGAACTGCGCGAAGTCATCGGCCGTCCGCCGCGCGAACCGCGGCCGGTCAGCGACCGGGCCGAGGACACCGCTGCCGCGATCGAGGCGAAGTGATCCAGCGCCAGTTTGACGGGGCCGGGGGTGAAAGCCTCCGGCCCCGTTCTTTCAGGCGGAAGGGTGCGAGCCCATGGCGCTGACCGGGCTGTTTCTGGCGGCCTTCCTTGCCGCAACCATTCTGCCCGCCCAGTCCGAACTGGTCTTTGCCGCGGTGCAGGCGCAGGGCGTGGCGCCGGTCTGGCTATTGATCGTGGTGGCGACGGCCGGGAATGTGCTGGGCGCCTGCGTGACCTATGCCATGGGCGCGGGGATTGAGCGGTTGCGGAATCACCGCTGGTTTCCGGTCAGCCCCGGCCAGTTGCAGCGGGCGCAGCGCTGGTTCGCGCGTTGGGGGGCGTGGAGCCTGCTTCTGTCCTGGGCGCCGGGAGGCGATGCGCTGACGCTGGCGGCGGGGGTGATGCGGCTGCATCCGCTGCGGTTTCTGGCGCTGACCGTGGTGGCCAAGGGGGGACGCTACATCGCGCTTGCCGGGCTTCTTCGCGCTTGGGGGTGGACCTAGGCGCCTGCGCGTCTTACCTGAGGGCAGAGCGAAGGGGCTTCCGATGACCGATCTTCCCGCACTTACCCTTTATCTGGCAGCCCCCCGCGGCTTTTGCGCCGGGGTGGACCGGGCCATCAAGATCGTCGAGATGGCGCTCGAGAAATGGGGGGCGCCGGTCTATGTCCGCCACGAGATCGTCCACAACAAGTTCGTGGTTGACGGGCTGCGGGCCAAGGGCGCGGTGTTCGTCGAAGAGCTTGAAGAATGTCCTGCCGACCGGCCGGTGATCTTTTCGGCCCACGGCGTGCCGAAATCGGTGCCTGAGGCGGCGGCGGCGCGCAACATGATCGCGGTTGATGCCACCTGCCCGCTTGTGACCAAGGTGCATTCCGAAGCGCACCGCCATGCCGAGAACGGCCTGCAGATGGTGATGATCGGCCATGCCGGCCACCCCGAAACCATCGGCACCATGGGCCAGCTGCCGGAAGGCGAAGTGCTGCTGGTGGAAACCGCCGAAGATGTGGCGGGGCTTCAGGTGCGCGATCCGGCAAAGCTGGCCTTCATCACCCAGACCACGCTTTCGGTTGATGATACTGCGGGCATTGTCGCCGCCCTTCAGGCGCGCTTCCCCGCCATTGTCGGGCCGCACAAGGAAGACATCTGCTATGCCACCACCAACCGTCAGGCGGCGGTGAAGGCGGTCGCGCCGCGGATTGATGCGCTTCTGGTGATCGGCGCGCCGAATTCATCCAACTCGAAACGTCTGGTCGAGGTGGGCCGCGCGGCGGGCTGTGCCTACGCCCAGCTGATCCAGCGGGCGGGCGAGATTGACTGGCGGGCGCTGCAAGGTGCGCGGGCCGTGGGCCTGACCGCCGGGGCCAGCGCGCCCGAGGTTCTGGTGAACGAGGTGCTGGACGCCTTCCGCGCCCGCTATGCCACCACGGTCGAGATGGTGGAAACCGCGCTTGAGGATATCGAGTTCAAGGTGCCCCGCATCCTGCGCGAACCGGCTTAGGGCCGCCGTCCGACCGGTGACAAGACGCGGAAACCGCACTAGGCTTGCGCGGTTTCCGGATGGCATCATGCTGCGCTTGCTCTGGTCTGTTCTTGCCCTGACCCTTGGCCTGGCCCTGACGGCGGCACAGGCACAGGAAGAGCCGACCTATGAGGATATGCGCGCGCTGGCCCAGGGGCGGTTTGCCAGCCTGACCGCCTTCCTGCCGGTGGCCGAACCCGCCCTTGCCGCGCCCTGTGATCTGACCCGACCGGGCAAGACCCATGCGCTTCTGTTCGGGGCCGACAGTTTCGGGCCCGAGTCGGGGGCCGTTCTGGCGGGAACGCAGAACTCGATCGCGCTTCTGGCGGGGGTGCTGGCGGCGCGGGGCATGGATGCCGGCCATATCATTCAGCTGACCGGGCCGAATGCCACGCGGGCGGGGCTGGCGCAGGCGGCCGAGGGGATTTTGTGGCAGGCCAGCTGCACCGATCATGTGATCGTCTATATCACCGCCGTTTCCGCCTCGCCCAAAAGCATTGCGGGGTGGATGACGGGCGGCTGGTCCAGCGATGACTGGATTTCCGCTTCGGTCGAATTTGATCCGCTGATGCGCGGCATCGTCAGCTCGGCACCGTTCTTTCTGGCCAACCCCTCGGCTGCCCCGACCGAGGAAATCGTTTCGGCCGCGGCGCTGTCGGAACTGGTGACGCGGCTGCGCAACCGGGTCGCGCATGTGACGCTGGTGCTGGATACCACCTATGCCGGGGCCTTCGACATCTCATCCCGCCAGATGCTGCTGGACGGGCGGCTTTTGTGGCGCGAGATGCCGGCAGGCGTGGCCGAGATGGCGATGCAGACCGGCGCGCCGCAGCCCACTGCGCTGTCGCCCCGGGCGGGGGCCTTTTCGGTGCTTTACAGTGCCGACCGCAACTCGATGTCGGCCGAGATGCGGCTGCCGGAAGAACGGCCCGATTCGGCGGTGTACAACCTGTTCGGCTTCAAGCTGGCCTCGGCGCTGCAGGCGGATGATGCGCTGACGCTGCCGTCGCTGGGGCGGGCCATCGCGGCGCTGGAACTGGCGCCGCAGTATCAGGAATACCAGAACCACGTCCTTGAGACGACCGATGCCAGCCTGTCGATCATGGCCGAATTGGCGGGCAGCGCTGTGCCGGCGCCGATACCCACGGCGCCCATGCCCGAAGGCGGGCCCGATGTGATCCGCATCTCCTCACCCGAACCGACGCGCGCCGCCGAACCGCTGGACGAACCCGTTCTGACGATCAGCGGGGCGGTCCACTGGCCCGAAGAGACGCTGATCGTGCTGGTCGGCAAGGAACAGGCCCTGTCGCGCGGGGATGGCAGCTTCCAGCATGAGGTGACGCTGAAAGAGGGGCTGAACCGGATCGAGATCGTGGCGATGACGCGCGACAACCGCCAGCATTCCAAGGTGATCGAGGTCACCTATCAGGGCGGGCAGGCGGCGCGTCAGGGCAGCGGCACGCGCTATGCCCTGATGATCGCCAATCAGGGCTATGGCGGGGCCACGGGGATGCCGGCCCTCGCGACCCCCTTCGCCGATGTCGATGCGCTGGCCGAGGTGCTGACCCGGCGTTTCGGTTTCGTGACCGAGGCGACCATGCCCGACGGTAGCCAGTTGCCGCTGATCCTGAAGGATGCCACGCGCGCCCAGATCGAGGCGGCGCTGTTCCGCCTGTCGCAGATCGCCGGGGCCGAGGATCAGGTGCTGATCTATTACGGCGGGCATGGGGTGTTTGAGCAGGTGACGGGCACCGCCTTCTGGGTGCCCGCCGATGCGGTGGCGGGGGTGCCGCCCAGTTATCTGTCGGCCTCGGGCATCACCGAGGCGCTGTTGCGGCTGCAGGCCGGGTCGGTCGTGGTGATTTCCGACAGCTGCTATTCCGGCGCGCTGATGCGCGGGGGCGACGGCGATTTTGCCACGCTGACCGAAGCGGACCGCAACCGCGTGCTGGCCCGGCTGTCGGAAAAGCGCAGCCGCGTCCTGATCACCTCGGGCGCGAATGAGCCGGTGGCGGATGGCGGCGGCGATGGCCATTCGATCTTTGCGCGCGCCTTGCTGGTCGGGCTGACCGAGGCGCAGGGGCCGGTGGCGGCGCAGGAGCTGTTTGACGACTACGTCTATCCCATCGTCATCGGTCGCGCCGCTCAGGAGCCGCAATATCGCCCCATCGCCAAATCGGGGCATGAGGGCGGCGATTTCGTCTTTACGCCCGTCACGCCCTGAGGCGGCCTTAGCCCATGGTTTCGAGACAGTGACGGCGGAAGGCGCGTTTCAGCATGTCCAGTTCGGCGCGCAGAAGGTCAACCTCGGCGCGCAGGTCATCTTCCATGGCGACGCCGGTGATGATGGTGAAGTGGCTGAGCGTTTCACCCGTGCCGGCATCGCGGATCAGGAAGGTCTGCACCCCCTCGCTCAGCACCTCGGCCGGGACGGGCACGCGCACCAGCCAGTCACCGGGCCTTTCGGGCACCGCAGCCACCGTCACCCCCGCGACCGACCGTTCCAGATGCAGCACCTCAAGCGCCGGGGCGTCGGGCGATCCGGCCAGAACGCCTTCCCAGATGCCGGCGCGGATACGGGTCTTGGTCAGCGTGATCTCGGCCATGGCGCCCTCACAGTTCGGCGCGCGGGCGACGGCTGAAGGTCACGTCGCGCAGGATGATCTGGTTCATCTCGGGGCCCTCGAAGATCAGGTCCACCCACAGCCGTTCGACCCGCTTTTCGTTCATCTTGGAATAGGCAAGGTCGAATTCGACCATCACCTCTTCCTCGTTCAGGGGCAGTTCGCGGACGATCTGTTCCACGTTCGGGCCGTGCTTGATGTTCAGCCGGGCAAAGATTTCCAGCGGCTTCTCCATCTCGACGATGACATCCAGCCGGACAAGGTGTTTCAGCCGCAGGCCCTGCGCCGCTTCGGGCGGCAGATCGACGACCAGCGACAGGAACGAGCCGTCAAAGCGGAACACGTCCATCCGGAAGCCGAAGGGCGCAATGTCGGCCTCGCGCGTGTTGCGGATCTGGCGGACGGTCAGTTCGCTGCGGCGGCAGTCGTGGAAGATGGTGGCGCCGGGGTGAATCTCGGCCTTGCCCGGAACGCTGGAAAAGCCCGGAACCGGAATGGGGCCCTTCCACAGTTCTGGGCGCCAGGCCCAGTCGGTACCCAGGGGCTTGCGGATGACGTTCGATCCGATGACCGGCAGGGCCAGCCGGTGTTCGGCTTCGTGGATCACGCGGTCCAGGTTGCGGCGCAGGCTGCGGGCGCGCGACCGCAGGCTGCGCAGCGTTTCCAGATCGGCAGCGGATGCGGCATCGGCAGCCTGACCCCAGCGGCGCAGCATCCGACGATGCAGCAACCTGTCGATCAGCCCTGACATGACCCCGGCCATTGTATTCCGCCTGTCACTCACGCCGCGCGTTTGTTGCGCGGCTGGAAACGATTCGTTTGTATTCCAAAGGAGTAAAGACTTGCCTTGCGTCGGTCCACGGGGAAATCCCGTTAGCCGGCGTTAGCCCTTGAAAGCGCTGCAAGAAGCTGGTCGATCACGCGGCGCCCCGCCGCCGGGTCCAGCGGCACGCGCGGCGTTCCGGTGGCCGAAAGGGTGATCAGCCGGCCCTTCTTGCCGGTGATGGCGCGCCAGTAGGTGCCGACCTTGCGGTCGGTAACATGCAGCAGAAGGGCATCGCCGCTGCTGATCGCCTGATGCACCCGCACATCCGATGCCCGTCCGTCACGCGACAGCGCCTTGCGCCCCTCGGGCGAGGTGAACCAGGCAGCCATCGCGGCCCCGCCCGCCGCGGTGACGCCGGCCGAACCCGCCCGCCCGACCGAAACGGTGACGACCGCCGGGGGAACCGTGGCCTCTGACGAACAGCGCCCCATGATCACCACCGCCGCACCGTTGCCTTCGCGGCTGGCGCCGCGGTCCACGCAATAGCCCGCCGGCACGCCCACGTTCAGCGCGCCGTCAAGGACGGGCACGCTGCGCGAAGTGCCGAAACCGCCCTCGACCTGACACGCGGTCAGGGCGAGGGTGGCAAGCAAGGCCGCGGCCTTACTGGTCCATGTAGACATGCGATTCCGCCTTGGCGCCCGGGTGGGTGACAGCGCCGTAACGGGCCGAGCCGACCAGACGCGAATATTTCCACAGCGCGCCGGCGGTGTATTCGGTCTTGCGCGGGCCTTTCCATTCGGCCTTGCGCTGCGCCAGTTCCTCATCCGACAGCGCCACCGACAATTCGCCGGTCAACGCGTTCAGGGTGATGATGTCGCCGGTCCTGATCAGGGCAATCGGGCCGCCATGCGCCGCTTCGGGGCCGACATGGCCCACGCAGAAGCCGCGCGTCGCGCCCGAGAAGCGCCCATCGGTGATCAGCGCCACCTTCTTGCCCATGCCTTGGCCGGACAGGGCGGCGGTGGTGGACAGCATCTCGCGCATGCCGGGGCCGCCTGCGGGGCCTTCGTTGCGGATGACGATGACCTCGCCTTCCTTGTAGGTGCGGGCCTTGACCGCCTCGAACGCCTCTTCCTCGCATTCAAAGACGCGGGCCGGGCCGGTGAAGACCTGCTCGGCCTCGGTCATGCCGGCGACTTTCACGATGGCCCCATCGGGGGCGAGGTTGCCGCGCAGACCCACGACACCGCCGGTCTTGGTGATGGGCGCGGACACCGGGTAGATCACGCGGCCATCGGCCTCACCGGTGATTTCCTCAAGGCTTTCGCCCAGCGTTTTGCCGCTGGCGGTGATGCAATCAAGGTGCAGAAGGCCGGCCTTGGCCAGTTCCTTCATCACCACCGGCACGCCGCCGACTTCATACAGGTCTTTGGCCACATATTTGCCGCCCGGACGCAGATCGACGAAATAGGGCGTGTCGCGCATGATGTCGGCGACGTCGAAGAGGTCGAAGTCGATCCCCGCCTCATGGGCAATTGCCGGAAGGTGCAGCGCGCCGTTGGTCGAGCCGCCGGTGCAGGCCACCACGCGGGCGGCGTTTTCCAGGCTCTTGCGGGTGACGATGTCGCGCGCCCGGATGTTCTTCTCGATCAGGTTCATCACGGCGATGCCAGAAGCTTCACCATACTGGTCGCGGCTTTCGTAAGGCGCGGGCGCCCCCGAGGAATTCAGCAGCGCCAGACCGATGGCTTCGGAGACGCAGGCCATGGTGTTGGCGGTGTATTGCGCGCCGCAGGCGCCCGAGGACGGGCAGGCCACCCGCTCCATGATGTCAAGCTCGGCTTCCGACATGTTGCCGGCCTGCACCTTGCCCACGGCCTCGAACATGTCCTGAACGGTGATGTCCTGGCCCTTGTAGCGGCCGGGCAGGATGGAACCGCCATAGATGAAGACCGACGGCACGTTCAGGCGGACCATGGCCATCATCATGCCGGGCAGCGACTTGTCGCAGCCCGCCAGACCCACGATCGCGTCATAGCAATGGCCGCGCATGGTCAGTTCCACGGTATCGGCGATGGCGTCGCGCGAGGCGAGCGACGAGCGCATGCCTTCATGGCCCATGGCGATGCCATCGGTCACAGTGATGGTGGTGAACTCGCGCGGGGTGCCGCCGCCCTTCTTGACGCCGTGCTTCACGATCTGCGCCTGACGGTTCAGCGCGATGTTGCAAGGCGCGGCTTCGTTCCAGCAAGTGGCGACGCCGACCCAGGGCTGATGCACCTCTTCCTCGGTGATGCCCATGGCGTAGAAATAGCTGCGGTGCGGTGCGCGGGCCGGGCCCTCGGTCACATGGCGGCTGGGCAGCCGGGATTTGTCGAAGCGCTGGTTACGCATGGCGGTTCCTCCGGGAATTGGCTTGGGGCAAGGGAATAAAGGCGCGGGCGGGCAGCGGCAAGCGCGATTGCGCCGTGAAAGGCTGGACTTTGCGCCGCCCGCGCGCCAGCTTGCCGCAAAGGGGTGTGCGATGACGCTGAACGGTCTGGCCTATCAGTATATCATCGCCGCCGAAGCGTGGCCGGCGCTGCCCTATCTGATGCCGGTGCCGGGGTTCCTGCTGGGCCTGCTGGTGCCGAACCCCGGACAGCTGATTGCGCGCGGGCCGAACTGGCTGGCTTACCTTGGGCTGGTCCTGCTGCTGGCCGTTCAACAGTTCCTGTGGTTTTCCATGCCCGCGGCGACGGTGGCCGGTGTTCTGTGGTTGATCGCCCTGGCGGATGTTCTGGCCGCGACCGTGGTTGGCTTACTGCTGGGGCAGATGGGCAAGGCGCGGTCGCGCGATGCTTTTGGCCATGCCGGCTGGGGCGTGCTGCAACTGGTGCCGCTGCTCAATCTGCCGCTTTTGCTGACCCGGTCGCGCGCGGGGACGGAGGACCAGCCGCGTCTTCTGTCGTCATGGGATTTGCCTGCGGGCATCGTTGTGGTGCTGGGCCTGACGCTGATCGGCACGACGAAGGGGCTGGAAAGTTTGCTCGAAACGCAACTGGAACCGGCGCTGGCGGCGGAAATCGAAGGCAATGAGGCGTTTGCCACGATCTTCTTCCGCTATCAGATCGAGGCACAGGGCCTGCCCGCGGCGATCGCAGAGATTGCTGCCGGGCAGCCCGATCCGGTAGAGGTTGAGCCAGGTCACCGGGTTCTGAAGCTGACGGCGGATGGCGCCGTTCTGCACGTCTATCATGAGTTTGATGAACCGGAGGCTGAGGAACTGACGCCGGATTACCGGCGCGCGCTGATCAGCGATACCTGCGACGGGCTGGGCGATATCCTGCAGGCCGGGGGTATGGTCAGCCGCCATTTCAGCCGCAGTGTGGACGGGGAAGAGTTCGAAGTGCTGGATATCCGCAATGGGGATTGCTTTGTCTGATCTTGCCGCCCGCCTGTCCGGCACGCCCGACCTGTACGGCGCCCTGCGCGCACTGGCCGCGGCGCGGCCCGAGGTGATGCTGGAGGATGTGCTGGCGACGCTGGAGCCCGGCGGTGAAGTGGCTGCGCGGCTGCGGTCGGTGGATCAGGGGCTGTTGCGTGCGGTGATGCGGGCAGGGCGGGAGCTGCCGCCGGTCGTAGGCGCGGCGGCGGTGCGGGACCATCTGGCGCAGACCCGTCCGGCGCCGCTGTTCCTGCCGGAAATCGGCGACGGCCCGACGCTGGCCCTTCTGACGCGGGGCGAGGTGCCCGACATGCCGGCCTTTTCCGACCGCGCCTTTGACGCATGGTTCGCGGCCAAAGCGGTGCCCTATGGTCTGGGCAGCTATGGCGAAAAGCGCACGGTCTATGCCACCGACCAGTTCGCCGACGCCGCAAGCCCCGAGCGGCGGGTCATCCACCTTGGCATCGACGTCTTCGCCCCAGCGATGACGCCAGTGCATGCGCCGTTGCCGGGCGTGGTGCGGCATCTGACGTACAACGCCGATCCGCTGGACTACGGCCATACGCTGATTCTGGAACATCGGGCGGGTGGCGTGGCCTTCTTCACGCTTTACGGCCATCTGGCGGGCACGTTGCCCGGGCTGCTGCGGGTGGGGGAGGCTGTGGCGCCGGGGCAGGTCATTGCCCATCTGGGCGACTGGCACGAAAACGGCGGCTGGGCGCCGCATCTGCATTTCCAGATCATCACCGACCTTCTGGACCAGCGGGTTGGCAACTTCTTTGGCGTCGGCCATGAAAGCCTGTGGGATGTCTGGCAAAGCATCTCGCCCGATCCGAACCTGATCCTGCGCCTGCCGGCCGGGCGGTTCCGCGTCTGAGCGGCGCAAAGCCCGCCCTTTTCGGCCCATGGCGCGGCCGCCGCTCGTTTCCCTGCCATCAACGATCCGCGACATTACCCCGGATCGGTCGCGGCTGCGCCCCGATCCTGCCCCATTCCGCGTCCAATACCATCCCATCTGCCCTTGCTGCCAATCTGGGGAAAACAATGGACCGACTGACTGAAATGGAAGCCTTCGCCACCGTGGTGGATCAGGGCGGCTTCACGGATGCCGCCAAGAAGATGGGCATTTCCAAATCCGCCGTGTCGAAGCATGTCTCGGCGCTTGAGGCCCGTCTGGGCGCGCGCCTTCTGAACCGCACGACCCGCCGCGTTTCACCGACCGAGATCGGGCTGGCCTATTATGACCGCGCCCGCCGCGTTCTGAACGACGCAGGCGAAGCCGATGCGCTGGTCACCTCGATGCAGTCGGCGCCCTCGGGGCTGCTACGCATCTCGGTGGCGACGGATTTCGGGGTGAACCTGCTGTCGCCCATCCTTGGGGACTTCCTGCTGGAATACCCCGACATCACCGTGAACATGGTGCTGAACAACCGTTATGTCGAACTGATCAGCGAAGGGTTCGACCTTGCGATCCGGGTGGGCGAACTGGAAGATTCCAGCCTGCGCGCCCGCAAGCTGACCGAGACGACGAAGCGGATGATCGCCTCTCCGGCCTATTTCCAGAAGTTCGGCCGGCCGATGAAGATCGACGATCTGAACGATCACAAGCTTCTGCACTATTCCAATCAGGCCAACGGCAATGTCTGGAAGATCACCGCGCCCTCGGGCGAAAAGCGGCAGGTGCGCACGGCAGGCTGGCTGACGGTGAACGACGGGCAAAGCCTGCTGAATGCCGCGATCTCGGGCCTTGGCATCGCCTATCTGCCCAGCTTCCTTTACGCCGACGCGATGAAGCAGGGGCAGGTGGAAGAGGCGATTCCTGGTCTGCCGGTTGAGGTTCTGGGCATCTATGCCGTCTACCCGCCGGGCCGGTTTACCCAGCCGAAGGTGCGGGCCTTCATCGACTTTCTGGCGAAACGCTACATGGACAAGGGCCCCGACGCCTGGTAGGCGCGGGCAGCCCTAGGGTGCAACAAGCTGGGTCGAGGTCGAGATGACTTCGACCCTTCTGTTTTTCTCGCGCCCCTCTTCGGTCAGGTTCGAGGCGCGCGGGGCCAGATAGCCTACGCCTTCGGCCGTCACCTGCCCGGGGGCCACGCCGTAGGAATAGAGCAGCACCTGCCGCACGCTTTCGGCGCGCAGGCGCGACAGGCGGACGTTGCCATCCAGCCCGCCCGAGGCATCGGTATGGCCGACCAGCGTGACCTTGCGCACGGCATCGGCCTTCAGCCATCCGGCCAGCGCGGTGAGTGAGGCATAGTCGCCATCGGCCAGCGTCGAAGTGCCCGACGCGAAGACCAGATCATCCAGCGCGATGGGCTGGCCCAGTTCCAGCCGCTTGCCCAGATTATCGGGGCCGGGCGTGCCGATCTGCGGGCCGGCTTCGGGCAGCAGAGACTGCGCCGACTGGTCGGGGGCGGGCTGCGCCGGGAAGGCGGGGGCGGCGGGTTGTTCGGGCGACTTGGTCGAGGTGGTCAGTTCCGGCGCGGGGCGCAGGCCCTTGCCGATGCGGGTCATCTGCACGAACCCGTCATGGGCCGACCGGCTGACCAGCAGCGCCACGAACTCCGGCCCGCCCGTGCCCTGACGGCGCGCGGCAAGATAGCGGAAATCGCCCAGATCCACATGCATGTCAGGCTCGGCCATCACATCGGTGCCGAAGCGGAAATCGAAGCCCCCACAGGCTTCGGTGTCGCATTCATAGATCGTGTCATAGCCCGCCGCGGCAAGCTGCGCGCGCAGCGAGGACAGCAGTTCCAGCGTCGAAAGGCCCGGCGCGTCAATCTTCCACGCCGTCTGCTCCAGCGCGCCTTCGGTGGTCTGCGTGGTCAGCCGCCCTTCGGCCCATGGCCCGATGGGCAGATGGAAGCTCGCCACCGGTTCGAACCGCGAGGCGGTGGTTTCGGCAGGATTCGGGAAGACAAGATCAATGGGCGCGGCCGCGGCGGCAGCGCCGATACCGGTCGCGACAAGCGCCGCGCACAGTCCGCGCGGCAAGAGAATCCGGGTCTTCACCTGCTCTGGCCTCTTCTGGGCTCACTTCTGCCGATAGTGATATTGTCCCACAATCGTCATGCCGAGAGAAGCATAAAGCCTGCGGGCATTGGCGTTCGCTTCGGTCACAACAAGGGCCAGTGTATCAGCCCCGTTATCCAGCGCCCATGCGGCGGCTGCCCGCAGGATATTGTGCGCGGAACCCTGCCGACGCAACGCTGGCGACACCTCCAGCGCGTGCAGCATGGCCATCGGCCCGTCGCAAGCGACAAAGGCCACGCCCGAAGCGCGATCCGAGGCGCGCGACAGGATTGCGCATTTCGCGCCCGCTGCGCGGTCCATCACCGCAAGGCGGGCCGGGCCGATATGGCCCTCGGCCCAAAGCTGCCGGGCGATTTCCATCGGCGGCCAGTGGGGGAAGGTGGTCATGTGCGCGGGCGGTTCGGCCGCCAAATGGGCGGCGGGGGCTGCGTAGGCAACCACCGGGTCAATCCGCTGATAGCCGCGTTCGGCAAGGGCCGCATCCAGCGCCTCATCCCCCGGGCGGATCAGGAACAGGGGTTCCGCCATCGCGGCTTCGGCTGCGGTCAGATCGGCATCGGTCCAGGGCCCCTCGGCGCTGGCGGCCGATACGCGCTTGCCGCCGCCGGCCCCGTCCCGCAAGAGGAACGGGCCAAGCGGGTGATGGGCGGCGGGGGGCCAGGTGGCCTCCATCGCGTGGAAAAGCTGTGCTGGCGTCATCCGAACAGCGCCACCAGCCGGACCATCGCGGTATCAAGCCGCGCCGGATCGGTGCCCCGGATCACCAGATTGGTGCCATGCGCGCCGTTCTGGATGAAGGGGTAAGACCCCATCGACAGGTCGGGAAACTCGGCCGCCAGCGCGCCGAAACCGGCAGCAATCTCGCCCTCGCCCCGGTTGACGCGCAGCGACTGCGACAGAAGCGGCGCCCCGCCCGTCAGTTTGGGCAGGACCGAGGCGACCATGGCCTGAAAGATGTTCGGCACGCCGGCCATCACATGCACGTTGCCAAGGGTAAAGCCCGGCGCGGTGGACACCGGATTGTCGATAAGCGTGGCCCCGTCGGGAATGCGCGCCATCCGCTTGCGGGCGGCGTTGAACTCCAGCCCCGAGCGGTCGTAATGCGCCTGCAACAGCGCCAGCGCGTCGGCGCGATGGTCGATAGCCACGCCGAAGGCATCGGCAATCGCGTCGGCGGTGATGTCGTCATGCGTGGGGCCGATGCCGCCGCTGGTGAAGACATGGTCATGGCCCGCCCGCAGCGCATTGACTGCCGCGACGATGGCCGCGTGATCATCGGCCACCACCCGCGCCTCGGCCAGACGGATGCCGATGCGCGTCAACTCGCCCGCCAGATAGTGCATGTTGGAATCGCGTGTACGTCCCGACAGTATCTCGTCGCCGATCACCAGCATGGCAGCGGTGGGATTGGTCATGTGATGCCCCTTTTCTCGCCCTCCGGGTATAGGACGGGCGGCGGCGCTTTCAAAGCCCCCGCCCCTCTGGCCATTGGCCCGGCCTTGTCCTATCTAGGGGCAAAATCGGAGAGGACGATGGAAGAGACCCGTGGCCGCGTGACTCGTGACGGCATCCGCATCTATGAGGACGCGGATTTCGCCGGCATGCGCCTTGCCGGTCAGGTCGCGGCCGAAATCCTGGACAGCGTCAGCGCGCTGGTGAGGCCGGGCGTCACGACGGGCGAACTGGACGATTTCATCCGCACCGAGGTTGAGCGGCGGGGCGCGGTTTCGGCCACCATCGGCTACAAGGGCTATCAGCACGCTTCCTGCATCTCGCTGAACCAGGTGGTCTGCCACGGCATCCCGGGGTCCAAGATTCCGGGCCGGTCGTCGGATGTGGTGCAGGACGGCGACATCCTGAACATCGACGTGACGGTGATCGTGGACGGCTGGTTCGGCGATACCAGCCGGATGTATGGCGCGGGCGCGGTGAAGCCCTGGCGCAAGCGGCTGATCGAGGTCACCCATGAAGGGCTGATGCGCGGCATTGCGGCGGTGAAACCCGGCAACACCTTTGGCGACATCGGCCACGCCATCCAGACCCATGTCGAGGCCGCGCGCATGTCGGTCGTGCGCGACTTCTGCGGCCATGGTCTGGGCCGGGTGTTCCACGCCCCGCCGAATGTGCTGCACTACGGCCGGGCCGGTTCTGGCGCGGTGCTGGAAGAGGGCATGTTCTTCACCATCGAACCGATGGTGAACCTTGGCCGGCCCGAAACCAAGGTGCTGAAGGACGACTGGACCGCCGTCACCCGCGACGGCCGCGACAGCGCGCAGTTCGAACATTCGGTGGGCGTGACGGCGACAGGCTGTGAAATTTTCACCCTGTCGCCCGGTGGCCTGTTCTTCCCGGCGCTGTAACCCGCCGCCGGCTATTTCAGCAGCGTGCAGGTCAGGTTCTGCGGGGCCGTCAGCTCTGCCATGGCGGTGTCGATGAAGCCGCAGTCGATCAGGTTGTTTTCATCCGTTAGGCGGGCGGTGAAGATGTTCACGTTCACCATCGGCGCCACAACCTGATCCACCGGGGCAAAGGCCAGCCCCTGGCCAAGGGTCAGCGTCACGGGACCGGGCGGCAAGCGGTATTCCTCGGCGCCAAGGTTGATCCAGCCCATTTCCGGGTCGGTCGGCGCGGTCGCGCCCGGCGCGGGATCGCCGTAGAAATAGGCGGAAACCGTCACCATCTCACCCCGCTCGGCAAGGGCGGCCTGCGCTTCGGCATCGAAGGTCAGCTTCAGCGTCAGCGTCGGGGTGTCGGCCAGTGCGGGGCCGGCGGAAAGTGCGGCAGCAAGCAGGACAAGGCGGTTCACGGGTGGCTCTCCATGCGAAATCGCGGTCAGCCTAGCAGGCGGTTGGGGCGCGGCAAGCGCTGTCAGGCCCGCGAGACATTCAGCCAGACCCCGCCTTCGGGCCGCAGGGTCAGAATCATCACCGGCTTCGGTTCGCGCCCCGCAACGGGCGCAAAGCAGAAGCGGGCCAGAAGGGTGGACAGAATGATCACCGCCTCCTGAATGGCGAAAGAGGCGCCGATGCAGATGCGGGGGCCATCGCCGAAGGGGATATAGGCAAAGCGGTTCACCGCCTTCGGATCGGCAAAGCGGCCGGGGTCGAAACTGTCGGGCCGGTCCCACAGCGCATGGTGGCGGTGCAGGGCGTAGATCGGCAGGATGACGGTGTCGCCCGGCTTCACCTCGCGGCCCAGAAGGCTGTCCTGCACCTGCGCGGTGCGGGCTAGGAAAGCGGCGGGCGGATAAAGCCGCATCGCCTCATCGACGATGGCGCGGGTGTGGGGCAGGGCGGGCAAATCGGCCGCCGTTGCCGCGCGGTCACCCAGAACCGCCTGCGCCTCGTCTCTTGCCGCAGCCTGCACATCGGGGTCGAAGGCGCAAAGGTAAAGCGCCCAGGCGAGCGCCAGCGCGGTGGTTTCGTGCCCCGCGACGATGAAGGTCAGCAGGTTGTCGCGCAGCTCATCCGTAGTCAGGCGGCGGCCGGTCGTCGGGTCTTCGGCAGCCAGCAGTAGGTCGAGCAGGTCGGGCACGGGGCTTGCGCCCGCCTGCCTGCGCTGACCGATGGTCTGGTCCGCCACGCGCTTCAGTTCGGCCACCCCGCGCCGGCCGGCCAGCCGGTGGGGCCGCGGTACCCATGCGGGGGCGCCGATGATGTCCAGCAGGGAAACCCGCGCGGTCTGGGCGATATAGCCCTCGATGGCGCGGTGAACGGCGGCGCGGTCAAACCCCTCGCCGCCCGAGAAGGTGACATCCGAGATCACTTCGAAGGTCGCCGCCACCATCTCGGCATAAAGGTCGGCGGCCCGGCCCGTGGCTTCGGCGATCCGCGCCGAGGCACGTTCGGCGGCGGCGGTCATCACCGGGCCAAGCGCGGCAACGTTGCGGTGGGTAAAGACCGGGGCCGCGGCACGGCGCTGCCATTTCCAATGCTCGCCCTCGGCCACGAACAGGCTTTGGCCGATGGCGGGGCCAAGGATCAGCTTGGTCACCAGCGATTTCGGATAGTCCTCGACCCGGTCGCGCAGGATGTGGCGCAGCGCCTCGGGGTCCATCACCATGTGCCAGCGCCGCCCGGTGCGCCCCGACAGGATGGGCAGGCGGGTGGCGACCTCGGGGATCAGTTCCAGCACGTTGCGGCGCCCGGCCCGGAAGCTGGCGAAAATGCCCATCGGCTCGGTATGCAGCGGAACCCGTGCCGGAACCCGGGAAACTGTGGAGTTGCTATCCTGCATCCGGTTCGGCCCCCTGACTTCAGCAGATATAGGCCGCGCCGGGCCGGCGGCAAAGACCGCATGTTGCGCGCCTGCCCGGCGGCCTGTATCCCGGGGAAAACCATCTTGGGGAACCCGATGCGTCACCTTCGTTCGATTGCCCTGTGCCTTGGCGTTTCGGTGCTGGCCGCCTGCCAGACCAATGATCTGGCCAAGCCTCCGCCGCCGATGGGCGACTTCCGGCTGGGGCTGAACATCGCGGTGGCCGACAATGTCCAGAAGGTGCCGATCAGCCGGGACGCGACCCCCGACATGTGGGAAGCGGCCATCAAGAAAGCCGTGCAGGACCGTTTCGGCCGCTATGAGGGCGAGAAGCTTTACAACATCGGCATCTCGATCGACGGCTATGCGCTGGCTCCGCCCGGCATCCCGCTGGTGCTGAAACCGAAGTCGGTGCTGGTCGTGACGGCCAATATCTGGGACGACGCCGCCCAGAAGAAGCTGAACGAGGAAGGCAAGCAGTTCACCATCTTCGAGAAGGGGTCGCCGAACACCTTCATCGGCTCGGGCATCACCCAGTCGAAGGAAAAGCAGATGGAGATTCTGTCCTACAACGCGGTGAAGAAGATCGAGCAATGGCTGCTGGATCACCCCGAATGGTTCGGCCTGCCGCCGAAAACCTCGCCCACCCCGGCCGATGCGCCGACGGTTGCCGGCGGTGCCCCGCCCGCCAAGTGAGGCTTGATTTTCCCCGGTCCAGACGATAAGTCGCCGCGCGTGTATACAGGGCCCGGATGCCGGGCCCCCCAACCGAGGGCGCCCGAAATGGCAAAGGCAAAGTTTGAACGGAATAAACCGCATGTGAACATCGGGACCATTGGTCACGTTGACCATGGTAAGACGACGCTGACGGCTGCGATCACGAAGTACTTCGGCGAGTTCCGCGCTTATGACCAGATTGACGGTGCGCCGGAAGAGCGTGCGCGGGGGATCACGATCTCGACCGCTCACGTCGAGTATGAGACCGAGGCGCGCCACTACGCCCACGTCGACTGCCCCGGCCACGCCGACTATG